>Ga0307429_1000062_pt1 | contig 78040 bp, 76 predicted proteins | sample SalMarWE160230MG_FD_202151 | JGI IMG/M metagenome (GOLD analysis project Ga0307429, IMG submission 202151) | Salt marsh sediment microbial communities from the Plum Island Ecosystem LTER, Massachusetts, United States - WE1603-230 | ecosystem: Environmental > Aquatic > Marine > Intertidal zone >... | reverse complement strand
TCGGTCCGGGCGCCCATGGCCGGCTCAATCTCGACGGCCGCCGCGTCGCTACCGAAACCGAGAAGCGCCCGGAAAGTTGGCTGATGCGCGTGGAAGCCACCGGCTCAGGCCTCACCGTCGACGAAAAACTCACGCCGGGCGAGACCGCCGACGAATATCTGCTGATGGGTCTGCGGCTCGCCGAGGGCATCGACCCGCAGCGCTTCAGCGCGCTCGCCGGCCGCGCCATCGATCCCGACCGCGTGTCATTCCTGCGCGAGCAGGGCACGGTGGAAATGACTGCCGACGGCCGCCTGCGCGTGACTCAGTCGGGATTTCCGCTGCTCGACGCCGTGGTCGCCGATCTGGCGGCCTAACTTACGCCCCCGACCCAAACGAGCGCGGTGCCGGGCTCACCACTTGGCCGCCGGTCGCCCCGACGCGCAGTACCGCCAGGCCGCGTTCGTTGGTGCCGTCGGAGCGGAAGCGGAAAATGCCGTCGATGCCGGCGAAGCCTGATGAATTGGTCAGCACCGCTTCCGAAAAGCGCTGCGCCCCTTGCGTTTTCACCAGCGCCGCCACCAGCGCTACCGCGTCATAGGCAAGCGTCGCGGTGCGCACCGGGTCCTGGCCAAAGCGGGAACGATAGCGAGCCGAGAAATTGCGGAAGCCGCCCGATTCCGGCGCGGCATAGAGGCCACTCTGCAGCAGCTTGTCCGAGAAGATGCGCGGGTCGTCCCACAGGCCGGTGCCGAGCAATTGTAGCCGCCGCAGGTTGACGCGATCAGCAGCCAGCGCCTGCACCACCTGCGGCACGGCGTCGGCGCCGTCGGGAATGAATAGCGAATCGACCTGGGTCGCCGCTTGCGCCACGCGGTGCACCGGCTCGGCGAGCTTGCCCGGATCGAGCGGATATTTCTCCAGCACCACCACGCGGCCGCCGCGGCGCGGCACCTCTTGCTGGAACGCCGCCTGCACCACCGCGCCATAGGCGTTGTCCGGTATCAAGGCGGCAAACGAGCGCTTGCGCCGCGAGATGGCGTAATCGACGATACGCCTGACGTCGGTTTCCGGCAGGAAGCTCAACAGATAAACGCCGCGTGCCGCGACACTGGCATCGGTGGAGAAGGCGATTACCGGAATGCCGCGCGGTCGCACCACCTGCGCCACCGCGCGCACCGACTGCGCGAACAGCGGGCCGATGATGATTTCCGCGCCCTCATTTATCGCCTGCTGTGCGCCCTGTTGCGCGCCTTGCGGCGTGCCGGCGTCGTCCTTCACCAGAAGCTGGATATTCGGATTCTTGAACTCGGCGAGCGCCATCTCGGCCGCGTTCTTCATCGATGTCGCCGCCACGCCGGCATTGCCTTGAGCCGACAGCGGCAGAATCAGGCCAACCCGGATCTGACCGCTGCCAATCGCGGCGCCTGGCTGGGTCTCGGGTTGCGGCGTGAACGGGCTTTGGAAATCGCCGCCGAATTGGCCGAGTTTGTCGCCGCTGCAGGCCGACAGCGCGGCCGCCGCGGCCGCGCCCAGGGCCGCGGTCACGCTGCGCCGGCTGAGCAATGGCACTTTCTTTTGGTCCGGCGGCGTTCCCGACATGGCCTCCCTACGCGACGGATTTGCGTGTCAGTCCGATGACAAGCCGCGATTTTATCCCACAAAAGTTAAGGTAATGAAAGAGCAAGGGAATTTGTCGCGAAATGACGCCGCCATGGCGGCCCATTAGAGTGCGCAGCATGGCCAAGCGCAGCAAAACCGCGGCCGGCGGCGATCGCCGCCACCTTTCGCGTGACCGTGCAACGGTTGAGGCCCGCAAGCCTTCGGCCGGGCTCTATTTGGTCGCCACCCCGATCGGCAATTTGAGCGACATCACCTTGCGCGCGCTCAACGTGCTGGCCGGTGCCGACGTTATCGCCTGCGAGGACAGCCGCGTTACCCGCAAGCTCGCCAAGCGCTACGGCATCGCGTCGCCGCTGACGCCCTATCACGAGCACAATGCCGCGCTGGCGCGGCCGAAGCTGTTGGCGCGCCTCGCCGCGGGCCAGGTCGTTGCGCTGGTGTCCGACGCCGGCACGCCGCTGATTTCCGATCCCGGCTACAAGCTGGTGCGTGCGGCGCAAGATGCCGGCCATGCTGTGACGGCAATCCCCGGCGCGTCATCGGTGCTGGCGGCCTTGAATGTCGCAGGCTTGCCGACCGACCGTTTCTTCTTCGAAGGGTTCCTGCCGCCCAAGCTGGCGGCGCGGCAAAAGCGCATCGCGGCGCTTAAGCCCATTCCGGCGACGCTGGTGCTGTTCGAAAGTGGGCCGCGTTTGCCCGCCGCGCTTGCCGACTTGGCCGATGGGCTGGGCCCGCGCGCGGCCGCGATCTGCCGCGAGCTAACTAAGTTGCACGAAGAAGTTCGCCACGGCGATTTGACGCAATTGGCTCAGGCCTACGCAGGCGGCGCCGAGACACGCGGCGAGATCGTCATCGTGGTGGCGCCGCCCGCCGACGATGTAGTCGCGACCATCGACGTCGATGACTTGCTGCGCAGCGCTTTGAGACGCGTCTCGCTCAAGGACGCCGTCGGCGAGGTCGCGCTCGCGACCGGCCAGCCCCGCCGTGCGATCTATCAGCGTGCGCTCGAACTGACGAAAGTAGGCGGCGATGACACGGCGTAAAGACGGCAGGCGCGGCACACCCAAGCCGGTGCCACTCGCCAAGCCGGCGCCGCGGCCGGAGCGGCAATTGGCGTTCCGCGTCGGCATTTCGGCGGAAAGCCGGGCTGCCGCGTTCCTGATCGCCAAGGGCTTCCGCATTCTGGCGCGGCGCTGGAAATCCCCGGTCGGCGAGATCGACATTGTCGCCCGAAGGCGCCACGTGCTGATCTTCGTCGAGGTGAAGGCGCGCAATAATCTCGATGAGGCAGCGGAATCGCTGCAAGTGCGCCAGCAGCGCCGCATTGCCGCGGCGGCGGAAGTTTGGCTCGCCGCTCATCCCGACGATACCATCCGCGATTTCCGCTTCGATGCGATATTGGTTGCGCCCGGCAAGATGCCGCTCCGCATTCCAGCGGCGTTCGAAACCTAGTGGATTAAGCGCTCAGCCGCTCGAAGAACTGGTCGACTTGGGCGCGGATACGGCCGGCCACGTGGCCCAGATCGTCGGCCACCGCCTTCACCGCGCCGGCTCTGGCGCGGGTGTCTTCGGTGGCGCCGCCCACCAGATTGACCTCGTCGGCGGTCTCCACCGTGCGCTTGGCCGCGGTCTCGACGCTGCGGGCGATCTCGCCTGTGGCGGCGCCCTGCTCGGTTACCGCCGCTGCGATCGCGCCGCTGATGTCGCCGATCTCGCGGATGATCGCCTCGATCGAGCCGATGGCATCGATCGAGCGCGTGGTGGCGCGCTGCATGCCGGCGATCTGTGCGCTGATTTCCTCGGTGGCACGGCTGGTTTGACCGGCCAGCGCTTTGACCTCGCCGGCGACCACCGCGAAGCCGCGGCCGGCTTCGCCCGCGCGCGCGGCTTCGATGGTTGCGTTGAGCGCCAAGAGATTGGTCTGCTCGGCGATGTCGGTGATCAGCCGGACCACGTCGCCGATGCGCGCGGCCGCCTCGTCCAGTTCCTTGACCGCGATGTTGGTGCGCCCGGCCTCGTTCACCGCCTTGGTCGCGATGGCGTTGGATTGCGCCACCTGGTGATCGATCTCGTTGACGGAAGCCGACAGCTCTTCGGCAGCCGAAGCGATGTCGCGCACGTTGCCGGAGGCCTCGGCGGAGGCCGCCGCCGCGCGCGCGGTCTTGGCCGAGGCATCGTCGGCGACGCCGGCGAGCTGGCTCGAAGCCGCCAGCATCTGATCGGAAATGCGGCCGAGCTCGGCGAGCGTCGCCTCGACATCGGCGGAAAAGCGCGCGATCTCGCCCGACATCTTTTCCTGGCGCTGCGTGCGCATCTCGGCGTCGCCGACCACGGCGCGGTTGAGCTCCGTGTTATGGCGCATGGCGCCCTGGAAAACGGCAATCGAGCGCGCCAGCGCGCCGATCTCATCGCTGCGCTCGCTGAACGGCACCGCCATTTGGGTGTCGCCGGCGGCGACCGCCTCGGTCACGCGCGTGATCTCGGTGATCGGACTGGCCACCCCGCGCATGATGATCAGAGCGCCGGCGGTCACCAGCAGCACTGCAAGGCCGGCGAGCAGGCTGAGCAGCAGTACGGTCCGGTCGATTCCTTCGTCGATCTGCGCATAGATCTGCTGAGCGCTGTCCGTGTAATGCTGGCTCAATTCTTCCAATTTCTTGCTGAGCGCATCGCGCTTTTGCCCGATCTTTTTGTTTTCGGACCAAACGCGCGCGGCCTCAGGCCCCTGCTCGCCGGCGACGCGGGCCAGCTCGGGCACGAAATCGCGGAAGTCCGAAATCAGGACCGACAGTCGGCTGAACTCGGCGGCGTCGCTGTTGGTGATGCTGAGCTGCCAGTTCGACATGGTCGAGCCGATGCGGTTGTCGGCCTTGATCATCGCTTTGGCGTACGCTTCGGCACCTTGCCGGTCGCTCGCCATGGTGACGGCATGCGCCTCCACCGTTTCGGCATAGAGCAGGCCGTTGATGCGTTCGACGTGCCAACTGCCGGCATTGGCGGATTGGAATGCGTCGGTGAGCGCGGCATGGCGGCGCGCGCCTTGGACGGCGACCACCGACAGCACCACGGTCGTGGTGGCCATCAGCGCGAAGATCGCATAGAGCTTGGCGGCAATCGAAAGCTTCGGCAGCGTCAAAGACGGCCCCACCCGGTGAGCATAGGTTTCTGATCGGCTACAATGGCGGTAATGTGTTAACCTTTTGTTTTCCTTAACTTTCCGGCCGGACTCGGCGCGAGAGGCCGACATGAGCCTGACATGAGCCTGAAAATCGCGGTGCAGATGGATCCGATCGAGCGGATCAACATCAAGGGCGATTCAACCTTTGCCCTGCTGCTGGAAGCTCAAGGACGCGGCCATGCCTTGTCCTATTACACCCCCGACCGGCTGGCCCAGCTCGATAACCGCGTGTTCGCCACGGTCGAAACCCTGAGCGTGCGTGACGTCGCCGGCGATTTCTTCACGCTCACGGATCCGCGCCGCGTGGAGCTCACCGCCTTCGACGTGGTGCTGCTGCGCCAGGACCCGCCCTTCGATCTTGCCTATGTGACCACCACCCACCTGCTCGAGCGCATCCACCCGCGCACACTGGTGATCAACGACCCGGCGCAGGTGCGCAACGCGCCGGAAAAGATCTTCGTCACCGAATTTCCCGAATTGATGCCGCCGACGCTCATCACCCGCGACCTCGCCGAGATCAAGGCATTCCGCTCAGAGCACGGCGACATCGTGATGAAGCCGCTCTACGGCTTTGGCGGCGGCGCGGTGTTCCGCGTAACGCGCGACGACCTTAATTTCGGCTCGCTCTACGATATGTTCGCGGTCACCTTCCGCGAGCAATGGGTGGTGCAGAAGTTCCTGCCCGCCTTCAAGGACGGCGACAAGCGCATCATCCTGGTGGACGGCGAATATGCCGGCGCGGTCAACCGCATTCCGGCGGCCGACGATCTGCGCTCCAACATGGTGCGCGGCGGCTCGCCCAAGGCGACCGACCTGACCAAGCGCGAGCGGGAAATCTGCGAGCGGCTCGGTCCCGCTTTGCGCGCGCGCGGGCTCTTGTTCGTCGGCCTCGACGTGATCGGCGATTACATTACCGAGATCAACGTGACATCGCCGACCGGCATCCGCGCGGTGAAAAACGTCGGCGGCCCCGACATCGCGGCGCTGATCTGGGACAAGATCGAGGAAATGCGGCGGCGATCGAAAGCCTGACCGCGCTGCTCTTTACTATTTCGCGATGTGCCTGTTCAGGAAGGCCAGCATGTCCTTGAGCGATTGCGCGCGCGCCGCCGCGTCGAAGCCCATCGAATAGCCTTGGCCCGCGCGCCGGCATTTCGCCCATAACGCCGCGTCGAAATCCCGTGCCGCGCCGCCGATCAGCAGTTTTGGGGGCCCGCTTCCCATCAGCCGCAGCGGACATTTCTGCGTGCTGCCATGATCGGCATAGAAATGCACCTGGGCAAACCGCGGATTGGTCCAGGCGTGATGCGCGCCGGGATAGGTTTTTGTCTCGATCGGTGCTTGCGTGCCGGCCTTGGCGAGATAGTCGAAATAGCTCCGCACTTTTTCCGGCGGATCGTTTTCATCTTTTTCGCCGAACAGCAGCAGCACCGGCGCGCCGGTATAGGCGCCGGGTCGGCCGATCGATCCGAACGTCCAGGACGGATAAAAGGCGACATGGGCGGCGAAGCGATGGTCCGGTGAAAGCGCCTTGCGTGCCGCCGAGAAGGCCGCTGCATGGGCGGCCCCGCCGCCGAGCGAAAAGCCGATCACCGCGATGCGCGCCGGGTCGATCTTGGGCTGCGTGGAAAGAAATTCAAGCGCGGCAAAGGCGTCGACCACTCCGGCCGCGGTCAGTCTCGGATCGTTGCCCTTGGTCACCTTGCCCCAATGGCGCGCCGCGAAGCTGTCGTAGGTCAATGTGGCAAAGCCCGCGTCGCGCAGGCGCGCCGCAAACCAGCCTTCATTCCCTGCGTCGTAGCCGGCGATAGTGTGCACCACCACAACGGCCGCGTAGCGCCCGGCGGCATGCGACGGCAGCTGGAAATCCGCCAGTACCGCGTCCGGCTTGGCGCCTTTGTGCTGCAGCGCCGTACCCACGCTGGCATAAGTCGCCGAATGCAGGGTGACCGTCTCCGCCCGCGCCGGCCCGGCCATTGCGGCCGCTACACCCAATAGAACACACCACAGCCGCATCATGGACCATTCCCTTCCGTCCGATGATGCAGCTTACGTTGCGGGCGTCCAAGCGTCCCGCTCAATGCGCTGGACCGGGCCGTTCCTCATCGGCGGCATCGACCTGTGCCAGCCGCCGCCAGCTGCGCGGGCCGCGCCCGACCTCCCACAATAATTCCTCGACCGCGCACCAGGCGTCTTCTGCCTCGCTGCGGGCTGCCCGCGCCCGCTCCACTTCCTGCGTCAATGTCTTGCTGTCGATCATGGCCAAAACGCCTCTGTTCGCGCCTTTGACCAAAACGTACCTAAAGTCATTTTGTTCTGCAAATGTTCTTGTAGTTATCCCCAATTTCCGCTACTCTTGCGCGTATCGGGGTGGTGGAGCGGGGCATGGTCCAGCGCGTCTCAACGGTTGCCTTCGAGGGCATCGAGGCCCGCGCTGTCGACGTGCAGGTGCAGGTGGCACCGGGGCTACCGGCCTTCAACATCGTTGGCCTGCCCGACAAGGCCGTATCCGAAGCCAAAGAGCGGGTGCGCGCGGCGCTGATCGCCTCCGGCCTGGCGCTGCCGGCGCGCCGCATCACCATCAATCTGGCACCCGCAGACCTGCCCAAGGAAGGCAGCCATTACGATTTGCCGATCGCGCTCGGACTGATGGCCGCGATCGGCGCTATCCCGCAGGATGCCATCGCCGGCTTCACCGTGCTGGGCGAGCTTGGCCTCGACGGCGGCATCGCAGCCGCGGCCGGCGTGCTGCCGGCCGCGATCGGCGCCAATGCGCGCGGGCAAGGCCTGATCTGCCCGGCCGCCTGCGGACCCGAAGCGGCCTGGGCCAGTCCCGAGATCGAGATCGTGGCGGCGGCCTCGCTCATCCAGCTCGCCAACCATTTCAAGGGCACGCAGGTACTGTCGCACCCAAGCCCCAAGATCCGCGAGATCGACGGCGTGCCGCTCGATCTCGCCGACATCAAGGGCCAGGAAAGCGCCAAGCGCGCGCTCGAGGTTGCCGCCGCCGGCGGCCATAACCTCTTGATGATCGGCCCGCCCGGCGCCGGCAAGTCGATGCTGGCGGCGCGGCTGCCCTCGATCCTGCCGCCGTTGACGCCGGCCGAATTGCTGGAAGTATCGATGATCGCTTCCGTCGCCGGCGAGATCGAAGGCGGCGCGCTCACCAACAAGCGGCCGTTTCGTTCGCCGCACCATTCCGCCTCCATGCCGGCGCTGGTCGGCGGCGGCTTGCGCGCGCGGCCGGGCGAGATTTCGCTTAGCCATCACGGCGTGTTGTTCCTCGACGAGCTGCCGGAGTTCGCCCCGCAAGTGCTCGATTCCCTGCGCCAGCCGCTGGAAACCGGTGAGGTCGCCATCGCGCGCGTCAACCATCGCATCACCTACCCGGCGCGCTTCATGCTGGTCGCGGCCATGAACCCTTGCCGCTGCGGCCGCGCTTCCGACCCCGGCTTTGCCTGCAAGCGCGGGCCCAACGCGCGTTGCGCCGCCGAATATCAGGCGCGGCTGTCCGGCCCGCTGCTCGACCGCATCGACCTGCACATCGAGGTCCCGCCGGTCACCGCCGCCGACCTGATCCTGCCGCCGCCGTCGGAAGGCAGCCGCGAGGTCGCTTCACGCGTGGCGCGCGCGCGCGACGTCCAAGCCGAGCGCTATGCGGCGCTTGGCGCACCGAACGTGCACGCAAATGCGCAGGCCTCAGGCCCGCTGCTGGAAGACGTGGCGCGCGCCGACGGCGCCGGCATGACGCTCCTGCACGATGCCGCCGACGCCATGCATTTGTCGGCACGCGGCTATCACCGCGTGCTGCGCGTCGCCGGCACGCTCGCCGATCTCGACGGCGCCGAGCGCGTCGGCCGCGTGCATCTGGCCGAGGCGCTGTCCTACCGCGCGCTCGCCGACGAGGTGCGCCGAGCGGCGTAAGATATGTCCGCGCCTGATCCCATTACCGCCGGCTTAACGCTTTCTTCACCACGTTCGCGCGAGCGCGCCACCCGCGTCCGCCGCGGGGAATGAAATTGCAATACTCGCGGCGCCAAATAGCCGCCGACCATGGGATCCAAGTCATCATCCTCGCTCGTGCACGCCGCGCGCACGCGATCGCGCAACAAGGCGGCGCTGGTAGTGTTCGGCCGCGCCGCCATGACCACGCTGGCGCTGTTCTCGGGCGCGCTCGGGTTTTTCGCCGGCATCCGCGTGCAAGCTGCGAATTACGACCCTTATACATATGCCACCGGGACCGGCATGCTGCTGGCCACTACCTGCACGGTAATCGCCTACCTGCTGGTGCGCCGGCGCGCGGCGGCAAAGAAAATCCGCGTGCTCGAAGCATGCGTCGAGGAATTGTCAGACCATCATTGGGAGCTGCGCGAGGCGGAAGAGCGCGCGCGCAGCCTGCTGGAGGCGCAAGGCGACCTGATCGTGCGCCGCGACGCGAACGCTTGCGTCACCTACGCCAACGACGCCTTCTGCGCGCTCGTCGGCCAGCCGCGCGATTTACTCGTCGGCAAAAAAGTCGAGCTGCGCGTACTCGAGCAGGGCGACATCCACGTGCTCGCCGACGGCACCCGCGTGCACGACCAGAAAATCGCCTGCGGCGATAGCGCACGCTGGATCGCCTGGCGCGAAGTCGCGGTGCGCAGCGACAGCGGCAGCGAAGTGCAGGGCGTCGGCCGCGACGTCAGCGACCGGGTCGAAGCCGAGCACGCGCTCGGCACCGCGCGCGACCAGGCCGAAGCTGCCAGCCGCGCCAAGTCGCGCTTCCTCGCCATGGTCAGCCATGAGATCCGCACGCCGCTCAATGGCATGCTCGGCATGGCCGACCTCCTGCTCGACACGCTGCTCACGCCCGAGCAGCGCACCTATGCCAAGGCGGCCAAAACCTCCGGCGAGACGCTGCTGTCGTTGATCGAGGAGATTCTCGATTTTTCCAAGATCGAGGCCGGAAGGCTCGATCTCGAAACGCGCCCGTTCGCGCTCCAGCCGATGGTCGAAGAAGCGGTCGAACTGCTGGCGCCACGCGCGCAGGCCAAGGGCATCGAGATCGCCAGTTTCGTCGACGAGCGGCTGCCCGCGCAGTTCGTGGGCGATGCCGCACGCTTGCGCCAGGTGCTGCTCAATCTCGCCGGCAACGCCATCAAGTTCACCGAGAAAGGCGGCGTCGAAGTCATCGTCGAACCCGATGAAGCGGCTGGCCAGGTGCGTTTCCAGGTGCTCGACACCGGCATCGGACTCAAGCCGCAAGACCAGGCGCGCATCTTCCGCGACTTCGAGCAGGCCGACGGGTCTTCCACCCGCAAGTTCGGCGGCACGGGATTAGGCCTTGCCATCTCCAAGCGCATCGTCGAGCGCATGGACGGCCATATCGACGTCGAGAGCGCGCCCGGCATCGGCGCCACTTTCAGCTTTACCGTTCCGCTGCCGCCGGCGCTCACTGAGGAAAACCAGGCTGAATTCGCCGCACCCGATCTGCGCGCGGCGTCCGTGATGATCGTGGCCGCCGCCGAGATAGAAGCGTCGCTGGTAGCGCGGCGGCTCGGCCGCTGGGGCGCGCGCACCTGCGCCGCGACCGACGAAAAGATCGCCCTTGCGCTATTGCCGGAGCGGCATTGGGACACGCTGCTGGTCGATTACCCGCTGGCATCGGCGATGATCGCTCACGGCGCGCTCGAAAAGCTAAAATCGGCGCGCCGCATCGTGCTGATCCGGCCGACCGAACGGCACGAGCTGCCGGCACTGAAAGCCGCCGGTTTCACCGGCTATCTGGTCAAGCCGGTACGTGCGGCTTCGCTCGCCGCGCGTCTCGCCGACGACGACGCCTTCGAGCACGCGCCGGCCGAAGTTGCCGCCGAGAGCGGCGAGACGGTTTCGCCCGTAAATGGCAAGGGCCTGTCGATCCTGGTGGCCGAGGACAACGACATCAACGCGCTGCTCGCGCGCGCGCTGCTCACCCGCCTCGGCCATCGCCCGACCATTGCCGGCACCGGCGAAGCCGCGGTCGAATCCTGGCTCGCCGCACGCGCGGCCGGCTCGCCTTATGATCTCGTTCTGATGGACGTGCAGATGCCGGTGATGGACGGATTGGAAGCCGCGCGCCGCATCCGCACCGCTGAAGCCGAAACGAACACCGCGCCGACCCGCATGCTGGCGATCACCGCCAATGCCTATGCGGAAGACCGCGAGGCAGCCCTTGCCGCCGGCATGAACGGCCTGCTGGTCAAGCCGCTCGATCCTGAACGCCTGCGGCAGGCGATCGAGGCGACGTCGGGCGCCGGCTCAAGCACGCTTGCGGCCTGAGCGGCGTTTCCCCACATTGTCATAATTCGGTATTGGCCCCATGCTGTACGGGGGCATCGGCACGCGTCGAGTGATTCGCCGACGTCGAACTTCGGCCAATCGCGAGATTCTTTGCGCCAAAAGGACCGGGATCCTCCATGGCAACCCCCAACATTCTGATTCCGCCCCGTGGACTGTTCGAGCGCTTTCGCCCGCTGCCGCCGGGCTCCGGCGTCCCCGGCCTGATCTCGGCGCTGCAAGCCTATGGCGGCTTGCAGGCTTGGGCCGCGCGCGCGCACCGGCCGTCGCAGAGCCTCGGCCGCATGGGCTCGCTCGAAGTGCGGCTGGCGCAAACCGCCGCCGAGGTGCGGCAGGCGCAAAAACTGCGCTACCGGGTTTTCTACCAGGAGGGCTCGGCCATCGCCAATCCGGCGCGGCTGTTCGCGCGCCGCGACATCGATTCCTATGACGCGATCTGCGATCACTTGCTTGTGCTCGATCACGCCGCGCGCGACAACTTTTCGCCCAACAGGCCGGCGGTGGTTGGCACCTACCGGTTGCTGCGTCAGCCGCTGGCCGAGGAATTCGGCGGCTTCTACTCGGCGAGCGAATTCGACATTGACGCGCTGATCACCCGCCATGCCAAGCTGCAATTCCTTGAGCTTGGCCGCTCCTGCGTGCTGGCGCCCTACCGTAACAAGCGCACGGTCGAACTGCTTTGGCTCGGCATCTGGGCCTACGTGCTGCAGAACGGGCTGGACGTGATGATCGGCTGCGCCAGCCTCGACGGCACCGAGGCCAAGCGGCTGGCGCTGCCGCTGTCGTTCCTGCATCACTATGCACGGGCGCCCGAGGCATGGCGGGCGCGGGCGCTGCCCGAGCGCTATATCGAGATGAACCGCATGTCGAATGAGGCGATCGACCCGAAGGAAGCGCTGCGCGTGCTGCCGCCGCTGATCAAAGGCTATCTGCGTCTCGGCGGATTGGTCGGCGACGGCGCCGTGGTCGACCACGAATTCGGCACCATCGACGTGTTAATCGTGCTGCCGGTGACGGCAATCAAGCAGCGCTATCTCGAACATTTCGATTTGAGCCGCAGGGCGGCGTAAAATTTCCCGTCGTCCCGGCGCGCGCCCTGCGGGCGCTTGGCCGGGACGACAATCGGGAATCACAACCGCCGTAACGACACTTCCTCGACCTGATGGCTTTCCACCTTCTTCAGGATCAGGTGGGCGCGCTGGCGCGTCGGCAAAATGTTTTCGTGTAAGTTGACCAAGTTGATGCGTTCCCAGATCGACGACGCGGTCTCGATCGCTTCGGCGTCCGACAGGTTCGAATAGCGGTGGAAATAGGATTTCGGATCGCGGAACGCGGTGCCGCGCAGCGTCAGGAAACGGTGGACATACCATGACTTGAGCACGTCCTCGGCCGCGTCGAGATAGACCGAAAAATCAAAGAAGTCTGACACGAAGGGGATCGCCTTGCCGTCCTTCGGCAGCCGCCCGGTCTGCAAAACGTTCAAGCCCTCGACGATGAGGATATCCGGCCGGTCGATCTCGATCCACTGGTTCGGCATCACGTCGTAGATCAAATGCGAATAGATCGGCGCCCGCGCCGGCCGCCGGCCCGCCTTCACATCGGTCAAGAAGCGCAGCAGCGCCGGCAAGTCGTAGCTTTCCGGAAAACCTTTCTTCTCCATCAGGCCTTCGCGCTCGAGCACGGCGTTGGGATAAAGAAAGCCGTCGGTGGTGACGAGGTCGACCTTGGGCACGTTCGGCCAGCGCGCCAGCAAGGCTTCCAGCACGCGCGCGGTGGTCGACTTGCCGACCGCCACGGAACCGGCGACGCCAATGACATAGGGCATCTTGACGTCCTCGGTGGCGAGGAAGCGCTGCTGGGCATGGAACAGCCGCTGCGTCGCCGCCACGTACATCGACAGCAGGCGTGACAGCGGCAGGTAAATTTTCTCCACCTCCTCCATGTCGAGCCGGTCGTGCAGCGAGCGCAGGCGCGCGATCTCTTCGTGGGTCAGCGTCATCGGCGCGTCTGCGCGCAACGCCGCCCATTGCTCGCGCGTGAAGGTGTGATAGGGCGACAGGACGTCGTTGGTGCGCTGTTCCATGAAATTACTTTCGCTTGCGCCTAAGCTTATCCGAGAACCAGCTACTCCATATCGGGATCATGCGCCTTTTTGCGCGAGGCCTTTTCCTCGTGCCCACTCTGCGCCGCGCGCTTCTCGAGCGCGGCTTCCACCTGCTCAAGCGTCACCCCGCGCGCCTCCAGCACCACCAGCAGATGATAGAGCAGATCGGCGGCTTCCGCGATCAGCTTGCCTTTGTCGTCCTGCAGGGCTGCCAGCACGGTTTCGATGGCTTCCTCGCCGAGCTTCTTGGCGCATTGGGTGACGCCCTTGTCCAGCAACGCGCGGGTGTAGGAATCGGACGCGCTCGCCTTGGCGCGCGCGTGCACCCGCTTTTCCAGGTCGGCCAGGGTGAATTTGCTCATCGCGCGCCCTTTAGCGATTCCCTTCGCGCGGGTCGTTTAGCATCTCTCTTCCACCTAGTCATTCCGGGCCACCAACCGTCCTCATCCTGAGGAGCGGGCGAAGCCCGCGTCTCGAAGGATGAGGGCGGCCCACCGATCTCGGGTTTACTCGAGATCGGCATCTTGGCTGCGCAAGTCGGCTGGAGCCGACTTGCGGTGTTCGAGACGCACGGCTTCGCCGTGCTCCTCACCATGAGGCCGGGAAAGCCTAGGGATCGAGGCGCATCGGCAGGCCCGCCTTGGCCATGTATTGCTTGGCTTCGCGCACCGAGTGCTGGCCGAAGTGGAAGATCGAGGCCGCCAACACGGCGGTGGCGTGGCCGTCGCGGATGCCCTCGACCATGTGCTCCAGCGTCCCGACCCCGCCGGAGGCGATCACCGGCACGGGTATGGCGTCGGCGACCGCGCGGGTGAGCGGGATATCGTAGCCGGCCCGCGTGCCGTCGCGGTCCATGGAAGTGAGCAGGACTTCGCCGGCGCCGAGCGTGGCCACTTCCTTGGCATAGGCAATCGCGTCAAGGCCGGTAGGATTGCGGCCGCCATGCGTGAAGATTTTCCAAGCGTCGTTTTCGCTTGGGCGCGACACTTTCTTGGCGTCGATCGCCACCACGATGCACTGATCGCCGAACTTCTCCGCGGCTTCCTTCACGAAGCCGCGCCGCGCCACCGCCGCGGTGTTGATCGACACCTTGTCGGCACCGCAGGTGAGAAGCTTGCGGATGTCCTCGATGGTGCGCACGCCGCCGCCGACGGTGAGCGGCATGAAACAGGCTTCCGCGGTTCTGGTCACCACGTCGTAGATGGTGTCGCGGTTCTCGTGGCTGGCGGTGATGTCGAGAAAGCAAAGCTCGTCGGCACTGGCCGCGTCATAGGCGATTGCTGCTTCCACCGGATCGCCGGCGTCGCGCAGGTTGACGAAATTGACGCCCTTGACCACGCGGCCGTCTTTCACGTCGAGGCAGGGAATGACGCGGACCTTGAACATGGCTCAGGCCGCCGTTCGGGCCGCGCGGATCAACTTCAAAGCTTCCGCCGCGTCGAGCCGCCCGTCATAGAGCGCGCGGCCGGCGATGGCGCCTTCCAATTTGCGCGCGCGTGGTTCCAGCAGCGCCTTGATGTCGTCGATCGAGGCGAGTCCGCCGGAAGCGATCACCGGAATTGAGATGGCGTCCGCCAACGCAATCGTCGCATCCAGGTTCAGGCCCTGGAGCATGCCGTCGCGCGTTACGTCGGTGTATATGATGGCCGCAACGCCGGCGTCCTCGAAGCGGCGCGCGATCTCCAGCGCCGACAATTCCGAGGTCGCAGCCCACCCTTCCACCGCCACCATGCCGTCGCGGGCGTCGAGTCCAACCGCCACCTTGCCGGGAAACCGTTTCGCCGCTTCTTTCACCAGCGCCGGATCACGCACCGCCGCCGTGCCGATGATGACACGGTTGATGCCCTTTTCCAGCCAGCTAGCGACGGTCTGCATGTCGCGGATACCGCCGCCGAGCTGCACGCACATGCTGACGGTCTTGAGGATTCGTTCGACCGCGGCACCGTTCATCGGCTTGCCGGCAAAAGCGCCATCGAGATCGACCACGTGAAGATGCTTGAAGCCTTCAGTCTCGAACGCATGCGCCTGTTGCGCCGGGTCGCGGTGAAACACGGTGGCGCGCGCCGGATCGCCCTGCTCCAGCCGCACCGCGAGCCCTTCCTTCAGGTCGATGGCGGGGAACAGGATCATGGCTTCCACTTCAAAAAATTCGCAATCAAGGCCAGCCCCAGCCGCTGGCTCTTTTCCGGGTGAAACTGCGTGCCGACCATGTTGTCGCGCCCGACGATCGCCGTGAGCGGGCCGCCGTAGTCGGCCTGCGCCACCAGGTCGGAGCGCTGCGCGGGCTTCAGCTCGTAGGAGTGCACGAAATAGCCGTGCAAGCCGTCGGGCCCAAGCGCGATGTCAGCGAGCAGCGGGTGCGGCTGCAGCATGTCGAGCGTGTTCCAGCCCATGTGCGGAATCTTCAAGGACGCATCGGACGGTGTGATTTTGTCCACCTCGCCGGCGATCCAGCCGAGGCCGGGTGTCACCTGATATTCGCGCCCGCGCTCGGCCATCAACTGCATGCCGACACAGATGCCGAAAAACGGCCGGCCCCGTTGCAGCACATTTTCGTTGAGCGCCTCGATCATGCCGGGGATGGCGTCGAGCCCGCGCCGGCAGTCGGCGAAGGCGCCGACGCCCGGCAGCACCACGCGGGAGGCCGCGGCGACTTGGCGCGGATCGCTGGTCACAAAAATCGGCTGATCGTGCCCGCTCTCACGCGCGGCGCGTTCGAACGCTTTGGCCGCCGAGTGCAAATTGCCGGAGCCGTAGTCGACGATGGCTACGCTCATTGCCCCGGCTCCGGAAACAGCCCGATCACGTCGGAGCCCGATGGCGGCCCGCGCCGCACCGGGGTTGCATATTGCGGCTCTGCGGCTGGCGGCGGCGCCGCGTCCGCTTGCTTCGTCCACGCTGCAAAGAAACGCCGCTCGGCTGCTTCTTCGTCGTCGCCGACCACAAAGCCTAGCATACGCCAGCGGCGCCGCGCCAAAGTCCAGCGCCACAGCGTCCCAGCTTCGAAGCCGATCAGCAGCGCCGCCAGCAGGCTGCCGAAAAATTTGAACCACGCTGGCGCGCCCATCCAATAGAAAGCGCCGCCAAGCATGCCGCTGATGACGACATAGGCCAGCAGCACCAGCCAAAGCCGGTGCAGCAGCAGCCAGAGCGGCGCCAGCAGGAAGGCCCAGACATAAAATCCGTCGCGCACGAACAGGAAGCGCTCGGGATTGCTGTCCATTTCGCCCGCTCGCGGCGGCGGCGCGTGCACGGTGTAAGTGGGCATTACTTTACTCTCTACATAATTCCGGTCATTCCGGGGCGCGAGCGCAGCGAGCAAACCCGAAATCCAGAAACAATGCACGGAACCGCATCTGGATTCCGGATAGCCGATTCGCGGCTTCCGGAATGACGCTGCGATATTTCACCCGCCCAGCGAGCCCTTGGTGGACGGCACCTCGTCCTTGGCGCGCGGATCGATCGTTACCGCCGCCCGCATCGCCCGCGCCAGCGCCTTGAAGCAGGACTCGGCGATATGGTGGTCGTTGGTGCCGTATAGTGTCTCCACGTGCAGCGTGATTCCGGAATTGGTGGCGAAAGCCTGGAACCATTCCTGCACCAGCTCGGTATCGAACGAGCCCACTTTGTCGCGCGCGAACTCGGCCTTAAAAACGAGAAATGGCCGCCCCGATATGTCGAGCGCCACGCGCGTGAGCGCCTCGTCCATCGGCACATGGACATCGGCATAACGCGTGATGCCCTTCATGTCGCCGAGCGCCTGTTTCACCGCCTGGCCGAGCGCGATGCCGACGTCCTCGGTGGTGTGATGATGATCGATATGCAGGTCGCCCTTGGCCTTGACCGTGATGTCGATACGCGAATGGCGCGCCAGGAGATCGAGCATGTGGTCGAGGAAGCCGATGCCGGTCGCCACTTGCGAGCGGCCGGCGCCGTCGAGGTCGATCGCGACCTCGACTTCGCTCTCCTTGGTCTTGCGCTTCACGTTAGCCTTGCGCATCGCACGTCCTTCGGCCGAAACCCTTGAGCCGCGCGCCTTTTATCAGGGGTTGCCGGGATTCGCCACAGCGGCTTGATCCGGGTTTGGACCCGGTTTGCAATGACGGCGGACCGTGCATAGATCACCGCCTTCAAGAGGTTAACGCATGGCGTCTCCCGAGCTCCCCGACTGGCACGGCACCACCATCTTGACCGTCCGCAAGGGCGGCAGCGTCGTCATCGGCGGCGACGGCCAGGTGTCAATCGGCCAGACCATCGTCAAAGCCAACGCCAAAAAGGTGCGCCGGCTCGGCAAGGGCGACGTTATCGGCGGCTTTGCCGGGGCCACCGCCGACGCATTCACGCTGTTCGAACGGCTGGAAAGCAAGCTCGAGCAATATCCCGGCCAGCTCACCCGCGCCGCGGTCGAGCTCGCTAAGGACTGGCGCACCGACCGCTATCTGCGCCGGCTGGAAGCCATGATGATCGTCGCCAACAAGGAAGTGTCGCTGGTGCTCACCGGCACCGGCGACGTGCTGGAGCCGGAGAACGGCGTGATGGGCATTGGCTCCGGCGGCAATTATGCGCTCAGCGCCGCGCGTGCGTTGCAAGACGGGCCGCTCGATGCCGAGCAAATCGTGCGCAAGTCGCTCGACATCGCCGCCGAGATTTGCGTCTACACCAACCGCAACGTGACCATCGAATCATTGAATACGTAACCGAGTGAACAGTTGACCGACTTTTCCTTCTCCCCCCGCGAAATCGTCTCCGAACTCGACCGCTTCATTGTTGGTCAGAGCGACGCCAAACGCGCCGTCGCCATCGCGTTGCGCAACCGCTGGCGCCGGCTCCAGCTCGACGACAAATTGCGCGAGGAAGTGCTGCCCAAGAACATTCTGATGATCGGGCCGACCGGCGTCGGCAAGACCGAAATCTCGCGCCGGCTGGCGCGGCTGGCCGGCGCGCCGTTCCTGAAGGTCGAAGCCACCAAATTCACCGAAGTCGGCTATGTCGGCCGCGACGTCGAACAGATCGTGCGCGATCTCGTGGAGATTTCCATCGCGCTCACCCGCGACAAGAAGCGCAAGGACGTGCAGGCGCGCGCCGAGCTGGCCGCGGAAGAGCGCGTGCTCGACGCCCTGGTCGGGCCCGGCTCCAGCCCGGCAACCCGCGAGAGCTTCCGCAAGAAGCTGCGCGCCGGCGAGCTCGCCGACAAGGAAATCGAAATCGAGTTGCAGGCCGGCGGCTCCGGCATGCCGATGTTCGAAATCCCCGGCATGCCGGGCGCGCAGATGGGCGCCATTTCGATCGGCGATATTTTCGGCAAGCTCGGCGGCGGCCGCACCAAGCTGCGGCGGGTCACCGTCGATGAATCGCATGACATCCTGGTCACCGAGGAATCCGACAAGCTGCTCGACAGCGATCATCTTACCCAGGAAGCGATCCGCGTGGTCGAGCAGAACGGCATCGTGTTCCTCGACGAGATCGACAAGATATGCGCGCGCGAGGGCCGCTATGGCGGCGACGTGTCGCGCGAAGGCGTGCAGCGCGACCTGCTGCCGCTGATCGAGGGCACCACCGTCGCCACCAAGCACGGGCCGGTGAAGACCGACCACATCCTGTTCATCGCCTCCGGCGCCTTCCACATCTCCAAACCGTCCGACCTGTTGCCCGAGCTGCAAGGCCGGCTGCCGATCCGCGTCGAATTGGCCGCGCTCACCCGCGACGATTTACGCCGTATCCTCACCGAGCCGGAAGCCTCGCTGATCAAACAATACGTGGCGCTGATGGCGACCGAAGGCGTGAAGCTCGATTTCACCGAGGACGCCATCGACGCGCTGGCCGACATCGCGGTGGCGGTGAATTCCGCGATCGAGAACATCGGCGCGCGGCGCTTGCAGACCGTGATGGAGCGTGTGCTCGACGACGTCTCTTTTTCCGCGCCGGACCGCTCGGGCGAGACCGTCAAGATCGATGCCGCGTTCGTCGAGAAGAACATCGGCGATCTCGCCAAGAACGCCGATCTTAGCCGGTTTATTCTCTAGGCGGCTTTCACTTCTTCCCGTCGTCTTCCGGATCGTCCAGCGGCGCCGGCTCCGTCACAGCCACCGGGTCGGAAGCTGGGAATGTCTCTTCCAGGCCTTCCTCCAGTTCGCGCTCGAGCTTTTGCTTTTCTGTCTCGGGCTTCTTGTCGGTCGGCTTCGGCGTCGCGGACTTCGGCTTTTTGGTCATGTCCGGGCCTCCCTTTGGCGCGTGACAGGTCGCTTATCGGCTCCTGCTCTTGCGTATTCTCACATAGAGCGCCCCCTCGCCGCCATGGGCGACATGGGCGTCCTCGAAGCCGACCACGAAGACGCGGAACTCAGGCAAGCCCAGCCATTGCGGAACTTGCCGGCGCAGCACGCCGCGCTCGCCGTCGCTGCGCGCGCCTTTGCCGGTGATTACCAGCACCAGCCGCGCTTCGCGCGCACTGGCCGAGCGCAGGAAATGCAGCAGCGTGGCGTGCGCTTCGCTTTGCGTGAGGCCGTGCAGATCGAGCCGGCCGTCGATTGTCTCCTTGCCGCGGGCGACGCGCTGGCGCAAGCGGCGGCCGAGCGGCGCCAGCGAGGGCGGCGGCGGGTTAGCGGCGGCGGGCGGCGGCGCGCCGGCGCGTGCGGCCAGCGGCTTGGCGGGCTGCGCCAGCGCGGCCATCTTCGCCGCTTCGGTCTCGATGTCCGTCACCGGCGGCGGCCCGGCGCGCAACGGCTCGATCGCGCGCGTGAACATCGTCCACAACACGCGCTCGTCCTGGGTGAGAAGGCGGCGCCGACTGCCGTCGCGGGGGCTCATGGCGGATCAGGTCAGGGGCGCGGCTTCGGCGTCGGCGTCGGCTTGCTCGCGGGAATGCTCGACGTAGTGTCCTTGCCCTTCGCCATCGCTTCCTGGATGGCGATCCCCTTCGGCCGCGGCCGCGGCTGCGGCAGCGGGATTGCGGCGGGGGCGTCGTCGTGCACCGACACATCCTTAGGCACCAGCATGACGAATTTGCCGAACTGCTTGATGCGCCCGGCGATGTGAGGAATGTCCCCGCCGTGGCCGAAATAGATGTCGGCGCGCGCGACCCCGCGGATGGCGGAGCCGGTATCCTGCGCGAACATCAGATGCTGGAAGGTGTCCTGCGGCACCTCGCTCTTGATCGGGAATTTGGCGTCGATCCAGATCGGCGTACCGTAGACATGGATCCTGGAATCGACCGCTAGCGAGCGTCCCGGCGTCAGCTGGATACCCTGCGCGCCGATACATTCGTCCTGCGGCCCGAGCTCGGTCTTGGAGAAGAACACGAACGACCGGTTCTTCAGGCGCAGCGCCTTGCCCTCTTCCGGATTGGCCTCCATGTATTCGCGAATCTTGTCCATCGACATTTCTTCGGGCGTGAAGACGCCGTCCTCGATCAGGATGCGGCCGACCGGCGTGTAGGGCTTGCCGTTGCTGGCGATGTAATTGAGCCGCAGCAATTCGCCGTCATCGAGCTTGATGCGCGTGGAGCCCTGGATCTGCGCGAAGAAGGCATCGACCGGGTTTTTGATCCAGCAGATCTCCAGTCCCTTGCCCTTAAGCGCCCCGCGCACAATGTCGTCGCGGTCGTAGCGCGAGAATACCTTGCTCCTCTTGCCAGCGAGTTTTGCCGGCACGCCGTAGAGCGGGACGTTGAACTCATCGGTTTTGACGCGCGAGCCGGCGACTTCGGCTTCGTAATAGCCGGTGTAGAAGCCGTCGGCGCCGGTGTAAAAGCCGTAGGTGTGAACCGCCGGCAAGATGCGCGCCGGCTTGAAATTGTCCTCGAAGAAATTGCGCGCCTGCGCGCGGTCGAGCATACCGCCGGCGGCGAGCGTCGTCGCCTTCTCGCAGGCGTTATAGAGCCCGCCATAGATGGGCCGCGCTTTGCGCATCGCCTTGCTGCCTTGCAGGATAGCACCGCAGCTTTTCGTGAAGGCCTCGAAGGCGGCGGCCTGGTCGTCGTTCTTCCAGCCGTCGAGATCGGCGAAGCTCAACGCTTTAACATCGGCGTGACGAAAATGCAGGGCCTCAGCCTGCATAGGCGTGCTCGCGATCAGGCAAAGCCCGAAGACGACGCCGGCAACGGTGCGGAACGGCAATGGCGGCATGCGTTCATTGCCCAGCTTCGGTGGCGACCAGCTTCCAGTTCGGATCGCGCGAGGAGGCGTCGCGCGCGAAGGTCCAGACGTCGGTGACGTCGGTCACCTTGTCGGCATTGCCGTCTACCACGTTGCCGTTCTTGTCGCGCGTCACCGACACCAGCTTGGAGTGGAAGCGCACGGTGAGCTGGGCGGTGCGCCCGCGCAGCTCGGCGTTGGTGATCTCGGCTTCGTCGGTCGAAACGAAACGGTTCTCCACCGTCTCGCCGCGCTTTTCGCGCTCGCCGATGGCGGACTCGAAGCCCTCATAGACCTCGCGCGCCAGCAGATTCTTCAGCGCGCGGCGGTCGCCCTCGGCATAGGCCGAAACGATCATCTCGTAGGCCGCGCGCGCGCCAGTGAGAAAATGCTTGGGATCGAAGCCGGCATCGACGCCGGCAATGGCGTCGAGCCCGGCGGCCAGGGCCGAGCCCGGCTCGGCAATGTCCTTCCAGCGCTCGCCCGGCGCCACCGGTTCCGCCGGCTTCTGCGCCGCGGCTTCGGCCGCGCGGTTGGGCAGCGCGACGACCTTCTCCGGCGCCGGGCGCACCGGCTCGCGCGCCGAATAGGGATCGTAAGGCGGCCGCTCTCGCCCGGTGCGCTGACCCAGCACGCTGCGCAGCCGCAAGAAAATGAATACTGCGAGCGCCAGGAAGATGATGGTGTAGATGTCGAACACGTCTCGCATGCTTTCGGTAACCGTAACGGCAGATCGACCACGCGGGCCACGGGCCTTTTTCGACGGCGTGGCGGCCGGCGCTCCAGATACTATGTAAGCTGGCGGGCGCGCCGATCCATAGGCCTGGCGCCGGCGATTCGGCGCATTTTCTGGCTCACGGGCGAACCTTAGACGATCGGGACGCCAACGCCAACCTCTCTCGATAGCGCATGATCCGTATAAGTGAACGCCGGTTTTCGGATAAGATCATGCGCCAGCGTTAACGATAGAAACACCGACGAATGTGGCAAAATACCTATTAATAGCGGTGCTGGCATTGCCGGTTATGGAACTGGCCGCGTTCGTCGCGGTGGCGGCGGAGATCGGCTTGCTGGGGGCGGCCGCGCTGGTGGGGGCGACCTCGCTCGCCGGCGGGCTGATCCTGCGCCATGCCGGCGGCAACCATATTGCCCGCATGCGCGTCGCGCTGGACCAAGGCAGCTTTACCGCGCTGGAAGCCGACGGTACCGGCAGCCTCACCCTGTTGGCGGGAATTCTTCTGCTTATTCCGGGCTTTATCACCGACGCCCTGGGCCTTCTGCTGCTCGCGGCACCGCTGCGCCGGGTTTTGGGCGGAGCGCTTCGACGCGGCGGCGCCACGGGCCAAGGTGACGGCCTTGTCGATCTTCCGCCCGAGCAGTGGCACCGGGTGCCCGACCCGGAATTGCCCGACCGCCGCGAAAACGACGGCGAAAGGTGAAGACCAGCGATCCTTGTTCCCCCGAAAACCCTGTGTTAGCCAACCGCCGCGCGCTGGCGCATGATCCTGGAGATCGGGCACCGGTTTTCGGAAAAGATCTTGCGCCACTAGAATGTTACCGGCGCGGGGGAGACTTCATGACTACGACCAATGGCGGCCCGGCCGAGGCGCCGGCACAGGATCCGCAAGCGCCGCAACTCAATGTAGTGGCGCAATACATCAAGGACCTGTCGTTCGAGAATCCGAACGCGCCGCGCTCGCTGATGGCCGGGCAGCAGCAGCCGCAAATTTCCATCCAGATCAATGTCGGCGCGACGAAACTCGAGGGCGACGACATCGAGGTGGTACTCAAGCTTGAGGGCAAGGCGGAAACCGGCGGCCAACTGATGTTCGGCTTTGAACTGTCCTTCGCCGGTGTGTTCCGCATCCGCAACGTGCCGCCGGACAGCATGAACGCGGTGGTGTTGATCGAATGCCCGCGATTGTTGTTCCCGTTCGCGCGCGAGATTGTTGCCAGCACCGTACGCAATGGCGGCTTCCCGCCGCTACTGCTCGATCCGGTGGATTTCGTCGGGCTCTATCGCCAGCGCATGAGTCAGATGCAGGCCGCCAACCAGCCGGCGCCACAGGGCTGAGCCGTCAGGCTTCTTCCGACCGGTAATCCTGCCACAGCGCGTCTTCGCCCAGGCTTGCCACGAATTTGGCGTGCGCTGCGCGCTCGGCCTCACTTAGGCGAGGAGGTAGCGCGACCGCCCGCGACCGCAGCGTCATGGTGCCGTCACCGTTGCCGCGCCGCTCAGCCAGCGCGGCCAGGCCGAGCTGGGCCTGGCGCGCGCCGATCAGCTCAACATAGACCTCGGCCAGGATTTCCGCATCGAGTAAGGCGCCGTGCTTGGTGCGGCGCGAATTGTCGATGCCGTAGCGCGCGCACAGGTCGTCAAGCCGGTTCGGCCCTGCCGGGTGCTTGCGCCGTGCCAGCATCAGTGTGTCGATCAGCCGCTCGCGCGCGATCAACACGCGCTCCACGCGCTTGAGCTCGGCGTTGAGAAAGCCGTGATCGAAGCCGGCATTGTGAATCACTAGCGGCGCCTCCTCGCCGATAAAGGCAAGGAAGTCGTTGACGATGTCGGCAAAGAGCGGCTTGTCCTTGAGAAATTCCGTGGTCAGCCCGTGGATGGCGGCGGCTTCCGCCGGCACTTCGCGCTCCGGGTTGAGATAGACATGGAACGTGGCGCCGGTCGGGATGCGGTTGAGCAGTTCGACGCAGCCCAGTTCGACCAGGCGATGGCCTTGGGCCGGATCGAGGCCCGTCGTTTCGGTATCGAGGACGATCTCGCGCATGTGGGCTTTCGGGCGGGAATCAGCGCCGCCGCGCCATTGTAGCGACCCGCGCGAGAATATCACGCACCTGGGCGCGGGCATGCTCGAAGCCTTGCCCGGTATCCACCACGAAATCGGCGCGGGCGCGCTTGTCGGCGTCCGGCAGCTGCTTGGCGAGAATGGTCTGAAATTTCTGTTCGGTCATGCCGAGCCGCTCGAAGGCGCGTGCGCACTGCACCTCCGCTGGCGCCGAGACCACCGCCACCGCGTCGCAACGCGTTTGCGCCCCGGTCTCGAACAGCAGCGGAATATCGAGCACCGCCACTTTAGCGCCGCTGCGCTCAGCTGCGGCTAGAAAGCGCTCTTCAGCTTGGCGCACCAACGGATGCACGATCTGTTCGAGCTTCCTCATCGCCGCCTCGTCGCCCAGCACGCGTTTGCCTAGTTTCTCGCGATCGACTTTCCCTCCATGCGTCGTGCCCGGAAACGCCTCCTCGATCACCTTGACCGCCTCGCCTTCATAAAGTTCGTGCACGGCGGCGTCGGCGTCGTGCACCGGCACGCCCTCCTCGGCAAACATCATTGCCGTGGTCGACTTTCCCATGCCGAGCGAACCGGTCAGACCGAGGATAAACATTAGCTATCCAGCAACAAATCCGTTCTGCCGCAGATAAGCCAGCAGCGGCACGAGCGGCAGCCCGAGAATGGTGAAATAGTCGCCCGCCACGCGCTCGAACAAATGCACGCCGAGGCCTTCGAGCTGATAGGCGCCGACGCTGGCGAGCGCGGCCTTGCCCACCATGTCGAGATAATCATCGAGAAAGCGGTCCGAGAATTTGCGCATGGTAAGCCGGGCGGTATCGACGCAGTCGAACAGCACGGCGCCGTCGCGTATCAGCACCAGCGCCGAATGCAGTTCATGGCTGCGCCCGCGCAATTCGCGCAGCTGCGTCGCCGCGCCTTCGCGGTCGGCCGGCTTGGCGAAGCGCTTGTTGCCGCGCGCCAGCGTCTGGTCGGCGCCCAGCACCAGCCGCCCGGGCAGCGTGGCGGCAACGGCTTGCGCTTTTGCGCGCGCCAGAAGGCGCGCTACCGCGGCGGCATCGAGGTCATTAGCTTGCGCTTCCGCTGCGCGCTCGTCGACCGGCACCGGCCTGATCTCGAAACGCAGGCCGGCCGCCGCCAGAATCTTGCCGCGCACGTCGCTCTTGGAAGCGAGCACCAGCGGCTGGGGGGCAAGCCAAAGCGGCATAATGTTAAGTCGCCGGCGCGCGCCGGCGCTCGCTCAAGAGTCGCATCACCGCGGCGGCGGTTTCCTCGATCGAGCGGCGCGTCACGTCGATGCTCGGCCAGTTGTGCTTGGTGCACAGGCGGCGCGAAAACGCCACCTCCTCCGCCACCGCCGTCTTGTCGATATAGCGGTCGTCGTCGCGATGGGCACGCAAGCCAAGCAGCCGGTTCTCGCGGATCTGCACGATGCGCTCCGGGCTGGCATACAAGCCCACCACCAGCGGCCGCGTCAGCTTCTCGACCTGCGGCGCCAGCGTCACGCCCGGCACCAGCGGCACGTTGCCGGTCTTGATGCCGCGGTTGGCGAGATAGATCGAGGTCGGCGTCTTGGAGGTGCGCGAGACGCCGACCAGAACAACGTCTGCGTCCTCCAGGCCTTCCACATGCTGGCCGTCGTCATGCAGCATGCTGAAATTGAGCGCGTCGATGCGCTGGAAATATTCGGCGTTGAGCACGTGCTGGGCGCCGGCGCGGTGGGTGGTCTCGGTGCCGAGATAGGATTCGAACAGACGCAAGATCGGTCCGAGCACCGACATGCAGGGCAGCCCGAGCTCGCGGGATTTTTCTTCCAGCGTTTGGATCAAATCCTCCTCCAGCAGCGTGTAGAGCACCAGACCGGGCGACTCGGCGATCTCGGTCAGAACGTGATCGAGCTGCTTCTTCGAGCGCACCATCGGGTAGAGGTGCTCCACCGGCGCGACATTGGCGTATTGCGCCGCGGCTGCGCGCGCTACCGTGATCAAGGTTTCGCCGGTTGCATCGGAAACCAGATGGAGATGAAAATAGCCGGTGTCGGGCATTGGTATAAATGAGGTACGTCCTGTGGACAGGACGGGAGAAGGCCACGACTGGGGTTCCTACGCAAGCGGCCGGCAAAAACTGTTCATTGGCGGTCCACATCCCTGGCTGCGGGATGCCGTCGGCGCTGAAATTGCACGCTTGGTCTAGGATGTGGATGCCGAGCTGGGGATAGGTTGGGATAGCATGCGAAAAGCCCCGTAAAACTGCCGGTATAATTGTGGACAGTGCGACGTGGGATAGCAGGGAATTCTCAATTCAATCTTGGCAAGTGGTGGACAGTGTATTGATCGGAAGGCATGAGTCCAATCAACTGTCCAAAAACTACTACAAAGAGTCTTATAAGATTTTATGGAAGAAGCTGTGCGAAATGCCGCTGCAGGGACAAAGCCGTTACTTGCTGTGCTGGCAAGGCAGCGCCAAGTAGTTCCGCCGGTATGGATGATGCGCCAGGCTGGGCGCTATCTGCCGGAATATCGCGCGGTGCGGGAAATAGCGGGTGGCTTTCTTGATCTTTGCTTTAATCCGGAACTGGCGGCGAAGGTAACTTTGCAACCAGTACAGCGCTTCGGCTTTGATGCAGCCATCCTGTTTTCTGATATTCTGGTGGTGCCGCTCGCGCTTGGGCGTAAGGTTTGGTTTATCAAAGGGGAAGGGCCGCGGCTGGAGCCATTGGAGGATGCGGAAGCGCTGCTGTCGCTCCGGCCGGACGCAAACACGCATATCTTGCTGCCGATTTACGAGACCGTCGGTAACGTGAAAGCGGAATTGGGTGCTCATACGACGCTGATCGGGTTTTGCGGTGCGCCTTGGACCGTCGCGACCTACATGATTGCCGGACAAGGCACCGCCGATCAGGCACCTGCCAAACAATTGGCAGCACGCGAGCCACAGGCCTTCCAGCATCTCGTTGACGTTCTGGTGGAGGCTTCGGCCGATTATCTGGCGCGGCAATTGGAAGCGGGCGCCGAGGTGGTGCAGATTTTCGATACCTGGGCCGGCGCCTTGCAGGCTAACGATTTCGAGCGCTGGTGTGTGCAGCCGACCAAGCGGCTGATTTCGAAGCTGCGCGAAAGAAAGCCCGGTGCCAAGGTGATCGGCTTTCCGCGCGGCGCCGGCAAGAATACTCCACGCTATGTCGACGAAACCGGTGTCGATGCGGTGAGTCTCGGCAATGAGATCGACCGCACTTTCGCCCGCGACCAAATTCAGAGCCGCGTACCGGTGCAGGGCAATGTCGATCCGCTCGCGCTGCTCGAAGGCGGACCGGCGCTTGATCGCGAAGTAGATGCGGTGTTGCAGGCGTTCGGCTCAGGGCCGCTGATCTTCAATCTCGGCCACGGCATCTTGCCGCAGACCCCGATCGCTCATGTGGAGCGGATGTTGAGGCGGGTGCGGGGTTAATATTTCCAACCGCGTCATCGCCGGGCTTGACGTTGCGATGCTCCTCATGGTGAGGAGCATCGCGAAGCGATGCGTCTCGAACCATGAGGCCTCATCCTTCGAGACGCGCTCCTACTGAGCGCTCCTCAGGATGAGGATCGAGGCAGAATGTACCTCTGGATCAAAGCCTTTCACATCATCGCGGTTATTTCTTGGATGGCTGGCATGCTCTATCTGCCGCGGCTATTCGTCTACCACGCCGGCGCAAAGGTGGGATCCGAACAGGCCGAGACCTTCAAGGTGATGGAGCGCCGGCTGCTCAAGTTCATCATGACCCCGGCCATGATCGTGACCTGGCTGCTCGGGATCGTGCTGGTGCTGCAGGGGCAATTCCTCGGTGCCACCTGGTTCCACATCAAGATCGCCCTGGTTTTGGTGATGACGGTTAACCACGGCTTATTCGGCCACTGGGTGCACGAATTCGACCTCGACCGCAACACCCGCTCGCCTAAATTCTATCGTATTGCCAATGAGATACCGACGGTCACCCTGATCGTCATCGTGATCCTGGTGACCGTGAAGCCGTTTGGGTGACGGGCTTATCCTGCACAGGCGCCGGGCAGCCTCTTGCGCGAAAGCCCGGCTCAACTTATCTTGCTCGCATCCCCCCGAACGCAGGCGGATGCAGTCGCGTTCCGGCACCCAAAGTTCGGGGCCGGTCGCAGCATCGGGTTCCGGGATACCTTCCCAAAACGCCTCTCCAGACCTGCGATCCCTACCTCTCTTAAGCACCCGCGTCGGTTTTGCGTTTTTGCGAACACGCCGCCGGTCTATTTTCAAACAGGACTACACCCGCATGCGGGAAATGAAGCTCCAGGACCTCAAGTCCAAGACGCCTGCCGATCTGCTCTCCTTCGCCGAAGAGCACTCGGTCGAGAACGCCAGCACCCTGCGCAAGCAGGAACTGATGTTCGCAATCCTCAAGCAGCTCGCCACCCAAGAAGTCGACATCATCGGCGAAGGCGTCGTCGAAGTGCTGCCCGACGGTTTCGGGTTCTTGCGCTCGCCGGAATCGAACTACCTCTCGGGCCCCGACGACATCTACGTCTCGCCCTCCCAGATCCGCCGTTTTGGCCTGCGCACCGGCGACACCGTCGAAGGCCATATCCGCTCGCCGAAAGAGGGCGAGCGCTATTTCGCGCTGCTCAAGGTCAACACCATCAATTTCGAGGACCCGGAGAAAGCGCGCCACAAGATCAATTTCGACAACCTGACGCCGCTTTATCCCGACGAGCGGCTGCAGATGGAATTCGACGATCCGACCAAGAAGGATCTCTCCGCCCGCGTCATCGACATCGTGGCGCCGATCGGCAAGGGCCAGCGCGCGCTGATCGTCTCTCCGCCGCGCACCGGCAAGACCGTGCTGTTGCAGAACATCGCGCATTCGATCACGCACAACCATCCGGAAACCTACCTGATCGTGCTGCTGATCGACGAGCGGCCGGAGGAAGTCACCGACATGCAGCGCTCGGTCAAGGGCGAGGTGGTGTCGTCGACTTTCGACGAGCCGGCCTCGCGCCACGTGCAGGTCGCCGAAATGGTGATCGAGAAGGCCAAGCGCCTGGTCGAGCATCAGCGCGACGTGGTGATCCTGCTCGATTCCATCACCCGCCTCGGCCGCGCCTACAACACCGTGGTGCCCTCCTCGGGCAAGGTGCTGACCGGCGGCGTCGACGCCAACGCCCTGCAGCGGCCGAAACGCTTCTTCGGTGCCGCGCGCAACATCGAGGAAGGCGGCTCGCTTACCATCATCGCCACCGCGCTGATCGACACCGGCAGCCGCATGGACGAGGTGATCTTCGAGGAATTCAAGGGCACCGGCAATTCCGAATTGATCCTCGACCGCAAGGTGGCCGACAAGCGCACCTTCCCGGCCATGGACATCACGCGCTCCGGCACCCGCAAGGAAGAGCTGCTCACCGATCCGGCGGTGCTCAAGAAGATGTACGTCTTGCGCCGCATCCTCAACCCGATGGGCACCATGGACGCCATCGACTTCCTGCTCGACAAGCTGCGCAACACCAAGAGCAACGCCGAGTTCTTCGAGTCGATGAATACGTAACGCCGCGCAGCCGCGCGACCACGCTTAATGGCCGGCCTCAGGGCCGGCCATTTCTTTGTTTGTTATTATTGCCGTCTGCCGCTCAGCCGCTCGCCGGATCGGGCAGGCAGGTCACGCTCTTGTCGCCGTCTTTGTCTTTCTTATCGGACAACGCGCGCTTGCATTGCTGCAGGCTGGAAAAGCCGCATTGCACCCGCGATCCCGCCTTCTGCTGGAAGCCGCACCAGTCGGCCGCGCCGGCCGGCGTGGCCAGCAGGCCCGCGAGCGCCAGGCCGCCCAAAAGTCCGCTCCAAATACGTATAACCCCCACGCCCGTCGGCGTTCCCCGCGCGGCCGATTTTCAACATTGCCGGCGCAAGATCAAGGGTGTCGGCCCGGCTTAGCGGTGCAGTATCCGCCACAACTGCACGAACGCGATCACGGCGCTGACCAGCGTGCCGGCGATCACCACCAGCTTGAGCAGCCAATTGCGCTGGATGTTGCCGACGGCAGATTCGGCCCGCTCCGACAATCCGGCGGCACCGGGCAGCGGTCCGCGCAGCCGCTTATCGCCGAGAAAGTCGGCGATTGCGTCGGCCATGACGCGGTTCGCCGGCTCGTTCGCGAGGATCAGATGACTGCGCGTTTCAAGCGGCACCAGCTTCGCCCCTGAGATTCCAGCGGCGATTTCCTGGGCCGAGGCGAACGGCACACGCAGATCTCCGGTCGCATGCAGCACCAGGGTCGGCGTTTTGATCTTGGGCAGCAAGTCGGCGACGTTGATGTCGGCATTCGCCCGCAGAAAACGCTCCGCCATTTCCGGCGTGGCCGCGACTCGCTGCATCTCGTTGAGCGAGTGCTGCAGCTCCTTGCGGGCGTCCGGAATGAATTGCGACGTGAAGAATTGCCTGTGCGATTCCTCGCTGCCTCCCCATCCATTGCGCACGAGCCCACAGGCGAGTTCGAGCGTCTCTTTCTGCTTCTCGATATTTTCGCGGTGCAGAAGGCCGCGTGTGAAGCCGCCGAAAACGATGAGATGGGTGAGCCGTTCCGGATGTCGTGCGGCATAGGCGATCGCCTGGGATGCGCCTTGCGACAGTCCGAACAGAATGAATTTATCGAGTTTGGCGCAATCGACGACGGCTTCGAGGTCGGAGACGAAGCGATCGAATGAAATCTCCACGTTGTCGCGTTGCGACAAACCGATGCCGCGCGCGTCATAGCGCAGATATGAATGCTGCTGCGCCCGGCCGAGCGTCATGTGGCGCACAACCGGGCTGACCAGGTCGTATTCGAGGTGCGCGAACCAATGCGGGGTGCGCACCAGCGGCGGGCCTTTGCCGATGATGGAATAGGCAAGCCGCACGCCATCCGGCGTCGTGCAATATTGAATATGCTGCTGCATTCGCCCCCTCGCGCCTAGCGCGATTGTTTCATTGCGGCAATGGCGCCGGCAATATCGCCGGCGCATGTCACCGGCAACGAGCAGCGCTCGCCCACGCAGACGAAGGCCGCGGCTCCTTGCGCGGCCTGCAATTTTTCCTGCGCCGGGTGCGCAGCCGGCAGCTCGGCGGCGGAACCCGCCCGCAGCACGATGCGGTCGAGGAACGGCAGTTTCAGCGCGGCTTGCGTGAGCGCGCCCGCGTCCGGCCCGGTCAACACGATCTCGGCGGCGCGCAGGCGCAGATCGAGTGCATTGAGCAGCGCCACATGGCCGAACAGGTTGCGCGCCTGCGCCGACAAGATGCCCTCGATCAGTCGGTCGGCCTTGGCGCGCCAATGGTGCTCGCCGGTGGATGCGGCGAGTCGCACCAGGTTCTGCGCGGCGACCGCGTTCGGGTTGGACGTGACGTCGTCGGCGGTGGAATGCGGGCGCACCACTAGACCTTCGGCATCGTCGGCGGTCAGGTAATAGCCGCCGGTCTCGCCGTCGGCGTAGTGCGCGTCGAGTGCGTGCTGCCAGGCCAAAGCCCGTTCTAGCAAAGCGCGCTCGCCGCTCGCCTCGTAGAGCGCCAGCGCGGCCCGGATCATGACGGTGAAATCGGAGGCCAGCCCCGGAAACAGCGCCTGCCCGGCCCGCCACGAATGGCCGAGCCGGTCGCCTTGCGTCATTTGCTGCGCGATGAAATCGAAGGCCCGCCGCGCCAGAACGAGCCAGGACGGCTCGTCCAGAATAATGCCGGCATTGACCAGCGCGGCGATCATCAACCCGTTCCAGTCCGCCAGCACCTTGTCGTCGAGCCCGGGCCTGACACGTTTGTCACGTGTTTTCAATAACTTACCGCGCAACATGGAAAATCGTGCTGCGCTTGCGAGCGTGGTTTCTTGTGCACCCATGTTGCGCGGTAAGTGCTTGAGACGATTGAGAATATTGTGCCCGTCGAAGTTTCCGCCCGCGCTCACGTCATATTCCGCGGCAAAATCAGCAGCATCGGGCCCGAGTGCCGCCTCGATCTCGGCCAGCGACCAGACGTAGAACTTGCCCTCCTCGCCTTCCGAATCGGCATCGAGCGAAGCGGCGAAGGCGCCCTCCCCCGTGACCATCTCGCGTTCCAGCCAGCCGACCGTTTCGCGCGCCCGCTCGGCGAACAGCGCCTTGCCGCCGCGCTGCCAGGCCAGCGCCAGCAATTCCAGAAGCTGGGCGTTGTCGTAGAGCATCTTCTCGAAATGCGGCACCAGCCAGCGCTCATCGACCGAATAGCGCGAGAAGCCGCCGCCGAGATGATCGTAGATGCCGCCTTCGCTCATGTGCTCGAGTGAAAGCTCGACCGTGTCGAAAAACCGCGCATCGCCGGTGCGCAAGCCCGCCCGCCACAGAAACTCGAGCATGGCCGGCTGCGGAAACTTGGGCGCGCCACGCAAGCCCCCGTGCGTAGTGTCGAAGGCGTTGCCGAGCTGCGTGGCGGCGCCGTCGAGCTCGGCCAGCCCGACGGTCACCTTGCCTTGCGGCCGCGCTTTTTCGGCGAGCCGCGTCAGCAACGCCTTGCGGTTCTGCTCGATCTTGGCGGGCTCCTCGCGAAACAGCCGCGCCAGCTCGCGCAGCACGTCGACGAAGGCCGGCCGGCCGAAGCGGGAGTCCTTGGGAAAATAGGTGCCGCCCCACACCGGCTCGCCCTTGGGCGTCAGAAACATGGTCAGCGGCCAGCCGCCCTGCTCGCCCAAGAGATGTAGCGCGTTCATGTAAATCTGGTCGATATCCGGCCGCTCCTCGCGGTCGACTTTGATGTTGACGAACAGCTCGTTCATCACATCTGCGGTTGCCTGATCCTCGAAACTCTCATGCGCCATCACGTGGCACCAGTGGCAGGCGGCGTAGCCGACCGACAGCAGAATCGGCTTGTTGGCGCTTTGCGCCTCCGCCAAAGCCTCCGGCCCCCACTGCCGCCAATCCACCGGATTGTGCGCGTGCTGCAAGAGATAGGGCGAGGTCGCCTGCGCCAGGCGGTTGGTGTGAGTGCTGTCTTGCGATGAGGCCATCGACGAAGCCTAGCCCGGAATGAACGCGGGGTGAAACCGGCGCTCTGGCGCAGCCGGCCGGGCGAGTGACGCGCCGGTGCGATGACGCTGCACGCGGGGAAATGCTAAAGTCATTTCTCCACGGGTTGCACGTTATGACGACGGACAGGCAGAATCAGCCCGACGACGAAGAAGACGAACGCGATCGGCGCGCCACCAATATTTTCCTATTGGTCGCCGGAATCCTCGTCGTGGGTGGAGGCATTTGGCTGGTCAACGCACTGGCTGACGCCAGAAAGACTCAGCTCTGTTTCGAATCCGGCCGGCGCAACTGCAGCCCGATTCAAGTGCCGGAACGGCCACAGGATTAAGGCGCGCCCTATTCGTTACGGCAAAATCGCAAACGCCCGCGCCGGGAAGCCGAGGCCGTCGCGCACCTTTGGCCAAGTCACGACGATCAGCGCGCCCGTCGCCGGCACCTTGTCGAGATTGGCCATCACCTCGATCTGATAGTGGCCGTGCACCAGCAGGTAGGTCTCCGACCGCATATTGTCGGTGGTGTCGGTGTCCAGGGATTCGTGGCCGGTGGCGGTGACGCCGCGCTGTTCGTAGAGGAACTTGATGGTTTCGAACGCCCAGGCCGGAAACGGCGCGCGCTTGAAATGCTCCGAGTTTGCGTCCCAATCCTTGTACATGTCGGTGCGCAGCGCGACGAACGAGCCGCGCGGCACTTTGCCGTACGTTTTCTCCCATGCCATCAGGTCGGCCACCGAGAAGGCGTGGTTCGGGTCCTTGCCGAGATACGGCGTATCGTCGAGCACGATCAGCGGCAGGATCATTTCATTCAGCGGGATCGTGTCCATGGTCGCGCCGCCTTGGGCGAAATGCGCCGGCGGATCGACATGGGTGCCGTACTGCCCGACCATGTTGTAATAGGTCGTGCGGAAGCCATCCTCCTTGATGGTGTAAGGCCGCTTGGTCTTGGGATCGTAGGCCCGCGTGAATATGGCCTGCCCGAAGCCCGACCATACCGGCGTGTTGGGTGAGAAGCCGTGGGTCAGGTCGACGAATTTTTTGCTCTCGATGATCTTATAGGCGCGCGCCAGATCGCTTTCGGCGCGGGCTGTTCCGGAGGTCGCGCCCGCCACAGTGAGCAAAGACAAGGCGATAAGAGACCGCAAAAGGCATTGGGTCGGAGTCATGCAAGCCTCCCGAATGGGATTTGAATCGAATCAAGCTTCCGGCACTCGCGCCTTGATGGCGTTGGCGCGCGCCGAATGGGTGACGCTGCCATCGGTGTTTGTCGGCAAACCGGCACGCACGCTGTCGCGCAGGCGGGCACGTTCGTTCTCCGGCAAGGCGGCGATCGCTTTGGCGGCTGGCATGAAGCTCGGCGTCTGGGCGTCCCAAAAGTCGTCGAAATCGCGATAGGTCTGTTCGACGTCGATCATCGTTGTGGCGATGTCGGTCAATCCGGCCGCAGCGAACATGGCGTGCAAGCGATCGAGTGTGGAGTCGGCCGTGCCGGCGATGGGCGGGAGGTTGCCGCCGATGCTGCGCACCGCGCGTTGCACGCGGGCGTTCGGGGAAAGGCCGCTTGAAAAGTCCCACACATAGCCGGTGACCACGCCGCCCGGGCGTGCCACCCGGTGCATCTCGGCGAGCGCCTTGGCCCGCTCTGGAATGAAATTGATCACCAGCGCCGAGGCGACGATATCAAAATTGCCATCCGGGAACGGCAAAGCCATTGCGTCAGCGACCTGGAAGTCCGCGCGTTGCGCGAGCGGCAGCCGGCGCACTTGCTCGATCTGGGCTTTGGCCGGGTCGACCGCGACAATTTCGCCGGGCGAACAATTATCCAGGACCAGCTCGGTGAACGCGCCCGTGCCGCAGCCGAGGTCGAGCCAACGGACATTGGGCGGCGGCGCCAGCCACTGGAGAAAAATGTCGCCGACGGTGCGGCTCCAACGCCCCATGAAGCGCTCATAGGCGGCGCCATCGTCGAAGCTGATTTTGGTTTCGGCCATGGCGGGCCTCGTTCGGCTGGGCAGGATCATAAGCCGCCGCACGACGCGGTAGCATCGCGAGCTGCTCATGACGAGCAGGCCTTGACCCGCCCTTCCCCCGGCGCTTCCGTGCGCCGCGATGCCCGCGGAACACGCCACCGTCTTCGCGCTCAGCTGCGGCCGTCGGCATGGGCTTAATTAGGACTGCAACACCTCGAGCACTGGACAGAGCGGCGTGACTTCGCCGGCAGATCGGGCGTCACACTGGCTAACGGTCTTGGACAAAATAGTCTCCAACTTTGCCAGGTCATTTTGCTTGGCGCGCACGTCCGCCAGATGGGCCGCAGCGACCTCGCGCGCCTCGGCGCATGACGCGTGCCCCCGCTCGGAAAGCAGCAGCAGCGTGCGGATGTCCTCGATGCCGAAGCCCAATTCGCGCGCGCGCCGGATAAAGCGTAGCCGGTTGACATCGCCCATCGCATAACTGCGGTGGCCGCCCGTTGTCCGGGGTGGCTTATCCATGAGGCCGATGCGCTCGTAGTAGCGGATGGTTTCGATGTTCACGCTGGTCCGTTGCGAGAGCCCGCCGATGCTGAGGCTGCTGCCTCGCGAAGCCGTGATCGATGCCATGGCCCGTTTCCCTTGAACCTGTAGTGGCTACAGGATGCATCTTCGCGCCATGACGCTCAACCGCGAATCGCACGCCTGGATGGCCCGCCACACGCCGAAACTGCTGGTGGCCGGCGGCATCGTCGGTGCGCTGGCGGCGTCTTCGTGCTGCATTCTGCCGGTGGCGCTGTTCGGCCTCGGCGGCGCCTGGATTGGGAACTTCACCCAGCTCGCTCCCTACCAGCCCTATTTTGTCACCGCGGCGGTCGGCTGCCTCGGCGCGGGCTATTGGCTGGTTCGCCGCTCGGAAATGGCCGCTTGCGCCGAGGACCAAGCGTGCGCGCGTCCGCTGCCAAATCGAATCGTTCGAATCGCGCTGGTCGCGGCGACATTGCTGATCGTCGCCGCGGTCGGCTTCGACTTTATCGCGCCTTATGTCCTGTCTTGATGAACGGAGAAACGCAGATGGCCAGGCTCATTGCTTCGCTTGCCTTCGGATTCGCCCTCGTCGTGTCGTCGCACGGCTTCGCCGCCGAGCGCACGGTCATGCTGGCGGTTCAGAACATGTTTTGCGCGGCCTGCCCGCATACCGTGAAAGCGAGCCTGCAAGCAGTTCACGGCGTCAGTAAAGTGGCTGTTTCGCTTCAGAATAAGACCGCGGTCGTCACTTACGATGATGCGAAGACCGATGTGAAGGCGCTAACTGCCGCGACGACAAACGCCGGTTATCCGTCTGCGCCGAAGAGCTAGGCGATGGGCGAGCTGTCTTTATTAACCTGCCCGCATTGCGGTGCCGCGAAGCTGGAGCAGATGCCCACGGACGCCTCCCTGTTCTTCTACGACTGCACCGGCTGCGGCGCGCGGTTGAAACCCAAGCTGGGCGACTGCTGCGTGTTCTGCTCCTACGGCTCGGTTCCATGTCCGCCCGTGCAGGCAGAGCGGAGTGGCGGGGCCGCCAGCTGCTGCGGAGCGGCATCTCCACGCTGATGGAGACTCTCGATCGAATGTTACACTCTTGACGGATGCGATTGGACAAAAGCAATCGGCGTCGGCATCGGCGTTTCGATCCGCACGGCTGCTTTCATGTTCGCAGGGTTGAAATCGGGCGTTTCGCCGCTGCCGAAATAACTCGGCTTGGCCTTCGCGGAAATCGTGTTACGGCGGCTGCTTCCACTGCCGGTCGGCCTCCTGTTCCACACCGTTTGGACCACGGCTTTTTCCACGCTTTACGTCATCCTGTTCCGCGACACCCTCACCTTCATTCGCGCTTCTGGCTCGCCGTCGCACTGTGGCTGCTGGTGCTGGTGGTTTTCTTCGCGGTGGTCGGCTGGGGATTTTTCGGCCTCGGCGTCAGCCCGAAACTGATCGTTGGCGCCGCTATCCCGCATCTGTTGTTCGCCATATTCCTGTGGGGCTTGTGTCGGTTGCAGTTTCGCTCGCGCGCGCCGGCCTATTCGTAATGGTTGCACGCCCTTGACCCCTGCCCCCCGCGGCGCTTCCGTGCGCCGCGATGCCCGCTGACCGCGACACCATCTTCGCCCTCTCCTCCGGCCGCCCGCCGGCGGCCATTGCGGTGGTGCGCATTTCCGGCCCACGCGCGGGCGAAGCGCTTAAACGCCTGAGCGGCAAAATTCCCGAAAGGCGCAAAGCGGCGCTCGTGCGCGTCCGCGATCCGCAGACGAACGAACCGATCGACGAAGCTTTGGCGCTGTGGTTTCCGGCGCCGCACAGCGAGACCGGTGAGGACACCGCCGAATTGCAGTTGCACGGCGGCCGCGCGGTCATCGCCGCGACCCTCGCCGCGCTCTCCCACATCGAGGGCCTGCGCCCGGCCGAGGCCGGCGAGTTCACCCGCCGCGCTTTCGAGAAAGGCAAGCTCGACCTCACCGCGGTCGAAGGCCTCGCCGACCTGGTGATGGCGGAGACCGAAGGCCAGCGCCGCCAGGCGCTGCGCCAGATGAAGGGGCTGCTCGGCATCCGCGCCGAGAGCTGGCGGGATCGGCTGATCCGCGCGCTGGCGCTGATCGAGGCGCGCATCGATTTTTCCGACGAGGCCGACGTGGCGACGGATCTGGTGACGCCGGCGCTGCATGCGGCGCGCGAACTCGCCGGCGAGATCGAAGCCGCGCTCGCCGACGGCCATCGCGGCGAGCGGCTGCGCGAAGGATTGGTGGTTGCCATCTCCGGTCCGCCCAATGCCGGCAAGTCGACGCTGCTCAACCGCATCGCGCGGCGCGAGGCGGCGATCGTCTCGCCTTATGCCGGCACCACGCGCGACGTGATCGAGGTGCATCTCGATCTCGGCGGGCTGCCGGTCACGCTGCTCGACACCGCCGGCATCCGCGACACCGACGATCCGGTCGAAATGGAGGGCGTGCGGCGCGCGCGCGAACGGGCTGCGGCCGCCGACCTGGTGCTGTGGGTGGTGGATGCCAGCGGAGCGAACGCCGCCGCTTCACCGTCCGGGACGCCAGTCTGGGTCATCCGCAACAAGGTTGACCTAATCCGGCGAGGCGACCAAAGAAATGAATCGTTATTGCGGCCAGACCATAAAAGTGAAGCCACATTTATGGCTAACAAACCGTTAACAAGCATGGTTGACCAAAGATTAACTGACGCGCCACAAAGAAATAAATCTAAATCCGATAGAAATGAACGTATATTCAGCATATCAGCCGTCACCGGGGAGGGAGTCGATGCCCTGCTCGCCCAATTGGCCCGCCACGCCGACAGCTTCCTGGCCGGGGCCGAGCCGGCGCTGGTGACCCGCGCACGCCACCGGCGGGCGCTGGAGGACGCCTTGGCGGCCTTGCGGAGGGCGCTCAAGCCCGAGCTGGCCGGCCGCGAAGATCTGCTGGCCGAAGAGCTGCGCCTCGCCGCCCGGGCGCTGGGGCGGCTCACCGGCCGGGTCGACGTCGAAGATATCCTGGACGTGATTTTCCGCGATTTCTGCATCGGCAAATAGCCCCGCGCCCCATGTGGCAAACAGCCGCCGCGGCAACGGGTCGTCTCGCGCTAAGCTGCGACTTGCCTGACGTTGGCGGCACGGGGCGGGCAAGCGAGGAAACGACATGGCCGACACGCCCGAATGGAAAAAGGCCCTGCAGGAGCCCAACGCGATTGGTTGGATCGGGCTGATCATCCTGGTGATCGCCATCGGCTTTGGGACGCTGTATTTCGGCGGCAGTGGCCACGAGCGGGCCAAGCCACCGATAACTGTGACCCACGCCACCCGTTAGGTCCTAAGTCCAACAAACCTGCCATCCTCGGCCTCCGAGGATAGCGGCCTCGGGGGCCGAATAAGGCTCGTTCGGGGGCCGAAGAAACGCAGATCACTGGTATTCCGGCACCTTTTTCGGCGATGTTTCACGTGAAACTTCCCACAAAACCGCGATTTTTTTGACCCGCTCCGGCCCCTCCGCTACAACGCGCCAATTATGGATTCTTTCGACGTAATCGTCATCGGCGGCGGCCACGCCGGCTGCGAAGCCGCGGCGGCCAGCGCCCGCATGGGCGCCCGTACCGCCCTGGTGACGCACCGATTCGCTACCATCGGCGCCATGAGCTGCAATCCCGCCATCGGCGGCCTCGGCAAGGGCCATCTGGTGCGGGAAATCGATGCCCTGGACGGTCTTATGGGCCGCGTCGCCGACGCCGGCGGCATCCAGTTTCGCGTTCTGAACCGCCGCAAAGGCCCCGCCGTGCGCGGCCCGCGCGCGCAAGCCGACCGCAAGCTCTACGCCGCCGCCATGCAGGCCGCGATCCGCGCAACGCCGAATCTCGCAGTCATCGAAGCCGAAGCCGATGATTTGATTATCGCCAACGGTCGCGTTTGCGGGATCAAACTCGCTGATGGCCGCGCGATTTCTGCGGCGGCAGTCGTGCTCACCACCGGAACATTTTTGCGCGGGCTCATCCACATCGGTGAGCAGAAAATTCCCGCCGGCCGCGTCGGTGAAGCGCCGGCGATAGGGCTGTCGCGCACGCTGGAAAATCTCGGCTTAGCGCTCGGCCGCTTGAAAACGGGAACGCCGCCGCGCCTCGATGGGCGCACGATCGATTGGTCGGCGTTGCAAATGCAGCCCGGCGATGAGCCGCCCGAGCCGTTTTCCGTTTTGACGACGCGCATTGCAAACCCGCAGATTCAATGCGGCATCACGCGCACCGTCGCGGCCACGCATGACATCATCCGCGCCAACGTGCATCGCTCACCAATGTATTCCGGCCAGATCGCCAGCACCGGCCCGCGCTATTGTCCGTCGATCGAAGACAAGATCGTCAAATTCGGCGAGCGCGACGGCCATCAGATTTTTTTGGAACCGGAAGGCCTCGACAATGCGACGGTCTATCCGAACGGCATTTCCACGTCATTGCCAGAAGACGTGCAGCATGCGTTGGTCGCGACCATTCCCGGACTGCAGAAAGCAAAATTCATCCGGCCTGGTTACGCTATCGAATACGACTACGTCGATCCGCGCGAGCTCGCGCCGACGTTGGAAACCAAACGCCTGCGCGGATTGTTTTTGGCCGGCCAGATCAACGGCACCACAGGCTACGAAGAGGCTGCGGCACAGGGACTTCTTGCAGGTCTCAATGCGGCATCTTTGGCCGGCGAGGGCGATGAGACCGTGCTTGATCGTGCGCAGGCTTACATCGGCGTGATGATCGACGACCTCGTTACCCGCGGCGTCAGCGAACCCTATCGCATGTTCACCTCACGCGCCGAATATCGTTTGCAACTTCGCGCCGACAATGCGGACCAGCGCCTGACCGACAAAGGCATCGCGATCGGCTGCGTCGGCGCCGAACGCGCGCGGATGCACTCTGGAAAATCTTCCGCGCTGAAAGGCGCGCGCGAATTCGCAAACTCGCTTTCGCTCACCCCGAAAGAAGCCGAGCGCCATGGCGTCATGCTCAACAAGGATGGCCAGCGACGCACGGCGTTCGAGATGCTTTCGTATCCGAATATTTCTGTTGCGGATCTCGCGCGCATCTGGCCGCGCTTCGGCGCGCTTGCACCCAAGATCGCCGAGCAGATCGAAATCGATGCCAAGTACGACGTTTATCTCTCGCGCCAGGCGGCGGACGTCGCCGCCTATCGGCGCGATGAAAGTTTCGCGTTACCTCAAGATTTCGACTACGCGGCGCTGCCGGGTTTGTCGAACGAGATGAAACAAAAATTGCAGACGCATCGTCCGCGCACGATTGGTCATGCGAGCCGCATCGACGGCGTGACGCCGGCGGCGCTGACGTTGCTGCTTGCGCATGTGCGCCGCGCCAAGAAGCCGGCCGCAAAAACCGCTTGAGCAAGCGCGGGCAGGGGACTTTCGATCTCGCCGCCGACAAAGCGCGCGCTTTGAAGCTCACGCCTGTTTCACGTGAAACGGAAAAGCGCTTGGACATGTTCGTAGACGTGCTGTTGCTCTGGCAGAAAACGGTCAACCTCGTGGCATCCTCGACACTTCCTCGGCTGTGGACGCGGCACATCGCCGACTCGTTGCAACTCCTCGCGCTGGCACAGCAGGCGCGGGTGTGGGTGGATCTCGGCTCCGGCGCAGGCTTTCCCGGCATGGCGGTTGCCTGCGCGCTCGCGGATCAGCCCGGCGCAAAAGTCCATCTTATTGAAAGCAATGGCAAAAAGGCCGCGTTCCTGCGCGAGGCGGTGAGGGTGACCGGGGTGCCGGCGGCCGTGCATCAGGTGAGGGCGGAGGATTTTGCGAATAGCTGTGCAGAACCCGTGCAAGTGGTCACGGCGCGCGCGCTGGCCCCATTGAAAATCCTGTGCGATCAAGCCTTTCCTTTGATGGCCCGGGGTGCCGCCGGCTTGTTCCTCAAGGGTCAAGATGTAGATGCTGAATTGACTGACGCCGCTAAATATTGGAGCATTGAGGCCTCAAAAGTGCCCAGTAAGACCAGCCCGGAGGGTTGCATCGTCGTCATACGGGGCCTTCATCGTCGTAGAAGCAGCGATGCTCGGCCCCGATGACGCTCCGAACGACCCCCGAACATGCTCTGAGGATGGCGGGCGGGCAGCAGATACCAGCGTGGAATGTCCCGATATGACCGATTCGCAGACCAACAGCCCTGAAATCGTCCCCTTCGGCAAGCCGACGCCGCGACCCGAGCCGGCGCCGCGCCCGCGCGTGCTGGCGATCGCCAACCAAAAGGGCGGCGTCGGCAAGACCACTACCGCCATCAATCTCGGCACCGCGCTGGCGGCCATCGGCGAGCACGTGCTGATCGTCGACCTCGACCCGCAGGGCAACGCCTCGACCGGACTGGGCATCGACCGCCGCTCGCGCCGCACCTCGACCTACGACGTGCTCACCGGCGCAGCACCCATGCGTGACGCCGTGCTGCAGACCGCGGTGCCGCAACTCACCATCGCGCCCTCGACGCTCGACCTCTCCGGCCTCGAGCTCGAGATCGGCCAGGCGCGCGACCGCGCCTTCCGTTTGCGCTCCGCGCTCAACACGCTCAACGCCGGCGAGCGCGCTTACGATTTCGGCTACGTGCTGGTGGACTGCCCGCCGTCGCTCAATCTGCTCACGGTCAACGCCATGGCGGCGGCGGATTCGATCCTGGTGCCGCTGCAGTGCGAATTCTTCGCGCTCGAAGGCCTGTCGCAACTGCTCAAGACCGTCGAACAGGTGAAGACCAATCTCAATCCGAAACTGTCGATCCACGGCGTCGTGCTCACCATGTTCGATGCGCGCAACAATCTCGCCAACCAAGTGGTTGCCGACGTGCGCAAGTTCATGGGCCGCAAGGTCTACGACACGGTGATCCCGCGCAACGTGCGCATCTCGGAAGCGCCGTCCTACGGCAAGCCGGTGCTGGTCTACGATCTCAAATGCGTCGGCAGCGAAGCTTACTTGCGGCTCGCCACCGAGATCATCCAGCGCGAGAAGGAATTGAAGGCAAGCTAACGACCGTCATGGCCGGGCTTGTCCCGGGCATCCCGATAAGGGACGCTAAGGCATTGCCAACCTAAGCGGGATGCGCGGGACAAATTGTGTGAAGAGGGTGCTTCGCACCTTTTGCCCACGGATGACAGAAACAAAAACAGCGAACCAATAACTAAAGAGGCGAAGCGTGGCGAGAGGGTCAGGAGCGGCGGCGATGACGGATCATAGGCGATTGGGACGCGGCCTGGCCGCGCTGATCGGCGATGTCGGCGAGGAAAGCGCGCCGGTAGAGCAGGGCCGCAAGCCGCGCCGCGCGCCGATCGAAAGCCTGAAAGCCAACCCGCGCAATCCGCGCCGCGCCTTCAGCGATGCCGAGCTCGACGAACTGGCCGCCTCGATCCGCGAGCGCGGCATCATCCAGCCGATCGTGGTGCGCGCCGCGCCGGGCGGCGCCGACAGCTTCGAGATCATCGCCGGCGAGCGGCGCTGGCGCGCGGCGCAACGCGCCGGACTGCACGAGGTGCCGGTCGCGGTCATCGACGCCAACGACGCCCAGTCGCTCGAATACGCCATCATCGAAAACGTGCAGCGCGCCGACCTCAATCCAATCGAGGAGGCAAACGGCTATCTGGCGCTGATGGATGATTTCAGCCGCACCCAGGACGAGGTCGCGCAGATCGTCGGCAAGAGCCGGCCGCATGTCGCCAACACGCTGCGGCTGTTGAAATTGCCGAAGCCGGTGAAGCAGCTGGTGCGCCAGGGCAAGCTATCCGCCGGGCACGCGCGCCTGCTGGTCGGCCAGCCCAATGCGGAAGCAATCGCGCAGGAAATCGTCGCCAAAGGCTGGAGCGTGCGCCAGCTCGAAGACGACATGCGCAAGGACGGCGCCGCCCAAGCGCGCGATGTGCGCCGCGACGCCAAGGGAAATAAGAGCGGCAAAGACGCCGACACGCGCGCGCTGGAGAAGCGGTTGTCGGATGCGCTCGGGCTTGACGTCAGCATCGACCATCGCGGCAAAGGCGGTACGCTGCACATCAAGTACAAGGATCTCGATCAGCTGGATACGGTTCTCAAAAAGCTGAACCGGTAGCCGGCCCGGCGAGCAGACGGCGATCGCATCGCCCGCCCCCGCCTGCGCGGGGGCCCGCGTCGACGCGCGATCCAGTATTCGCGAATTCAGCGATCGGTCGATACTTCGCCCCTGCCGCGAGGCAGGACTTTGCGTTTGCGCTGCCGAATGTCCGCTTTCGGAGATAAACAGGACGTGGTCAAAAGTGGCGGCCAAATTCGCTAATGACGCGGAGCCGAGGTCGGGCAATCAATCATTCAATCACCTTGTCGGCGCGCGCGAGCAGCGAGGGCGGCACGTTGAGGCCGAGGGCCTTAGCGGTCTTAAGATTGATCACCAACTCATACTTGACCGGGAGTTGGACAGGAAGGTCGCCCGGTTTATCGCCATTGAGGACACGATCGGCATAGGCCGCCGCACGCCGATACATATCGCGCGTGTCAATTCCATACGAAAGTAAGCCGCCCTGTGCAGTGAAGGCTGGCAATGGATAGACGGCAGCAATTTGGTAGCGGGCTGCGAGCGTTATGATCTCCATGCGATGAACGGTCGTGAAAGTATCCGGTATCACGATCAAGCCCCCTTTCGGCTCGGGCGCCTGTGCGGCAATGATGGGTTCGATTTCGACCCTGTCACGAACAGGCGCGACGATCGCCTCCATTCCAAGCGACCGAGCCGCGGCTTTGAATGGGGTCAGGTAATATTCGAAATATGGCGCCGTTTTCGGATTGAACAGAAAGGCGACCTTGGCGACGCGCGGCGCAACCTCCTTGAGCAGCTCCAGCCACTTGCTGGCCAGTGTGGGCTCGTAGTGGGTGAAACCCGTAACGTTGCCGCCGGGCTTCGGAAAGCTCGCGACAAAGCCGCCTCCGATCGGATCGGTAACGTTCACGAAAATAATGGGAATGGTGTGTGTTTGTTTAGCCAAAATAGCCGTGTTGGGCGTGCCATGCGAAATTATCAGGTCGGGCTTCAGCGCGATCAGCTCCTTTGCGAATCGCGGCCTCAACTTCGGATCGCCGGATTTCGCCCAGCGAATGTTAGTGCGAATATTGCGGCCTTCGGTCCACCCGAGCTTCTGGAGTCCCTCCCGAAATGCAGTGATAAGAATCTGTCCTTCCCGGTCGCCCTCCGCGTAGGCCATCAACATGCCAATTCGCCGCATCCGATCGGCATGTTGCGCGTGCGCGGCAAGCGGCCACGCGACCGCTCCGCCACCGATCAATGTAAGGAAATCCCGCCGCCTCACGGCGCTCCCCCAAGGCTGAGGACCAAGTCAAGACGTGCAAAAACGATAGCACGTCCTGGGTAGCCAGATGTCGGAAATGATGTGGCCGATTGGCGCATAGCGGCTGTGCGATATCATGCGCGTGACGCCTGCTTTCGCGGGCATCGCGCCGACCAGCCGCTACGTCTGCTTTCGACGCGAAGCGGACGTTCGAGAACAGATCGTTTTGCTCGATAGCAGACATCCGTAAGAAGGCGTGAACCGTGCCGGATTCCTCGCTTCCGCGCCCGTCGTCGAGCCATCCCAATTTTCATATTCCGCATTGGCGCGCCTTGCAGGATTTGCATAGTATTGAGCATTGTCATGCACCGCCCAGGGGGCGACATGAGACGGCGCAGTAGAGCAAGCGGCAAACCGGTAAAAAGCCCAGGCCGTCACGCGACTGGGCCGAAGGCTCGCAAAGCTCTGACTGTAAGTGCGTCCGCTGGGGACCCGCAGGAACAATTCGAGCGCCTAAAACGCGAGCGCGACGAGGCGCGTGAGCAGCAGACGGCGACCGCCGAAATTCTTCGTGTGATCCGCACGTCGCCGGCCGACGTGCAACCGGTATTTGAGACGATCGTGCGAAACGCCGTCTCTCTCTGCGGCAGTTTGTTTGCAAACGTGTTCCGTTTTGATGGCCAACAGTTACATTTTGTCGCTTCCCATAATGTGGGCCCAAGTTATGTGGACTTGATGCAACGGAAATACCCGATGCGGCCCGACCTTTCGCAGATTTCTGGAAGGGTCCTGCTCGCAAAATCGGTGGTTCGGCTGGAGGACGTGCTTACCGATCCGAATTACGACCAACGTTTTCCGCTGGTTATGGGTTGGCGGCGGATGTTGGGGGTGCCGATGTTGCGCGAGGACGAACTACTCGGTGTCATCGTCGTCGGTTGGGCTGAGCCGGGACCGGTCCCGCAAATCCAGGAAGAACTACTGAAGACCTTCGCCGCCCAGGCGGTTATTGCCATCGAGAACACGCGGCTGCTGGGCGAGCTACGCGAATCACTGGAGCAGCAAACCGCGATGGCCGATGTGCTCGGGGTCATCTCAAGCTCGTCTGGCGAATTGCAGCCGGTGTTCGATACGATGCTGGCCAAAGCGACCGAACTCTGCGAATCCAGCTACGGGGCGATGTGGCTACCCGAAGCGGATGGCTTCCGAAACGCCGCATTCCACGGTGCGCTACCAGAAGCTTTCAAAGACCAATGGCGGGGCGGGAAGGTGATCAAACCTACCCCGGACCTCCCACTCGTCCGCGCTGCAAAATCCCGAAAGCCAATCCAGGTTGCTGACATGCGAGAAAGTCGGGCCTATGTCGAGGGCGCGCCTTTGACAGTGACTGCGGTCGACGTCGGCGGCATTCGGACGCTGGCTGCCGTGCCGATGCTCAAGGAGGACGAGTTCGTCGGCGCAATCGTCCTATACCGCCGGGAGGTGCGTCCTTTCACCGACAAGCAAATCGAACTCGCTAGCAATTTTGCCAAGCAGGCCGTCATCGCCATCGAGAACACGCGCCTGCTCAATGAGCTGCGCCAGCGCACCGACGATCTTTCCGAGTCGCTGGAGCAGCAGACCGCCACCGTCGACATTTTGCGTGTAATCGCCAGCTCGCCGGACAATACGCAGCCGGTTTTCGAAGCGATCGTAAACAGCGGGCTCAAGCTGTTTCCAGGCGCTCTGATCAGCATCGCGGTGCCCGTCGGAGATCAGGTGACCACGGCGGCTATTGCCCAGCCGGATCCCCGGCGTGTTGATTCGTGGCGTCGCCGCTTTCCGTTCCCACTAACACGTGAATACATGCACGGCATTGCCATACTTGACGCCAAGGTCGTCGACATTCCCGATGTGGCGAATGCGCCGGTCGACCTTATGAAAGGTGCGCAGAACTTTTTGGCAAGCAGCTACAGGGCGATCACGATCATACCAATGATTCGCGGCGCCAGCGCAATTGGGGCATTGAGCGTCGTGCGGATTCAGCCTGGTCCGCTTTCAGCGGAACAGCTTGCGCTGCTTAAGGCTTTTGCCTCCCAAGCCGTTATCGCCATCGAAAACACCCGTCTGCTCAACGAGCTGCGCCAACGCACCGACGATCTTTCCGAGTCGCTGGAGCAGCAGACCGCGACGTCGGAGGTGCTGGGTGTCATCTCAAGCTCGCCGGGTGAGCTGGAGCCAGTGTTCAAGGCAATGTTGGAGAACGGGACGCACTTGTGCGAGGCCAAGTTTGGCATTATGTGGCTTCGCGAGGGAGACAAGTTCCGCTGTGGCGCCCTACACAATGTGCCACCGCAATTCGCAGAGTCGCGCCGTCGCGAGCCGGTTATCACAGCGCACGCGGAATCGCCCTTAGGCCGCGCCGCGCGGACAAAACAGGTCATCCACGTCGCCGATATCAGAACAGAGCCGGGTTACGCCGAAAGCCGACCGTTAAGGGATCTCGCCGACTTGGGTGGTGCGCGGACTCTTGTCGTCGTGCCAATGCTCAAGGACGATGAGTTGGTCGGCGTCATCGCCATTTACCGCCAGGAAGTCCGGCCGTTCAACGACAAGCAGATCGCGTTGCTCACAGGCTTCGCCGCGCAAGCCGTCATCGCCATCGAGAACACGCGGCTGCTCAGCGAGCTGCGCGAGTCGCTGGAGCAGCAGACCGCGACCGCCGAGGTGCTGCAGGTCATCTCCAGCTCGCCCGGCGCGCTGGAACCGGTGTTCGAGGCCATGCTGGCGAATGCGGTGCGCATCTGCGACGCCACGTTCGGCAACCTGTGGCTACGGAAAGGCGAGGGCTTTCGGCTCGCCGCCACGCATGGCTCGCCGGCCGCCTACCGCGAACGTCTGCAGGGACTAGCCGCGGTCGGTCCGGGTACGGGAACGGCCATGGCCGGCGTCGTGAAGACGAGACGAGCAGTCCAAATCGCCGATCTCGCTGCATCCGAAGGTTATCGCGCACGCGATCCATTGATCGTCGCCAGCGTCGAGCATGGCGGCACTCGCACGTTGATTGCCGTGCCGATGTTCAAGGACGACGAACTGATCGGCACCATCGCCATCTACCGCCAGGAGGTTCGGGCCTTCACCGACAAGCAGATCGAGCTGGTGTCGAATTTCGCGGCGCAAGCCGTCATCGCCATCGAGAATGCGCGGCTGCTCAGCGAGCTGCGTGAATCTCTTCAGCAGCAGACCGCGACTGCCGATGTGCTCAAGGTCATTAGCCGCTCGACGTTCGATCTTCAGGCGGTGCTTGATGCTCTGGTCGAGTCGGCATGTCGTTTGTGTGAGGCGGAAATCGGGACGATCCGACACCATGATGGTACAGACTACCGTCTTGCGGCGACGTTTGGCTGTGCACCTGAGTGGCGCGGCCAATTAGCGCGCTATTCAAACCAGCCGGATCGCGGATCGGTTTTCGGGCGAACGATCGTCGAAGGCCGCACGGTCCATATTCCCGACGTCCTTGCCGATCCCGAGTTCGCACGCGCGGACATACAAAAGCTTATGGGTTTCCGGGCGGCGCTCGGCGTGCCTTTGGTACGGGAAGGCCGAGTTTTTGGTGTCATGAATTTGTTTCGCTCGGCGCCGCGCTCCTTTTCCCAAAAGCAAATCGAGTTGGTCGAGACCTTCGCCGATCAGGCGGTGATCGCGATCGAGAACGCCCGCCTGGTCAACGAGCTGCGCGAATCGCTCCAGCAGCAGACCGCGACCGCCGACGTGCTCAAGGTGATCAGCCGTTCGACCTTCGATCTGCAGGCCGTGCTCGACACTCTCGTCGAATCGGCCGCGCGGCTGTGCGAGGCCGATAATTCGTTCCTGTTCCGAAGTGAAGACGGCAAATACGTCTGGGCCGCAAGCCATGGTTTCCCGGGCGAGTATCTCGATTATATGAGAGACCGGCAGCTTGTCCCCGAGCGGGGGACCGCGACGGGCCGTGCCGCGCTTGATGGAAAAATTGTCCATATCCCGGATGTTTTTGATGATTCTGAATATACCTGGTGGGAATCGCAAAAGGTCGGCAAGTTTCGATCGGTGCTTGCCGTGCCGCTGATGCGTGAGAGCGTCTCGATTGGCGTGCTCGGCCTGACGCGGACGGAACCGCGCGCTTTCACAAAAAAACAGATCGAACTGCTCGCTACGTTTGCCGACCAGGCGGTAATCGCGATCGAGAACGTGCGGTTGTTCGAAAGCGTGGAGGCGCGCACGCGCGAACTGGCACAATCGCTGGAAAATCTGCGCGCCGCGCAGAATCGCCTGGTTCAAACCGAAAAGCTTGCCTCGCTCGGTCAGCTCACCGCCGGTATCGCTCACGAAATCAAGAACCCGCTCAATTTCGTCAACAATTTCTCGGGTGTCTCGGCTGAAATGATCGATGAATTGCAGGACGTCTTGGGCGGGTTACCGATCGACGGTAAAGCGCGCACAGAGATTAACGAACTGACCGCCACATTGCGGGCCAACCTCGACAAGGTCGTACAGCACGGCAAGCGCGCCGACGCGATCGTCAAGAACATGTTGTTGCACTCGCGTCAGGGCTCCGAAGAGCACCGGCCTGTGGAAATTAATGCCATCGTCGAAGAGAGCCTTAATCTCGCCTATCATGGCGCGCGGGCTGAGAAGCAGGGATTCAATATCACCTTGGAGAGGTCGCTTGATCCGGCCGCCGGCGAGGTCGATGTGTTTCCGCAGGACATTACCCGGGTGTTGCTCAATTTGATCTCAAACGGCTTCTACGCCGCTACGAAGCGTAAAGCTCTGGCAAACAATAAAGCCTACGAACCGACGCTTGCCGCCGCGACAAGAAACCTGGGCGACAGCGTGGAAATCAGGATTCGTGACAACGGCACAGGCATCCCGCCCGAGGTGAAGGAAAAGATGTTCGATCCGTTTTTTACGACCAAACCCGCCGGCGACGGCACTGGCCTTGGCCTCTCCATCAGTCACGACATCATCGTCAAGCAACACTCAGGGAGTATAGAGGTCGACACAAAGCCCGGCGAGTACACCGAATTCCGGATTGTTCTCCCCCGCACGGCCGCATTCCTTGCGCGTGAACAACGAGACGACCCGCTCCGCCGACATGCCGACTGATCCGTCGGATGTCCGCTTTCGGGAGTAGACCGGACGCGGCCCGGATCTGCCGCCATGAGCGCATTTGACCTGCAGGATACATTCGGCAAATCTCTCGGTTTGCTATCGTTGACGCCATATCAGGGTCAGCTAGGCAATATCAGTTGCCGCGATTGGCCGTCACGATTTGAATCACAAGAAACCCTAACACGAGCTGAGGTAGAGCATGACCGTAGCGGTTCGCAATTTCACCATCAACTTCGGGCCGCAACATCCGGCGGCTCACGGCTGCCTGCGTTTGGTGTTGGAGCTCGATGGCGAGATCGTCGAACGCGTCGATCCGCATATTGGGCTTCTGCATCGCGGCACGGAGAAGCTGATCGAGCATAAAACTTATCTGCAAAACATTCCGTATTTCGACTGGCTTGATTACTGGGCGCCGATGAACCAGGAACATGCGTTCTGCCTGGCGACGGAGAAGCTGCTCCGCCTGACAATTCCCAAGCGAGCCTAGTTGGTGCGTGTGCTTTTTTGCGAGATCGGTCGGCTCTTGTCGCACCTTATCGGCATAGGCTCGCTTGCCTTGGACGTTGGCGCACTCACCCCGATCCTGTGGGCTTTCGAGGAGCGCGAAAAGCTGATGGCGTTCTACGAGCGCGCCTCGGGCTCGCGCTTGCACGCGGCCTATTTTCGAGTCGGCGGCGTCCACCAGGATTTGCCGCAAGAACTGCTAGAAGACATCGCCAATTTCTGCGACCCGTTCCTGAAGGTGCTCGACGACATCGAAGGCTTGCTCACCGACAACCGCATCTTCAAGCAGCGAAATGTCGATATTGCCGTCGTTAAGCTCGTGGACGCTTGGAATTGGGGCTTCTCTGGCGTGATGGCGCGCGGCTCGGGCGCCGCCTGGGATTTGCGCAAAGCACAGCCCTATGAGTGTTATTCCGAGCTCGAATTTGACATCCCGGTCGGCAAGAATGGCGACTGCTACGACCGCTACTGCATTCGCATGGCGGAGATGCGCCAATCGGTGCGGATCATCAGGCAATGTATCGGGCGGCTGCAATCCGCGGAAGGGCAGGGGCCGATCGCCGCGGCGGACCACAAGATCGTGCCACCCCGGCGGAGCGAGATGAAGCGCTCGATGGAGGCGCTCATCCACCACTTCAAGCTTTACACCGAAGGCTTCCATGTTCCGGCGGGCGAAGTCTATGCCGCGGTCGAGGCGCCCAAGGGCGAGCTTGGCGTGTATCTCGTTTCCGATGGCACCAATCGGCCCTACCGCTGCAAGATTAGAGCGCCGAGTTATGCGCATCTGCAGGCGATGGATTTTCTTTGCCGCGGCCACATGCTAGCCGACGTCACGGCCGTAGTATGCACGATCGACCCCGTCATGGGCGAGATCGATCGCTGAATACCGAAACGATCGCCGAAGCCGAGCGTGGACGAGGCGCTGCGCGCAGAGACCCCACCTTCTCCCACCTGATTTCATCATGTTTTTCGCCGACGCTTTGACTGACTCTTGCGCGAATCCTTTCGCCGACTCTTTGGCTGACTCTCGCGCGGATTCTTTCGCCGATTTCTTGGTCGCGCCCTGGCGGCATGACTCTCGGCGCCTGAGGCCTTTGTCGGCGCGGCGGCTGGCAGCTTAAGCAGCATCGCGATAATGCCAATCATAATAGATTGCGCGACTATCACCTCCATTTTATGAGACGGATATCGGACACGATATGGTGCGCCGGAAACGCCTATGCGTTGTTGGATGCCAATCGGTCCAGGCGTCCAGTTTTCACCGGACGATTGTTCGGCGATAACGTTTGCGATTTGTCGGCTGCCAATCGGTTCCGGCGTCCGGTCTTCACTGGGCAATTGTTCGGCGAAAACGTTTGCCAGTTGTTGGCCGCCAATCGGCTCTGGTGCCCGGTCTTCATCCGGCAATTGTTCGGCGGCAACGCTTATGGGTTGTCGGCTGCCAATCGGTTCGGGCGCCCGGTCTTCACCGGGCAATTGTTCGGCGAAAACGTTTGCGAGTTTTTGGCCGGCAATCGGTTCGGGTGTCCGGTCGTCACCCGGCAATTGTTCGGCGGCAACGCTTATGGGCTGTTCGCTGCCAACCGGTCCGGGCGTCCAGTCTTCGCCGGCCAATAACGTAATTTTGACATCGTGGATGAGCCCGGCCTGCAGGGATGGATCGAAGTAGCGCATGCTCTGTTCGTCTAGATCGATAACGCGGCCGGGTTTGAGTGGCCCAACGTCATTGATCTTGACGATGGCGCGCTTATTGACACACTCGACCAGTGCATAGGTAGGCCGATAGTTCTTGCCATAGCGGACGCCGCTAAATAGATCGCGCAAATCGATCTGGATCGCCGCGGTCCACGCGGCCGGGTCGTACATCTCGCCAGAGGCGGTTTGCGGGCCGCCCGAGTTATATCCGGGGCGGTATGGGTTATACATCGAAGCGGTGCCGACGACGGTCGCGCGCATTGCCTCCGCGTTTAGTTGGATGCGCCGCGGCTCCGAATCGATCGAATCTTGTACCGTCCGCATCGCAGTCTTGGCCGAATTTTCATAATCAATGTCGGAACAGACGCCGGCAGAGACGATGCTGACCACAAGGGCGTTGCCCAGAACGAACGCAATTGCCGTCTTGCGGGAGCGCGACGAACAAGCCTTGTCTGAATCTTCATTAGCTTGCGAACACGAGGCTGTTGCAAGCATAAAAACCCTTGATCAGCGCAACCACTCCCGAGCGCTAATCTGGTGCAGCGACCGCCCAGTCCGGGTAAAACCCCGCAGGGACAATTTCATAATGTTTTGTGCAAACGCCGATCTGAGTTCTTTAAAATTGGAATCAAACACGAGCCGCCGGCGGCCGTTATTGGCCCAATGTCGACATACCAACCGCATTGCCAAGCGTCTGCTTTGAGGGCAAGAGCGGGCCTTAAGCATTCCGTTGTCGAGGGCACGGCGTAGATGCCGACCGTGTCGCACTAAATGCGCCCCGGCCTCGTGTCCCACGCTTGTCGCCTTCACTATGCCCTCTGCCACAAGGGGAAAGGGAAGAGCAGACGCGACTCGTCATTGCCCGCGCCAGCCGGGTTGCGCCCATTGTGGCCGGCAAACTCGCGCTGGAAATGGCCCCCCGCCGGCTGCTATGGATCGGGCAACGCGCCACAAGGATCAGGGGAGGACGAGACGTGCCCGCTTCAATGCAAGGTAAAATGCAGCCGACCATCTACCGCTTCAAGCTCGGCGGCTTCGAGGTCACGTCCATTATGGACAGCAAGGTGATACGCGCGGGGCTGACGCCCAGCTACGGCGGCGAGGCCAATGCCGACGCGGTCAAAGCCCTCGCGAAAGCCAGCCGAATCGACGCCGACCGCTACGAACACCCGTTTACCCCGCTGCTGGTCAATACCGGCAAGGAGCTGGTGCTATTCGACACCGGCAACGGATCTTTGCGCGAGGAGCACGAGCAGCTCAAGAACCGGCTGCCGGCCGGCAACCTGGTCGCCCGCATGAAAGAGGCCGGCTACAAGCCGGAAGACGTCGACGTGGTGGTGCTCACCCATGGCCATCCTGACCATATCGGCGGGCTGACCAAGGGCGGCCAGCCGGTGTTTCCCAACGCCCGCTACGTGTTCGGCGCCGCCGAATTTGATTTCTGGAACAAAGGGGAGAACGTGCGCGAGGCGCGCAAGTTCAACCGCGAGCTCTACGTGAAGATCGTGGTGCCGCTCGCCAACCGCGCCACCATGACCAAACCGGGCGACGAGGTGGTGCCGGGCATCCGCGCGGTCGACGCTTTCGGGCATTCGCCCGGCCTGCTGGCCTTTACCATCGAGAGTGACGGCAAGCACATGATCAACTGGGCCGACACCGCCGGCCATTACGTGGTGTCGCTGCAGCGGCCCGATCTTCCTCTCGACGTCGACGACGACAAGGAGAAGGCGGCGGCGACCCGCAAGCGCATCTTCGACATGGTGGCGAAGGAAGATCTGCTGGTAGCCGGCTTCCACATGCCGTTCCCCGGCCTCGGCTATGTCGAGCGCGGGCAGGGCGGCTACAGCTGGGTGCCCCACAGCTATCAGATGAATTTGTAAGACGCGGCCGCCGTCGCCGCCTTCGGCTACAGCGGGGGCACGGTCATCGTCCGCCCCAGCTGAACCCCGTGCCGCCGCGCCCCGAAATCGGGTCCTGACCGTCGCAACGGGAAATTTTTTCTTCCTTGGTTTGCACGGTCTCGTTGTCGATCAGGACGTGACGACAAAACACACCGTCGAGAAGCGGGAAGGTCATGCGGCCAATGCGCGTGGACGCCGCAGTTTCGGCCGTGGCTGAGTGAAGAGCCTTGATCATTAGTACGGCGCCGACGAACAGATTGGCGCCCAGCACGACAATAAAGAAGACCGATACGATCGACACACGCCAGAATTTGGTGCGTGCCTCGCGGGCGCGACGCAAGGCGCGCCCGGAGCGCGCGCCCGCCAAGTCGCGGTCGGCAATGGGTGGCGAAAGATCGGCGATCGTGCTCATTAGGAAAAGATTAAGCCAAATACATTGACCAGCTATGAACGGTGGCCTTCGAAATTGAACGATTGCAATCAATTCTTCGCCAACGCGGGTCTAGAACCCTTGCAAATCAGGCTTCCCGTCGGCGTGCGCTCACCGCGACCGACAACAGCGTTCTATGGGCAATGGTGTCGGCGAGCGCGGCGTTGCGGCGGGCCTCGAGCGAGGCCTCGGCCAGTTGCTGCATGGCGCGCAACAGCCGCGGCGCGGTCCATGCCCGCAAAGCCTCGCCCACGCGTTTCTCGCGGGTGAAATGCACTGGTGGCGCGCCGCGCTTCATGGCGAATTCGGCACTGTCGCCGCCGTCAATGGCCAGCCGCATCTTGTGCAAATTGGCGATCTGGCGGATCGCCGCCGAGATGATGGCCGACGGCGAGGAACCGCCGGCGCGCGCCTTGGCGAACTCGGTCTCGACCTCGGCGGTGCGCCCCGCGAAGGCGGCGTCGATCACGCCGTCGAGCGCCAGCGCAGAAGCGTCGGCCGTCACCGCCATGACGTCGGCGAGCTCGACGCGCTGTTGCCCCTGCGCATAAAGCACGAGCTTGCGGATCTCGCTGCGCGAGGCGAGCCGGTCGCCGCCGAGCAATGATTGCAGCACCGCGCGGGCATCGGGCGCAATGGCGAGGTCGCTGCTGCGCATCTCCTCGTCGATCAGCTGCGCTACCTCGCGCTCGCCGTCGGCGTAGCAGGGCAAGGCGGCGGCGACCTTGGCCTTCTCGCATAGCGTGCGCAGCGGCGCCGACTTGGTTAGGTTGCCGGCCTCGATGATGATGCGGCATTCCTTCGACGGCGCGGCGATCACGGTCTCTATGGCGGCAGAAATGTTGCGGCTGCCTGCTCGCACCAGCACGGCGCGGCGGCCGCCAAACAGCGGCACGGTGTGCGCCTCCTCGGCTAGCCGAGACGGATTGGCGGCGAGCTCCTCGCCCTCGATGCGCGCCAAGGCGAATGGATCGTTGGGATCCTCGACGCTAGCGCGCACCAGCGCGTCAACGCGTTCACGCACCAAGCCGGCATCCGGCCCGAACACCAGCACGATCGGCTCGCCTGCATCGGGGCGGGCGATGTAGCGGTCGACCTCGGAGGCTTTGATGGCGGTCATTGGTTTTGTCCGCCTCATCCTGAAGAGCATCGCGAAGCGGTGCGTCTTGAAGGATGGGGCGGCTCACCGATCTCGGGTTTACCCGAGATCGGCCTGATTGAATGCGCAAGTCGGGCAAACCCGACTTGCGGTGTTTGACACGGCGCTGCGCGCCTCCTCACCATGAGGCCGATTGAGGTTTACGTCCCCGCCACGAAAAACGAGGCGAGGCGCGCGTGGATGTTATCGGCGATCACCTTGGCGGCGCGGTCCTCGGCGTCGCGCAAGCCGCGCACGCCGGCGAAGCGCTGCTGCTGGCCGGGGATGTTGTAGGAGACGCGCGAGAAAGTCTGCCCATTGATGACCGGCTTGCCGGTGCGCAGATCGGTAAGGGTATAAGTGGCGTCAATGCCGTAATTCTGGATGTCGGGCCGCGCGGTGTTGATGTCGACGATCACCTGCAGTTGCTTCGAGGTCAGCCGGATCTCGAGCTTGTGCGTGGGCGCGGCGGCCGCGCCGCCGCCGGTCAGCTCGTACATCAGCTGGTCGCGCACCGCGACGCCGAGGCGAGCGAGCCGGGTGCCGTTGGGCGAGTTGATCGGGGCGACGTCGACGCTGGCGAGTTTGTTATTGAGCTCGGCGCCGCCGAGCGTGGTGCGGTCGCCATAGAGCGGCTGGAAGCAGCCGGCGGTAAGGCCGGCGAGCGCCAAAACGGCCGCCAAACGGGCTAAGCGCGGGGTTTCAAGCCACCACATTCACAATCCTCTGCGGGACGACAATGACCTTTTTCGGGCTTTTGCCGTCGAGCGCCTTTTTTACCGCATCGAGGGCCAAAACGGCAGCCTCTATAGCCTCTTTTCCGGCGTCGCGGGCAATGGTGACGTCGGCGCGCTTCTTGCCGTTGATCTGGACCGGCAGGGTAATGGTGTTTTCCACCAGCAGATCGGGCTCGACCTGGGGCCAGGCTTCGGTGGCGACCAGGGACGTATGTCCTAGTGCCGACCAGCATTCCTCGGCCAGATGCGGCATCATCGGGTGGAACAGGCGGACCAGGATGTCGCCCGATTCGCGCAAGGCCCAGGCGAAGTCGGGCGCGGGCTTGGTTTCGGCGCCGCCGATGGCGTCGCTGAGCGCATTGGCGCACTCGTAGATGTGGGCGACGCAGCGGTTGAAGCGCAGCTTGGCGATGTCGTCGGAGACGTTGCTGAGCGCGCGGTGGGCGGCTTTGCGGACCGCCAGCGCAGCTTCGGAAAACTGCGCGGGACGCGCCGCCGGCGCTTCGATATCGGCGATCTCGCCGATCAGCCGCCATAGCCGCTGCACGAAGCGCCAGGCGCCCTGCACGCCTTCCTCGGTCCAGATCACGTCGCGGTCGGGCGGCGAGTCCGACAGCATGAACCAGCGCGCGGTGTCGGTGCCGTAGGCGGCGATGATGTCGTCGGGATCGACGGTGTTCTTCCTCGACTTCGACATCTTCTCGATGGGGCCGATCTCAATCGGCTCGCCGGTCGCGGCCAGCACGGCGCGGCGCTGCTCGCCGTCAGTCTCGATCTTCACCTCGGCCGGTTCCACCCAGTCGCCGTTCTTGGCGCGGTAGGTCTCGTGCACCACCATGCCTTGGGTGAACAGGCCGGCGAACGGCTCGTCCATGCCGACGTGACCGGTCTTGTGCATGGCGCGGGTGAAAAAGCGCGAATAGAGCAGATGCAAAATCGCGTGCTCGATGCCGCCGATGTACTGGTTCACCGGCATCCAGGCGTTGGCGACCTTGGGCGTGGTCGGCGCTTTCTCGTTCCACGGATCGGTGAAGCGGATGAAGTACCAGGACGAGTCGACGAAAGTGTCCATGGTATCGGTCTCGCGCCTTGCGGCGCCGCCGCACTTGGGACACTTGACGTTCTTCCAAGTGGAATGGCGGTCGAGCGGATTGCCCGGCTTGTCGAACGAGACGTCCTCCGGCAGCGTGACCGGCAAATCCTTCTCCGGCACCGGTTGTACGCCGCACTTGTCGCAGTGGACGATCGGGATCGGGCAGCCCCAATAGCGCTGGCGCGAAATGCCCCAGTCGCGCAGGCGGTAATTGACCTGGCGCTGGCCGACAGGTCGGTTGCCGCGCGTCTCTTTCTCCAGTCGCTTGGCGACTTCCTCTTTCGCTTCGGCAATCGTCATGCCGTCAAGGAAGCGAGAATTGATCATGCGGCCGTCTTCAAGGTAAGGCATCGTCGTAATGACGAAGGTTGCCGGATCCTGGTTCGGCGGGCACACCACCGGCGTATTGCCGAGGCCGTATTTATTCACGAAGTCGAGGTCGCGCTGGTCGTGCGCCGGGCAGCCGAAAATGGCGCCGGTGCCGTAATCAATCAGAATGAAGTTGGCGACATAGACCGGCAGGTTCCACGAGGAATCGAACGGATGCACCGCCTTGATGCCGGTGTCGAAGCCCAGCTTCTCGGCGGTTTCGATCGCCTCCTGCGAGGTGCCCATGTGATGGCACTGGGCGATGAACGCGGCGAGCTTGGGATTTTTCTTCGCCGCGGCAATGCTAAGCGGATGATCGGGCGAGATCGCCATGAACTTGGCGCCGAACAAAGTGTCGTGCCGCGTGGTGAAGATTTCCAGCTCGCTCTCTTTATTGGGCGTCGTTTCGGAATCGAGCATGAAGCGCACCAGCAGACCCTCCGAGCGGCCGATCCAGTTCTTCTGCATCAGCCGCACCTTCTCCGGCCAGCGCTCGAGACGGTCGAGCGCCTCCAAGAGGTCTTCCGAATAATCGCTGATCTTGAAGAACCATTGGGTGAGCTCGCGCTGCTCGACCTCGGCGCCCGAGCGCCAGCCGCGGCCGTCGATCACCTGCTCGTTGGCGAGCACGGTCTGGTCGACCGGGTCCCAGTTCACCTTCGACTGCTTGCGCTCGACCAGTCCGGCCGCGAGGAAGTCGAGAAACATTTTCTGCTGGTGCTTGTAATAGCCCGGGTCGCAGGTGGCGAGCTCGCGCGCCCAGTCGAGCGACAGCCCCATCGATTGGAGCTGCTTCTTCATCGCCGCGATGTTGTCGTAGGTCCATATCTTGGGATGCACCTTGCCGGCGATGGCCGCGTTCTCCGCCGGCATGCCGAAGGCGTCCCAGCCCATCGGATGCAGCACCGCGTTGCCCATGGCGCGCATATAGCGCGCGACCACGTCGCCCATGGTGTAGTTGCGCACGTGGCCCATGTGGATGCGCCCCGACGGGTAGGGGAACATCTCCAGCACGTAGTATTTCGGGCGCGGGTCGTCGTTTTTGGTCGCGAAGATGCCGCGCTCGGCCCACACCTGCTGCCAGCGGCCTTCCGCCTCGCCGGCGTTGTAGCGGTCGGGGCGCTCGTTTTTGCGTGATTCGGCGGTCATTTGCGGGTCTTTTAAGGTGCGCGGACCTGACATGAAAGGGCCTAAGCCGTCAACGATACTGCTGATGGGCGTTGAGCCAGCGCAAAGGACGCGACGGCGGTTTCGGTCAAGGTCGCCCGCGAGAGAAATACAGGGTTTCCATGTCTCCAGCCGCCCAGCCAGCCGTGAAGACTTCGGCCGAACCGGTGTTTCGCACCAAGGATCTGACCAAGGTCTATGTCACCGGCGACATTTCGGTGCAGGCCTTGCGCGGCGTCGATTTCGAGGCCGCGGCCGGCGAGTTCGTCGTCATCCTCGGGCCGTCGGGCTCGGGCAAGTCGACCTTTCTCAACATCATCGGTGGGCTCGACCGCGCTACCGCCGGCGAGGTCTGGTTCACCGACCATGAGCTTTCCCGCTTCGACGACCGCGCGCTGACGCTCTACCGCCGCGACCACGTCGGCTTCGTGTTCCAGTTCTACAATCTGGTGCCGAGCCTGACTGCGCGCGAGAACGTGGCGCTGGTCACCGAGATCGCGCGCGATCCCATGCGGCCGGAAGAGGCGCTCGCCATCGTTGGCCTGACAGACCGCATGGACCATTTCCCCGCCCAGCTCTCCGGCGGCGAGCAGCAGCGCGTGGCGATTGCCCGCGCCATCGCCAAGCGGCCGCAGGTGCTCTTATGCGACGAACCGACCGGCGCGCTCGATTCCAAGACCGGGGTGCTGGTGCTGGAAGCGCTCACCCAGGTGAACGAACAGCTCGGCGCCACCACGCTCATCATCACGCATAACGTGGCGATCCAGGACATCGGCCACCGAGTCGTGCATTTCGGCGACGGCCGCATCGTTTCCGCCAAGGTCATCGCCGCGCGCAAGCCGGCAACGGCCATCAGCTGGTGATGTCATGAGTGCGCTGCATCGCAAGCTGTTACGCGATCTGGTGCGGCTGTGGCCGCAGGCGCTGGCAATCGCGATGGTGATGGGGGCCGGCGCCGCGACGTTGATCCTCGGCGTCGGCGCCTACGAGTCGCTCTCGGAAACGCGCGCCGCCTATTACGAGCGCAACCGCTTCGCCGACGTGTTCGCCGATCTCACCCGCGCGCCCAAGGTGTTCGAAGACGAGATCGCCCGCATTCCCGGCGTCGCGGCGGCGGAAACCCGCATCGCCAAGATCGCGCTGCTCGATCTGCCCGACATTGCCGAGCCGGCCTCGGCCATGTTCGTGTCGATCCCCGATTTCCGCGCGCAGAGGCTCAATCTCTTGCATCTGCGCAGCGGCCGGCTGCCGCTGCCGGGCGACGAGCACGAGGTGGTGGTCAGCGAGCCGTTCGCCAAGGCTCACAAGTTCGGCATCGGCGCGCAGTTCCAGGCCATCCTCAACGGCCGTAAGCGCACTTTGCGCATCGTCGGCACGGGCCTGTCGCCTGAATTCATCTATACGCTCGGGCCCGGGGTCCTGATGCCGGACGACCGGCGCTTCGGCATCGTGTGGATGCGCGAGAAGGCGCTGGCCGCGGCCTACGATCTCACCGGCGCCTTCTCCAGCGTCACGCTCAAGCTCACGCGCGCGGCGTCGGAACCGGCGGTGATCGAGCGGCTCGATGCCTTGCTGACGCGTTACGGCGGGCTCGGCGCCCATGGCCGGCGCGACCAGACCTCGCATGCCTTCCTCGATGCCGAGCTCAATTCACTGGAGGCGATCAGCCGCGTCCTGCCGCCGGTGTTTCTGCTGGTGGCCGCCTTCCTGGTAAACATGACGCTGTCGCGGCTGATCATGCTGGAGCGCGAGCAGATCGGTCTGTTGAAGGCGCTCGGCTACCGAAGCACGGCGGTCGGCCTGCACTATCTCGAATTCGCCCTGGCGATCGCTTGCATCGGCATCGTGCTCGGGCTGGCCGCCGGCACCTGGCTCGGCTTCGGCCTGACGCGACTCTACGCCGAGTTCTACCGCTTTCCGTTCCTGGTGTTCCGCATCGATACCGCGATCTATGTGATCGCGGCCGGCGTCACGCTGGCCGCCGCAGGCATAGGCGCGCTAAAGGCGGTGCGCGACGTGGTCAAGCTGTCGCCGGCGGTGGCGATGTCGCCGCCGGCGCCGGTGATCTACCGCCGCCTGCTGCCGGAAGCGTTCTATGCCGTGCTCAAGATCCCGCAGTCGCTGATCATGGTGGCGCGTCATCTGCTGCGCTGGCCGTTGCGCTCGGTGAGCAGCGTGTTCGGCATCGCCTTGGCGGTCTCCGTTCTGGTCGGCTCCTTGTGGGTGTTCGGCGCCACCGAGTTCATGATCGACGTCACCTATCATCGCGCCGACCGGCAGGACGCCACAATCAGCTTCGTGCGCGAAAAGCCGCTATCGGCGCTGTTCGACGCCGCCGCTTTGCCGGGCGTGATGGCGGCCGAACCCTATCGCGCGGTGCCGGTGCGCATCCGCTTTGGCCACGTCGAGCGCCGCATCAGCATCACCGGCAAGCCGCCGGACACCGATTTGAGCCGAGTGCTCGGCCCGGGTTTGGCGCCCGTGCGGCTGCCGGAAAGCGGCATCGCGCTCAGCGACGCGCTGGCGACAATTCTCGGCGCCAAGGTCGGCGACCTGGTGGAGGTCGAGCTCTTGGAGCGCAACCACCGCCTGGTCCGCCTGCCGGTGACCGGCATCATCGAGGGCTATCTCGGGCTGACGGCCTATATGGCGCTGCCCGCGGTCAACCGGCTGATGCGCGAAGGCTCGCTGATCAGCGGCGTGTATGTGCTTTACGACACCGATCGTCAGGACGCGTTGTTTCGGCGGCTCAAGGCCACGCCGGTGGCGAATTTCATTGCGCTGCAACGCGCCGCCCTGCAAAAGTTCCGCGAAACCCTGGCAGAGAATCTTCTGTTCATGATCTCGGTCTATGTGACGCTCGGCATCATCATCGCCTTCGGCGTCGTCTACAATTTCGCGCGCATCTCGCTGTCGGAACAGGGCCGCGAGCTTGCCAGCCTACGCGTACTCGGATTCCACAAGGGCGAAGTGTCGGCGATCCTGCTGAGCGAGATGGCCGTGCTCACGCTGCTGGCGCAGCCGCTCGGCTGGGCGATCGGCTATGGTTTCGCCTGGGCCATGGTGCAGGGCTTCGACAGCGAACTGTACCGCGTGCCGCTGGTGGTGAACCGCTCGGTCTATGGCTGGGCGAGCCTGATCGTGTTGGCATCAGCGCTGGTGTCGGCGCTGGTCGTGCGCCGGCGCATCGACCGCCTCGACCTCATCGAAGTTCTCAAGACGCGGGAGTAGATCCTTGTTCGGCAAGACCGCCAGGCGCACCGTCGCAGTGTTGATCGGAGTGGGGGTCGTCGCCCTGATTACCTGGGCATTGTGGCCGCAGCCGGTGCCGGTCGACATGGCGGCGATCAAACGCGGCCCGCTCGAAGTCACCGTCGAGGACGAGGGCGTCACCCGCATCCGTGAGGTCTACACCGTCTCGGCGCCGATCGGCGGCAAAATGCTGCGCTCGCCGCGCGAGGTGGGCGACGATGTGGTGGCCGACAAGACCCTGGTCGCCGAAATCGAGCCGACCGATCCGACCTTCCTCGACATCCGCTCGCAGCGCGTCAACGAGGCGGGCGTGCAGGCGGCGCAGGCGGCAGTGGACCTTGCCGAGGCGCAGATCAAGCAGGCGAAGTCGCAGCTCGAATTCGCGCGAAGCGATCTTCGCCGCGCCGAAGAATTGGCCGCCAGCAAGACCATATCGGCGCGCACGTTCGATAAAGCGAGGCTCGATGTCGACTCGGCAGAAGCCGCGGTGGCCAGCGCGAAGGCGACACTGGAGGTGCGCCGCCGCGAACTGGAAAGCGCGCGGGCGCGCCTGATGCAGCCAGGCGAAATCAACTCCGGCGCGCGCTCCGCCGTCCAGGTGCGTTCGCCGATCAACGGCGTTGTGCTCAAGATCGTTGCGGAAAGCGAGCAGGTCGTGCTGCCGGGGGCGCCGCTTGTCGAAATTGGAGATCCGGGCGATCTGGAGATCGCCGTCGATTTTCTTTCGCGTGACGCGGTGCGCATCAAACCGGGGGCACCGGCGCGCATCGAAAGCTGGGGCGGCGACAAGATCCTCGATGCCCGCGTCAAGCGCATCGAGCCGACCGGGTTTACCAAGGTCTCGGCGCTCGGCATCGAAGAGCAGCGGGTCAAGGTGATTCTGGACTTCACCGGGCCGCCGGCGGAATGGCGGCAACTCGGGCACGGCTACCGCGTCATCGCCCGCGTCGTGGTGTGGCACAGCGACGACGTCTCGCAGGTGCCGCTGGGGGCCTTGTTCCGTGCAGGCGACAACTGGGCGGTGTTTGTGGTGGCCAATGGCCGCGCGCAGCGGCGGATCGTTAAGATCGGCGAACGCAACTTACACGCGGCGCGGCTGGTCGACGGACTCAAGCCGGGCGAGCAGGTGGTCCTGCACCCGAGCGACCGCGTCCATGACGGCGTTCGGGTCGAAGCGCGCGGCTGACGCAGCGGCGGACTTTGCTCGCCGGCTCGACGCTTTCGCGGGCGATAACAAGCTGGTAATGGGACGCGCAATGGAAACGACCGCCACCGCATCCGGCCTCGACCGCGTCCGCGCCGAAATCGCGCGCGCCTGCCGCGACGCCGGGCGCGATGTGGCGGAGGTGACGCTGGTGGCGGTGTCGAAGACGTTTGGCGCGGAAGCGATCGAACCGGTGATCGCCGCCGGCCAGCGCGTTTTCGGCGAGAACCGCGTGCAGGAAGCGAAAGCGAAATGGCTGCCGCTCTTGCAAAAACACGCGGGGCTCAAACTGCACTTGGTCGGCCCGCTGCAATCCAACAAGGCCAAGGAGGCGGTGGCGCTGTTTGCCGCCATTCATTCGGTGGACCGCGCCAGCCTGTGCGAGGCGCTGGCCAAAGAGATCGCCAAGCAGGGGCGCCAGCCGCTCCTGTTCGTTGAGGTCAACACGGGCGGCGAGCCACAGAAGGCCGGCGTCTTGCCGCAGGATGCCGATGCGTTTCTGGCGGCCTGCCGCGACAAATACCGCCTGACGATTTCCGGATTGATGTGCATCCCGCCGCTGGCGGAAGCGCCAGGGTCGCATTTCGCGCTCACCGCCAAGATCGCCAAGCGCAACGGGTTGCGGCTATTGTCGATGGGCATGAGTGCGGATTTCGCCACCGCCATCGAACTGGGCGCCACCCATGTGCGCGTCGGCAGCGCGATTTTCGGGGAGCGGGAGCAACATTGATGGCTGTGGTCCCCCCTTTCGCCGGGACGACAACCAAATGTGTTGAACCGAGTTACCTGAACCGCGGCGGATAGCCGGGCGGGCTCGCCGGGTTGGCCGGCGCGCGGCTCGGCGTGTGGGTTCGGGCAGCGCCGAGCGAGTTCGGATCGAGCGGCCGCTTCAGCAGGCTCGCGCGCAGGGCTTCGCCGCGCGGTGACGGCGGCGGCGCCACCGGTGCCGCTGGCGCGGCAGGCGCCGCCGGCTGCAGCGTCGGCGATTCGAGCGACGAACTGTAGTCGGGCAATTCGTCCCCGACTATGCGGTGACTCATGCTGGCGGTGCGCCAGCGTTCGATCACCGTCGAAATCAGGTCGCGGCTCATATTGTTGCCGGCGTCCGAGCGAGTATCGCCGGAGGCCTCGCTGTTTGGCCGCACGGCCTCGGGCAATTCCTGGAAACGCATGCGCGTCGGCAGCGCCAGGCCGGAGCCGAAAGTGAAGACTTCGCGGGTGCCGAGCGAGAGGATAAATGTCAGCAGGCTGGCCGCCGCGTCCGATACCGCCGAGCGGATCAGCGCCTGGTCGCGGTCGTTGGCCAGCCGCATGACGAACAGCGTCGAGCATTGCGAGATGATCGTCGGGTCGATCTCGGCCGGACGCTGCGTCACCAGGCCGAGAAACACGCCATATTTGCGGCCTTCCTTGGCGATGCGCGCGAGCGCGCGCTTGGTCGGGCAAAACCGACCATCTTGTCGGCCGGCGCGTAACGGTGCGCCTCCTCGCAGACGAACAGCAGCGGCGCCACGCCCTCGCTCCACGGTCCGAAGTCGAAGGCCATGCGGCAAAGCACGGAGACCACCGAGTCCACCACTTCGGCCGGAAAGCCGGCGAGCTGCATGATCGTCATCGGCTTGCCGTCCGGCGGCAGCCGGAACAGTTGGCTGAGGGTTTCCGCCATCGTGTCGCCGCCGATATTGGCGTTCTCGAACATGAAGGCGTAGCGCGGGTGATTGCGGAAGGTCTGTACGCGCGCGATCAGCTTGTGATAGAGCATGCGCGAATTGCGGTTTTCCAGCTTGCCCATGCGCTCGTCGAGCAGCGTGATCAGGTCCTCGATGCGGTACGGCACTGGCGTGTCGGCGGTGAATCCGACATCGCGCGGATCGCGGCGTTTGGTGAGTGGACTCGCGGACCGGCCGCGGTATTGCAGATAGGCCGCTTTCGCCAGCGGAATGACTTCGGAAAGGATCTCGATTTCCTCGTCGACGCCGGGACGGCCGCCGAAGAAGACGTCGATGGTCTCCTCGAAATTGAACAGCCAGAACGGCAGCCGCAGATTGCGCGGGTTGAGCACATGCGCCTTGTCGCCGAAGCAGCGGGCATACTCGTTGTGCGGATCGACCAGAAAGATGCGCAGGTTCGGCCGCGTGTCGAGAATCTTCTGCAGGATGATGGCGACGCCGCTGGACTTGCCGACGCCGGTCGCGCCGAGAATGGCAAAGTGGCGGCTGACCAATTGATCGATGTCGATGCTGATCGGGATGCTCGGATTCTGCTGCAGGTCGCCGATATGGGCGCGGTCGGCGTCGGCCGCGCCGTAGACCATGCGCAGCGCGCGCTCGGGCAGCAGCTGCGCGCCGTCGCCGATATTGGGATATTCGGTTACACCGCGCTGGAAGCGCGTGGTGCTGCCTTTGGCGCGGAGCTCGCCGATTAGGTCGAGCCGCGCCACCTTGCGGGACGGAACCCCGGGGTTTGTCGCCGTCGTCTGCTCGCTGACTTCGGTGATCATGCCGATGATGATGGCTTCCCCATCATCAGGCCCATGTATTTGCCGACGGTGGGATTTTCGCTGGCCGCGCGTCCGTTGAGCTCGACGGTCGCCTGTGAGCCGGTAACGGCCGCCACGCGACCGATCAATTCTAGCTGCGGCGGCATTCCAGAACTTTGTGCGGCGGCAGTGTCCATAATCGCCCCCGTCGCTAGCGGTTTTTGTTGTCGGGTGGCCGCATGAAATGGCACCAAATAAATTCGATATCAAAAAGGCTATGCCATTATTTTAACACAGCCGGATTTGTACCGGCGCGAAGCGACTATGCTTAATTAATGGTCGACGATCGCGGTAACTTTTAATCAACCACGATTCGCGTTCGCGGACCGAGGTGCGCAAGCAGGCGGCGCAGCGTCGGAAGTTGCAGCGCGATGCAGCCGGCGGTCGGTGCGAAGCCCGGTCGCACCGCGTGGATGAATACTGCGCTGCCGCGGCCGGCGACGCGTGGGCGCACATTGTGGTCGAGCTCGATAACGAAGTCGTAAAGGTCGTCGCTTCGAGCCAGCCGGTCGGCGCGGCTGTCCGGCGTGCGTTTGACCGGCCGGTTGTAGCGGCGGTCGGCGGGGTCTTCGCACCAGCCGTCGTCGGCGCCGATCCGCCGCGCCGGCAGCAAAGTCGCCGGGCGCGGATGCCGGTCGGCGCGCCACCACAGCCGCAACAAGCGAAACGTGCCGCGCGGCGTTGCGCCGTCGCCTTCGCGCTTGTTGGCCTTAATGCCGCCGCGGCCGAGCGCTACCGGCAGCGTCAGCGGCCCGGCGATCAGCACACCGCGCGTGCGCACACCGCTTGCCCGCCGCACATGGATGACCGAAAGCGACATGGCTTCGTTCAGCTGCGCCGGCGCGCGGAACATGCTGGCGTCATAGCGCCGGCGCCGCCGATTTGGGCTTGGCGGGCGTGGTCTGCAGCGGCCGCGGTCGCGCATCGTGCCGCGTGGCTTGCCGGCGCCCGGCCTCGCGCAGGCGGCAATTGAAGTCGTCGATCGATTGGAAGGCGAAGCCCTTTTTCCGGTGGATCGAGCGCATGTGATAGACCCTCTTGTAATAGTCGCAGCTCTTGCAAACCTGGCGGAATTCGCCACGCTGCTGCTCGGCGATCAATTGCATATAGGCCGGGTTGGCGGGCGAGAGGATTTCATGCAGCGGCTGCTCGTTCATGTCGCCGATGCGCAGCGTTGCGTCGACGTCGCGGCAGGCGCAGCCGTTCACCACGCCGGTCGCCATGATCTGATAGGTGGTGAACAGGTGCGTGCAGGCGCCCGACTTGTAGGTCGCCTCCGCGCCGGTGACGTCGATGGCCAGTCCCTGCACGTCGGCATTGGTGATGTAGCCGCCCCAATTGTTCTAGACATGCGTGCGGCGCGCCTTGATGCCGCGTTGCTTGAACTTTTCCAGCAGCTGCATCAGCGCGCTGACCGGCCGGCGCGGGGCGTCGCGTGTGGTGCGGATGCCGATGTCGAGATTGAACTTCACCCGGTCGAGTCGGTCGTAGAGAAATTGCAGGTTGGCCAAGAGCCGGGCATAGACCTTTTCGGTCGATTGCGTGATGGCGACGAAGCTGTCGAGATCGTGACCATAGATGCTGATGGTGACGTTCTTGAGCTTGTCGAGCCGGATCAGCCGCTCGAGCGCGGCGGGTTTCGGGATCGTGAAGTTCGTGAAGAAGTGATAGGCCTCGACCTCCGGCCGGTGCTCGAGATAATCGAACTTGTTGAAGATGTGCCGGTCCATGAATACGTCGCCGGTGCACGGCGTCAGCTCGAAGCGGCGAAAGCCCATGCCGACGGCCTGCACGATGCAGTCCTCGAAGAAGGCGTCCTTCATCGAGACCTTGGAGCTTTGCTTCTTGATATAGGCGCAGAACCTGCACTCGAGATTGCACAGGCTGGAGGTTTCGATGTTGAGCACGTCGGTGTTGAGCGGAACGAGCTCGCGCCCGATCAGCCGGTTGAAATTGATTTCGAGCATCGACAGTGCATTTTTCGCCGTCTTGGCGAAGACAAAAGGATTCATCCGATCGAAACCCGTGCCGTGGCCTGCAACCGCATTTATAGCCGAAATCCAAGGAGAAAAATACGCCGCCCTATCCCGCAAAACCGACGCTTTTGCGCCCGCGCCGGCGCAATTTCTCCGCTTGCTCTTTTAGCCCTGAATGTTTTACTTCGCGACTGCTGATGGCGGGTGATGCCCGCCAGGGGGTTTTTTTATCGCGATGCCCAACAAACGGACCATCCTGATCGTCGACGACGACGCCGAATTACGCGACGCCCTGGTCGAGCAGCTGGCGCTGCACGAGGAATTCGACGCCGTGGCGGTCGACAGCGGCACCAAAGCCGTACAGTCGGCCAAGGGCGGTCAGATCGACCTGGTCATCATGGACGTCGGGTTGCCGGACGTGGACGGCCGCGAGGCGGTGCGCATCCTGCGCAAGAACGGCTTCAAGGCTCCGATCATCATGCTGACCGGCCACGACACCGATTCCGACACCATCCTCGGGTTGGAATCCGGCGCCAATGACTACGTCACCAAGCCGTTCCGCTTCGCCGTGCTGCTGGCGCGCATCCGTGCGCAGCTTCGTCAACATGAGGCGAGCGAGGACGCGGTCTTCGCAATCGGGCCCTACATGTTCCGGCCGAGCTCGAAAATACTGGTGACGCCCAAGGGCAGCAAGGTGCGCCTTACGGAGAAGGAAACCGCCATCCTGCGCTATCTCTACCGCGCCGGGCAGAAGCCGGTGTCGCGCGAGACCCTGCTGCAGGAAGTCTGGGGCTATAATTCCGGCGTCACCACCCACACGTTGGAAACGCACATCTACCGGCTGCGACAGAAGGTCGAGAAGGACGCTGCCGTGCCGCAAATCCTGGTGACGGAAGCCGGCGGCTACAAGCTGGTACCGTGAGAAACGCGCGCACCGCAGTGGATCGATAACGTCCATGGCCATCGAGGACGATATAGCATTTTTCGAGACGGTGCCGACGCTGGCGGTACTCGGCAAGCAGGCGCTGCGCGTGCTCGCGATCGGCGCCGAAACGCGCCAGCTGCCGAGCGGTGCGGTGCTATTCTACGCCGGCGAACTAGTCGACGGCGGCTATATCGTGCAGGACGGCACGCTTATGGTGGAACATGCCACGACGACGGAAGGCCCGGAGTACACCGTCGGGCGCGGCACGCTGCTGGGCGAGCTGGCGCTGCTCACCGACTCGATCAGCCCGATCACCGCAATCGCCCAAGAGCCGACCGTGCTGGTCCGCATTTCGCGCAACCTGTTCCGCAAGATGCTGGAGGGCTATCCGGCCGCCGCCAAGCGCCTGCGCGATACCATGGCCGAGCGGGTCGACGGCTGGTCGCGCGAGCTCATGACGGTGAAAGACCAGCTTGAGCCGGGGACGGAGCGCTAAAGCTCTACCGTGGCCGTCACCGGCACGTGGTCGGAGGGCCGCGCCGCGCCGCGGTAATCCTTGGCGATCTTGATGGTCGAGACGCGGTCGGCCAGCGCCTCCGAGGTCCAGATGTGGTCGAGCCGGCGGCCGCGGTCGGCGGCGCGCCAGTCGGCGGCACGGTAGCTCCACCAGGTGTAGAGCTTTTCCGGCTCGGGCGTGAGCACGCGCATGCAATCGATCCAGTTGCCGGACTTGCGCGCGGCGGTGAGCTTCTCGCATTCGACCGGCGTGTGCGAGACCACCTTCAGCATCTGCTTGTGGCTCCACACGTCGTGCTCGAGCGGCGCCACGTTTAGATCGCCGAGCAAGATGGCGCGCTGCGTGCGTTTGGGTTGCAGGCCCTGATGCGCGCGCATTTCGTCGAGGAACGAAAGCTTGTGCCCGAATTTCGGATTGCGCTTGGGGTCCGGCTCGTCGCCGCCGGCGGGCACGTAGAAATTATGCAGCGTGATCGGGTCGCGAAGCCCGGCGCGCTCGCTCAAGAGCACCGCGACGTGGCGGCAGTCGGTCTTGCCGCAGAAGCTTTTGATATCGATGCCTTCGAACGGCAGGCGCGAGAGCACGGCGACGCCGTGATAGCCCTTCTGGCCGTTGAGCGCGGCATGTTCGTAGCCGAGGCGCTTGAAGCGCTTGAGCGGAAAGGCATCGTCGGGGCATTTGGTCTCCTGCAAACAGAGCACATCGGGACGGGCGCTTTTGAGGAATTTGGCGACCAGATCGATGCGCAGGCGGACGGAATTGATGTTCCAGGTGGTGACCTTGACGCGCATCGCTGCAACATACTCATCTGTCATGCCCCGCGAAAGTGGGGCATCCGGTATCCACAGCGCGTTCGGTGATAACTGGATCGCCCATCGCAAGCCAGCTTTAGCCGACTTGCACACATTAATACGCCGACATCGGGTATACCGATGTCGGCTCGCGTGCGATGACACTCACGATGATCAATTATGATAGTTCGTGAAATCGATCGTGAACAGTTTTGGATCGGGCCGGCTGCTGGTATCGAGATTGTAGACCGCGACCGTGGTGTCGTAGCCCTGCGGGTCGGTGACCGTCCATTGCTTGAGCTGCATGTCCTTGGCGCTGAACATGATCATCAGCCGGCTGGTGCCGACCACGCCGGTCTTCTCCTCCACTACCACGGTGACGAACACGTCGTCGGCATAGACTGCGATCAGGTTGGTGTCCTTCACCAGGTCGACATTGTCGGCGAGCAGGAAGCGCAGCGGCGTCTGCGACAGCGGATAGATGTCCTGGGTCGCCAGCTCGCGGTCGCGCACCACCACCGACTGGCCGTCGGCGACAATGGCGATCGGGCTCGGCGGGTCGTAGTCGAAGCGCACCCGGCCCGGCTTCTGGATATGGAACTCGCCCTGGCTGCGGCGGCCGTCGGGACCGACCTGCACAAAATTCCCCGACAGCACCTGCGTATTGGAGAGATAGTTGTCGACGCGCTGAACAATGGTGCGCTGATCGGGATTGAGCGCGGTGGTAGACCCCGGCTTGCCCAGCAAGGCGGCGAACGGATTGGTGATCGGGTTGGGCACCTGCTGTTGCTGCGTAGGCGTCACATGGGCGCGCGGGCGGGATGCGGACTTAGTCGCGGGCGCGGCGGGGATTGTGCTGGTGACTGTTGCCGGCTTGGGGCGCGGAGTCGGCAACGGTACGTTTTGGGCTAGCGCCGGGGCAGCTGCCAGGCTGGCAACCCAGCCGGCCAACAATGTGGCGATCGCTAGGTTCCGGCCGGTGGTTCGCGCCTTAGCGTATATCATGAGGTTCTCCGCCTCGCGCGTCCCGCGCGGCCCAAGCATCATTTAGGAACCGGCTGTGGCGATTTCGCGGCTTCTGCGCTTCCCGCTTAAGCGCGAACGCAGCGATTCTCAAGTGCGATCAAGGACGGTCAAAAGCGGTCTGCGGCGTCCTCGGGGATCAGGATCTCGCGCTTGCCGGCGTGGTTGGGCTGGCCGACCACGCCTTCCTGTTCCATGCGCTCCATGATGGTGGCGGCGCGGTTGTAGCCGATCTGCAGCCGGCGCTGGATGTAAGAGGTGGAGGCCTTGCGGTCGCGCCGCACGATGACGATGGCTTGGCTGTAAAGGTCGCCGCCCTCGGCCAGGCCCATGCCGGTTGAATCGAACACCGCGCCGTCCTCGTCGTCGCCCGCCGTCACCTCTTCAAGGTATTCCGGCTGGCCTTGCGACTTCAGATGGCGCACCACCTTCTCGACCTCGGCGTCCGACACGAACGGCCCGTGCACGCGGCTGATGCGACCGCCGCCGGCCATGTAGAGCATGTCGCCTTGGCCGAGCAGTTGCTCGGCGCCCTGCTCGCCCAAAATGGTGCGGCTGTCGATCTTGGAGGTGACTTGGAACGAGACGCGGGTTGGGAAATTGGCCTTGATGGTGCCGGTGACGACGTCGACCGACGGGCGCTGCGTCGCCAGGATGCAGTGGATGCCGGCCGCGCGCGCCATCTGCGCCAGCCGCTGGACGGCGCCCTCGATGTCCTTGCCGGCGACCATCATCAGATCGGCCATCTCGTCGACGACTACCACCAGGAAGGGGAGCGGCTCGAGCTCGAGTTGTTCCTTCTCGTAGATCGCCTCGCCGGTCTCCTTGTCGTAGCCGGTGTGCACGGTGCGGATAAGCGTCTCGCCGTTGGCTTTTGCTTCCGCGAGACGCGCGTTGTAGCCCTCGATATTGCGCACGCCGAGCTTCGACATCTTCTTGTAACGCTCCTCCATCTCGCGCACCGCCCATTTCAGCGCGACCACCGCCTTCTTCGGATCGGTGACCACGGGCGTGAGCAAATGCGGAATGCCATCGTAGACGGAGAGCTCGAGCATCTTAGGGTCCACCATGATCAGCCGGCACTGGTGGGGCGAGAGGCGGTAAACCAGCGACAGGATCATGGTGTTGATGGCGACCGACTTGCCGGAGCCGGTAGTGCCAGCGATCAAAAGATGCGGCATGCGCGACAGGTCGACGATCACGCTTTCACCGCCGATGGTCTTGCCGAGGCAGAGCGGCAGCTTGGCGGCGGTCTCGTTGTAGTCGGGGCCGGAAAGCAGCTCGCGCAAATAGACTTTCTCGCGCGTCGGGTTGGGCAATTCAATGCCGATAGCGTTGCGGCCCGGCACCACCGCGACGCGCGTCGACACCGCACTCATGGAGCGGGCGATGTCGTCGGAGAGCCCGATCACGCGCGACGACTTGATACCGGGTGCCGGCTCCAGCTCGTATAGCGTCACCACCGGGCCGGGGTGGGCGTTGATGATCTCGCCGCGTACGCCGAAATCGCCCAGCACGGTCTCCAGCGCCGCCGCGTTGGAATCGATCAGTTCCTTCGACAGCGTGGTGCGGTCGGAAGCGCGCGGCGCCGCCAGCAGACCGAGCGAGGGCAGCACATAGCCGCCACCGGCGCGGCGCACGATGCGGCGTGGCGCGACGCGGCGGCGCGGCGCCGGCGCATCGTATTCTTCGTCATCCTCGTCGTACGGCTCGGTGGCGAGATTTGGCCGGTCGAAGCGCGGCTCCAGGCGGCCTCCCGCCGCCGCCACGGCGGCCGGCAGTGGTGTACGCGGCGTGTTGCGGAACAGCCGGCCGGCACGTGCCTTCCAGCTCAACAACGCGTGCGCGATCAAGCCGAGCCAGGCGGATGCATGATCGCCCCCGGCCTCATCCTCCTCCTCGGCGGCGTCGCGCAGATTAGCGCGTCCGGCGCGCGCGGGCGTCCTGCGGAAACCGGTCGCCAGCGCCAGCGCGACAAGCGTCGCCACAGCCAGCACGGCGGAGACGATCATCAACACGAATCCAGTAAGCGGCGCGCCGGTCATCAAGGCGGGGATCCGCAGCAGCGCGTCGCCGAAGACGCCGCCCAATCCGGTCGGCAGCGGCCAGGAGCCGGTGTGCGGCAATGTGGACGCGAAGGCGGCGGCCAGCGGTATGGCGAGAATAAAGAACAAGCCGCGCCACTTCTCGCCGATCGGCCGGTGCGAGATCAGCCGCCAGCCGACCAGTGCGGCCGGCAGCAACAGCAGGATGGCGGCAAGGCCGAGCAGCTGCATGACGAGATCGGAGAAAATCGCGCCGGGGAAACCGAGCAAATTGTGGATTGGCTTCTGCGTGGCGTGGCTGAGCGAGGGGTCCTGCACCGACCAGGTGGCGAGCGCGATGGCGCCGAGCAAGGCAAACGTCAGCAAGGCGAGACCGAACAGCTCGCTCAAACGCCGCCGCAGGATGTCGCGGAAGTGCTCCGAGACGAAGGCGACGATGTCGAGACTGCGATCGGCTGAGGCCATGCTCTACACTCTCATTGCAACACTTTGACGAGGCGGTGCAGCGCCTCTGCCGTGCTCGTCTTGTCCTGCACCATGGCGACGCGGATATAGTCCGCGCCGGGATTTGAACCGTCGGCCTGATTGCGCGCAAGATAGCGCCCTGGCACCATGCGCACGCCGGCCTCTTGCCACAGCCGCTTGGTTACGGCCTCGCTGCCCCCGTAGGCCGAGACGTCGAGCCAGAGGAAGAAGCCGCCGGCCGGACGCTCATAGCCGAAATGGTTGCCGATAATCTGGTCGGCGAGATCGAACTTAGCGGCATAGAGCCTGCGGTTTTCCTCCACATGCGCTTCGTCGCCGTAGGCGGCGGCGGCAACGTGCTGCGCAGGCGTCGGTACCTGCGGGGCGGCGATGTTACGCAATTCAAGAAAGGCTGCGAGGAAGCGCTTGTCGCCGGCCGCAAATCCGACGCGCAGGCCGGGCAGATTCGAGCGCTTCGACAACGAATGGAACACGACGACGTTGGCGAAATCGGGAGCGGAGGCTTCCAGCATGCCGGGCGGTGCGTGTTCGGTATAGATCTCGCAATAACATTCGTCGGCAAACACCAGGAAGCCGAAGCGGCGAGCGAGACCGGCGAGCTTGTCGAGATAGATGCGGTTTGCCACCGCGCCTTGTGGGTTCGACGGCGAGGCGATGTAGCAGGCGACGGTGCGCGCCAGCAGCGCGTCGTCGAGCGCGTCGAGATCGGGCAGGAAGCCGCTCGCTCGCGTCGCCGGCAGATAGACCGGCTCGCAATCGGCAGCCAAGGCACCTGCCGCATAAGCAGCGTAGAACGGATTGGGGATCAGCATGGCCGGCTTGCCGATGCGCGGCTTGACCCAGCGCTTGGCGGCGATGGCGGCGAGAAACAGGCCCTCGCGGGTGCCATTGAGCACCAGCACTTCACTGTCGGGGTCAACCGCACGCGAAAGCTTGTAACGGCGGCCGAGCCAAGCTGCTACCGCGCGACGGAATGGTTCGGCGCCCTTGTTGGCCGGATAGTGGCCGAAGTCATTGAGATGCGCCGTCAAGGTCGGGCCGACGAAAGACGGGATCGCATGCTGCGGCTCGCCGACCGAGAGATTGATCGGCGGCTTGCCCGGTTCGATGCCGGCGATCAATTCGGTCAGCCGCACGAAGGGCGAGCGGGATTCGACCGCCGCGGCAGTAGGGGGGAGAGGCTCGCGCTGGGCGGTCATCATGGACATAGCTTTGACACGGGCGGGAGCGACCCGCTGCACATGGGTAAAGCCACCATAGATAAAGCGAGGTTAAGACCCCGTTAACCAATGCGGGCAGGGCCGGCATTCCGCCGATACATATATATATACAAAGAGAGAGGCCCCGGCCCATTGCTGGACCGGGGCCTCGACGGAAGGGACAGTGCCGGGTTTCCGCCCCTACCGCTAGCTTGTCAGCGCATGATCGCGCGCTTACTGCACCACCTCGCCATGCAGCGTGATGTCGAGACCTTCGCGCTCCTGCTCATCAGTGACCCGCAAGCCGATGATCATCTTGATAACGAACAGGATGATCAGCGTGACGATGGCGTCGTAGATCAGCGTGGCGCAGACCCCATAGAACTGGAGCACCACCTGATAGGCGTTGCCATCGATGAGGCCGGGCTTGCTGACCGCGGCGCGTGCGAGCACGCCGGTGAGCATGGCGCCGATGATGCCGCCGACCGCGTGCACGCCGAAGGCGTCCAGGCTGTCGTCGTAGCCGAACATGTGCTTGAGGCTGGTGGATCCCCAGTAGCAGCCGACGCCGGCCGCCACGCCGATCACCAGCGAGCCGACCGGATCGACGAAGCCCGAAGCCGGCGTAATGGCGACCAGACCCGCGACCGCACCCGAACAGATGCCGAGGATCGAGGGCTTACCCTTGACCGCCCATTCCGCGAACATCCAGGCCAGCGCCGCGGTGGCGGTGGCGATCTGGGTGACGGCCATGGCCATGCCGGCGGCGCCATTGGAGGCGACAGCCGAACCGGCGTTGAAGCCGAACCAGCCGACCCACAGCAGCGAGGCGCCGATCATGGTGAGCACCAGGTTGTGCGGCGCCATGTTCTCGTGACCGAGCCCTTTGCGCTTGCCGAGCACCAGCGCGCACATCAAGCCGGCGACGCCCGCATTGATATGCACCACGGTGCCGCCGGCGAAGTCGAGCACGCCGAGGCCGCCGAGCCAGCCGCCGGGCCCCCAGACCCAGTGGGCGATCGGCGAATAGACGAACAGCGACCATAGGCCCATGAACCACATCATCGCCGAGAACTTCATGCGGTCGGCGAAGGCGCCGCAAATCAGTGCCGGGGTGATGATGGCGAAGGTCATCTGGAAGGTCATGAACACGGACTCAGGAATAGTAAGGCCATTGAGTTCGTTCACGCCCATGCCCATCAGCAGCAAACGCGAATTGCCGCCGATGTAGCCACTGCCTTCGGTGAAGGCCCAGCTGTAGCCGATCACCATCCAAATCACGGTGACCAGGCAGGTGACGGTGAAGCTTTGCATCACCGTCGCCAGCACGTTCTTCTTGCGAACCATGCCGCCGTAGAACAGCGCCAGTCCGGGAATGGTCATCATCAACACCAGGGCGGTCGACGTGAGCATCCAGGCGGTGTCGCCGGTATCGAGCTTCGGCGGGGGCGGCGCGGCCGCCGGCGCCGCCGGTGCGGTGGTCTGCGCCAGCGCACCGTCGGCGAGAATCAAACCGATTATGAGTGCGGCAAGCGCGATCAGCCCCGCACCGGAGAATTTCTTCAACGTCATGGTCTACTCCTGTCCGTATTGTTTGCGGTGGGGGCTACTAGAGAGCCGCAGCGTCGGTTTCGCCGGTGCGAATGCGCACGGCGTGATCCAGGCCGAAGACGAAAATCTTGCCGTCGCCGATCTGTCCGGTTTTGGCCGCGCCGGTGATGGCGCTGACGACCTTGTCAACTTGGTCGGATGCCACCGCCACCTCCACCTTGATCTTGGGGAGGAAGCTCACCGCGTATTCGGCCCCACGGTAGATTTCCGTGTGGCCCTTTTGACGCCCGTATCCTTTGACCTCGGTGACGGTCAGTCCTTGAACCCCGATGGAGGTCAGAGCGTCACGGACCTCGTCGAGTTTGAAAGGCTTGATAATGGCCATGACGATTTTCATGGATTCGATCCCCGCTTGAGCCCGTTTCGATCCTTACGCAGTGCGGGCGGGTTTCACTGAGCCGGGCCCACGAAGTGCACTCCGCAGGCAGGGCCGCAAAAAGGGAATCAAACGCCGTGCCAAGTGCCGGCTTCCGGTCTATGCGATTGATTCTATGAGGAAACATTGATGGGCCAGCACCTGGTCTGAATACCGCCGCTGGCCACCGCCCAAAGACCGGTCAGGGTTTAGAGATGCTGCACAAAAATTAGTCAGCTGGATTAGCGCAAAAACCTGCCCGCAGCCAGCGCGGGCAAGCTCTTTGGTTTGCGAGCGGCCGGCCGGACAGACAGTCGCGCTATTGCAGCGCCTCGCCGTGCTGGCTGACGTCGAGACCCATCACCTCGTCCTCTTGGCGCACACGCAACGGCACCAGGGCGCCGACCGCCTTGAGGATGATCGCGGTGAGGATGCCCGACCACAGGATGGTGACGACGATTCCATAAGCTTGCGCCAGTATCTGGCGGGGGTTGCCCTCGATCAGGCCATGGATACCGCCCGGCAATTCTGGGCTCGCCGATAGCGCGCCGACCGCCAGCACGCCGGCGAGCAAAGTGCCGGTCATGCCGCCGACGCCGTGCACGCCGAACACGTCAAGCGAGTCGTCATAACCGCATTTGATCTTGAGCCAGGTACAGGCCCAGAAGCAGACGGCGCCGGCGATCAATCCGATCAGCACGGCTTGCATCGGCAGCACGAAGCCGGAGGCGGGCGTGATGGTGCCAAGGCCGGCGATGGCGCCCGAGATCATGCCGAGTACCGATGGCTTGCCGCGCGTCCACCACTCCAACACCATCCAGGTGAAGGCCCCGGTGCTGGCGGCAAGATGGGTCGCGACGATTGCCATGACGGCGCGCGAATTGGCGCCCAACGCGGAGCCGCCGTTGAAGCCAAACCAACCAACCCACAACAGCCCGGTGCCAATCACCGCCAGCGCCAAATCGAAAGGCGCCAGATTCTCGCGGCCGTAGCCGCGGCGCGCGCCGACTATGTAGGCCGC
>Ga0307429_1000061_pt1 | contig 78150 bp, 82 predicted proteins | sample SalMarWE160230MG_FD_202151 | JGI IMG/M metagenome (GOLD analysis project Ga0307429, IMG submission 202151) | Salt marsh sediment microbial communities from the Plum Island Ecosystem LTER, Massachusetts, United States - WE1603-230 | ecosystem: Environmental > Aquatic > Marine > Intertidal zone >... | reverse complement strand
CTGGTTGTAAGTAAGCCCCCTAGCCCGTGCCGCAGCATTAATGCGGGCAATCCATAGCTTTCTGAAGTCGCCTTTCCGCTCACGACGATGACGATAGGAATAATCTAAGGCATGAAGCATGGACTCATGAGCTGTCCTATAAAGTTTGTGCCTGGCAGCCCGATGCCCTTTAGTTAACTCAAGCACCTTTTTATGTCGTCTGTGGGTGACTTTTCCACTCTTGGCTCGTGGCAAGTTTTTCCTCCTTTAATCCTCGGGTGTTATTTTTTCTCCAGCGACAAAATAAACTACTTTCCCTCTCTACACTATTTGTATGGTAAAAGCCTCCTGATCCTCTTCTTATCCGTTGAGGAGACCGGTATCATTTCATCGAAGAGGCGTTTGGTTCTAGGAGCCTTTTTTCGCCTCAAATGGCTCTTGCCGCATTTAGTACGCATTAGCTTGCCGCTACCCGTTACATGAAAACGACTCCTTGCCCCTTTATGGGTTTTAAGTTTTGGCATCTGTTCCTGTCTCCTTAGATTTCTTATGGGAAACCGGTGATAAGACCAAGGCTATACTTCTCTCATCATTAACGGAGCTACTTACCACAGCTAGTTCCTTCAAGGCTTCAGCCACTTTACGCAACACATTCCAACCCAGTTCAGGATAAATAACTTCGCGTCCTCTAAACCTTAGAAATAACCGTACTTTATTTCCCTCCTCCAATAATTTCTTAGTGGTCCTTATTTTTGCCTGTAAATCATGCTCCTCTATCTTGGGTCTTAAACGGACCTCTTTGAGTAAGCCAACTCTTTGGCCCCTCTTCGCCTTGCGTTCTTTTTTTGTTTGCTCATACTTATATTTACCATAATCAAGAAGCCGGCATACTGGCGGAGTCATCGTTGATGCTACCTGCACCAAATCAAGGCCGCGCTCATAAGCCATTTGCAATGCTCTCTGCAGAGGCACCACGCCCAGCTGTTCCCCATCTTCCCCTATAAGACGAACTTCTCTGGCTCTAATTCTTCTATTGGTTAATAATTCCTTAACTATGCTCTTTCTACCCCTTGGAACAGTATTCAAGACTTGGCCTCTACAGCTGCCTTTATTCTACTCTTAACTTGTACCAGAGTTTCTAAGCCCAAATCCTCGCCACTCCTTAAGCGAAGTGACGCACTGGATGAAGCCACTTCTTTATCACCAACTATAAGCATATATGGGACTTTTTCCAATTGGGCTTCTCTTATTTTTAAATTCATCCTCTCAGAGCGGTCGTCAACCCGAACTCGGATACCTTCACCTTTAAAATCGTGCTCTATCTTATGTGCATAGCCAACATGGCGATCTGCTATGGGAATTATTACGGTTTGAACCGGCGATAACCATACCGGGAAGGCACCACCATAATGCTCTGTGAGGCAAGCTAAAAAACGCTCCATGCTACCTAAAACTGTGCGATGTATCATCACCACGCTATGCTCTAAGCTATCTTCACCAATATAACAGACATTAAAGCGTTGTGGCAAATTGAAATCAACTTGGATGGTAGGACCTTGCCAAACATGCCCTAAGGCATCCTTAAGTTTAATATCGATTTTAGGCCCGTAGAAAACCCCCTCGCCAGGATCCACCTCATAATGCAAGTTAAGTCTCTCTAAAACGCGCCTCAAGGATTCCGTGGCTCCCTCCCACATTGAAACTGTGCCAGCATATTTCTCAGGACGCGTTGATAACAACAACTCATATTCGTCAAAGCCAAAGCTAGACATCATGAATTGTGCCAAGTTCAGGACTTCTAGTACTTCTTCTTCAACCTGATCAGGTCGGCAAAAAATGTGAGCATCATCTTGAGTAAATCCTCTGACCCTGGCAAGACCATATAACACACCAGTTCGTTCATACCTATATACCGTGCCTAATTCGGCATATCTCAAAGGCAAATTACGATAACTGCGTAATTGGCTTTTATAAATCAAAATATGACCTAAGCAATTCATAGGCCTTAGCAAATATTGCTGTCCCTCAATTTCCATCGGTGAGAACAAATAATCCCGATAGAATTCCCAATGCCCGCTGGTTTTCCACAAATCTAGCTTAGCAATGTGAGGAGTGTAAACGATGTCATAACCCCGCTTGATGTGCTCTGCCCTCCAGAAGTCCTCGATGATTTGTCGAATCAAAGCACCTCTGGGATGCCAGCAAATTAAGCCAGGCCCAATTTCTTCGTGAGTACTGAAGAGGTCAAGTTCCTTACCCAGCTTCCTATGGTCGCGCTTAGTAGCTTCAGCCTGCCGCGATAAATAATCGTCAAGCTCCTCTTGGCTTTCAAAAGCCACACCATAAATTCTTTGTAGCATGGGCCGCTTTTCATCACCCCGCCAGTATGCTCCAGCTAGATGAGTAAGCTTAAATGCTTTCACCTCACCCGTAGAGGCTAGATGGGGACCACGACATAAATCGGTGAAAGAACCTTGTTTATAGATAGTTACAGTGGTGTCGGGGATTTCGTCGATAAGCTCTAATTTGTAGGGCTGGGTAGCAAAAAGCTTACGCGCTTCATCCTTACTAATTTCATCTGTAACAAACGGTAAATTCTGCTTAATAATCTCCTTCATCTTGTTCTCAATTACAGGCAAGTCCTCCGGCGTTAATGGGCGTGGCAACTCAAAGTCATAATAGAAGCCATTCTCGATGGTCGGTCCGATGCCAAATTTAGCCCCAGGAAAAAGATATTGTACCGCCTCAGCCATGACATGAGATGTGGAGTGGCGCATCCGTTCCAGTTGCTCATCCTCATTTTTTGATTTCATCTCGAACTTTCCATTATAAATCTAGAAATCAAACAAAATTTCATCAAAAAATGGGCGGTACTGGACTTGAACCAGTGACCTCTGCGATGTCAACGCAGCGCTCTAACCACTGAGCTAACCGCCCGTTTGACGATTGTATCAAACATAACTGAACACGACAAATCTTTGATAATATGTGGAAAAACGGAAAGTTACTTATCATTGGGTGGCTTAGAAATTAAGCATTGATAAAAATACGAAGCTTGCTATGGCTATTCCTTACCTCGCAGCCTTACACCACTGGTGACATTGATCTCTATAGTTTGCCCACAATTAGGGCAGGTTACTTCCATAACAAAAGGTCTTGCCATCACCCTTTCTATAAGCGATGTTACTATAGAATCCATGTTATCCAGCCTCTCGTCTAACATATCGAGGCGCTTAATCAACTGCCCTATATCCCCGTCTTGCTTGGCCTGTTTGCCTAGATCAGTTTTATCTTGTGAAACCAATTTATAGACTCTTCTCTACAACACCCAATGATTCTAGCTCAGCTTTATCATCTTTCATCAACTTGTCTATTTGTTCAGCGACGGTACGTTCCAAATACTTACGGAAAGCTTCCCGTGCTGCCGGTGATGACCTTACTGCCTCCTTTACTCTCTGCCATTCACCAGCGATCACTTCATTCATTTGCTCAACACTTATGGGCTGTTTCCCTTGCCACAACTCTTCTATCCTATCCAGGACCCTGCTTGTCATAGCTCTCTTAATGCGGTCGAAAGACAGTAGCTCCTCCGCACTATATGGTTGCCCTGCTTTTCTTTCAGTCATGGTACACTACCTCCAATTAGATTTATTTGTCTTACTATCATAAATATAGCAGAGCGACTTGTCAAGGTATAACTGATCTTCAATGTTGATTTTTAATTGGAAAAAGTGTATGATATCCTTTCAAAAGGAGGTGCTTGAAGATGGGCGAAGTGGAAATTGGTAAGGTGACGGATTTTTTTGCTAAGCCTGTAGTAGCTGGTATAGAGCTAAGCGGCACATTGAAATTAGGTGATAAAATCCATATCAAGGGCAGCACCACGGATATGGAACTGGCAATAGAATCTATGCAGATCGAGCGCGTTAACATTACCGAGGGCAAACCCGGCGACCTTATAGGCATAAAAGTTCCTGATAGAGTAAGGCGCGGTGACAAAGTTTATAAAGTCACTGAATAGCCTTAAGCAGATTTGCCATTTCAATAGCTCCTACCGCGGCAACGAAGCCTTTGTTGCCTTCTTTAGCCCCCGCTCTCTGGATAGCCTGCTCCAAAGTATCAGCTGTGATTATGCCGTGTATTACTGGTAGGCCCGTATCCAAGCTCACTCTGCCAATTCCCCTGTTTACTTCGGAGGCAACATACTCAGAATGGGGGGTGTCACCACGAATGACCGCACCAACGCATATTATGGCGTCGTATTTATTGGTCTCTGCCAGCTTCTTGCTTATGAGTGGGATCTCCAAGCAACCAGGGGTCCAGGCAATGTCAATGTCTGCCTGGGCAACACCGTGACGCAACAAAGCGTCTCTTGCTCCCTCAAGTAGCTTCTTGGTTATTAACTCATTAAATCGAGAAATAACCACGGCAAACTTAAGCCCTTTTCCTATCAGGATACCTTCATAATGCTTAGCCATTACTTACCCTCCTGTATACCTAGAATATGTCCTAACTTCTTTTGCTTGGTTTCTAAATAGCGGATGTTATAAGGGGTAGACGGCGTTATCAGGGGAACAGTTTCGACTATCTTAATTCCATAGCTTTCCAGCCCAATTACCTTCTTAGGGTTATTGGTAAGCAATCGAATATTATGTAAACCTAAGTCGGCCAAAATTTGGGCGCCTACCCCATAATCTCTCAAATCAGGTGCAAAACCTAAAGCTATATTAGCCTCCACAGTATCCATCCCTTGATCCTGAAGAGCATAGGCGCAAAGCTTGTTGTGAAACCCGATCCCCCTCCCCTCCTGTCTCATATAAAGAAAAACACCCCGATCCTCTTTGGCTATACTTTGTAAAGCCATCTCAATCTGGGCCCCACAATCGCATCTCAAGCTACCAAAGACGTCTCCAGTCAAACATTCACTGTGAACACGCACCAGCACTGGCTCATCATTTGATACATCACCTTTAACCAGAGCAACATGTTCAGCAGCATCAACAACACTCTTATAAGCCACAGCCATAAACTCACCATACTTAGTGGGCAGCCTAGCCTCAGTTACTCTTTGCACCAGTTTTTCATGACGAAGACGGTAGGCAATCAGATCAGTTATAGTTACAACCGTTAAGCCAAACTTAGAAGCCATAGCCTCAAGCTGAGGCAGACGGGCCATTGTGCCATCTTCATCCATAATCTCACATATAACGCCAGCAGGATAAAATCCAGCTAGTCTGGCCAGATCAACGATAGCTTCAGTGTGTCCCGCTCGTACCAACACCCCGCCTTCTCTGGCTCGAATAGGGAATATATGACCTGGCTGAGCCAGGTCATCTGCCCTAGTATTAGGATCAAGCACTGTTTTTATGGTATGGGCTCGATCAAAGGCAGATATGCCAGTGGTAACTTTATGCTTTGCCTCAATAGAAACTGTGAAGGCAGTGGAGTAGTGTGAGGTGTTATTGGCAACCATCAGTGGTATTCCTAATTCGTCAAGTCTTTGACCAATAATGGGAAGACAAATCAATCCCCGACCATGCTTAGCCATGAAATTTATCGCCTCCGGAGTAATCTTCCCGGCAGCTATGGCCAGGTCGCCTTCATTTTCGCGTGACTCGTCATCAACGATAATGATGAACTTGCCTGCCTTTATATCTTCAATTGCCTCCGAAATGCTAGCCAGCATCTGTTCCCCCTACAAATCCATATTCTCTAAGGAACTCGAAGCTTAAACCTTGTCTTTTTTGCCCTCCAAGATTTTCCACATATTTAGCTATGATGTCTGTTTCTAAATTGACTACCTCTCCAGGTCTCTTCCTTCCTAACGTAGTATGTTCCATAGTGTAAGCTACCAGAGACACAACAAGGGAAAAATCATCAAAGTCTACAATGGTGAGACTAATACCATCAACGGCAACAAAGCCTTTATCTACAATATAGGGCATTAGTCTAGCCGGTGCTGAGATCCTCATAAGATGAGCGGTTTCTTCGGTAGTTATGTCCATTACTTCTCCCGTATCATCAACATGACCCAACACTAAATGGCCACCCAAGCGCCCCCCCAGTACCAGTGCCCTTTCTAAATTTACCTGGTCATTATAATGAAGAGTACCGAGATTAGTGCAACGTAACGTCTCAGGCATAACATTGACCCCAAAGCCGCGGTTTTCCAAAGAGACAACGGTTAAGCAAACACCATTAACAGCTATGCTATCGCCTACTTTCATTCCCTCAAGCACCTTATGGGCTTCTATGGCTAAGCGGTCTCGGCTTGTTTCCTTAACTGTGCCGATCTCCTCAACTATCCCTGTAAACATACTATATACCTAAAAACTACGCCTCTTGCGGTAACCGTTTCTCAACGTATCCACTAACTAATATATCATCGCCGAAACTCTTGATGTCAACTCGACTAAGGCGCAGAGCCTTAGCTATGTTATCAATGCCATCCCCCCCCACACTTACAGCCTCACGGCCGCCAATGATGACTGGTGAAATAAAAGCCAATACCTTATCCACTAAGCGGTGGTCAAAAAGTGAACCAAGAAGCTTGCCACCTCCCTCCACTAGGACAGTGACAATCTCTCGCTTTCCTAACAACTTCAATAACTCCACAATATCTACCGAGCCTTCCCTGGCTGGTAATTCCAGTATTTCGGCACCTGCCTCTACAAATTTTTTCCTCTTCCCAGAGTCAAAAGGTGCTGCGACAGCGAGCAAAACCCCACCTGGTGGCTCAAAAATATGAGCGTTCAATGGTACTTTCCCTTTACTATCAACAACTAGACGTAGAGGCTGCATTTTTCCTATGCCTCCTCTACCACCACAACATTTAGCGGTGAGGCGAGGATTATCAGCAACAATGGTGTTTACACCTACCATTATGGCGTCGACAGTATAACGCAGGGCATGTGCATACTTTCTTGTCTCTTCCTTGGTTATCCATTTAGAATCACCGGTTTTAGTAGCAATCTTGCCATCAAGGCTCATGGCGAATTTGGCCACGACAAATGGTAAACCCGTAGTAATGTGCTTAATATAAGCCTCGTTTATTTCGTAAGCTTCTTGCTGACATATACCTATATGGGTCTTGACGCCTCCTTCGTTTAGCCTGCCTACCCCTTGCCCTGAAACTACCGGGTTGGGGTCGAGCAAGGCTATACGGACCTCTGAAATGCCGGCATCGATTATAGCTTGAGTGCATGGTGGAGTACGCCCATAGTGAGAGCAAGGCTCGAGGGTGACATACATGATAGCGCCCTGCGCCTTACCACCAGCTTGACGAAGTGCCATAATCTCGGCGTGCTCCGAGCCGGCAGGCTGGGTATATCCCATGCCGACAGCAAGTCCATCTTTAACAACTACTGCCCCCACTGCTGGGTTAGGACTGGTATATCCCATAGCTAACCTGGCTAAAGATAGAGCACGTTCCATATACTGTTGGGGGGGCATTACCATCTACCTCTTCCGGATAAATTCCTTATAATGGGCTGCTAGCTGTAAATTCGCTTTGCCTTTACTATTTGCTCCTTGAATTGCTAGAACCATATAATTTTCCGCATGGAGAAGTCAAGTTTGACAAAGGCACCTGCCCATTGCCATCTTAATAATACAGGGTAATTGCTAATTTGCCAAATTCGACAGTTCAATGGTAAGAGTCCCGCCACCATAATTGGTATTGATTGTAACAACAGCTTGAGTTAAGTGCAAAGAAGAGCAAGCGCAAATGGAGATGTTGCTGCTATTTTTGTATAATGGACATCAGAGGAATGGAAAGGGCTTTTGAAATAATCGACCATACTGCTGACGTGGGCATCATCGCCTATGGGGCAGATGTCAAGGAGCTTTTTTCCAACGCTGCCTTGGGTCTGTTCAGTTTGATTACTGAGCTTGAAAAGGTTGAGGGGAAATTGCACCTTGATTTGGAAGTAAGCAGCGAGGACAGAGATAGTTTGCTCGTTGAATGGCTTAATGAGCTCATTTATCTCTTCGATGTCAAACATATCTTGTTCAACCGGTTCGATATCGAAAGTTTGACTCATAATCAGCTTAAGGCCACCTGCTATGGGGAAGATTTTGACCTAATGAAGCATAAAATAAAGGTAGGGGTAAAAGCAGCCACATATCATATGTTAAAGTTAGACAAAAACGGTGGTGGATACAAAGCACAGGTAATCTTCGACATCTAGGAGCTAAGGACATGGCACGATGGCAAGGGCAGCTTGTTAAGTTAGATGATTATCGCTGGGAAATCCCCCAGAATTATAAAACTGGTATGAGGGTCCCCGGTCTAATCTATGCCAGCAAGGAAATGCTGGAATCTATACGTGAGGAACAAGCACTGGAGCAAGTCGCCAATGTTGCATTTCTCCCCGGTATAGTAGGTTACTCCTTTGCCATGCCGGATATCCACTGGGGCTATGGCTTCCCTATAGGCGGAGTGGCGGCAATGGATATTAAGGATGGCGTAGTTTCCCCGGGGGGAGTGGGTTATGATATTAATTGTGGCGTAAGGTTATTGCGTACCAGTCTCAGCGAAGCTGAAGTGCGGCCCAGAATTAATGAACTCATTAATGCACTATTTCATAATGTGCCATCAGGCCTTGGCTCTGAAGGGAAGATAAAGGTAAGTCAAAAAGAGATGAACCAGTTGATGGTGGAGGGAGCTCGTTGGGCAGTAAAGCGTGGCTTGGGTACCGAGGAAGATTTGGATGTTACTGAAGAAGGTGGATGTCTCCGTGGTGCCGATCCCGGCAAGATAAGCGATAAGGCAGTGAAGCGAGGCATGCCTCAGGCAGGCACATTAGGCTCAGGAAATCATTTTCTGGAAATTCAAGTAGTGAAGGAAATATTCGACTCCCACATAGCTAGCATCATGGGCATCGATGAAATAGGTCAGATATTAGTTTTGATTCACACGGGCTCTCGCGGCTTTGGTCACCAAGTATGTACTGACCATCTGCGTGTCATGGAGGTGGCAGTATCGAAGTACGGGATAAAGCTCCCTGATCGGCAACTCGCCTGCGCTCCTATAGAATCGTCGGAAGGCCAAGACTATTTAGCTGCTATGGCATGTGCTGCTAACTATGCGTGGGTTAATCGGCAGTGTATTGCCCACTGGGTTAGAGAAAGTTTTTCTAAAATTTTCGGTAAAAGCCCTGAGAAACTTGGCATGAGACAGGTTTATGATGTTTGCCACAACATCGCTAAGATAGAGGAACACATAGTAGATGGTCGCAAGCTTAGGGTTTGCGTTCACCGCAAAGGAGCTACCAGAGCTTTTCCTGCAGGCCATAAGGATACTCCCACACGCTACAAGGAAGTAGGACAACCTGTGCTCGTGCCCGGAGACATGGGACGTTGCTCTTTCGTCGCTGTGGGTACTCAAAAGGCCATGGATGAGACCTTTGGTTCCACTTGTCATGGTGCTGGGAGAGTGTTAAGTCGCGGTGCTGCCAGGCGGAGTATGAAGGGCAGTGATATAGCTCGAGAATTAGAGAACAGAGGTATTACCATCAAGGCGGGAAGCATCTCTTCGCTAGCTGAGGAGGCATCCCAAGCTTACAAAGATATCACTGAAGTTATGGATGTGGTTCACCAGGCTGGTATTTCTAGAAAAGTGGCTATGGCTATACCTATGGGCGTTATCAAGGGCTAAATGTTATTTGTCACTCTGAAGATAGCAAAGAATCCGGCATGAGGCAAACCATAATTAAGCTTCCATCTCCTCAGTTGAAAGGCAAGCTTTCATTAGAGGAAACGATACTTAAGCGTAGATCGGTGCGTAGATACCGTAATGAGCCACTAGAATTATCTCAATTGAGTCAAATACTTTGGTCGGCCCAGGGCATCACCGGAACTGGGGGGTTCAGGGCAGTGCCCAGTGCCGGAGGTACCTATCCCCTGGAGATTTTTGTGGTCGTTGGCAAACAAGGTGTCATTGCTAGCGAGGCGAAGCAAGCTCCCAAAGAATTACAAGCTGGAATTTACCACTATGAAGCAGATTCCCGTTCCTTGAGCTTACACAAACCGGCCGATTTAAGACCAGATTTAGCCAGAGCAACTCTGGACCAAGAATTTATTATCGACGCCCCGGTGGATATTGTCATCTGTGCTCTTTATCACAGGACTTCCTATAGATATGGCAGGCGCGGAGAAAGATATGTTCACATAGAGGTGGGACATGTAGGTGAAAACATCCACCTTCAAGTTGTAGCTTTGGGGTTAGCCACAGTGGAAATCGGCGCTTTTAATGATGAAGAGGTAAGAAAAGTCCTCGGGGTAGAAGAACAAATTAAGCCCCTGTATATAATGCCTCTGGGCAAAGCAATGTAAGGAAACGAATCGCGATGACCAAAAATTATGATGTCGCCATAGTTGGTGCTGGTCCCGCAGGTATATTCGCTAGCTTGGAATTATGTAACGCTGGCCTCGACGTTGTGCTTCTGGACAAGGGAGGAGAAATCGATACTCGTGTTTGTCCCGTTCAAAATGGGAGTGGACGCTGTGTGCTCTGCTCCCCGTGCAATTTAGTAAGTGGTTTTGGAGGTGCTGGAGCCTTCAGCGATGGCAAACTGACTTTGTCCACCCAAGTAGGCGGCCGGCTCAAAGAACTGATCGGCTTAGACCAAGCCCAAGCACTTATAGATTATGTTGATTCTATCTATCTCAAATTTGGCGCTCCCTCCCGGGTTTATGGAGTGGGGGGAAATACAGCTGAGCTGGAGCGAGAGGCTGCTTCAGCCGGGCTCACATTAACCCCTGTTAAATTGCGTCACCTGGGAACAGAGCTTTGTCATGAAACATTGAAGGCTATGCAAAATTACCTATCATCTAAATTAGATATAAGGCTAAGAACAGCAATTGAAAATATTATAGTTGAAGATGGTGCGGTCAAAGCTGTTGAAACCAGCAATGGAGAAAGCTTAAGCTGCCGCTACTTAATCTTAGCCCCGGGGAGGGAGGGGTCTGAATGGCTATGCAATGAAGCCGAGAGGCTTAAACTAGGTCTCGATTCCAACCCTGTAGATGTGGGTTGCCGAATCGAAGTACCAATGACAACCATGGAGAAGCTAACTTCGACATTGTATGAAGCAAAACTCGAATTTTATTCCAAAAGTTTCAATGACCGGGTTAGAACATTCTGCATGTGTCCTGGAGGCGAGGTGATTATGGAATCCACAGGCGGCTCCGACCCCGTGATTACAGTCAATGGCATTGGTTATGCCCAACCCAGGACAAAAAATACCAACTTTGCCCTTTTAGTGAGCACCACCTTCACCGAGCCTTTTCATGAACCTATTGCCTATGGTAAGTATCTGGCAAGGCTAGCTAATCTCCTTAGTGGCGGTGTGTTAGTGCAGAGATTAGGGGATTTAATGGATGGTCATCGCTCCACACAAGCCCGCCTCCAGGATAGTCCCATTGAACCAAGCTTAAAAGCGGCAACTCCCGGAGATTTAAGCTTTGCCCTCCCCTATCGCTATCTCAAGAGTATAGTGGAAATGATTCAAGCTATGGACAAACTAGTCCCGGGCATAGCTTCTCCCTATACTTTGCTTTACGGGATAGAGGTCAAATTTTACTCTAGTCAGCTAAAGTTGACTCCTTGTTTAGAGACCGAGATCAGTAATATATTCGCTGCTGGCGATGGCGCTGGTGTCAGCCGAGGCTTAGTCCAAGCTTCAGCCTCAGGTATAGTGGCAGCTAGAGAAATATTAAAACGGTTAGGGAAAAAGTCTGCTCCAGCAACATGAAGTATCCCACTTTTTTTGGCATTGATTTAACCTCGACAGAAGCCAAACCTAGCGCTTGTTTAGGATTGGATGGTAAATCGAAACTTGTTTACCTTGGCTTCTTAACAAAGAATAGTGATATCGTCGCTCTGTTAAATTTCTATTCACCCCAAATAACAGCCATCGATGCTCCCTTGAGCCTGCCACTGGGGTTATGTTGTCTTGAAGAAAGTTGTCCTTGCAAGCCCAAATTCCCAAGAAGGAACAGGCAATGTGACCAGGAATTGAGGCAACAAGGAATTCCTTGTTACCCTACTAGCAAGAAAACTTTTATCAAGGAGTTGATCTACCGCGGTATTGAGCTCAAAACCAGCATTGGTCGCGAGGTTAAGCAAGCTGGTCAGGTCATTGAGGTCTATCCCTTCGCTAGCAAAGTCCGCCTCTTTGGTAAAACCATGCCCCGGAAAACTACAAAACAAGGGATGAACTTCCTCAGGAATAAGCTGGAGGAAATTCTACCTGGTCTTAAGCCTTATTTAGATATGTTCGACCATGACCTGTGTGATGCCGCAATGGCAGCTCACACTGCTTTGCTCCATCAGCAAAATAGAGTGGAGGCTTTAGGTAATAGTAAAGAGGGACTAATTTTCATCCCAAGTTGACGTCCACCTTCTCTCTTGCTAAACTACGGTAGTACAGCAGGGGGTGAAATGGAATTAACTTTAAGTGTTATCAAGGCAGATGTCGGTGGCTATGTCGGGCACTCTTCCAGCCACCCCGATGTAATACAAAAGGCTAAGGAAAAACTGGAACATGCCCAGGGCCAGGGGCTGCTCATAGACTATCACGTCACAGTCTGTGGCGACGACCTCCAGTTGATAATGACTCACCAGCATGGTGAAGATAGTGAGCAAATCCACAAGTTAGCCTGGGATACATTTGTGGAATGCACCAATGTAGCTAAGAGCTTGAAACTACATGGTGCCGGGCAGGACCTTCTATCTGATGCTTTCTCAGGTAACATCAAGGGGATGGGACCTGGTACGGCTGAGATGCAATTTTCCGAGCGCCAGGCTGAAACCATAGTCATATTTATGGCAGATAAGACGGCGTCTGGCGCCTGGAATCTGCCATTGTACAAAATATTTGCTGACCCTTTTAACACCATCGGCCTAGTTATTGCCTCTAATATGCATTCTGGCTTCACCTTTGAAGTCCACGACGTCAAAGAGCATAAAAAAATCAGGTTTAACGCACCCGAGGAGATTTACGACATGCTAGTTTTTCTCGGCGCACCAGGCCGCTATGCCGTTAAAGCGGTGTACCATAAGGAAAGCGGTGAAATAGCTGCTGTTTCCTCTACTCAAAGATTATCTCTCATGGCCGGCAGATACATAGGCAAGGATGACCCTGTCTGTATCGTTCGCTCCCAGGGAAAGTTTCCCGCCGTGGGTGAAATACTGGAACCCTTTGCTTCTGTTAACATAGTAGAAGGCTGGATGAGAGGCTCGCACCACGGCCCCTTAATGCCGGTAGCTGTCAGGGAAAGCAATCCCTGCCGTTTCGATGGTCCACCAAGAGTAATAGCCGCTGGTTTCCAACTTGCTAATGGCAAGCTCATCGGGCCTCGTGACCTCTTCGATGACCCTGCTTTCGATGAGGTTCGTCATCAAGCAAACATTGTGGCGGATTTCCTGCGCCGAATGGGGCCATTTGAACCACACCGCCTGCCGCTTGAGGAAATGGAATACACCACCATGCCCGAAGTGGCAAAGAAGCTGGCACAAAGATTTCAAGACCTTTAACGACAAAATGCCTGAGCTTCTATTAGCTACCTCCAACCTAGGGAAAATCAAGGAATATCGCTTTCTCCTGGACGGTCTTGGTTATCAAGTAACCTCACTGACCGAAGAAGGAATAGCAAAAATCGTTGCTGAGTCTGGGGACAACTACGAACAAAATGCCCGATTAAAAGCCCTTACCTATGCCAAATTAAGCCAGCTTACCGCTCTTGCCGATGACTCAGGACTGGAGGTGGATGCCCTTAACGGGGAGCCAGGTGTTAAGTCAGCTCGCTTTGCGGGTAAAGCTGCTACTGATGCAGAGAAGGTGAGCCTTATCTTAGCTAAACTTAACAACGTTCCCTGGGAGAGACGAACAGCCCATTTTAAGTGCGTCATTTCTATAGCTAGCCCAGGAGGTCGTGCAGAGTTATGCTATGGCGAGTGTCATGGCATGATTGCCTTTGAGGCTAAAGGAGAAAATGGTTTTGGCTATGATCCTATTTTTTTCCTTCCTGAGATAGGCAAGACCATGGCTGAACTCCCACTGGAGATGAAAAATCAAATCAGCCACCGTGCCCGAGCAAGCCAGAAGGCACGTCAGGTGCTCCAGCAACTCAACATCTAACTTGTGTGTCAAATCATTTGATGCATCATGTGATGCACCTCCTCTCCGAGTTGGAATTGGGAATAATACACATAAGCAACGGGACTTTTGACGATATTTGACAATATTTGACAATATTTATGGAATATTTAAGGAAAACTATTGACATTCGAGTGACGATGGCTTATGCTTTAAAGAAAGGGAGGTGAACAGATGCAAGCATACTGCATGAAGTGCCGCGCCAAAAGGGAAATGAAGAATCCCAGAAGTATAATCATGAAAAACGGCAGGCCGGCCACTCAAGGCGTATGTCCCGTATGCGGGACCAAGATGTTCAGGATAGGGAAATAGGGAGGAGTTAAAGCTAATATCGTAGATAGCAGAACCATTGGAAAGGCTGGGTATCTGTACACAAAGATACCCAGCCTTTCATTATCGACCATATATAAGGTTATGGTTATGCTCACTCACAGTAAAAATCGTTTCTACATTGCTTGTTGGGATTTAATTTAGCTACCCCTGAAAAACTTCGTTTTCATTGGGTGCTGATTGCCCCCAAAGTTATTAAAAGCACTACGACACCAGCCACAATTACACCCAGCCCAACGGCGGGGAAAGCTTTCCTCCAATCCATGCCCAGTAGCCAGACCAAAATAGTCCCAGTATATGCTCCGGTGATAGGCAAAGGTATAGCCACAAACAAAAATAATCCCCAGAAGCCGTATTTTTCTACTTTCGGCTTACCGCGTTTTCTTAAATTATCCAGATACTTGTCGAACAAAGGGATTCTGTACAGAAGCTTATCGTAAAAGAGGCGCAATGCAAAAAAGATGGGAAAAAATATCAGGGTGTTAGCAATGATCGCTAAAAAGAAGGTAAACAAGGGGTCCAGCCCCAAAGATATGCCTAAAGGTATGCCACCCCTTAATTCACTAATGGGCGAAACAGTGGCTAGCAGGGTAAGAGCTATTTCCCTTGTCATGATATGCTTCCAAAGCAGTGCTGCTTACGACCGAGAAGCATAGTTTAACATATGTTATTACATCGTGCGCTCATTGCCAACCACTTAATTCCATGCTATCCTCTATTCAACTCAGCTTAAGATAGGAAATGCAAACAAGGAGACTATTTGGAACCAGTGGTATCCGGGGCGTAGTCAACCAGGATTTATCGCCTGATTTCTGTCGCCAGGTTGCCTTGGCCATAGGCACTACCCTGCCTCCAGCCTCCACAGTCTGTATTGCCACCGACACCCGAATAAGCAGAGATATGATTAAGGAGGCGGTTACTGCGGGCTTGCTTTCTTGTAGTATAAACGTAGTTGATTTAGGCATTTTGCCTACCCCGGCGCTGGCATTGCTCACCCGGGAATCGGGCTTCGCCGCTGGAATTATGGTCACGGCTTCCCATAATCCACCCGAGTTCAATGGAATCAAGTTATTCAATGGAAATTCGCTGGGATATAGCCAGACTCAAGAAGCGGAGATAGAGAAAGTCTATTTTGAGCAGAAATTCCGCCAGGGGAAGAGAGGGACTTTGGAGCAAGCACAGGATATGAAACAAAGATACCTTTCCTTTATTAAAGGCAAGTTTTCCCTGCCAGAATTTAATCACCAGCTTAAAGTAGTCGTTGATCCTGGCAATGGCGCTGCCTCCAAGTTTGCCAGCGACATCTTTGTCCAGATGGGCCTCGACGTAATACCTGTAAATGATGAGCCAGATGGCCTTTTCCCAGGGAGAAATCCCGAGCCGAAAGCGGATACTCTCCAGGGCACGGTTAATTTCCTGAGGCAACATAATGCCGACTTGGCTATTTGTTTTGATGGCGATGCCGACCGCGTTGTTTTCTGCGATAAAGATGGTTTCCTCGGTTTCAACGAGCCTATCGCCTTCATCTCGAGACTGGCTGTCAATCGAACGGGAAGGAAAAAGATTGCAACCACAGTAGAAACTGGAACGCTTCTTGACCTGGCAGTGAAGGATCTTGGGGCGGAAGTAGTCAGAGGCAGCGTCGGTGATGTCCCCGTAGCTCATCTAGCCCAGGAGCTTGATGCCGCCCTGGGAGTGGAGCAGGTAGGCGTCTACATTTTCCCTGAGCTGGGCTATTATCCTGATAGCATTTTCGCCTCGCTCTTCTTATTAAGTCAGCTAAGCGATGCTGGCGAAATCAGACGATTCTTCCAAAGTATTCCCAGACTATATTTTGAAAAAGCTAGGATTCCTTGTCCTAATGAACTCAAAGAGCCAGTCATGGTCCAGGTAAAAGAAAAGGCTCACCTTTTTGCCCCGGATGAGACTCCAATTAAAATCGGGACTCTTGACGGCCTGAGGCTGGAATTTCCTGATTCCTGGATGCTTATCAGGGCTAGCGGCACCGAGCCTATCATCCGAGTAGTCTCCGAGTCAACGTCGCAAGCGCAGACCGATGAGCTTATAAGCAAAGGCAAAGACCTTGTTCAAGGTCTGGTGGAGACTAGCAGATGAAAGTCGTATTTCTCTGCGGCGGCCGCGGCAAGAGAATGTTCCCCATTGCTGAGGACAAGTTCCTCCTTGATTTCCTCGGAAAGCCACTGCTCGAACATCAAATAAAAGCAGCCTGTGAGGCAGGTTTGAGTCATTTTGTAATCATTGGGAATCCCGAAAACATAGCGAAGATAGAGCAAATAACCAAAAAAATTCCTGAGATAAAAGTCGAACTTGCTCTGCAAAAAGAGTCAGCAGGCATCGCTGACGCCCTGAAAAGCGCCGAGCCTTTCCTGCACGGTCAGCTTTTAGTAATAAATCCCAATGATGTCTTCTCAAGTTCAGCGTACACCAAAATCATCACCGAAGCTGAAAAAGCCTCTGCCTCCTCCTATATTCTGGGTTATCAAGTCCAGCAATACTTTCCGGGAGGCTACCTCCAGATAAACTCTCAAAATGAGTTACTACACATCGTGGAAAAGCCCAATCCCGGCGAGGAACCCAGCAACCTGGTAAACATCTTGATTCACTGCCATAACAACCCGGAGGAGCTTTTACACTATATTGAAACAGCACAGACTACCAGGGACGATGTCTATGAATGCGCCCTGGACAGCATGATAAAAGGAGGACACAAGATCAATGTGGTTCCCTACGACGATTTCTGGGCGCCAATAAAATATCCCTGGCATATCTTCAAAGTAATGGAATATTTCCTGGATAATGCTCAACCTTTCCAGCACTCAAGCTCGTTGAGTGCTGGACGTTATATTGCCTCTTCAGCCCGCATCTCCGAGAAAGCGAACATCGAAGGCAAAGTTATCCTCAGCGATAATGTTAAGGTATTGGAAAATGCGGTAATTCGAGGTCCTGTGTATATCGGGGCAAACTCCATCATTGGCAATAATGCCCTGGTGCGAGACTACAGCCACATTGGTTCCAACTCCGTTATTGGCTATTCCACTGAAGTAAAGCACTCCTACATCGGCGATAATTGCTGGTTCCACTCCAATTATGTTGGTGACTCCATAGTGGATGACAATTGCTCGTTGGGCGCTGGCACTGTGCTGGCTAACTTCCGCCTCGACGAAGGGAACATCCAGATAAAAGTCGGAAATAGTCTTGTAGATACCGGCTATGATAAACTAGGGGCAATTATAGGTCGAGGTTGTCGCATCGGAGTAAATGCCAGCTTCATGCCCGGGGTTCGCGTAGGCCCTGATTCTTTCGTGGGACCCCAGATATGTTTGCGCCAGGACTTGGGGGGGAGTAAGATGGCTTTGCTTGAGCCCCGATACCAGGTAAAGGATAACGAAACCAGACTCGACGAAGGCAAAAGGCAAGAACTACTGAGAGGTTTACAGAGTTAATTGAGTTTGTCGTGTTTATTGAGTTGCTACAGTGAAAATTACGACTTTCGAGGATATTAAAGCTTGGCAGGCGTCTAGGGTGCTGGCGAAAATGGTCTATGACGCTGTTAAATCTAACAAGGGCTCTAGCAATGATTATAAATTCAGAGAGCAGATTCAAAGTGCTACGGTCTCAGTAATGTCCAATATAGCCAGCCCCGTGAAATAGAATGTATTACGTGTATGTTCTGCGAAGCAAAAAGGACGGAAATTTCTATGTAGGGTATACTGCAGATTTGCTGAAAAGGATGGGGCACCACAATAAGGGTGCCGTGGAATCAACCAAGAACAGGAAACCGCTTGAGTTGATTTATTATGAAGCGTGCATCAAGCAGCAAGATGCGTTGCACAGGGAGAAGTATCTGAAGACAGCTTATGGGAAGAGATATATTGTGAACAGGCTCAAGGAGTATCTAAATGCGCTCGATTAGTATTTCACGGGGCAGGGGGTTCTCAAGACGGACAACAAAAGAGTTTATTCAATTCTTGTTCATAGCCAAAGGCTCAGCAGCAGAGGGCCAAAGCCAGCTCTATATTGCCTTAGACCAAAGCTACATCAATGAAGAGAAATTCAATGAACTCTACTCCAAATCCGACGAAGTAGCTCGTCTATTATCTGGCTTCATCCAATACCTCCTGAACAAAGACAAACACCTAATAAGCTCAAGGAACTCAACGAACCCAAGCAACTCAAGGAACTGGGCAAATGTGGGGGTAAAGGAGGGTTAAAGATGTGCGGTATCATTGGCTATTGTGGTCAGAAGCCAGCAGTTCCCATTGTCCTCGAGGCATTAAAGCGTCTGGAATATCGGGGCTATGATTCAGCGGGCGTCGCTTCTTTACACGATGGCAAGCTACTGATAAGGAAAGACGCCGGCAAGATTGACGAAGTCATCCAGAAACATAACCTGGCAAGCCTCCCAGGCATCGTTGCCATCGGGCATACTCGCTGGGCAACCCACGGTGGTGTTACTCAATTGAACGCCCACCCTCATTCCGACTGCGGTGGCAGAGTGGCTGTAGTTCACAATGGCATCATTGAGAATAATCAGCAGCTCCGCCAAGAACTCACCAAAATAGGACACAAGTTTATTTCAGAAACCGATAGCGAAATTATCCCTCACCTCCTCGAAGATGAACTCAAAAACGGATGCTCTCTGGAACAAGCTGTGTTAAATATAGTTCCAAGGCTTGAGGGCTCTTATGCCTTTCTGGTCATATCCCTTGACGACCCCGGCAAAATCATAGGCACAAGGAAGAGCATTCCCCTGATTGTGGGCATCAACACCCCTGATTACTATGTTAGCAGCGACGCTCTGGCTTTTTCGCAATATACCAATCAGGTGATGAGTTTGGAGGATAACGAGCTGGTGATGCTGACAAAAGCGGGAATCGAATTCTTCGATGCCCAAGGGAACAAGCTGGTCAAGCAAGCCAGGAAACTCGACCATAGTTGGGCTGAGAGCCATAAAGGAGACTACCAGCATTACATGCTCAAGGAGATAATGGAGCAAGCCCAGGTGCTTGGTCAAATAGCCCATCAGGACGAGAAGAGATTCACCAACATTGCCCTGGATATCCTGAGGGCAAGGCAGGTGATTATAGCTGCCTGTGGCACCTCCCGCTACGCTGCTCTGGTCGGCAGATACCTCTTTTCCAGAGTAGGCAAGAAGTTCTGTGATGTAGTCATGGCTTCTGAATTCGGTTATTTCGCCGACTCCGTGGACAAAAGCACCGTTGTCATAGCTGTTTCCCAGAGTGGCGAGACGGCTGATGTAGTCGAAGGGGTAAAGGCAGCTAGAGACGCTGGGGCTCAAGTTATCTCCATCGTCAATCGGCCTAACTCCATACTGGCTGACCTGAGCCACCAGGTCATTTACCTGAATTGTGGTTCTGAGATAGCCGTAGCCGCTACCAAATCTTTTCTATCTCAACTAGCAATATTCTACTTGTTGTCCTTTTCCATGGTTAACTCTTTTGATGAAGCGGCAGCTAAGCTTACCGACCTGAGCAGTGAGATAACCAGGGTTCTGGACTGGAACAAAAGCGAGCTTATCGAGCTCAGCCAGAAGCTGAAAGATAAGAACGATTTCTACTACATAGCCAGGGGAATTAACTTTGCCATCGCCTCTGAAGGCGCCTTGAAGCTTAAGGAGATTTCCTATATCCATGCTGAAGGTATGCCCGCCGGAGAACTCAAGCACGGCACCTTAGCCCTCATCGAGACTGGCACACCAGTAGTGGTGATTTGCCCCGCCGACTACACCTTTCTCGAAACGCTGAGCAATGCCATGGAGACTAAATCACGCGGCGCCTACATTATCGGTGTCTCCGACAAGGAGAGCGATATTTATGATTCCTGGGTAAAGATTCCTGAAGTTGATGAGTTACTCTATCCTATGGTCGCCGTAGTTCCTCTTCAACTTCTGGCTTATTATCTCGCTATCAATCGAGGATGCGACCCTGACAAACCCCGCAATCTGGCAAAATCGGTAACCGTCAAGTGAGTTTATAGAGTTGGTAGAGTTGGTAGAGTTGGTAGAGTTGGTTTGTGCAAATCGAAAAGTTTGAGGATATTAAAGCCTGGCAGGAAGCAAGAGTCTTGGTGAAGATAATCTATGATGCCATAAAATCTAATAAAAACTTCGCTGGCGATTACAAATTCAGAGGGCAAATTCACAGTGCAGCAGTTTCAGTGATGTCTACTATGAACGAACCCAAATGACTCAAAAAACTCAACAAACTCAAGGAACTCAACAAACTCCCGTAAGGGTTCTGGCTGGCATAGCTGCCCATAATGAAGCAAGGTATGTCGGAAGCATAGTCCTCCAGGCAAGGCAATATGTGGATGAAGTTATCGTTGTTGACGATGGGAGCACGGATAACACCGCCAGGGTTGCCGAGCTTGCCGGTGCCACTGTAATCCGTCACGCCGAAAACAGAGGCAAAGGAACAGCCATTCAGAGCATACTGGCCGAGGCGAAGAAAAGAAATCCAGATATCCTCGTTCTCCTGGATGCTGATTCTCAGCACAATCCCAATGAGATTCCTGCTCTCATCAAACCCATTTCGGAGGGTTTTGACCTCGTCATCGGCTCCAGAGAGGCCCAGAAGGATAAGACTCCCAGATACCGCCGCATCGGGCAAAAAGTCCTTTTACGCTCAACCCGGCTCGCCTCAAAAGCCAATATCTCCGATTCCGAATCCGGCTTCCGGGCCCTTTCAGCAAAGGCTATAAACGAGCTCGATTTGAAAGCGCATGGATTCGCCATAGAATCAGAGATGATAACCCGCGCCGCCGATAAAAACCTCAAGATAACCGAGGTGCCAATCTCAAACATATATACCAAAGATGGCTCGACCCTCAACCCGATAAGACACGGCATAGACGTTCTTAGCCGGATAATAGTCATGATTTCGCAGAGGAGGCCCCTGTTCTTCTTCGGGCTGGCAGGTGGTATCTTGCTGGTGGTTGGTCTCATCATCGGCATCAGAGTGATTAACATAGCTGCCGCCACAGGCAAACTGGCCATAGGCAGCACCATACTGACCACTCTGCTCATCATCGCTGGTATATTAACCATCTTCACCGGCATAATCCTGAATGCCTTAAACAGACGAAAATAACCGGAGCACCAATCAGCCCATCAAGAACAATAACATCATTCAGGACACCGTTAGCTCCAGTGCCGAAGCCGGCGACAATAAACCTGGCGCTACGTTCTTCTTTGTCACTGCAAGCCGTTTTCCCTTCCCATTATTGCGGGACACGCCTCCCCTTGTCATTGCGAGTCCCGATTTATCGGGACGAAGCAATCTAGCCATCTCAACAAACCCAACAAACTCAACAAACTCAAAGAACTCTTGTGTCTTGACTAATCTAACTCCCGACTCTAGACTATTGACTAATTGAGATAATCAAACCTTGCTTTGATAGACCAAGATGAAACGGATACTTATCTTCGCTGCCTATTTTTATCCTCATGTCGGTGGCTATGAGAAGATTGTGCGTGAATTATCACGAAGACTTGTGCAGAGAGGTTATGAACTAGATATCCTTACGTGTAACACGGAGAAGGCACCCGCTTACGAGAAACTAGACGGTGTTCATATCTATCGTCTCCCCTGCTGGAATGCCTTGAACTCTTTATATCCTATTCCTAAGCCCTGCCCAACAAGCTTCAGAATTCTGCGAAGACTTCTCCGCAAAAATTATGATGTCATACATACCCAGACCAGATTTTTTATCACTTCGTTTCTGGGCTTAATCTTTGCTAAATTAAAAAAGACTCCCTTAGTGCATACAGAGCATGGAGCAAGACACAGCACTGTCCCAAACAAAATCGTAGATTTGATTAGTCGAGCTTACGACCACAGCATAGGAGCCCTGCTAGTGAAATCAGCCAGAAGAAATATAGGGGTATCTGAAGCTGCCTGTGAATTTCTCAGGCACCTGGGAGCCGTCAACACACAGATAATTTACAACGGCATTGATACCACCGCTTTTAAGAAAAAAGAAGACACAGATTGCAGACAGAAGCTGGGCATCAGCAATGATGCCGTCGTAATCACCTTTGTCGGTCGCTTGATTTTTGCCAAGGGAGTGCAGGACTTGATTTTTGCCTTTTCCAGGATAAAAGATACCGCCCCGAATGCAAAATTATTAATCGTTGGTGATGGTCCTTACAGAGCTAATTTAGAAAACCTGGCTTACCAAACTGATTGTCATAGCAGCATCCTTTTCTTAGGCCAAAGGAATCAAGATGAGGTCATCGATGTGCTCAGCGCCACAGATATCTTTGTCAATCCTTCCTATTCTGAGGGGTTAGGAATCTCGGTGATGGAAGCTGCCAGCATTGGCCTTCCCATAATAGCCACGGACGTCGGCGGCACGAGAGAAATCATCACAACAGATGAAACAGGAATCTTAATTAAAGCAAGAGATGTGGGACAACTGGCAGAGGAGTTGCGTAGATTATGCGCCGATGCGGAATTAAGAGAAAAACTAGGGAAAAACGCCAGAATGCTTATTGAACGAAAGTTCAATTGGGATAAAATTACCGGGGAATATATAAAAGTGTACACCAGCATGGCGGAGAAAGATGATGAATAGCTCTCGCTTGTCAGTGACAAGACTAGCTGAGCATATTCCCCGGAGCAGCCGATTATGAAAAAGGTTCTTGTTATAGCATATTTCTTTCCGCCCCGCCCCGCTGTAGCCAGCCTGCGGCCGTCGGGTCTCGCCAGGTACCTGCCGGAATTCGGCTGGGAGGTGGTAATCTTGACAGCAGCCCTGCCTGCCAAGCCAGACCCGCACTTTGAAGTTATCGAGACGCAGTATCACGATTGCCTCGGCTTCGGGAAAAAACTCTTCAGGCTCGATTCCCAAAGTCCCCTAATAGCTCAAGTTAAGAATAAGCTAAAGGTGAAGTCGGAAAGGTCTCCCTTAGACTTCATACTGGCAACTGTGGGGGGAATTATGGCCTATCCCGACCCACAAAAGGGCTGGCGACGCTTCGCTGTCGAAGCCGGCGAGGATATCTTGCGACAGCAAAACATAAAGGCGATGATCAGCACCTCACCGCCTGAGACCAGCCACATAATCGCCAAAAGGCTGAAAGACGAATTCGAAATCCCCTGGGTCGCCGATTTCCGTGACCTGTGGACGCAAAACTACTACTATCTATATGGCCCCCTACGTAAAGTCATCGAGAGGAGGTTGGAGCTAAATACTCTGGCTACCGCTGACGCACTTGTAGCAGTATCCCAGCCTACGGCGGACGATTTGCGCAGCCTCCACAGGCAAAAGCCTGTGCATAGCATTCCTAACGGATTTGACCCGGCGGAAGTAAACACCACTCCGAGAAAACTAACCGATAAATTTACCATAACTTACACCGGCATTCTCTACCCGGGTAAACGGAGTCCGGAGTCTCTTTTTGCTGCTCTGCATGACTTGATTACTGAAGGAAGCATGGATGCCGGCGATGTAGAAGTGAGATTCTACGGGCTTGAGTTAGGCTGGATAGATAAGCGAGCGGAACTTTATGGATTGACAGGCATAGTCCGACAGTTCGGCACGGTGCCCAGAGAAATTGCCCTGAATAAGCAGAGGGAGTCGCAGTTACTCCTGTTACCAAAATGGAATGATGCTCAACAGCGGGGGAACTATCCAGCCAAAATTTTCGAATACCTGGCAGCCAGGAGACCTATACTTGCCATGGGTGGCTTCCCCGATGTGGTTGACCAGCTACTGGATGAGACTAAAGCCGGTGTCTCCGGGCAAACCGGGGAAGAAATAAAGGCTTTGCTGCTACGATTCTATAAAGAATACAAGTCAACCGGCGCTGTAAGCTACAGCGGCGATGAAGCTAAGACCAATAAATACAGCCATCGGCAGATGGCAAAGAAATTTGCCGCAATTCTGGATAGCCTCCCCGCTCATATCGAGCGGCAATAGCGAATTGCCGATGGGCACCACGCCGAGGCCTCTGTTGCCAGGCCGTGACTAGTCTAAATCGGGAGGCGGTTTCTTTACCCTGGACGCCGCCAGGTATTGCTCTATTACCTCTTTCGGTTCCCCCATGGCAGCCATAGCACCCCTGTCGAGCCAGATTACCGTGCTGGCAAATCTCTCGATAGTGCTCATGTTATGGCTAACTAATAACACCGTCTTCTCGCCCATAATCCGCTCCATCTCAACATCGGCCTTCTGGCGAAACGCGGCATCGCCAGCCGCCATAATTTCGTCAATCAACACAATATCCTTATCGCTGTGCATGGCAATGGCAAAACCCAGCCTTGCTTTCATCCCTGAGGAGTATGTCCTCACCGGCACATCTATAAAATCACCCAGTTCAGCAAAGTTGATTATGGCGTCGATTATTCCGTCGATTTGTATCTTCGTCAGCCCTATCATAATGCCGTTCAAATAGATGTTGTCCCGCCCTGAAAGCTCGGCATTAAACCCGGTGCCCAGCGAGAAAAGGGTGGATACCTCGCCGTCAACGGAGACCGTGCCCTCATCGGGAGGATAAATTCCGGCTATCACCCGCAGCAGAGTGCTCTTCCCCGAGCCGTTCCTGCCGATAATCCCCACTGTTTCCCCACGTTCCACCGTGAAGGTCACGTGCCTGAGTGCCCAGAACTCACCTGTTGGTCGCTGGCGATTGCGGAACTTCTCCCCAAAAAAATCAAGCACCTGGGAGCGCCGGCGTTTCTGCATCCTGAATTTGATTCCCAGTTCGCTGACCTTAACCATTCTAAATCGCCTTCACTAGCTTGTATTCATTGCGGGAGAAGTACCACAGCCCTACCATAAAAACGACCAGGGCGACCGCCACGCCCACCAGGGCGTACTCGCTGGGCGGCACCCCGCGAATCAGCACGTTCTTGTATGATTCGAGCAGCCCGGCAAAGGGATTGACTAGCATATACAGCGTGGTAAGCCTTTCGGGGACTGTATCCTCAACCGAGTATAAAATGGGCGACAGGTAGAAACCCAGCCTGATAAGGAACTGGAGGATGTTGCTCAGGTCCGAGAGATAAGTCCCCACCACGGCAAATATCAGGCAGGCTCCCACGATACCTACGAACTCGACGAGCAAGAGCACCGGCAGCCAGAGTATGTTCACCGTAAACGATGCCTCGAATATAAAGAGCATGGGCACCAGAATAACGAAACCGAAAAGCCAATCGAAAAAGCCGATAATAATCCCGGACAGCGGCAGTATAGCCAGTGGAAAGCGCACGCCCTGTATCAGTCCCACTTTGGAAGTTACAGAGGTAACTGAACGGACGAGTGAGGAAGTGAACCACCTCCAGGACAGAAGGGCGATAAATAGCAGTATCGGGAACTGGGGACCGCCCCGTCCGAAGATATAGCTCACAAGGACAATATAGACGAGGAGCAATAACAAGGGGTCCAGGAAGCTCCAGGCAAAGCCGAGGACCTTGTTCTTTTTCTCAGCCTTCATCTGGAACTTGACTATATACCACAGAAGTTCCCGTCTCTGCCAGACGTTTTTAAGCTGTTCTATCATCTAAATGATGACTCATCCTCTGATAAATATCCAATAGCTTCTTGGACTCAATCTCCCAGTTGAATATCCTGGCTGCCTCCAGGGCATTCTTCCTCATTGTATCATACCGCTGGTCGTCGGCGAGCACCCGGTTGATTGCCGCGGCAATGCTCTCCGGTTCATCCGGGTCGAAGGTATAGCCCAGCCCATATCCTTCCACAACCTCCTTCAGGGCGGGGAAATCGCTGCTGACCACCGGCAGCCCGGCGCTGATATACTCATACAGTTTATTGGGAGTAGCATAGTAATTGTTCAGGCTGGTGTGCAGAACTATCACCACGCCCACGCTGGCTGACATGCCGTAGTATACTACCCGGTCGGGAGCTACCGGCCCGGTGAAATAGACACGCCGCTCCAACCCTTCTTTCTTTACCAGGCTCCTGAGTCCCGCCTCCAGAGGTCCCCAGCCCATCAGCACCAGCACACCCCTGTCCAGGTGGGCAGCCGCCAGCACCAGATTATCAAGTCCTCTTCCCTGAATGAAGCCCCCCTGGTACAGTATAATGGGCACCGCATCATCCGCCAGCCCCAGCTTTTCCCGCAAAGCCCGGTTATGCGCCTTTGCTGCCAACCGAGGGGGGCAGTTCAATATGACGGTGGGGGCGGCAACCCAGTATTTCTTCGCCAGGTACTCGGCACGGTAGGTGCCCGTCGTGATAACTTCGTCGGCACGGCGTATCAGGAACCGCTCCAGCACCCGCCACCCCGCCCTTTCCAGGCGTGAAATATAAGCCAGTTCAGTGGTAAGCTCGTGGGCATCGTATACCAGCCTGCCGCCGTGCCACCGTTTTGCCCTATAACCCAGGGGCAGGGTATCCAGGTCATGGCAGTGATAAATATCGCCTGGCTCATCCTTTACAATCCTCCAGGCGTGCCGGTAATAGTGAAGAAGGGCAAAGAAACTGCTAATTTTCGCTCGCAACCATCGCCAAAGCCCGGGGGATTGTGGTCTGCCTCCTTCAGAAACCGGACGCTCCCCGGGGAGCGAGGTATCCACCCGTAGAATTCTGAATCCGTCCCTCTCCTCATAAGGCTGTGTGTCTTTGTCTAGGACGGCGATGATTCTTACATCGTGCCCGGCTTCAGCCAGCGTCTTCGCTTCTTTCAGCACGCGGGCATCATGCCGGCAACTATTATAAACGAACATCCATACTTTCATACTTTACAATAGTTCACGTTTTTAAATTCCGCGAACACATAAGTCAGAGACGGTATGGTAACAACAATGTATGCTATGTCTCATTCGGTGCTCCCATTAATATAGAGCATACGGGTCATAGTTGCGTATGGCAGTGGAACCGGTCACCCCGGCAAACTGGCGGAATGCTTGTACCACCGTCTCATTATCCCCAGCCCGGCAAAAGCTGCAAACTATCAACTGTATATCCTTCCTAGTCTAATCACCGTATATCCAGGTATCCAATAGCAATATGAATACTTTCATCCATAATCTCCTTCTGCTGGGCAGAGTCAGGTGGATCGCAACCAATACCGAAAGAGATTTCGCTTAATTCTTTACTGTTTAGGAAATCTATGTTTTGTTCAACAAAAGTCGAGTTGCCAATCTCACTAACAGGCATAGCCCATGCTAACGCCTCATCGAGAAAACCCTTGATTTCCAAAAAAGAGAGCAACGCTTTATCTAACTCACCCGCTTCAACAGAGACAAAGAAGCGTAAGTTCTGATAATCACTTCGTCCTTTCAAGTCTATGCCTTTTTTAAAGACAATGAAGCCAGGGTATTCCGCAATTCCAGATAGGTGCAGGTTAAATGATAGCTTTTTGAAATTATTTTCTACTCTGGTTAGAAGCAGGTTGTACCCGTGCATATTGACCAGCTTTAGTGACTCAAGAGTAATTTCGTTTTGTGTCCTATTAACAAAACGCAGATAGACACGAAAAGATTTAGCTTCAGGGTGGATTTCTACTCTTTCTGTAAAAGAATTGCTTCCTTTTTTACTCGGCATACCCCATGATATTGAATCAATACACTCTTTGTCATCGTACTGCTGAAAAAAAAGCGTAAGTGAATTGACGTCCTTACGCAAAGTGTAATCAATTTCAAACTCCACAAGTTTGCTGGTACCAAAGTCTCTAAAAAAAGCGTCCCAGCCCGTCGGGGGCGCAGACCAGGAGCCAGGAAATGTATAAATATAATAATGACCACCACGAGCAGGCAGGTTAAATGTGATGGCTGAATTATCTGTAGAAAAGGCTGTGATACCGCTTATTTGAGGTGTCCACGCACTCCCGGCAATATCCCACCTTGCTAAGTCGGTTATTAGCTCTTTGCTAGCCATATCATCAATCAGGTAGCATCCTGCAGCTAAACCCTTTCCATCTACATAATAAGGCACTACGTGCCGGTCCGTTCCATCTGATACTCCCTCGACCAGTTGAAATCCTCTCATATCCATAAGCGTGAGCCCTGAATAAGAAATACACTTCGCCGCAGCAAAAAAGAGTCCGATAATAATGATGAGGCCTATAAAGCCCACGAGATGCACTGACCCAATTCTTTTCAGACCCTTGACGAAACGCGACCTGCTGTTAGCTCCCTTCATCTCATCTGTAATCGCTTTCTCCAAATCGCTCTGCTTGGAAGTCTCTTGATGGAGTTCCACCACGGAATATCTTTAAGTTTCCATTCCCCGAATAGTAGCTGAGCAATCAAGAGGCTTGTCAAGAACACGGTAAACAGGCTGTAGCGAGGTTGAGCCTCAGTAAAAAAGAGAATAAAAAGATACAAAAACGCGGTAAAGAAAATTAGAAAAAAGCCACCGCGTTTGATTGGGAAAAACGGGTGCAGCAGCAATCGCAAAAAGAGCAGAAAAAATAGAATGGCAGCTAACAATTTATGAAGCTCTCTCTGCATAGTCAAAGCGTCGCTGTTGGTTCTACCGACCCAGGGGTCCTCGGCTGGGTAACTTGAAAACGTTAATGTGCCCCACGACTCAGCGAGAACCTTGTTTTTGCGAAAAATATGTCTTGTTGTCTCAACCGGGTCGGAAAATACTTCACTCAGAAGCTTCCTGATTGAAAACTCTGTCCGCAGGTCCTCCGGCAATTGCCTTGAATATACTGAACGCCATGGCCGCATTTCCCCATACCTATCACTACCATGCACATCCTTAGCTGAAATATACGTAACATAATCCGAACTACTCCATATGCCTGTAACATTTATGAATACTGATTTAGATAATTGGTAAGTGCCTAAGGGGATTATGAGAAGTACAAGAACAAACACGAGTCCCCGTTTCAACCAGTCCTTCCCGGGAAGGTGAGGCTGGCTGGCTTTGTTTACTATGTTAAGCCTGTTTTCACGGTAATGATTGTACAAATAGTAAGCCAGAAGAAGGAGCAAGGCAACCCAGGCGGCAAGACCAAAACCTCTTTGAACTTCCAGGAGAAAAATCAGAAGCCCAGCCGTGACAGATACTAGAACTAGCGTTATCGAGATACCGGACCTGGCGTACAACCTCTTATCAATCCAGTATAGTATCCAGCAAAGGCCTGCCAGCCAGGGGAGGAAAGCAATATCGTGGTTAGCCAGGGTTACGCCATACCAGATATCAGGGCTCCAAGCAAAAAAGAGGAGCGCGCCCGCAGCAATCCTGGCAGAAAAGGCCCTTCGGCCGAAATCATAGAAGATAAACATAGTCACAGTTACCAAAAAGACATTGACCAGCTCGAGGGCCTGTTGATTGTCTCCGAATATGTACTGGATGGGAGCTGTGTAAAAAATCGACCGCAGGAAATAGACTGGCGCATCGACCCACCAACCGCTTTGTGCCGCCACTCCGTCTGCGACGATTGAGTGCCCAACACTCCAGTATGCACCAAAATCGCTAACCTGTTGGGCATCAAAGTAGCGCACCCATAGAATTCTGCACACGAGCATCAGAACAATAAAGAGGAGAGCCATCAAGTGAATTGTCGAATCTTTCTTCGCACGGAAGAGAGCAATAAGATATGCAGAGGAAACAACTAGAATGGCTGCGAGCCCAAGGTAAAGGTAGAAGCCCGAGGCAAAACTCCACCATGGGTAAGTGGTATTAGCAACAAACGCATGAAAAGCTAAGACTACAAATATCGTCCAAACCGTGGCTATTGAACATCTAATAATGAAAGCCGGAATCCGCATCTAGCTCCTCGAAACAATAAAAACACCGGCACAGATTACAATTATGCCCAGCCAGCGCAGGACACCGACATCCTCTTTGAAAAGGAGCAGGGAAAACAGTGCAACTAAAACATAAGATAGCGCCATGAAGGGATAGAGAAAACTCAACTGCACTTTTGATACGGCCAGAATCCAGGCCAGCGCAGTCACTATCGTGAGCAAAACCGCGGAAATAACGTAAATGTTGGTATAAGCCTTCAGGAAAAAGGGGATCAGGTCGCTTAAACGCCCAGGAAATTCACCTACCAAAAGAAGGCCTTTCTTCAAAAGTAAGTGAGCTGCTGTCATCGCAGCTACCGATATCAAAACTAACAGATAGACCATTTCGTCTCTCCTATGTGTGGTTCTGCATAATCACTCCGCCCAAGTCTGGGCATATTCTGCAATCACCTCTTTCACCGTCTGAATCACATACCGAACTTCCTCATCCGTCAGTTTGGGATATAGAGGTAGAGTTATGGTGCTATCGCCTATTTTTTCGGCCATGGGGTACATGCCTCTCTTGTAACCAAAGGTCTGCCTGTAGAAAGTCAACAGATGAACCGCCCGGAAGTTTACTGCTACCCCAATTCCTCTCTCCTCGAGTTGCCTTATCACTTCATCTCGCTTGTCAGGAGCTACCTGAATGGTGAACAAATGCCTGGCACTTTTCGAATTTGGTAATACCTTTAGGCAGGTAACCCCTGAATCCTTCTTAAAAGCTTCTTCATACATTCGGCAAATTTGCTCTCGTCTCTGCCACCTTTTTTCAATATTCTCCAGTTGGTTCAGCAATAGAGCTGCCTGGATGTTGCTCATGTTGTATTTCCAGCCCAGCATCTCCATGTCCCAGTGTTCGTATCTCTTGGAATATCTTTCCGCAGCTCCCTTGCTCATACCATGAAGCCTTAGTTTCTTAAGCTTCTCGGCGATTTCTTCGCTATTGGTGCTGATGGCTCCACCCTCGCCAGAGGTGATATTTTTCGTAGCATAGAAACTGAAGCAAGCCGCGTCGCTAAGTTGGCCTGGTCTGGCACCATCCCTGCTTGCTTCAATCGCATGGGCGGCATCCTCGATGACAGCCAGGTGATGCTTATCCGCAATCTCTCTAATCTTCCTCATATCACACGTCTGGCCGTACAAATGAACGGGGAGAATAGCTTTTGTCCTCGAGGTAGCGGCATCCTCAATCAAATCGGCGTTGATGTTTCCTGTTTCAGGCTCTACGTCAACAAAAACGGGCTTTGCCCCGGTAAAGAGCACGGCATTTGCCGTAGATACGAAAGTCATCGGCGTGGTTATAACTTCGTCACCCGGTCCGATGCCATAAGCTAGCAGGGCAAGATGCAAAGCTGCGGTGCAACTGGTTACCCCCACAGTTCGTTTACAGCCCAGGTATCGCGAGAATCTGTCCTCAAACTCACTAACCACTTCGCCGGTGGTCAAAAAAAACGAGTTCAGAACGCCGACCACATTGTCGATATCCTGCTGGCTGATATTATGTTTGTAAAATTCAATTCTCATTTTTTGCTGCTAATACCAATAAGGAAGCCCCGAATGGCAGGTTCAAGTGCCTGATAAGGTATTTCTCCAGTCTCAATGATGCCAGGAATACATCATTTATAACCGCAATTGTTTTGAGCTCTAAAGATGTCTTAATATCGTCTTTTTCATGTTTCTTATTACGAAATAGCCTACTTAGCAGCCTCATTACAGCCAAGACTGGAAAGAGGAAAAACATATAATATGTCGCTTTGTTCACTGTAAAGCCGTAACACTCCAGCTTTGCTATCAGTTCCATTCTACTATACCGGCGTTTGTGGTGTGAAGCCTCGTCATGACGACTCCATAAGAACTTATGTGCAGGCACAGTCAGTATTAGCTTTCCACCAGCTTTCAAAGCCCTGTTCATTTCCGCCAGTGCCCTCTCATCATCTTCAATGTGCTCCAGGACATCAAAAAGCCCTATCATGTCAAATTCCTGGCTGAAAGGCAGCGCCAGAACATCTAGCTGATATAATGGTACGGAATCCACTCGCTGACGACAGAATTTCAGACCTTCGAGGAAAATGTCTCCACCTTCGATATTAATCCCATTCTGCCTTAAGAATGCCAGAACGCTGCCGTTACCACAGCCGACTTCGAGCATCCTGATATTCTGCAGCTTGGGCACATTCCTCTCGATGACATCCAGAATTATCTCCCTTCTACCCACATGCCAGAAGTGTTTCTGCTCCATCTCGAACAAGAACTCAAAAGCCGCGGCGTCGAAGCTGTCTACGGCTGCATCCTGATCAACAAATATAGGGATGCCATCTAAGATAGGATAGAAATGAGCACATCTTCGACAGAAGTATTTGTCACTCACCGCCACTAGAGCATCTTTGCATTTAGGACAATATAAAGGCTGGCGATAAGTATTATTTGCTTTAATAGTATTCAATCTTTCCATCCCTGGTCTTCATAGGCACATGCCTCATCCACAATAGCTTCTGCCACCAGGCGGGATTCTGTTTATACCACTCAATGGTCCTGGCGAGACCACCTCCGAAATCAGTCTGTGCCTTCCAGCCTAATAGCTGAAAGGCTTTGTCCGTAGAAGAAACATGCTTAGCTACTTGGCCACTACGATCTCCCATATGAGTAATCAATGTCTTCGGTTTGCCTAATTTATCCAAAACAATCTCGGCAATCTCTTTGATAGCCATGTCTCTACCCGTACCAATATTGATAACTTGCCCTTTGACCTTATCCAGACTTACATGCATAACTTTATCCAGTGCCTGGCAGAGGTCTTCCACATAAATCCAATCCCTTGTATTCTCCCCGAAGCCATGAACAGTCAGCGGTTCATCGAGGAGGGCACTGGTAATGAAGCGAGGAATCACCTTCTCCAAGTGTTGATTAGGTCCATAGTTGTTGAAAGGCCGTATGATAATTGCCGGTATATCGTATGTCACCCAATAAGAATAGACCAGCCTGTCAGCCCCAACTTTGGCACTGGCGTAGGGGCTTGCCGGATTTAAAGGATGCTCTTCGGTCATAGGGATTTCTAAGGCTGTGCCATAGACTTCCGAGGTCGAGATATGGATAAACCGTTCGACAGAATCCTGATTCTTCAGCACGGCATTGGCTAACACCTGCGTTCCCAAAACGTCTGTTTCGAAGAAGATAGCGTTATCAAAGATGGAGCGGGCGACATGGGATTCAGCAGCGAAGTGAATGACCACGTCTGCGCCTGAAATTAGGCTGCCCACCAGGTCGGCATTCCGGATATTGCCGTACCAGAAGCTAAAGCGAGAATCATTCTTGATGCTTTCAGGGATATTCTCTACATTGCCCGCATAAGTGAGGGCATCGAGGACGGTGATATGGTAGCCAGGATAATTCTCGAACAGATACCTTACAAAATTGCTGCCGATAAAACCTGCCCCACCCGTTACTAAAACTGTTTTCATGTTTTCTTTACTCCTTATCTGCTCTTCTAATTGTGCTCTTAACCTTTTCCATATTTATTCTTCATTGATAAATTGCATATCCCATTCCAGTCTTACCGTAGCCATTACCATTATAAAGCATATATTTTTGTCCTTTATGGTTAAAAACGAAGGCATATTCTATCATTTCCGCGTCCCAGCCAGATCCAGAGATGTCAATCCCAGCCTCCTCATCCTTTCTTTGCCATGTTATACCGTCTCTTGATTCCGCATAGCCGATTCTATAGCTCTCACCTCGATAAGAATACCACATTTTATAAATGCCGCTTTCTTTTATGACACACGGGCGAGCGATAGCATACTCATCCTTAGAGCTAAAGTCTATGCATATAATGCCCTTCCTTTCCCAATGGAACCCGTCTTTAGATTCAGCATACTTGATGTGATAATAGTGTTTCGGTTTATCATCTTCGATTACCCATTTCACACAAGAAACATACCACATTCTCCATATCCCATTGTCAATAATTATACTGGGGGAAGCTGTCAAGTATGGGTCAATATCGTTTCTTTCCAAAATGGGAGCTTTGGAAAACCTTTTAAAAGATTTGCCTCCATTTTGACTTATGGCAACGCCAATATAGAAATAAAATGGCACCCTTACCCCGACCGTCCATCCTGTGTAATACAGGTATTTCTTATTATCAGTTTCAATAACCCAGGATGGCATTACACCACTATCATCAAAGGCACCTAATGAACCTAAATCCAATACCGGGTTCTCCGAAATACTTAAAATCTGCTGAGGCTGATTTATATCAATCTCGATGTAGGCTGGCCGGGACCTGTTTAGACTATCACGCCCATAGAAATATATCCGATATAGCTCCTCGCCGATATTCTCTGCAAAAGGAAGACTGGCGTGGGTAACCATCCACTCAGGCTTTCCTCTTGGTTCAAGTATCAAGCCCTTCTTAGACCATCTCATGTCAAAGGCTCTTTTTCACCAGTATTGTCCATTCATAAAGTTCATAATCATGAATCAAAGTTACGTACTTGGAGAAATTTTTCTTGCAAAAATCAAAGAAAAATAGGGGATCGCCATAATAAAGGTGATCCTCTTTGTAATCCACATAGCTTGTAGTGCAGTTAAAAGCAAATCCACTCAATGATTTTTCATTCATGTTAGACAGTGTGTCCAATATGAACTCTTCCCAAGCTGGCAGTTCTATGTCCAGCTTTACATTGAATATTCCAGAACACAATGAATAATCAGCATCAAATAAGATTCTGTCACTCTCAACAAATGATGCTCGCTCATCGCTGATTAGATTTCTAGCATTAACTAACATCTCTGGGCAAATATCATAACCATAATACCTGTCCACTTTAATCGGGGTCTCTCGAGTAAGATACAAGAATAAAGCACCATAACCGCAACCCAAGTCATTGATAGTAGCAGGTTTGTCAGCATCAACAATCTTTAGCAATTGTTGAAAACGGAGCTTCTGCGACTGCTCATCCTTCCAGTCCACTCCCTTGGAGTCGATGCCGAATTTACATATCTTTTCTTTGTAATATTGTCCAACTTTGGATGTTAGTTCAGATTTCATGATAGACCACGAATTGGTGTTATATCTGCATGATTATTCAGGTATGGCAGTATCTTTGTATTTCACACTGCGCCAACAAAGCCGAAACAGAACCTTCATTTCTCTAAAATACTTAAATGTGTTTCAGTTCAGAACTATCCAGAGGATGCAATTTGGCAGCGCTAGTTACATAAACACCCTTTTCTTTTGTAGCTTCGAGAATTATAGCGCCAGCACCAATAACGCATTCCCTAGCTATGGTAATGCCATCACGAATTGTGGAGTTAACACCGAGGAAGCAGTACGGTTCTATGATTACATTACCTGAGATAACAACATGAGAGGAAATAAAGCAATGGTCTTTTATAACTGTATGGTGTCCTATGTGATTTCCGCTCCAAATAATGACGTTATTTCCGATTTTGACGAAGGGCTGAATTGTTTGGTTTTCGAATATGAAGCAATTATCCCCTATCTTTACATTAGGCCATACCACAGACTTTGGGCTCACATAGCTTATGAGGCTGTATCCCTTCTTCTTGGCATCGTAGTATCTTTGGGCTCTCAACTTGTTGACCTGCCTATAAGAAATAGCAATGAACATGGCAAATTTCTCAGGTGGGTAATATCGCTCGACATCTTCGAACGGGACTACAGGGAGACCAAAAAGTCTTTGCTCTTTCAGATAATCCTTGTCGACTGTTAAGGCAGCCACTTCATAATCACTGTCATTGATTAAATAATAGTGGACAACCTGGGCTATGGCACCCGTGCCAAAAAGCACCACCTTCTTTCTCATCTCGCTATTCAACCTTGTACTCTTCTGGTGGCACGACTCGAATATTCTCCGGTTTCAATATCATTTTGGTGCCGATAATTATGTCCAAGCTTTCCTTACCGTGATTGAAGAGCAAATCAACCACCGACAGGTAGGGAATGAAGACGTTGCTGCCCCACGTCTGTTGATGGTAATAAGGATGATAATAGTCGTGCCATTCTATTTGGATTCCCATCTTTTCGAATCTATTCTCTTCCAAGTATGATTTAGCAGCCGGACCGGATATATAGGTATCAACATCCCCAACTATTCTAAGAATTTCCAGCAGTCTGGCATCTTTTTTTATTTCATTCGATATATTCATTTCTTGAGAAAACAGGAACCTTGTTTCTTTCATGCCCATATATTCGCATATTGCCCAAATCAAATCATAGTTCAAATCAATGACGAAGTTATATTTCTTGCTCAATACGTTCTCTAGCAGCGGATATACTTCGCCGAAATAAGTTGTTTTCTTATAATGATGTTTAAGAGCGTCCAGATGCTGGTTTTGCCAATTCTGAGAGTAATCTATTCCAACATCCTTTATGAAGTATTCATAATAAGGCTTTTCGAGTGCTGCCGGAACCGTTAGCCACTTCCAACCCTGGGCTGTGCGTATTCTGTTTCTATTTCTCCAATCCCTGGTAGTCCACTGCACATCATCCAAGAAGACAAAGACATCCGTCTGATAGATTAAATCCAAGTAACCCAGCCACGGAATATATCCTGATTGCAGAATCACCGCTTTCACTTTATTCTATTATGTCCTTTATTACGTACAAAGGTCTCTTTTTAGTTTCTATGTGAATGCTGCCAAGATACCGGCTGATGACACCCAGAACAACAAGCTGTATACCACCCATAAAAAAAACAGCCACAATAATCGAAGTAAAGCCCGGAACAGGCGTTCCCAAGAAAAGCCAAACTAGAATGTAATAGAGACCTATAAGAAAGCTAATAACTGAAACTATCAGGCCGAACCGGGCAATAAGCCTTAAAGGAATATCCGAGAAAGAGATTACTCCCGCGATGCCCAATCTAAGCATTTTGGATATACTATATTTCGTCTTACCAGCGAATCTTTCGCCGTGTTCAACCGGGATTATCGCGTAAGGAAATCCCAACCAGGCGACCAGTCCGCCATAGAAGCGTGAGCGTTCCTGAAATTGATTGTAATAATCAACCACCCGGCGAGTCATAATACGAAATGGGGAAATCCCTGGATTTATGGCATGATTAGTCAGCTTTGATAGCATCGAAAGGTAGAGTCTTGAGGAAATCTTTTTAAAAAAGTTATCCTGCCTTTGTCTTCGATAGCTATAGACTATCTCATAACCCTCACTCAACTTGACTAGCAACTTGGGAATTTCCTCAGGCTGGTCCTGCAAATCGGCATCCATCAGAATAACTGCCTCGCCTTTGCAATAGTTTAGGCCAGCGGTTATGGCAATGTGCTGTCCGAAGTTCCTGGTGAATCTTATAACCTTGATGCTCTTATCCTTCTCATGCAAGCCTTTTAAGATTTGAAAGGATTGGTCGCTGCTGCCATCGTCAACAAAGATGATTTCATAGGGTTTCTTTAAATTTTGCATTACATTGGTAAGCCGCGCATACAGGGGTTCGAGGTTGCCCTCCTCATTGAAAACGGGTATAACGATGGAATAGTCTATGGTTCTTTCCCCTTTTTCCTTAGTTCCGGCAAGTGCCCTTCTATCACTTCCCTTCATTGTATTAGAAAATCAGCGACCATGCCCCAACAGATAATAATAGGATTTTTGATAATTTTCAAGAGACCCGACATCGAGTCCCTCGCCTCTCAATATACAACCTATACTTCCGGTTTGTTGAATCACCCTTTGAACTACAGGCACATCGTCTAGTTCAGAACCAGCGGGCAGATTCCTTTTAACTTCTTTGATGAAATCAAACAGTTCAGGTTTATTGATACTGCGTCCGAACGTTTTCAAATAGTTTTGTAAAATACATTTCCTTTTTACCAAATTCTGCGATCTGTTCTGGGGAGTAGCTCAGAGCATAATTATCCGTATCCATATCATAAAAATAAAAATTGTAGTCTTTATGAATGCTTAAATAACGCATCCATTCCTTGTCCCACTTAATGGTATCTCTGCTAACATTATCCTGAAATCCACTGCTAGCTACATACTCAATCCCGTTGCGCGTTGTAGTATTCATAACACTGTTTTCCCTCGGAACTTAGAAACTATGCAAACTCCAATGCTGCGGAGATCAACGGAGAGTTTCACTTTTTCATGTGATACTATGGTAGTCCAAGCCTTCTTCATACCTTCTGACCAGGATATGTCATCGAACACTAGTAATGCATTATCATTCAAAAAGGGAAGCATTTGCTCGAAGTAAGCTAAAGTTGCGTGCTGATCATGGTGACCATCAATAAAAGCAAAGTCGATATGTTCTTGAGCACGCATTACTTCAGGCAGTTTGTCCTGAAATCTTCCCACTACTACATTCGCCCTTTCGAGACCCAACTCATTCAGGTTCCTTTTGGCTATAGAAGCTAGCGTCTCTGCGCCTTCCAACGTTGTTATTTGACCGCGGCGTTGATTGTCATAGAGCTGGCATGCGAATTTCAACTGTTTTACCTCCTTGAGCAACTATTTCAGACCTCATATCCTCGTACCTTATTGTCGGCTAATATCAAGGGAGGTAGCAGTTGGCGCACTACAGGCAGAATTCGAGGTGCCAGGTTTATCAATCCAAGGCGTTGGCTGCGCAGGGGATATAATTCGATGCAGGCACGCTAAGTACTCTGAGCAAAGGCGTTCCTTGGAGAATTTCTGCAATTCATCGAATGCGTTTGACACAAGCCTATGCCTCAGTGACCTATCATTTACAAGACTGTCCAATTTTCTTAGAGCCTCCTGAACATTGCCTGTATTGTAGAGCAGGCCTGTTGAGTTATCAACAATGATATCTGGAACGGCGCCGACATTTGTTGACACCACGGGAAGCCCACACCTCATAGCCTCGTGGATAATCAGGCAGAAAGACTCCGCGAGAGATGAAGACAGGAGCATACCACCACCAGAAGCCACACTGCGGTAAAGGACCCCCATCTCGGCAAGTTGAAGGTTATGAATCCAGCTAACCCTTCCAGAAATATCCTCGTCAGATATGTACCTCAGAAGGTCTTTCACCACCTTCTCGGTATAGCCTCCACCTGTCACTATGAGAAATCGCCATTCCCTGTGCTTTCGCAAGAACGTCAGACTAATCTGAACCGCCTCCTCCCAATTCTTGGACTCGGCCAGTTTGCCAACCCAGAGAAGGGTGTTCTCCATCCCTTCTTTTCTAGGGCCATCAGGACAGAATATTGCCTCATCAACAATGTTTGGAACAACAGTTATTCTGTCGCTTGGAACCTCAGGAAACTTATTTAGAAGCCAGTCCTTTGACCACTTGGAGGGGACCAATACCATGTCTGATGCGAGCAGTACATCCGCGGAGTTCTTATTCAGATTCCTGAGAATGGACGTATGGATTTCGTATATAAGGCTTGCCCGGAATGACCTTTTCATTGGTTGTATCAGTTCGGGAACGTCGAATATAACAGCGCAATCGTAGGGCTCGGAGCTTGCTATGTCGATTGTGTCCTCGATAAAAAACTTCTCAGAAATCTCAACGTGCCGGACGCCTGCATCCAAGAGGTCCTGTTTGGCCCCCGTATCATGCTTGAACAGGAAGTCAACTTCCCATCCGGCGGCACAAAGAGCGGCCATGCGCTGCTTGACAACCGAATTCACACCCCCCTGTGTGCAGTAGTAATATGCCATTAACATCCTTTTCTCTTGTCCTGTCATACATCCACCTCCGCCCTGGAAACATTAATCCCGGCTAGTGAAAGCGTCATTTTTACCCTTTGACCCCAGGTACTTGCTGCAACAAAAACTTGAGCCCGAGCCCAATCTTCTTCTGAAGGAGCGTATTTCAAGGCACCGTCCAGTGCTTCTTTAAATTTTGAATCATTATGATAGATAAAAACCAATGGATAGTCCCTTATTTGAGACATCCGGCACGCCACGCAACGTAGCCCCAGTGCTAGATACTCGTAAATCTTAATCGGGTCAACCCCCTCGGCAAGCTTGGTGTTCTTAAAAGGTATGATGGCTACGCTCCAGTTGGATGCAATGTCAATAATCTGCTCATGATTTTTCGCACCAAGCATGACCACATTTCTAGGTAATTTCAGACCTTTTGGTTCACCAAATCCTATAATTTCAAATCTGAGGTCAGGTCTGCGTGAAGCTGTCTTGAGCACCAATTTCCAGTTGAACCAGTTCGCTGTGAGGTGTCCGAAGTAACCTATCGTGCCATTGCCCCCATAACCGGAGCGCCTGCGCTCAAATGAGGACTTTGCCTTCTCCAGAAAATTACGTGTCAGTCCGTTTGGAACTAGGAATGTGCGGTCGGGATTCGAGCCCATCGAAATCATTTTGTCCCTTAAGGTGGTGCTAACGGTTGTAACAAAGTCCGCCTGTCTGCATATGAAGCGCTCGTACTCGATGTTGTACCAATTTCCGACACCAGCTTTGATAAACTCCTCCCAATCGTCTCGTACTTCATATGCAATCTTCCAGCCGTGGTATCTAAAGAGCCCGATCTCCGGCACGGCCTGCACGTCGGGGATACTGCATATGAAAAGCCTTGCAGCACCGGAATCCCATGCTGCAATCGAGCCAGCCCACCTGTGAAAGAAGTCATTTGGCATTTGCAAGAGATAGCCACCCTCATAAGCTACGAATTCCCTTCCACCCTTAAACCGATAATATACATAGATGACCGGTATTTTGGCGGCAGACAGCTCCTGGGCGAACATCATCGTACGATTTGCCCTGTTTGCCTCACCTATCCTTCTAGTCCCCGACGAAATCACGATGAAAGGGCAAGCCGGTCTGGAAAACACCACTTCCTTAAATCGTTCAAGAAATGACGAGAGTAGCGTCGCTTGCTCGGATAAGTCTGGTTCTCCCGGGAGTGCATGAAGCCCCTTTTGTTCCACTGGAGCCAGCGTGACTGTTTCTGTGAAAGACTTTAAAGAAGTCAAAATCTTGCTCTTGTTTGTAACCTTTAGTATGACCCATTTAAGACCATCCGGGCTCATCCACAACACGCGATACAAGAACAGAAGCACAAAGCGGCCGGGCTTGCGGACGGGCCGGACCAGCGCCTGCCCCAGTTGAAATGAGAAGGAACCTATAACCTCCTGTAGCGCTCTTTTCTCCTTTGCCAGCTCTGCCCTCAGACGGGTTCTTTCCCTCTTGGTGGTACCTAGCTCGGCCTTGAATTTTTCAGCTTCTTTGGTCAGTGCAACCTCTCTTTGCTGAAATTCTTGCTCTGCCCTCTCAACCAAAGCCAACTCAATGCTATCTATTTGTTTCTCCAGGACTGCCTCTCTCCTCTTGCATAGAATACACAGGTATCTACCTATTATCTCAACTTCACTTATCACAAAGTGGGGATGTATTAGCTTATACAGGGAAGCCACATAAAAGGTCTGTTTATGGTCAGGGTCTTTGAACAGCCCGAACGGGGTTGTTATTATCAGCTTTCCATCATCAACCAGAAGCTCGTAAGCCCTCGTGATGGCTTTATCCGGCCTCACCTGGTGTTCCAGGAATTCGCCCATTATGGCTGTGTGAAATTCCCGGTCTGGCAAATCAACATCGTAAATATCAGCCCTGATAAAAGCCAGCCTTTGCTGCACCTCCGGAGGCTCCTTTGCCCGGTCAGAGTTTGCGTATTCGATAGCTTCAGTATTAGGATCCACACCAACAACTTCAAAGCCCTCCCGCGCCAGCAGGATTGAGGCTATGCCCTGGCTGCAGCCGATATCGATGACTTTCTTTCCTTCAACTCTCTGGCATATCCAGTGTATGCGCTCCTGCGCCACCGCCAGTGCTTCCTTGGAGAATGAGTCATTGGCCAGACCTTTGTAGAGTTCGCTGATTCTGTCACTCTTTTCCACACGTTTCGTCATGTGTTGCCCACCTATAATTTAGATTGTGCCTTCTATCCCGGCAAGTATAGCTATAATCCTCTCCGCAGTCCTGCCGTCCCATAGCACAAGACAATGACCCTTCTTGCGGTTGCTATCGGAATGCTCTAATGTGTGATGGGGCACATTTATTACGCATACGTAAGCCTCCCCCTAGGGGTTGGAATTTCCCGTCCAAATGACCTTGCAGTCTCTATCCACTCGGCGATAACTACCTGAGCATTCTTTAAGGCTTCCTCATAGGTCACTCCATCCGCCATGCATCCTGGCAGTTCAGGAACTTGCGCTATATACGCCGCATCTTCTTCACTCCAGTAAACAATCACCTCATACTTATACATCATTAACCTCCTTATGAAGCTTATACCTTAAAATTATACTCCTTACTTGTTTAACCTGATATGCCTTAGCTCTGCCATCTTTTAAAGGCTGTAAGTTTATGATTTCTACAACGCCAGACTTGGTCAAAATATGATGGTCTCCTTTAATTTGTTCATAAAACTCGAAACTCAAAATAAGCTTTCTTAAGTCACTGAATCTTATTATTGTTATCAGAAAGCCCGGTTAGAACCTTGTCCAGAGTTTGTTTATCTATCTTCTTCATTTGCTTTTGAATTTAGGTTCGCTCTAATAGTCTCCTGCCGGCTAACACATCAACAATTCTCCCAGCCGTCCTGCCATCCCAGAGCTCAGGGAAAAAATAATTAGTGACTCGTGACTGGTTATTGGCAAGTCCTTTTGCTTTTAATCGTTCTATCCTAGCCATTCTTCCCGGCTTATACCCCCACGATTCAATATCTCCTTTAACAAAGCTATGCCAATGTCCTGAGTGTGAGGATTAGGAATAGTTAACCTTAAGTCACCCTTGGTCATGAAGTAATGCCTACCACCACGGTAGGGTCCATCAAATCTCAAATCACGCAGCCTCCGCACCAAAGTATTCCAAGATACTGGAGTAAGACGCCTAGTCACTCAATCGCCCTGCTTCCACTGGCATGTTCAAATCAATGTTGCCCAAGGGAGGGATGTGATGCCCCAGCCTTAAACCCAGAAGCAGCCAGTCTTCAACCACTGATTCTAACTCCTCTCGGCATTCCTCCAAGCTTGCAGCGCTAGTCCAAACACCAGGTAATTCCCCAACCCACCCATAGTAAGTTCCATCTTCGAGAATTTTATACTTTGCCCGACACATCGCTTCATGCAGATAGCTAGTAATCATTTGAACCCTCCTATTCTTTTCACTATCAATTATATCTGCTGCTGGCTAATATCTCCACAATCCTCTCTGCTGTCCTGCCGTCCCAGAGTTCAGGACAATTTCCCGTTTTGCCTTTGCCATCAAGGATTTTGAATGCCTCTTCTGTAATTCTTTGACTGTCATTCCATACAAGAATATTGGTCCCCTGACTTATAGTTATTGGTCTTTCGGTAGTGTTCCTTAGGGTGAGACAGGGAATGCTTAGCACAGTTGTCTCCTCCTGAATTCCACCGGAATCAGTCATAACGAATTTAGCATACATTTCGAGCTTGAGGAAATCAAGGTAGCTCAGGGGAGGAATTATAAGTAATCGTTCGTTGGGTTTGTTGAGTTTGTTGAGTTCATCGGGGCTGGCGATAACAGTAGTGCGACGGTCGAGGTTGAATTCACGGAGTTTTTTCTGGGTGCGGGGGTGGGCAGGAAAGACTACAGGAATCCACTCAGCTATTTTGGTGATTGCACCCATGATGTTCGTCAGGCTATGTTTTTCGTCAACGTTGCTAGGGCGGTGCAGAGTTAGCAGGGCGTAGGGAATGATTGGGAGTTTGTTGAGTTTATTGGGTTTGTTGAGTTCGTTGGGTTCACTGGGTTCGTCGGGCCTCGCAGTGAGCAGGCCGAGTCTTTCCAGTATATCCGACTTCTCTGCGAAGGGCTTGTTGTAAAGGAGGCTGTCAATCATCACGTTGCCAACAAAGAATATCTTTTCTGGAGGAATGCCTTCCTTCTTCAGGTTCTCATCTGCATCTCGTGAATGGGTAAATAGGTAATCCGAGATTTGGTCGGTGAGAAGACGGTTAATCTCCTCGGGCATGGTGCGGTCATAAGAGCGTAAACCAGCTTCCACATGAGCTGCGGGGATATCGAGTTTAACGGCAGCTAAGGCGGCGGCTAAGGTAGAGTTGACATCACCGACCACTACGACTAAATCAGGTTTTTCCTTCAGCAACACCTTTTCAAACTCAATCATCACTTTGCCAGTCTGCTCGGCATGTGTACCCGAACCGACTCCGAGATAAACATCGGGTTTGGGTAGCTCCAGGTCCTGGAAGAAGACCTGCGACATTTCATAGTCGTAATGCTGACCGGTGTGGACAAGAATGGGAGTGATGGAGAGTTCATTAAGTTTGTTGAGTTTATTGTGTTTATTGGGTTTGTTGAGTCCGTTGTGTTTGGCTATCGCCCTGAGCAAGGGAGCAATCTTCATGAAATTCGGCCTGGCGCCGCAAACGAGGACTATTTCCATGATTCAGCATATTATAGCAGTTATTAGGCTTGTTGAGTTCGTTGGGTTTGTTGTGTTTGTTGAGTTCGCTAGTTCAAGGTTTTATGTTCTATGCAAAATGTTAGACTGTCGTTAATTTCCTTATATATATTTGGCGAATTCTGGCAGGTCTTTGTGGCGAGTGAGCCACCTTTTCCATCTCTTTCACGCCCTATAGTTTAAATCCTTCGCACTATTCGAGCAAGTATAGCCTTAATTCTTTTTTCACAGTCCTGCTGTCCCCCAGAGGAGTAAGTTTGTTGAGCCATAAGATAATCGGCATTGTGGCTAGGCAATCATTGTTTCAACTTTTGCATATTCGTTTCCAACTATGGGAATTATAGCTTCAGCTAACTATTGGGACAAGAAGCGACATTTTCCCCTTGACCGAATAAAGAAGTCGTGTTATCTTCTACTTAGAACTTTTGTCCTATCTTACCCCACGAGCCTATCTCCTAAAGTTCGCTTTGGATAACAATGTTCGCATTTGTGAATACACCCCTTCATAAGTCGTGCTTCCAAATTTATCTAATATATCAAATCCCATAGGTGAGGTTTCCAGGAACTTGACTTTAACCCCAACGCAAACTAAAAGGAAGGGCGGTGGCCAAAAAGGCAATCGGAATGCCCGTAAACATGGCTTCTATTCCGGTACCCTTAGCCCTGCCGAAACATGCCAATTGTGGAACATCACCAATTTGGAAGGCGTTGACCCTGAAATAGCATTCATTCGCGTCAAGTTACAATCTTCCCTTCAGTATGACCCTGGTAACCGCCGCGTAATCAGAGAAGCCTCCAGATTATTCGTAAAGTTGTATTCTGCAAATTACCGGTTGGATCGAACCGATCGCAACTACCTGAAAACTGTTATCGAGAATCTTTTAGAAATTGCCTCCATACGTCACTCTGCCAGCCTGCATGGCTCACAAATATAAATGGCAAATATTGACGCGAAACGAATCGTGTGTACTTTAACAATTGAATCTGCCGCAAGCAATCGCCTTAAGTACGAAAAAGGGCTGTTGAACTCTAGGAAAAATAGCCGTCTTCACAAAACGAATCATCCCGACTTCCTTCATGCTCTTCTCCCCTAAACATCGCAATCGCTACACCCAGAATCCGCCTTCGGCCTGGATCAGCCCTGTGTCGGGCCTTCCGCTTCATTGGGCCTATTGAGTTCGTTGGGTTTGTTGAGTTTATTAGATTCATTGGGTTGGTTAAGTTTGGAATCTAGTTAGACCCCATTACTCTCCCAACCTGACGATATTATCGCCCTTTAGCCCCCTGGTGACTCCGCGTGTATTAAAAACCAGTTTTGCGCGGGCAACCACTTCACCCATATCATAACAACTATGGTCAGTGGCTATGACGACACAGTCCATCGAGGCCAGGCATCTCTCATACTTCAATACTTACTAATTCCTCTTCTTCCTCTGGCTGGACAGGAAGCATAAGCATATCCTCGGCTCCGGTCTTCAGTGACTGTATCAATTCTTCCCTGCTCTTTTCCTGGGCATTTACACCGGGCAAGTCAACAAGCCATCCAATCCACCAGTCTTCACTTTTTTTTATCACAGCTCTGAATTTCATGTAACGCCCCCTCTCACAATTTCAGTCATTATTTAACAAACGGGATATTCAAATCTCTACAGATCTTCCTGGCAAGCTCATCAACAACTTCAGCATGCCTCGGAATTTGAGTCCTGTATTTACCTCTCTGATATATGCTATGTCTGCGACCTTCTCGCAGAAGGAAAGCACCCTGTCGAGTTATATGCTCTATAAGTTCTTTCCTTTTCATCAATTATAGCCTTTGCTTGCTAATATCTCCACAATTCTCTTCGCTGCTTTGCTATCCCATATCTCAATGTGGGATGGATGCTTAGAATCCGGGGTGAGGATTTTAGATGCTGATTGGGGCCATACCGATATCGTATCTCACGAAGATAAGTAGTCTATCGTTCTCCCCGTTCCTCTTATCCCATATCACTCCCCCAACCTAACGATATTATCGTGCTTGAGCCCCCTTGTAACACCCCTGGTATCAAACACCAGTTTGGCACGGGCAACCACTTCGCTCATATCATAACAGCTATGGTCAGCGGCTATGACGATACAGTCCATCGAGGCCAGGTATTCCTTACTGAGTTCCACCGATTCCATGTCGCCTGCGGGCACATGAATCTGGGATACGTAAGGGTCGTTGTAGCTCACCTCAGCCCCTTTTTCACGAAGAAGCTGAATTATTTTCAATGCTGGAGATTCCCTGGTATCTTCAACATCCTTCTTGTAAGCTACGCCAAGGACAAGCACCTTAGCCTCACTCAAGCTTCTGCCTCTGGCACTTAAGGCTTCGAGAATGCTAGAAACGACGTGATAAGGCATGTGCTCGTTTATTTCGGCGGCGAGCTCAATGAACCTGGTATGGAAATCAAGCTCCCGGGCTTTGTTCGCCAGGTAATAGGGGTCGAGCGGGATGCAGTGCCCGCCGACGCCGGGGCCGGGATAGAAGGGCATGTAGCCGAAAGGCTTGGTAGAAGCGGCTTCAATAACTTCCCAGACACTCAAACCCATCCTCTCGCAAAGACGGGCAAGCTCATTGACCAGGGCGATGTTCACACCGCGGAAGACGTTCTCAAAGACCTTGGTCATCTCAGCTACCTCGGGACATGAGACCGGGAATACCGCACCGGCAATCTGGGAATAAAGAAGCTGAGTTAGCTGGGTGGACTGGGGGTCTGTGCCGCCGACGATTTTAGGGGTGTTTTTGACATTATAGCCCTTGCTGCCCGGGTCGACACGCTCCGGCGAATAAGCCAGGTAGAAATCAATGCCGCATCGAAGCCCCGATGACTCCAAGTTGGGCAGTACCACCTGTTTGGTAGTGCCGGGGTAGGTGGTGCTTTCTAAAACCACAAGTTGTCCGGGCCGGAGATATTTTGATATCGCCTCGGATTCGTGAATCACGTAGGAAAGGTCAGGGTCTTTCGTCGAGGTCAGCGGAGTGGGAACACAGATACAGATGGCATCTACCTCTCCAAGGCGGCTCTGGTCCGTAGTTGCCTCCAGGAAGTTCTCTGTCACTACCGAGGAGAGACTTTCATCGGAAACATCGGCGATATAGGACTTGCCCCGGTTGACCGAATCCACGTTTCTTTGCCGGATGTCAAATCCCAGCACCTTAAAGCCCGCCATGGCGAAGGCGACAGCCAGCGGAAGTCCTACGTAGCCTATTCCAACGATACCTACGATAGCCGACTTGTCCCTGATTTTTTCTTCCAGTCGCAGCAAAGTCACCTTCCTTTCATACGCCGCAACTTCAAGTTTAGCATAAAACAAGGGGTTTTTGGGTTCATTGAGTTCGTTGGGTTTGTTGAATGTGGCGGGATTGCCGCACGGAATTTACTCCTTCGGCTTCGCTCAGAACGACGGTGATAATCCGTGAATTGGCTTTCAGCAATCGCCTACAACGCTACTTCAACAAGAGCAGCAGTAGTGGCAGGCGGCGGCACATCCAGCCCTTCCGCCTTGAGTCCTTCAATGTGGAATGCGATGACTTCTTTGATTTTTTCCGTCGTTTCTTCTACACTTGCCCCCGTAGCTACACACCCAGGCAAATCCGGGCAGTATGCAGAATAATTACCATCAGCCTTTTCAATTACAATTGTATATTTAAACATCTCTTCCCACTCCTTTCAGACCAGCTTGCTTTGATATACTGTTCAGAGTTCCCTTACCAACATCATCACTTAACTTCCCGGAAATAGTTACCAACCCTTTCTTAATTGGATGTTTGTATTGTCTATGGTCCCCTTTCGTTCTGGCGAGATACCATCCGTCATCTTCTATAAGTTTTATGACCTCTCCGATTTTCACCAGTTCCGACACCCTGCTACATTGGTCATTAGTTAAAACTAGTCAATAGTCTAGAGTCGAGAGTTAAATTAGTCAAGTGGAGTTTACTCCTTCAACTTCGCTCAGAATGACACTTCCCTCCCGTCATTGCGAGGCTGGCGAAGCCAGTCGAAGCAATCCCTGTGGAGGCGATGAGATCGCCATACCTCAATTGCATCTGGGCCGCAACGACACGCAGGTTGACAAATACATATCAATTAACTAACATATTAGGTAATTAACACAACACAGAGGGGGAATATCATGAATCGGGTAAAACATATAGGAATTACAATTGCTGCCATTATTTTCCTTTTCTTGATTTTCTCGCAAACGGTTTATGCCTCTATTGATATTGGCACATTCGACTGGAATTCTTATGCCTATTATATCGACGCTGGCACAGGTAGCATTATCATCCAGGTACTCATCGGGTCGTTTGTCGGGGGATTGGCACTAATCGGTGTATACAGGACGAGGGTAAAAAATTTCTTAACAAATTTATTCACCTGGCGAAGACAAGATAAGGAGAGTGAGGAAAACAAGGAGAGTGGGGAGAGCGAATAGTGCACAGCTCCCGGCTTCCTTCCGCGACCCCAGCGGCTTCCTTTTCCAGCAGGATGGCGTCATCTACCGTCAGGTAAACCTGGTCTACAAGGACAACTACGACCATCTGATGGATTCCGGTCTTTGCCGGGCACTTGTTGACGATAACCTCTTGATTCCCCACAAGGAAGTTAGCATTGAGTCGCCGGTACCTGAACTCGCTTACAAGGTAATCAAGCCGGAACCGATACCGTTTATCTCATATCCATACGAGTGGTGCTTCAGCCAACTAAGAGACGCCGCCCTGACTACACTCAAAGTGCAGAGAAAAGCCCTTGACTTCGGGATGTCGCTGAGAGACAGCAGCGCTTACAATATACAGTTCAAAAACGGCAGGCCGATATTCATCGATACGCTTTCATTTGGGAAATACCGTGAAGGCGAACCCTGGGTCGCTTACCGCCAGTTCTGCCAGCATTTCCTGGCGCCGCTGGCTTTGATGAGCTACAAAGATATACGGCTGAGCCAGTTGCTCGGCATTCACATAGACGGGCTGCCTCTTGATTTGGCAAGCTGCCTTCTGCCGTGGCGCACTCGCCTGAGATTCTCTCTGCTTTCCCATATTCACCTCCATGCCCGAAGTCAGAAACATTTTGCCGATAAACCGGTAAACGTTAAACAACAGCGAATGAGTCGCTACGCCTTCCTGGGCATTTGTAACAGCCTGGAATCCGCTGTTAAGAAGCTAAAGTGGCAGCCTGGAGGCACTGAATGGGCTGATTACTATCAGGACACCAATTACTCACCGCAGGCCTTCGAACACAAGAAGGCAATTGTGGCAGACTTCCTGGATAGGGTGAGACCGGCAACTGTCTGGGACATGGGCGCCAATGTAGGTATATTCAGTCACCTTGCCAGTGACCGGGGAATTCCCACCGTGTCCTTTGATGTTGACCCCGCTGCCGTGGAAAAGAACTATCTGGACTGCGTTGCCAGGGGTGATACCAATATTCTACCGCTGGTGATTGATTTGACCAATCCCAGCCCCAGCATCGGCTGGGAGAACAAAGAGCGGATGTCGCTTAAAGAACGTGGTCCTGCTGATGCCGTGCTTGCCCTAGCGCTGGTCCATCACCTGGCCATCTCCAACAACGTCCCTCTGTCCAAGATTGCAGGGTTTCTTAGCGACATCAGCCGTTGGCTCACTATTGAGTTTATTCCCAAGACTGATTCACAGGTCCAGAGGCTTCTGGCTACCAGGGAGGATATTTTCCCCGATTATACCCGCAAGGAGTTTGAGAAGGAGTTTAGTCGCTATTTCGCCATAGATGATTCCGCCGATATCCAAGAATCACAACGGACGCTGTTTTTGATGCGCCGGGTACAGAGATGAAACAAAAGTTGAAAGCTATTTTCAGGGGACCTGTCGTTTTCTACCCGCTACTGTTTGCTGCTTTTCCCATCCTGTTTCTCTATGTCTACAACATAAGTGAAACATCGGCAAGCGAGGTCTGGCTGCCGTTGGCGATCTCAGTAGCTGCTACTCTGGTGTTGTGGGCGATCTTGAGCCTTATACTCCGCAACCTGGCTAAGGCGGGATTTGCCACAGCTATATTCCTGGTTTTCTTTTTCGCCTACGGACGCTTTTACGACGTGCTGAATAACTGGGGCGTGTCTGTCAAACACGCCTACCTGCTCCCCGTTATGCTGTTCGTCTGGGGCTGCTGTGTTTATTTCATCGGGCGGGCAAAAAGTGATTTTCGCAGCACCACGAGGTGGCTCAACATAACGGCGGTGGTGCTGATTGCCATTAATTTGTTTAACATCGCCAGCTATCAAGTTAAAGTAGCCAGGCTGAATGCAGACGCACCGGCGGAGTCGTCGGGGCAGGTTGCTACTATCCCGGCAGAGCTCAGCGCTCTGCCCGGTATCTACTATATCATACTGGACGAGTATGCACATCCCGATACCATGTTAGAATGGTATGGCTACGACAACAGTGAGTTTATCGACAGCCTTGAGGACAAAGGCTTTTTCATAGCCAGAGAGAGCCAAACGACATCTAGGAGCACACAGCAGATACTTGCTGGGCTATTGAATCTCGAATATCCTAATAATGAACTTGAGCTGAGTGAATATTATAGAATGATTGCTTACAATAGAGCAGCAGAATTCCTGAGAACGCGCGGATACAAGTTTATTTATTTCGGAAACAGGTATGACTGTGGCAGGTGGTATACACACATGAAGGATAGTGCCGACCACTACTTCAATTACTTTGTAGAATCGTCCACTCCCTGGATATCTGAGTTCCAGACAATCCTGTGGAACACCACCATGCTGAAGCCTTTCTATTATCGCCTGGTGGGCGGTGATTATGAAGAGGCCCAACGGCGCCAGATTATGTTCCCGCTGGAGCACCTGAAGGCGCTGCCCCTGGTGGGGGGTCCCAAGTTTGTTTTCACACATTTAATTTGCCCGCACGTGTCTTTTGTGTTTGGTCCAGAAGGCGAACATATCACAGCCGAAAATTGGCAAAATTGGGAAGACAAACAGCTCTACCTGGGGCAATATATCTTCATCTCCGCAGAGATAGAGAAGGTGGTCAACGTATTGCTTGAAGAATCTGAGACTCCTCCTATTATCATCATACAGTCGGACCACGGCGTCAGACCGCATTGCCCTGGCCTCGTAGGGGCTGACGAATGGCGCAAGATACTGAACGCCATGTACTTGCCAGGTATGGATTATAGTGAACTGAGCGATTCGATGTCGCCGTACAATACGTTCCGATTAATCTTCAACCACTACTTCGACGCTGATTATGCACTGCTGGAAGATAATCAGGAGCAGTAACTAGTCATATCAACAGGAAGCTGCTTCAAAGCTCACAAGAGACAGGTATCTGAATGCCAAGAGGGCTCGATAAGCAGTCTTATTTTTCCCAGTCTCCCGGTGGAGAGGTCATTAAAGATTATCGCCCTGTACCGGTGCTTCAGCAGTTCCCTAACTGAATGAGAGCCACAAATCCCACCCGACCGGTAATGACGGCTGTGTTTTTACTCAGGACTGACCTGAGCCGAGATACTCGAAAACTTTCACAGTTGTTGCTGATGTTGTGTCCCCGGATGAGTAGACGAACTCATAGCTGTTCAACTCTTCGAGAGGCACAGGGCTAACAAAGGGGCTGGTGCCTACTATTCTATAATTTCCAGACGTCTGGTTCCCGACATAGGCCTCGGCTTCTTCATAAGTAGCAAAGTTCCAGCCATTGGTGATCAGCTTATAGCTCATTCCTCCCGGACTCACTTCCTCTGAGTAGGTAATAACCAGCGATTCCACGGGAACCACAGCCTTGCCATCAAAGTTATAAAGCCTGGCCACAATGGATTGGTAATAAGCGGGGTAGTATAAAACTCCTGACGCTAGATTGCCATCTTGCATTTGCTGGTAATAAACCTCGTAAAACTCGCTTAAGTTGCCGCCAGCCCACTCCGGCATGGCGTGGAACTTTGTAATCGGCATTGCATAGTCAATCATCACATATTTCGAACCTAACTTGTCCGCGAGTTCGTTGGCTGAGCTTTCATTCTGAGCAGTTAAGAACTTGCCAGCATTGACAGCCCCGGCCTGGCCAGGATTGGCATTAGGTATGCGATGGGCAATCTGCATTATAAAGTAGCCATAGTCCCACCATGACATTACACCGTAGGCAGTCCCGGGATATTCAAACTCATCCCGTGGCGGGTATAGCTCATAATAGAATTCGGGGTCACCAAAAGATTCAAAAGGATCGGGGCTGTTATTATTGTCCTTCAGCCACAGAAGCGAGCTATACCACCCCTCGTTCATAATATAATTTGGCGTCCTGCCAAGTGCCAGTGTGAGTCCACTAAATTGGCGTTCCTCAGTCGTGTTAGCGAACCCGAAACTCCATGTGTCAGAGACAACGTTGTGTTTAATAGGCACGATATTCCAGAAAAAGACCACGAAAAAGATGACTATTCCGACAACGATGACCCTCGCCCAGACGCCTCTGGGCTGCATATATGTTTTTGGCTTCGCTTTTTCCCTGGTTTTCTTTTCCCTCTTCTTGAATTTTTTAACCGCTCCCACTACTTCTTTAGATTTAGTCAGTAATTTGCGTAAGCCAGCGAGGTCCAGCATCTTCCAGGAAAAATACCCTGTGAGCAAGGCGGCATTTACGGCATAGTAGTAACCGAAGCGGCGCTGCCCCAGGACTGCCATCAACATTATTATGCTCCATACCAGAAACAAGATTTTAACGGCACCTCTTTCCTTAATAGTGAGATAAATAAGCATGACAAAGGAAATAAATGAGATGAAGAAGGAGGTGGTGAAGTTGGCCCAGGCTATCCTTGGGGTCAGGTGCTGCATCTCCAGAACAGTCAGCCAAGCGCCACCCGGAACGAAGATGCTAAATTGGCCGAGCATGGATTGAAACAGGGAGGGATTGATGGCACGAAAAATAACAAGACCGATTACAACCAGTCCCAGCAAAGTCAAAGGATAGTAAACAGGCTTCAAAGCCCTACCCGCCATGAGCCGTGAGATAATACTTAAGACTATGGGTACCACTATGGCAACTGGCAGAGCTACACGATAAACAGTTTCCCGACTGCCTTCGCCCAATACTGGAAGAAGCATGAGGAAGGCAATAAGGAAGAGAGGAGTGCCTACAATGCACAGATAGTCGCTCGATTTATGCCTTAAGTGGTCCACGATGAACTGAATCACCAGGTAAGCAAATATAATGAAGATGAACAGCAGCCCACCTGTCCAGGTGAGGAGATAAATACCCAGGAAGATGCCAGCAAGCAGGGTATAGACGAGAGGCTTGGTGATAGTTGACCAGTCTCTACTTAGAAGGTGGCCGAAGGAAATCTCTCTTTCTCGAGCCCGCTTAATAGCCATTATTACAAAGAGTATGCACACGGCGCTAAACAAAGCCTCAGCTACATGGTGGTCGGTAAAGCCAAGCAGGGAACGATGCAGAAATTCGCCAGGCAAGATGACAACCAAGGCGGCCGAAATTACGCCCACCCAGCGGTTAAACAGCTCCTTGCCGATAAAGTACACCGGGATGAGTGTCAGAGTGCCCAGAATGGCGGGCATGTAAGCGCCCACCACTTCTATGGTGTGCTGAGTCGGTGGCCCCAAGCTAATAAGCCGAACAATGCCAGCGATAAACCAAGCGAAGAATGGCCGAGTAATTCCTCCACCACCACCGGGGAAGAGCATGTAGGGGTCAAAGGCATTGAAGCGGGGAAAGTTATGAACCAGATTTTCTATGTGACGTATGTAATAATAGGCATCAGTCTCTCGGAACCAGACCCCGTCATTGACAAAAATTTGGTCATAAGGCAGGGCTATGCGTATGTACAATGAGATACCACAGAGGGCTGCCAGAATTATGCCCACTATAACTATGGGGGGAAGTGTTCGTTTTTGCTCTGGCGCTTGCTCGCTCACTTAAAATTCCCGCAAGGAAAATATCTTGCCAGCCTGAATAACTTCCCTATTATAAACTTACTGTACCGAATATTACAACACATCATAACCCATCAACTCCTTGAGACAGCCTGTTGAACCAGAAGCCAGATTTAATCTATAATTGCGTGATGCGAACTTATCGTCCCGTCAATTTAAATGCCCTGTGGTTTTTAATAGCTCTAAATGTCGTAATCTTCGTAATCACTCTGGTAAGGACAGAGGAAACAATCTATTTTCTGGGTTTGACACCCGCGTCGCTCTCTCAACAACCCTGGACCATCATAAGCAGTATGTTTGTCCACGGCGGTTTCTTACACATATTATTCAATATGATAACCTTGTATTTTCTGGGGAGCTTCCTCATCCGGGCAGCGGGGGAGAGAAGCTTCCTGGCGGTATTTTTTCTGGGAGGACTGGCGGGGAACATTCTCTTCGTCCTTCTCGCTAATCCACTTTCAACAGGGATAGGAGCCTCGGGGGGCGTTCTCGCTCTCGCTGGAGCCCTGGCGGTAATGCTACCCAGGGTGCCAGTTCTTGTATTTCCCATCCCTGTCCCCATGCCGCTCTGGGTAGCTATCGTAATCTTCTTCTTTATACTTGTCATCCTGCCTATGGTCGTCGGTGGCGTGATATCCTGGCAAGCCCATCTTGGGGGTTTGTTGCTGGGGGTCATAGCGGGGCTCATTTTCAGGAGGAGAAGACGAGTCTATTATTTTTGACCTTTTGAAATGATGTTTGAAAATGTAGTGCGAGGCTTTAGCCTCGTGCCTGCACGACCCTAAAGGGTCGAACTACAGAATTTGAGAGTGGAAAATTCTGCGGATAGGCAGAAAGAAATTGGGAACAAAGTTGTGGCAAAACTGAACGTCTTAGCCTCCAAAAGATGGAGATAAAAGAAATTCGCCTGAAATCCGACGGACTTGAGCTTGCCGGCGAGCTTCATATTCCGTCAGGTGACAAGGTTCACCCTACCTTGTGCATCTGCCATGGCATTCCGGCTGCTCCCCCCGCCCCCACCGATAGAGGCTACGCATTACTGGCCCAGGACTTTTGCCGTGCTGGCTTCGCCACCTTAATCTTTAACTTCCGGGGGGCTGGAAGGAGCGAGGGTAATCTAGACATCCTGGGCTGGAGTCGAGATTTACAAGCCGCTCTTGATTTTTTGTATAGCCTTAAGGAGGTAGATAAGACTCGTTTTTGCTTACTCGGATTTAGCGGAGGGGCAGCGGTTTCCGTTTATACCGCAGCCCATGACCCTAGAGTATCTTCAGTGGTAACCTGTGCCTGCCCTGCGGATTTTCGCGCTCTCTCTCAGAAAGAAACGCCCCAGGACACCATCCAACGGTTTCGCCAAATCGGGTCAATCAGGGATAAGGACTTTCCACCCTCAATAGAAGAATGGAAAAGAGGATTTGACACCGTCTCTTCAATCAAGTGGATTGATAAAATTTCTCCCCGCCCCCTGCTTTTGGTTCATGGAGATGCCGACGAATTAATACCCCTGGAGCACGCATATAAGCTTTACCAGAAAGCTAAAGAGCCCAAAGAGTTAAAAATAATACCGGGTGCCAAGCACAGAATGCGCCTGGAAAAGGCAGCCATGGATTTTGTTCTGGACTGGCTAAAGGCAAGGTGCTAAACCGGGAGAGCACTTTCAGTAAGCGAAGGGGACAGCCTTGAAGGACATAAAAGTAGCAAACAATAACTAATCACATCGAGGACGAGGAATTTTACACGACGCTACGCGGTTAACTGTTTCTTTAAGAAGGTATACGTTCTTTGGCCTTTTCTCAGCAGCCTGAACAATCGGTCATTTATTGCCTCAGCCACTATTTCCTTTTCCTTCATATGGTGGTCACCGAAAGATAGGATTCCATCTGGTTTCAATACCCGATGTAACTCCTTTAGTACCACGTCTTGGTCGCTCAAGTGGTGAAAGGCATCATATAATAGAACGGCATCTAAGGTATTATCCGGCAACCCGGTTTGGCAATCGGAAAGAATGGTTTCCACATTCGCCAGTTGCTTTTTTGAGGCGATATCCTTAACCTTCTGAATTGCCAGCGGATGAATATCCAGAGCGTAAACTTTACCTGATTTGCCCACCAATTCTGCGAGGGGGACTATGTAACTCCCGGGTCCACAGCCAAAATCGAGTACATAAAATCCCAGTTTTATTCCCACCTCTTTCAAGATATTCTTACGGGGCAAGAAAAAATCGCGAATTTTATAACCGCAAGACATAAATTTGAAATCAAAATTGGACATTGGCTTATCCATGGTAGTTTCCTCCTTCTCTTTTAAGAGGCAATTTTATGCAACTTTCCCAGCATAAAAGAAGTTTTTGCAAAGCAAAAATTTGAGTAAGCGCCGTAAGGCACGAACCTTTTATGCTGTGTTAGGCGAAGTGCGTTTCTTAATTACATATACAACTTGAAATAGTAAGTCTCTCTTTTTCAAGAGGCGAAACTCATTTTTCAGATAACTTTCTAACTTTCTATGATTGAAACCCAGGTGCCCACCCTTCCATTGCTTTTCCAAGCCTGTCGTATCATTAAGGAAGCATGCTTTAAACAGATCACTTAGAGATATCAATTCTCTCAGGCTCCGCGTTATTGCTAAGCCGATTCGTTGGATCAAGAAGGGTATACCTACCATCTTGGGTACAGAGATTACTATAAGACCGTGTTCATCAATTAAAGTGGATACTTCTTTCAAAAAATTAATCTTAGAATCATACAAGGAGTCTTTGTCACCGACATGTTCTAGGGTCTCTAACAGATACAGAATATGATATTTTTCACCTGATAATCTTGACTTCGTATCGTTGATTGTTAAGTTATCATTACATATCAATTCGACATTGTTAAGCTCCATCGCGCTAACTAATTTAGAAGAAAGTTCTATAAAGTCGGGAACTCTATCAATAGCAACAACACGTGTGAAATACTTTGCCAATGAGGGTAGAAAAACACCATCCGCACAGCCAAAATCAATTACATTACACTTATGAAAGTAATCTCGTGTCAATTTAAGGGATAGCTCAAAATGCCTTGTCTTAATATACGAAACAAGCCCTGGCCTTAGGTAATTATATTCTGCATATGTTTTATATTCTTTGTAATAGTGGGATTTCTCCGACGAATATATATCTATCGGTGGCTGAATATAGTATCTGCTCATAACCCCCCTTTTGGAAATCAAGTCTAGTGGACTCTAGATTTTGCTTATGTCGCAACGGAAATCAGACCTTATGCCTTGCCAGCTTGCTTTGTCAGCCAGTACTCGATACTGTCGGCCAGGGCCAGCCAGCTAGCTTCGATGATGTTAGTGGAGCTGCCTACCGTTCGCCAGTTTTCCCTGCCGTCGCTGGATTCAATGAGCACCCGGACCTGCGATGCAGTGCCTGCGGTTTCCTCGAGGATGCGCACCTTATAATCAATAAGTTTTACGTCAGTCAAGTGAGGATAGAATTGGAGTAAAGCTTTGCGCAGAGCCTGGTCGAGGGCATTGACCGGGCCATCGCCCTCAGCAGCCATATGCACTACCTTGTTATCCACCTTGACCTTGATAGTGGCTTCCGACAATGGCTCTTCTTGACTTCCTCTGGTGGGTGGGCGGCGCCGTTTCTCCACCACGATTATAAAGTCAACCAGCTCGAAAGGCGGCTGATAGTCCGGCTGAGCCCGGCGGAGCAGAAGGTCGAAGGACGCCTCGGCAACATCATATTGAAAACCCTGCTTCTCTAATAACTTAACTTGCTCCAGCACCTTCTCAATCTCCTTGCCTTTAGGGACAGGCAGTCCGCGCTCTTTAGCCTTAAAGATAATACTTCCTTTCCCGGCCAGCTCGGAAACAACAACGTGCGGGCGGCTGCCCACTAGATTCGGGTTTATGTGCTGGTAGCTATCTTCCCATTTTATTAAGCCTGATACATGAATCCCACCTTTATGAGTGAAGGCATCATCGCCTACATATGGAAGCCGGTCATAATGAGGCATATTAGCCAGTTCTGATATATAGCGGGAGACATCGCTGAGCTTGCCTAGCTGCTCGTCAGTAACACAGTCGATGCCCATCTTAAGTTTCAAAGTTGGTATGATGGAACAAAGATTGGCATTGCCACAGCGCTCCCCATAGCCATTCATGGTTCCTTGAACCTGAATAACTTCCGCTTCCACAGCAGCCAGGGAGTTAGCTACGGCAAGCTCGGCATCATTATGGGTGTGAATGCCCAAAGGAACAGGGCTTGCCTTTTGAACAGCTTTAATAGCTTCCGTTATCTGTCGTGGCAGGGTGCCGCCATTGGTATCACAAAGGACTACGCATTCCGCACCGGCTTTAGCCGCAGTCACCACCACCTGCAAGGCATATTCGGGGTTATCTTTATATCCGTCGAAGAAGTGCTCGGCATCGAAGAAAACCCTGAGCCCTTTTGCCTTGAGGTAAGTTGTAGAATCTGCGACCATGCTGAGGTTTTCTTCCAGCGTTGTTTCCAGAACCCGGGTTACCTGCTTATCCCAGGCTTTTCCTACGATAGTGGCCACCCTGGTTTTGGCTTGAAGCAAGGCCTGTAGGTTAAGGTCCTTGTCCGCCTGTGAATTCGCGTGCCTGGTGCTGCCAAAGGCAACCAGGGTCGAGTGGGCCAAGCGCAAATTCTGTGCCTGGGCGAAGAACTCGGTATCCTTAGGATTAGAACCTGGCCAGCCACCCTCTATTAAGTCAATGCCCAGTTCATCCAGCTTCTGGCAAATCTTGAGCTTGTCTTCGACAGACAAAGAAATCCCTTCCTGCTGAGCACCATCCCTTAGAGTAGTATCATAAAGCTGCACTGTTGCCATGGATAATTCCCTTAACCTTTCACTTTTTGAGCAATCAAATCTCCCATCTCCTTTGTTCCCACCCGAATCTTGCCTTCTGACATTATATCGTAAGTTCTATAATCTTTCTCTAAAGCAGCAAGGACGGCATTTTCTATAGTCTGGGCTTCAGTTTCCAGCGCAAAGGAATAGCGAAGCATCATAGCTACGCTCAAGATAGTGGCAATAGGGTTAGCCAGGTTTTGCCCCGCTCGACTGGGAGCGCTGCCGTGAATTGGCTCGTACATGCCGAAGGTTTTTCCCCTGGGAATCCCTGCTAAACTAGCCGAAGGGAGCATGCCCATAGAGCCAGCCAGCATTGAAGCCTCGTCGGTGAGAATGTCACCAAACATGTTTTCAGTGACCAAAACATCCAGTTCAGCAGGACGCTGAATAAACCTCATAGCACAGGCATCAACCAGCATGTGCTGAAGCTCAACATCGGGGTAATCGGCAGAAATTTCTATAGCAATCTGCCGCCATAGCCGGGATGACTGAAGAACATTGGCTTTGTCCACCGAAGTCAGCTTCTTACGACGGCTGAGAGCTAGCTCAAAGCCAACCCTTAATATGCGCTCAATTTCCATCTCGGAATAAGCCAGGGTATCAACAGCCTGCCTTCCCTCCGGAGTTTGCCACTGTTTCTTGGGCTGACCAAAGTAAAGTCCGCCTGTGAGTTCTCTAACCACCACCAAGTCAACCCCCTTAACCACCTCCGGCTTAAGATTAGTAGAATTCACCAGCATAGGGAAAACCTTCACAGGGCGCAAATTAGCAAACAGCTCCAACCCTTTGCGCAAAGCCAGAAGCCCATCCTCAGGGTGAATTTTGGCTTGAGGGTCATCCCACTTAGAACCACCAACTGCGCCGAGCAACACTGCATCACATTGTTTACACATCTTCAAGGTCTCATCGCTGAAAGCTGTGCCCAGGGTGTCTATAGCAACGCCACCTATGAGACCATCATGGGGGCGAAAGCTATGCCCGAATTTCTCACCCACGGTCTGCAAAACCTTCATCGCCTGGGTTATTACCTCAGGGCCAACACCATCGCCGGGTAAAACCGCTACATCGAATTCCATACTTACTTACCTCTCATTCTTCGCTGCCTATCATAGAAACCACGCTTGTTATGATGAGTGCTAAGTTCATCACAAAGGCTTCTCCTTTTCACCTAACAAAATAATGTTATCAGCTACCTTATCATATAAATCGCTCAACGTGAATATGATGATTTGATAATCCGAGGCCAGCGTTTTGAAAAAGTTCAGTGTGTCAGATAGCCGCACTGGGTCAAAATTAACGAAAGGGTCATCCAATATCAAAGGCGACTTCTTATCGCCAAATATCAACTCCGCCAGGGCGAGCCGACATGCCAGATAGAATTCATCAATCACACCTCCACTTAGCTCTTCAGGCCTGGCAAGGCCGCCTTTCTCGTCTGAATATATCCAGAACTCCAAATTATCCTTGTTGTCCTTCTTGACCTCCACTTGTTTATATTTGCCGTTGGTGAAGATTTCAAAATACTCTTGGATTTTCTCCCTTAAAATATCAGTGATTGAGGAAAGAGCCTCGTCCTTCGCCTTAGATACAAAGCCCCTGGCTAATCCATAGACTTTCACCTTTTTCTCTTCTTGTTTCAAAGCTTCCTCAAGGCTTTCCAATTCCTCTTCCAGCCTAATTTGTTCCTCTATATTAAATCTTGCCTGCTCAATGATTATTTCGCAGCGCCTATTTTGCTTCTCAAGCTCAGTTTGCTTTGCTTCTAAACTCCGAACTTTCCTTTCTAGTTCGATGTATTTTTCCGGGTTCAGGCGTGTTTCTATCAAATCCTCGGTAAGTTCTGCCCGCTTAACTGCTAAATCCCTCGCTATTTCTCGTTTTTGCTTCTGGAAATCTTCGACTGTCCTGCCTCTCAACATCCCCTTCAGCTGAGCTTCTAAGCTACTTTTCTCTTTAAGCCAAAATTTAAAATCCCCTTCCTTCTTATCGAACTCGGCAACCATATTACATTTAACCTTAGCCAGCAATTCCTTCTCTTCCTGGCCAAGTTTACCGAGAGCTTCCTTCATTTCTTGAATGCGCTCTTCAATGCCCGAAATATTAGTCTTGTCTCGAATGAGGGCACGACTCGCTCTTATGGTTATGACAAGAAGAGCCGCGCCCAAGATTGCTAAACCCCAAAAGTATGAAGAAACAATCAAAGCTCCAATTATCCCGCCTGTCAATATGATTATCGAAGTAGCTAAGCCTCTCCCTGAACCAAAAAAACTAAGGGGTTTTCTTCTGTCCAGCTTATCTTTCGCCTCAGTTACCTTTTCTTCTCGCCTAGCTAGGTCCCTCTCGATATCCCCACGTCTATTCTGGATTGCATCCAATTTCCTTCTAAATTCCGAGACTTGTTGCTCACTCTCAAGTCCTTCAATGGACCTAAGCGCCTCGTTTGCCCTTTCAAGCTTGGTCATTAGTTCATTTATCCCGCCAAGTAGCTTTTCCACCTCATCATATTTCTGTTCTAATTCCTTTATAGATGCCTCGGCCTCTTTACATTGTTTATTTTTTTCCAACCAAGCCTTGGATTTCTCATATTCTTCCTTGACCTGAGCCAGTTGCTTATTCACTTCCACTAGCTCGATTTTTTGCGCTTCAACCTTGGAAACCTCATCTCTAACGTCATTATATTTCCGTGAAGTATCATGTAGTTTGTTTTTGAGGCTTGCCAGGATACCTGGGTTTTTTGCTGGCCTATCCAATCCCTTTCTAATCTCAGAGATTTTGTCATCCAACTTCTGTATCACCTGCGAGGCAAGGGTGCCTTCCTCGCCTCCAGTTATAACCTCTTCTAAGCTCTCGCTAATTTCCTTCTTACCTGATGAGATCTCACTTACCTGAGCTTGACGGATACAAGAAGTGCATGTAAAGAGCCCGTCAGAATTAGTTCCCAGTAGCTCAGCCATTTTCCCTGAGATTTCTTTGAAAGTATCAAGCTCCTCTCGGGTATTCTCGTCAATAAGCCTGGCGGTTCCTTTGTCAAAATTCTTCTCAAGCAAATATCTATTCTCTTCATTCTCAAACTCAAGGATAGTTTGACACTGCTTTGTTGAGCCCCAGGAAACATAATCTTTAAGCTCCTTCGCAGTGCTTCTAGGATTATGAAAAAGGGCAACAATGATACCTTCGAGTAAAGTGGACTTCCCCATTTCATTTAGCGGGCCCTTGACCACATTTACCCCGGGGCTGAACTGAGCTTGAAAATCAACAAGTCTCTTGAAGTTTTTGAGCTCGATTCTCTTTAGCCTCATTACAAGTCTTCCTTCGCGTCTAGCTTCCCATCCAGAAGAGCTATGCCATATTGAAGGGCGTTTTCAGCAATGTCTCTCTCTTCCCCCTCCGAGCTCTCGATTTGCCTCTTCATTAGCTTAATAAATCTATTCCTAATCAACCGCGCTTCATCCTCTGTAACCTCTCCTGACTTTGGATGAGATTTATCCATAACACTAAGATGAAAGAATTTCTCCCCCAACTCGATTTCCAATTCCTCAGGATTTACTATGAGTTCGGCATCGCGAAGCCCCTTAAGAGTGGCTTTTCTTATCAAATTCTGATTTGCCCCCTCGGAGATTCTCGCTTTTAGCCTCGCCAGGTCTTGCATTTCACTCATGTCTATTTCTACTTCATCATAGTCACGGAGCCCCACCATTCTGAGTTCAACCTCGACCTCACCGGCATCCGAAAGGCTAACTAAAAGCACAGCACCTCTTTCTCTTTGGTCAGGTATCCACTCCGGCGGGCCGGAATACCAGGCTGGAGGCTTCTCCAAACATTTATAGACCCGGTGCCAGTGCCCCAGCGCCAGATAATCCATGCCGCTGGCTTTAACATCCTCAAGCCTGAAGACATGGTCATCCTCCGCTATCTTTTCCGGGATATAGAGCGAACCGTGAGCCATAGCGATATGAAATTTACTCGAGGTCGAGCGCTTGAGTTCTTTCAATGGGCTTACGTAGGACCTGTTACTTAGATTTGGTTTCCCATATACCGTTAAATCAAGGCCGGGATACTCCTTGTAGGATATATCTTCATCATCAAAAATTTTTAGATTAGAGCATTTCCCTTCAAAGTCAACTTTTCTGTAAATTGACGAGGAATCAAGAGAATCATGCGTGCCAGGGATAAGGCAGACTGGAATGTTATTTGACCCAAGCAAATTAAATTGCTCTATTACCAAATCTACATTTCTTTGTGGTTGCTGGTTAGCATCGAATAGGTCTCCGGCAATTAAAACGACGTTCACTCCCTCATCTATTGCAGTGGCTATGACGTTCTTGAATGTAGTTCTCAACTGCTCCCGTTGAGAGGCACCCTTGTTTCCCAGACCTGAGAACTTCGTCCCGAGGTGAATATCAGCGGTATGCAAAATTTTGAGCATGACAAATGTCCCTTCGCCAGGAGCGCCGTTAAAATTCTTAAACTAAGGTTCTCATTGAGATTGCTTCGCTCTGCTCACAATGACTTTCTTAGCCACGAACCTTGGGGAGCATCAGAACACCTACAGCGACCGCAGTTGCTAAAACGGAGACCAAATACATTCCTGCCCCGGCAGCTAGACCTATGGCGGCAGTCACCCAGATGGTGGTTGCAGTGGTTAGCCCAGCCACCCCTTCTCCACGCTGACCACGGAGAATAACGCCAGCACCGATGAAACCAATTCCAACTACTACTCCAGCGGCAACTCGAGAGATGTCAACTGCTGCACCACCAAACCCGTATATAGATGCCAATGTGAAAAGGGCTGACCCGGAGCTAACTAATATATGCGTACGCAATCCCGCTGCCTTGCCTGCCCGCTCCCGTTGATAACCAATGCCTGCCCCCAAGGCAGCAGCCAATAACAACCTCAATATCATTTCTAGCAAGGGACTCAAATTCATCACCTCCGTGTTCAGAAGCTCTCAGAGAGCTTAATTCTTGCCTTCGACATTACTACCTCCCCTTCTTGCCGCTAACAAACGATTCAGGGCATTCATATACGCCTTGGCACTGGCCACAATGATATCAGTGGCAGCACCTCGTCCGGTATAAGTTACACCCTCGCTCTCTATCCGTATCAAAACCTCCCCGATGGCATCAATCCCCTCACTAACCGATTTGACAGTGAACTCCGTAAGTCTATTAGGTATCATCACGATGCGGTTGATAGCTTTATATACGGCATCCACAGGACCCGTGCCCAAAGCAGCGTCGGCTAAACTTTGCCCATCTGGACCGATAAGTCTAACTGTTGCTGTAGGGAGGCTATGGTCACCACAGGAAACTTCAACATGGTCAAGATGGTACATTTCGGTAACAGTTCGTAATTCCTCGGCTATCAGAGATTCAATATCCCGGTCCGTGATTTCCTTTTTCTTATCCGCTAACTTCTTGAAATCCTGAAAGGCGCTGTTTAAGGCTTCTTCGCTCAAAGTGTAGCCAAGCTCGGATAGTCTCTCCTTGAAAGCATGTCTACCACTCACTTTACTCAGCACCAGGGCGCTCGAAGGGATGCCCACCGATTTGGGGTCCATAATTTCGTAAGTAATAGGCTTTTTTAGCACGCCATCTTGATGGATACCTGACTGATGGCGGAAGGCATTTGCCCCAATGATAGCTTTGTTAGGCTGGACGGGAAAACCAGTCATCTCGCTAACCAGACGACTTGTCCGGTAAATCTGAGTCGTATCAATATTGGTGGTGAGGTTGAAGAAATCCTGACGAGTCTTTAGAGCCATGACAATCTCCTCTAGAGAAGCGTTGCCCGCTCTCTCACCGATGCCGTTAATGGTACATTCAACCTGCCGCGCACCCATCCTTATTGCCTCGAGACTATTAGCCACGGCCAACCCCAGGTCATTATGACAATGCACGCTGATCACAGCCTTGTTGATGTTAGGCACGTTGTCCAGTATGCCCTGGATTAAGCCGCCAAATTCCTGGGGGGTAGCATAGCCCACGGTATCGGGGATGTTGACCGTGGTTGCTCCGGCGTTGATCACTGCCTCCAGAATCTGGTAGATATAAGCAGGGTCAGCACGACTGGCATCCATCGGCGAGAACTCAACATCGTCTAAATAACTCTTAGCTCGAGCCACCGTTTCCTGAGACATCTTTAGAACCTCATCCCGACTCCTCCTTAGCTGGTGAGCAAGATGAATATCTGAGGCTGAAAGAAAAACATGGATCCTGGGGTGCTTGGCTTCTTTAACCGCCTCCCAAGCTCTGTCTATGGCTTCAATACTGGCAAGGGTCAGAGCACAAATTGTGGGACGCTTAAGCTCCCGGGCAATAAGGCTGATAGCCTCAAACTCTCCAACTGAGCTGGCAGGAAAACCAGCTTCAATAACATCAATGCCAAGTTTATCCAACTGCCTGGCTATTTCCAGCTTCTCACGGAGGTTCAAGCTCGCTCCCGCAGCTTGCTCACCATCTCGTAATGTAGTGTCGAAAATGATGACCTTTTCCATAATTCTCTCCCTCAATAGAACCACATAGTCTTTGAAGTCCTAGCCAATGTGTCCCTTTTCAGTTATGATACTGCAAATAATATCTGCACCAAAAAAGCCTGCCTGTGCCCGCACAGCAGACAGGTACTTGTAATGGGACAACGATGAATAGGATAAACGCCAAAGATAAATTTGTCAATGACGGCCAGGTAGAGATATAATTTAGCACTAAGAAATTAACCAAACTGGGAGAAGCAGGGCTATTCTATCCTGGCAACAAGCTTTAAAAATGGTACTGATAATAGACAACTATGATTCCTTTGTTTACAACCTCGCCCAATACTTGGGGGAACTGGGCTGGCAACCAGTGGTCTATCGCAATGATAAGATAACTCTGGCACAAATCGAAGAGCTGGCCCCTAGTCATATCGTCGTCTCCCCAGGACCTTGTACTCCACTGGAAGCAGGCATCTCCAATGAGGTAATGCGGCACTTTGGTGGAAAAATCCCTATACTGGGGGTGTGTTTGGGGCATCAATGCATTGGCTATGTCTATGGAGGCAAAATTGGTCAGACATTGCCAGTCCACGGCAAGACTTCCATTATCCACCACGATGGCAAAACTATCTATCAGGGCTTACCCAATCCCTTCCCAGCAACACGCTACCATTCCTTAATTATCGAAGCTGAGGGTCTTCCATCCTGCCTCGAAGTCACCGCCAAAACTCCTGAAGGGACAATAATGGGAGTGAGACACCGAGATTACGTAGTGGAGGGGGTTCAGTTCCACCCCGAATCCATCCTTACCGAAGTAGGACATGCTCTCTTGACTAACTTCCTCCATTTTACCCAGCCAGTCTGGAACGAAAGTAATATTTAACTAACGTGAAGCGACGTCATTGTGAGCCCTCGTCTACAATTACCAACACCACCTGTCATTGCGAACGAAGTGAAGCAATCTCAGTGGCAGGGCATTCTTGGGGATTGCTTCGGCACTTAGGTGCCTCGCAATGATGAGCAGAGTTGAAATCATGGCAGAAATTATTTATCTTAACGGGCGACTTATCCCCCACTCCAAGGCTAAGCTATCTCCCTTCGACCATGGCTTCCTTTACGGATATGGGTTATTCGAGACCATGCGGGCTTACCAGGGGCATATCTTTCGCCTCGACCGCCACCTCCCCCGCCTTCGCCGCTCCGCCCAGAGCCTCGGTCTGACACATAGCAGCCTGAACATAGTGGAAGGGAAGCAATCTCTGGAAACTGCCTGCCTGGAAACCCTCGAGGCTAATAAGCTCAAGAATGCCCGCCTGAGGCTCACCATTTCAGCTGGTGAAGGCGACATGACGCCTGACCCAAGCACATGCTCCAGCCCTACCGTCTTAATCACTGCCCGAAACCTTGTTCCCTTACCACCGGAAAAATATGAATCGGGGTTTAAAGCAGCCCTATCCTCCCTGCGCCGTAATAGCCAGTCGCCCTTATCCCGACTAAAGTCTACCTGCTATATGGAAAATATCCTCGCCCGTATGGCAGCCAGAGCTGCGGGATGCGATGAAGCTATCTTGCTCAATGAACAGGGCTACCTGGCCGAAGGGAGCACCACCAATATCTTCCTGGCGAGTAATGGAGAGCTCATCACGCCCTCTTTGGAAAGTGGCGTACTGCCTGGAATCACCAGAGAGGCAGTTCTGGAAATAGCTCGGGCTTCAAATATCAAAACCCAGGAAAGACAGGTGGAGTTAAAGGAGCTAATTGAGGCTGAAGAGGCCTTTATCACCAATTCTGTACTGGAGCTTATGCCCCTGACCTGGTTTGAGGGTAAGCCCATCGGCACAGGCAAGCCCGGTCAGCTAACCAAAGAATTGCTGGCTGCCTATAGAAAAATCGTGAACGAAGCATTATAATAAAAAAAGGGAAGCCATGAATTCAAACGAAACAGGCGAGCTTCTTTTCGGAACAGCCGGTGTTCCTGTCAGTGCTAAACCCCGTTCCACAGAGGCTGGCATTGAGCGTATTGCAGAGCTCGGCCTCGGCTGCATGGAGGTGGAATTTGTGCGAGGGGTAAAGATGAGCCCCAAGGTTGCCGTCTCGGTGGGAGAATTAGCAGCGAGAAGGAAGGTAGCGCTCACTGCTCACGGACCTTACTTTATAAACCTGAACGCCGTGGAGCCGGAAAAAGTACACATGAGTAAAGAAAGGATACTGCAAACTGCTCGCATCGCTGCTCTTTTCGGCGCCAAAAGTATCACCTTCCACGCCGCCTTTTATCTCAAAAGTACCCCCGCAGAGACCTACACCACGGTCAAAAGGCATCTAGAGGAGATAGTGAACATCCTGAGAGGCGAAGGTAACAAAGTGAGGATATCACCTGAAGTTACCGGAAAACCTTCTCAATTTGGCACTTTAGAGGAAATACTTCAGCTTAGCAGCGAGATAGAAGGAGTTGCCCCTTGCATTGATTTTTCTCATTGGCATGCCCGGACAGGGAAGGCTAATTCTTATCAAGAATTTCTCGATATCTTAGACCAGGTTGAAAGGAAACTGGGCAGGCAAGCCTTAGACAACATGCATATCCATCTCTCCGGGATTGCCTACGGCAAGAAGGGCGAAATCAAGCACCTCATGCTCCCGGACTCAGACTTACAGTATGTGGAGCTACTTAAAGCCCTAAAGGAACGGAAGGCAAAGGGGATAGTCATTAGCGAAAGTGTCCCCTACTTGGAAAAGGATGCTCTGCTCCTCCAGCAAACCTATCGGGCGCTGTCCTAGCTAGAATTATTGAGTACCTTCGTTACCAACCTTATGAGAGCGTACCTGGTTTTTGAGAGCAAGCCCATCGGCTCAGGCAAAGCCAGCTAGCTAGCCAAAAAATTGATGGGTGCTTATAAAGAACTCGTAAGTGAGACGATAGGCGAAGCTTCCCGACATGAATGCTAGAGAGGTAAAAAAGCTCGAATGAGTACGGACGTAAAGAGGGAAATTATTCAGATGCTCGTCGATAATATGTCAATATAGAGATTCGAAAGCGGGTTAGCGCTTCCTCGTCGAACAAAACGTATACTGTGCAATTGGCATACTGTATGCCACGAGGACTGATGATTGACAGTGCTCAGGCCCGTCTTATCATCCCTGCTCCTAGACAATAGCGCTACCTAAGGCTACAATAAGTTTCAGTGAACAGAGTAAGGAACTAGCAGGAGGCAAACTATGAAATATGAGACAGGTCAATGCGCTATTCAAAACTTGTTACTTGATCCCAATAACTATAGGTTTCTTGACCAGGAAGACTATCAACTAGTTAGTGAGAAAAGATATCACGAAGCCACGGTTCAAGACAAAGCCTACAGATTTCTCAAAGGCAGGCGGTACGAAGACTTACAAGCCCTAAAAGAGTCTATCTTAACCAACGGTTACGTACCTTTGGAACTCCTTATCGTAAAGCCTTATGGTAACAAAGAGGGTCTCTTTGTCGTGATCGAGGGCAATCGGCGCGTCGCAGCCATGAGATGGATATTAGAGGATGGAAAGAGCGGTGTTGAAATCTCAACGGAATCGACAGAATCGTTTTACAATCTGCCTATAGTAATTATAGACGTAAACGATCCTGAAAACAAGGACGCTGTACCTGTGCTTATGGGCATCAGGCATGTATCGGGCGTAAGGCCTTGGGGAGCATATCAACAAGCAAAGCTTATTTCACAACTAGTAGAGGATTTTGGCCTGTCCTTGCGAGAAGCGTCAGAGAGGTTAGGCATGCGCACACAAGAGGCTAATCGCCGGCGACGTGCCTACAAGGCCTTGGAGCAGATGCAGAAGGACGAGAGCTCTCAGCAATTAGCTGACCCAGAACTATACTATAAGTTCCACGAAGCGGTTGGTATCCCTGAGGTAAGAGACTGGTTGGGATGGTCAGAGACTGACCTGATTTTCACAGATGAAGAGACTAGGGCACAGTTTTATGAGCTGATCACCCCAAAATATGATGAGGAGAGTAATCGTCCAGTTCCAGAAAAACTACAGAAACGCGAGGATGTTAGTAATCTACGCCGTATCCTCCGAGATGACAATGCCAAAGCTGCTTTGTTAGATCCCTCGAGAACATTCAACGAGGCTCTAGCCTTGGCCATAGCTACTGAAAGCGGCGGATGGGTGTCTCAAGTTAGAAGCGCAATCAATGCGATAGAAGGGCTTAAAGTAAAGGATATTAAGTCAATTAGTGACAACGACCTGCAGCTGTTGGAAAACCTAAGGGACTTATTGAATGAACGCATTGAAGATAGAAAGAGGCTTTTCTCGGCAGAATAGCTATGAAACCGGGACCAGCTTTAATTACAGACATAATATACGAAGAACTACCTCTCGATTCTATGCCTATTAAACTGACTCGGGTTATCGAGCACGTCATCCTAGACCACTTCCCTGACCTAGACCCTTTCGAGAGAGCTTCAGAGTGGGAAGCAGCAATAAGATCAAGGCTGCTTAGCTATATCAAGACAACCGAAGAAAGAGGGGTGCAACCGCAAATAGCGTTTAATTCCTCCTCAAGCTATATGATAGAGGGTGCTTGCTTCATAGAAGGTACCGACTCCGCTGAAGTAGTGGAGCAGAAGAAAAGACGTTTAAGATGGAAAGATTACTACGAAACATTACAAGAGCTTTCCCCCAGTGAATTTGAACTACTCTGTAGGGAGATATTGAAACTAATAGGCGCCAGAAATATTAGGCTCACAAAGCAGACCAGGGACGAAGGGATAGATTTCTATGGCAGGTTATCAGTTGCAGACCTGATTGAACCATCTTCCGTATTCAGATTCAGGTCATTTGAGTCCTTCCTAGAAATATGGCTCGTAGGACAGGCAAAACATTACAGGGCTATGAAAGTAGCCACACCAGATTTACGGGAGTTAGTAGGTTCTGTGAGACTAGCATCTGCTCGTGCTTTTGCTGATCTAGATCCTGATAAGTACCCTGACCTGTGGATAAGAGTGGCTGACCCTGTATTTATGCTTTTTTTCACCACCGGTAGAATAAGCATAGACGGCTGGCAACTTATCAAGAAAAGTGGAATTGTTGCTATGGATGGAGAAATGCTAGCTACATTTCTGGCTGACCACAAAGTTGCCATTATGGATGAAGAGGGCACAAGACAATTCCGTAAAGATGCGTTCTTCGAGTGGTTAAAGAAGTCCCCTAGCAATTCATCTACTCAAGTGGTGTGAGAACTAGCTTGCTTCTCCATGTACTCAATGTGTTCAAAGGCCGAAGTCGTTCTGAACATTTCGTCAAGTTGTCCACAAGAGACGGGGCGTAAACAGCACTCGCCCACGCTGTACTTAGGAGGCTTTGACCTGGTATTTGGCTTTGCCTTCTTCGTAGAGGTCGCCGCCATAGATGTCGTTTATTACCGTAACGGGGAAGTCTTCTACTTCCAGACGGCAAAGGGCCTCAGCACCAAGGTCTTCGTAGGCTACCACCTCTGCTTTTTTGATGCTCCTGGAAATGAGAGCGCCAGCACCGCCGATTGCACCCAGGTAGACCGCTTTGTATTTCACCATGGCATCTTTCACAGCACTCGACCGTGAACCCTTGCCAATCATGCCCTTCAGCCCTTCGGCAATCAAGCGAGGGGCATAAGCATCCATCCGACCGCTGGTGGTGGGACCAGCCGAGCCGATTATCCTTCCCGGCCTGGCTGGGGTGGGGCTCATGTAATATATGATTGCTCCTTTGATATCGAAAGACAGAGGCTTCCCCTGGTCCAGAGCTTCGACCATCCTTTTATGAGCGGCGTCGCGGGCAGCATAGATGACCCCGGTAAACAAAAGATTGTCCCCGGCTTTGAGGTCTTTCAAGACTTCGTCAGTTAAAGGGAGCATAACCTTCTTAGACATAGCCATCAACCTATATTTACCATTACCCTTTGCTTTCAGCCCGATTTTTACCTCAAAGTCCTCTTACACTTTCAATCGCTTTACAGAATTGCTTCTTCACGGCGAGCGCACCAGCACTGCATGTTGACTGCCACAGGCATGCTGGCAATATGGCAAGGGAAGGTTTCCACATGAACCGCTAAGGCGGTAACTGTACCACCATAGCCCATGGCACCGATGCCCAGATTGTTGACTTTTCCCAGAATTTCCCTCTCTAAATCGGCAACCTCCGGGTCAGGGCTCGGTTCGCCAACTTTGCGTAACAACGCCTTTTTGGCTATAAACATGGCCTTGTCCGTCGTCCCACCTATGCCGACACCAATAATAACCGGTGGACAGGGATTGCTACCAACCTCGTCAACAAGGTCGACGACAAAATCTACGACCCCCTGGCGTCCCTTAGCTGGAGTTAGAACAGTCAGGCGAGAACAATTTTCCGAGCCACCTCCTTTGGGCAAGACACTGATTTTCAGTCTGTCTCCGGGGACTATATCGGTATGAATCATAGCTGGTGTGTTATCTGTGGTGTTTACCCTGGCAAAACAAGGCTGACTCACTATGGATTTACGCAAATAACCCTTATCATACCCCTGGCGTACTCCTTCGTTGACTGCTGTATAAAGGTCTCCCTGGGTTACGTGTACTTCCTGGCCTAGTTCCAGCATGACTACAGCGGCACCGGTGTCCTGGCAAAGAGGAATTTGTTCCTTGCCAGCAATTTCCACATTTTCCAGGATTCTATCCAGTACATCACAGCAAACAGGAGATTTTTCTTTTTCCCTTGCTTGCTTCAGAGCAATTATCACATCGGGGGGCAAATAATGGCAGGAATGCTCAAATAAACGGGCTACGGTGTTCGTTACATCACCAGCCTGAATTTCTCTCATTGCACCTAACATTCATCATAAGTTCATGACCTCGACTAGCTCTCGCACGGCATTGGCTGATTTCTTCAGTGCTGCATCTTCTTCAGGAGTCAACTCGAGCTCTATTATCTGCTCAATGCCGTTTTTGCCCAATTTAACAGGAACCCCTACAACCACTCCACTGATGCCATATTCTCCCTCCAGATAGGCAGCGCAAGGTAATATCTCTTTTTTACCCAGAATTATGGCATCCACCATTTGAGCTGTGGCTGCCGCTGGGGCATAAAAGGCACTGCCCGTTTTAAGCAAGCTTACTATTTCACCTCCGCCATTAACTGTGCGCTCTACCAGGCTATCAATCTTCTCTTTAGACAGAAGTTCGGTAATAGGAACACCGCCAACTGTACAAAGTCTGGAGATTGACACCATCGTATCACCATGCCCGCCTAAAACACAGGTGGATACATCCTTTACTGAAACATTGAGTTCTTGAGCGATGAAAGTCCGAAACCTGGCACTGTCGAGGATGCCAGACTGCCCAAATACTCTATTCCGGGGGAACTTACTTATATGAAGAGCTAACTGAGTCATGGCATCCAAAGGATTGGTCACCATGATAGTTATGCAGTTAGGTGCATACTGGACAACTTTCTCGATGACCTCCCGGACTATCTTCATGTTGGTGAGCACCAGGTCATCCCGGCTCATCCCAGGTTTACGCGGTACACCCGAGGTGATGACCACAATATCTGAATTGGCAGTTTCTTCATAGTCATTAGTTCCCGTAACCTTAACGTCCGAATCAACCAGGGGGGTGGCTTCCAGCATATCCAGTCCCTTGCCCTGAGGAAGCCCTTCAATTATGTCTAGCAACACAATGTCCGCATACCCTTTTTCAGCAATCCTGAAAGCACAAGTGGCACCGACATTGCCCGCGCCAATTATAGAAACCTTGCTGTGCTTCGTATTTACCTCCCTGTTGATTCCTTCCATATTGCCCATTCCAATGTAATGAGAAATTCAAGCAATAACAGCTAAGATATCACCCATGTTTACTGAATCTCCAGGTCCGAAGCCGACCGCCTTAACCACTCCATCAACGGGGGCTGAAATAGTATTTTGCATCTTCATTGCCTCCAGGATAAGCAACGTATCACCAGCCTTTACTTTATCAGCTACATTAACCAAATAGCGGATAATCATACCAGGCATGGGGGCAAGTACCTTTGTCCCCTCAGCAACTGCAGCAGGTGGCGCTTTCTTTTCCTCTACCTTGGGGGGTGCCTTTATAGTCGTAGATGGTGTAGGTGAGGGAGCAACGGCACTTGCTCGTGGAGAAACAGTGAAAGTTGGAGAACCCCCCACAGCCTCCACATCCACTTCATAGTATTCATCCTCAACAAAAACATTGAATGTCCTTACACCGGGCCCCTTTTCAGGGACAGCTTTCTCCGGTTTTTCCGACAGCTCGCCAGCTTTAGCTTTGGCGATAAGTTCATCCTCTTTTTTCACCTCCTCAAGGGTCTTAGGAGCACGGGGAGGTTTCCAATCGTCGGGAATAGTTTTATCTATGCCATATTTATATTTCAAGAAGCGCGAGCCGGTAGTGGGATAAAGAGCACAGGTAAGCACATCCTGGATATTTTTGGCAAATTCTTTAGACTCCTTCCTGGCTTTTTCCAGTTCTGGCTCTAACATATCAGCAGCCCGGCACTCGATTGGCTCTTCACCCCTTTCGTAGCCCTTGAGCACCATTTTCTGGATTTTCTCATCGATCGGCGCTGGCGACTTACCGTAAAGCCCCCAGCAATAATCCTTGGTTTCCTTTGGGATCATCTTATAGCGCTCAACCAGGACATTCTGCACCGCCTGAACACCAACGATCTGGCTTGTAGGTGTAACCAAGGGGGGGTAACCAAGTTCGGCTCTGGTCTTAGCAGTTTCCGCTCGCACTTCATCCAGCCTGTCCAGAGCATTAGCCTGCTTCAGTTGTGCCACAAGGTTCGTGGTCATGCCACCAGGAATTTGGTGGAGCAGTACTCCAGTATCAATAACCGACATTGCCGATGTGTCCAGGAAGTCTCTGTATTTAGGGGCAATTTGCTCTAGCATCTGGGCACACTTGAATAGTTGTTCAATGTCAAGCCCTGTATCCCTGTCTGTGCCATATAGTGTAACTACCAGAGGCTCAATAGCCGGTTGTGAGGAGCGCAAGGCGAAGGGAGATAAAGCGGTGTCAATGATATCCACCCCAGCTTCAATGGCTTTTAACAAAGACATAGAACCTTGTCCACTGGTGTAGTGAGTGTGCAGCTCAACAGGAACCTTCAGGTTCTGTTTAAGAGCTTTGACCAACTCATAGGCATCATAGGGAGAAATAAGCCCAGCCTGATCCTTAATACAAATGGAGTCAGCACCCATGTCTTGGAGGACGCGAGCTTTCTTGACATAGTATTCCAGATTATAGACCGGCCCACCCATCCTTGGCTGAGTCAGTGAATAACATATAGCTCCTTGATAGTGTTTGCCCGCCTTCTTAATTGCTTTGGCAGCACGTTCATGATTGCGCTCGTCATTTACAGCATCGAAAACACGGAAAATATCAATGCCCACTTCAGCAGCTTGCTCCACGAAGACATCAACCAGATCATCGGGATGGTTTCGATAAGCCACCAAATTCTGTCCCCGTAAAAGCATCTGCAGTGGAGTATCGGGCATGAGTTTCTTTAATTTGCGAGGTCTGTCCCAGGGGTCTTCACCCAAGAACCGGTGGGGCACGTCAAATGTTGCCCCTCCCCAGACTTCCATAGAGTAGAAGCCACATTGATTCATTTCAGGGGCCATCCATTCCATATCTTCAGTTCGCATCCTGGTAGCCAATGTGCATTGATGTCCGTCACGAAAGGTAGTGTCACAAATTTTGACCGGGTTCTTAGCCTTCGGCCTCGTCTTTACCTTATCGGTGGTTAAATCTTTGGCCAAAATTGGGCCTTTTCCTAATTCGCTCATAAATTACTCCTTCCCGTCATTACGAGTTCTTCGTTTCTTGTCATCCTGAGCCCCGACCTGTCGGGGCGAAGAATCCAGACCCCTTGCTAGCCTCTTCGCCTCGCTTAGAGCTTTATTCCAGGATAACAGCCAAATGTTATCACCCTAGGAACAATTCCTCGCTGCCAGAGTATCCTCATCAACTCCTCATGCCCAGAGCTACCCCACGAGCCTGAGACCATTAATGGCCTTTGCTGAAGCATTGCCGGCCTCAGAGCCTTTTCTTCCTCTTTCATATAAGCAGCCACAGCAGCAGTAATAGCAGCTATCGTTCCTTTTTTGTTTTTCAATTGCGCCTCCGCTTAAATTTCCTCACACAGGGATATTTCCATGTTTCTTTGGGGGTCTCGTCTCTCGTTTAGTAGAGAGAAATTCCAAGGCCTTGATTATCTTGGGGCGGCTTTCATTGGGTAGAATAACTTCGTCAATGTATCCCCGCGAGGCGGCAATGTAAGGATTATATAGCAGGTCACGATATTCCTGAATCTTTTCTTGCTCTTTTGCTTCAGGATCAGATGCAGCCTCTATCTCCTTGTGGAATATAACCGGTGTCGCTCCTTCAGCACCCATCACTGCAATCTCCGCTGTGGGCCAGGCGAAAACAAAATCAGCGCCTAAATCTTTACTACACATGGCAAGATATGAACCTCCATAGTCCTTGCGAATGATTAAGGTAATCTTAGGAACCGTAGCCTCGGAGTAAGCCCACAAAAGCTTAGCTCCGTGTCTTATTATTCCCAGCCATTCTTGATCTTTCCCTGGTAAGTAACCAGGGACATCGGCAATGGTAAGCAAGGGAATATTAAAAGCATCGCAGAACCTGATAAATCGGGTGATTTTATCCGAGGCATTGACATCAAGGCACCCGGCAAGATGCATTGGTTGATTAGCGATAACGCCCACTGTTCTGCCATTAAGCCTGGCAAAACAAGTGATGGCATTTCGTGCATAATTATAGTGGGGCTCAAGTATCTCACCGTTATCTACAATGGATTGGATAACATCCCTCATATTATAGACCTTGCTAGGCTCGTCGGGTATGATGCTGCCAAGAGCAGGATCGACACGGTTTGGGTCATCGGTAGGCTTAATTAAAGGAGGGTTCTCTTTATTATTTGAGGGAAGATAACTCAGAAGCTTTTTAATGAGTTCGATAGCCTTGGCATCGCCATCACAGGCGAAATGGCATACACCACTTTTAGCGGCATGACTCATGGCACCGCCTAGCTCCTCAGAGGTGACCTCTTCCCCGGTGACCTTTTTGATAACTGCCGGGCCGGTAATGTGCATGTAGCTTGTTCCCTTCGTCATGAATACCCAGTCTGTCATGGCGGGTGAATAGACTGCCCCCCCGGCAGTAGGCCCCATAATTGCCGAGAGCTGGGGAATAACCCCCGAGGCTCCAGAATTCCGGAAAAATATCTGCCCATAGCCTGAAAGGGCATCAACACCTTCCTGAATCCGAGCCCCTCCAGAGTCATTCAAGCCTACTATAGGAACACCACACTTCATGGCTAAATCCATTACCTTGCATATCTTTTTAGCATGCATCTCACCCAGTGTCCCTCCCATGGAAGTAAAGTCCTGGGAAAAAGCACATACACGGCGACCATTTACCGTCCCATGTCCCGTAACGACTCCTTCTGCGGGGACGACAACCTTATCCATGCCAAAGAGCATGGCTCGATGCTGAACAAACAAATCAAGCTCGTGAAAGCTGCCTGGATCGAAGAGCAGGTCAAGTCTTTCCCGAGCAGTTAATTTCCCCGATTTGTGCTGCTTTTCTACCCGCTCCGAACCTCCCAAGGCTTTTATCTTTCTTTCTCTGTCCTTCAGTTCCTTCAACCGGTCAGCACCCGTGCCCATATGAATTCCTCCTCACGAATCAATTCCTCTGTAAAAAAGTTATTTTAAACAGAATTCGCAACTAAGGCAAATCTTTGGATCCCAAAGTTACCACTAAAATTTGCCATTCTATGGTGAGACATTAAGCTCAGACTTAAAAACTTGACAGCCTGGCTTAGAATGGTATTATGGAGGGGAATTTGAAACCACAGCTAATCGCTATAGATGGTCCTGTGGCAGTCGGCAAGAGTAGTGTAGGCTCGCTGCTAGCAACAAGATTGGGCTATGTTTTCTTCGACACAGGGATGATGTATCGTGCGTTTACCTGGAAGGTTCTCAAATCAGGTATCTCCATAGAGGACGAACAGAAGCTTTGCCAGTTGGCCAATACCACTAAATTTGATTTTTTTTCCTTACAGGGATGCTATCTCTCGCCCTTCATTGATGATGAAGATGTCTCCCCCAATCTGTTTCGCCCTGAAGTAGAGGCACATGTTTCCCTTACATCGAAGATAGCAGGGGTACGCCAAACACTGAT
>Ga0307429_1000059_pt1 | contig 78567 bp, 68 predicted proteins | sample SalMarWE160230MG_FD_202151 | JGI IMG/M metagenome (GOLD analysis project Ga0307429, IMG submission 202151) | Salt marsh sediment microbial communities from the Plum Island Ecosystem LTER, Massachusetts, United States - WE1603-230 | ecosystem: Environmental > Aquatic > Marine > Intertidal zone >... | reverse complement strand
GGTACAACCGCTCTCTGGGACGGTATGAGATCCACAAAGTTATGGGACCTGATGAGTTCCATGATGCCTATCCCGAGGCCGATGAGCCGGGCATTAACAATAATGCCTACACGAATATCATGGTGGTATGGGTATTGTGTCGCGCTCTGGAGGCGATTGACCTTCCAGATATACGGCGTCAAGCCCTGATGGAAAAATTGGCGTTGAAGCCGGAGGAACTGAAGCGGTGGGAGGACATCAGCCGCAAGATGCGTGTGGTTTTCCATGACGATGGCATCATCAGCCAGTTTGAGGGCTATGGCGAACTTGAAGAGTTTGACTGGGAAGGCTACCAGAAAAAATACGGTAATATCCACCGCCTGGACCGCATTCTTGACGCAGAAGGGGATACACCTAATCGTTACAAGTTGTCCAAACAGGCCGATGTGCTCATGTTATTCTACCTGCTTTCAGCTGATGAGCTGGGGGAGCTATTTCGTCGTCTCAATTATCCGTTCGAGTACGAAACTATTCCTAGAAATATTGAGTATTATCTCAAACGTACTTCTCACGGCTCCACCCTGAGCCGGGTGGTGCATGCCTGGGTTCTGGCCCGCTCCAAGCGTGAGCTGTCGTGGCATCTCTTCAAGGAGGCCCTTGAGAGCGATGTTTCCGATATTCAAGGTGGTACTACTCCAGAGGGTATTCATCTCGGCGCCATGGCGAGCACAGTTGACCTGGTCCAACGATGCTACTCGGGCATTGAAACTCGCCAGAACAAGCTGCAGCTTAATCCATATTTGCCAAACGATTTGAAAGAGATACAGTTCGATATTATGTATCGCCAGCACTGGGTTAACCTTCTTATGACATCTAACCGGCTGGTGGTAAGCACGCGACCCCACGCTGCGGCGCCAATCACAATAGGCTTTCGAGAGGATACATTTGAACTGAAACCGGGGGATAAGCTGCAGTTTAAATTGTAGGAGAGGATGAACAAAAATCTAGCGAGATGTTGAGAAAAGGTCACTATAAGTAACCAAATCGCTTATGCCTATAGCAGCGCTGTGGTGTTTGAGCTTAGTGGTAAGGTCTTTTTCTGGGAGTTGGCTGCTCTTATCGATGTGATGTTGCTGGGGCACTGGTTTGAGATGAAATCGATTATGGCTGCCCCGTCTGCCCTGGAAGAGATGGCTAAGCTTACAATTCAAAGTCGGGGTGAGAGGATTTGAACCTCCGACCACCTGAACCCCATTCAGGTGCGCTACCAGGCTGCGCTACACCCCGTCGCCATGACTTCCCTTAATATGTTATCATAGTCACCGCAGCAAAGAAAATATAGATTGGCAGGTTGTGATTCTTGGCTAAGAAACAGAAGAAAGTTACACCAGAGCGAACCCCCACCAAGCACCAACTCTCTAAATGGCAGCGCCAGATGAGAATACGCCGAATTGTGATAACCGCTGCCGTTGTTTTCCTGGTTGGCATAGGGATCTGGGTGGGCCTTGAAACCTATAAGGACTACAAGAGCGATCCCTTGCGTCAGGTTGTGATTGAGGTAAACGGCGTCCCCTTTACTATGGAATATTTTGTAAAGACGCTCGATGCTTACACTGCAGGCATGAATTCCACAGTCATCTCTTATTATGGCGATTATTTTGTTGATATGGTCGCCGATAATATTATCAATGCTGAATTGGTAAGACAAGGAGCTAAAGAAAATCTGCGAATTGAAGTTACTACTGAGGAGATAGACGCGAAGCTAAAAGAATATGAGTTGCCCAATGATAGTGTATATCGAGATATAATTAGATATGACTTATTGCAGGAAAAGCTTAACGAATACTTTGGTTCCCAGCTGCCTAACACAATGGAGCAAGCTCACGCACAAGTGATGCTTCTAGAGAGCCAAGAGGTGGTTGATGAAGTGATAACCAAAGTTGAGGCTGGTGGCAACTTCACTGCTTTAGCTGAGGAGTTTTCCTGTAACTCCTCGATCAAAGGCGATTTGGGTTGGCTGCCCGAGGAGTTAATGCCGAATACCTTGATTGCCGATGCCGCTTTTAACCTTACCGTGGGAGAGATAAGCCAGCCTATTTATGATGAAACGGCGATTAAGGATGTCGGCTATTGGCTTATAGAGGTTACTGATGCACAAAATGAGACGATAAACGCGCAAGTTATGCTGCTGACTAGCGAAGTCAAAGCAGAGCAGGTTGAAGCCGAACTAGCAGCTGGCGGCAACTTCAGTGCTCTGGCTGGGAATTATTCCCAGCATGAAAGCAAAACCAACGGTGGTAAGCTTGATGGATTGGAACCAGGGGATATGGGCAGCGCGGCTTTCGACGAAGTTGCCTTCAACCTTACTGTCAACGAGGTAAGCGAGCCAGTTAAAGATGGATCGGTCCAAACCACCGGTGGCTATTGGCTCATAAAGGTCGTAGATAGGGGTGGCCATGAGCTTGAAGAGAACGTCAGGGAAGAGCTGATAGCCAAGCACCTTAACGACTGGCTTGAAGAGTGGTCAGAGGAAAGCACAATTGAAACTTACCTGGATGCAGCCAAGAAATCGTGGGCTATAAACCAGGTTTTGGCGGGAAGGTAACACCACAATGAAAAAGGCTATTGGCATCGGCTTACTGGGCTTGGGAACTGTAGGCAGCAGTGTGGCTGAGGTTCTAGTCACCAAGGCAGACAGCCTGGCTGAGCAAGCAGGGCTTTCCTTAATTCTGAAGAAAGTGCTGGTGCGCGATGTGAATAAACGGCGCCCGGCAGAACTTGGTCCCAACCTGTTGACCAGCCGCCCTGAAGAAATCCTCTCTCATCCCGAGGTAGATATAGTGATCGAACTCATTGGAGGCGAACATCCGGCAACAGAATATATAGAACGAGCTATCGCTAACGGAAAGCACGTAGTTACGGCCAATAAGGAGGTAATAGCTAAACATGGGTATGAGCTATTGTCTTTGGCCAGGAAAAACAGTACTGACCTCCGCTACGAGGCAAGCGTAGGTAGCGGCATACCACTCATCTCCTCTTTCCAACAAGACTTAGCTGCCAATAAAATCTCGGCCATCCATGCCATCCTTAACGGCACTACTAATTATATTCTGACTCGAATGGCACAAGAGGGACTGGATTTTGCTTCGACCTTAAAACAAGCTCAAAAATTAGGTTATGCCGAAGCCGATCCTGCCAATGATATAGAGGGAATGGATGCTGCTTATAAACTGGTCATCATATCCAACCTGGCCTTTCGGACTAAATTTGTCCCTCAAGATGTATACTGCGAAGGAATATCAAATATTGCCGCTCGAGATTTTCTTTATGCCAGAGAATTCGGCTATGCTATAAAACTTCTAGCCATTGCCAAGAGAGATGCTGACAAAGCGGAGATGAGGGTTCATCCTGTTTTTATTCCCCAGGATTCCCAGTTAGCTAAAGTAGATGGTGTTTACAATGCCGTCGAGGTGGAAACTGACTTAGCTGGCAAACTGGTCTTTTATGGGGAAGGGGCTGGAGCTCTCAGAGCTTCTAGCGCTGTTATGGCTGATGTGTTGACGATAGCCAGAAATATCTATCGCGGCGTAAATAATGTTCCTGGACTAAGATTAGACCAGAGGGTAACTGTTAAGCCCATGTCCGAGGTAACGACACGGTATTATCTCAGGTTGAATGCGCCTGACCGCCCCGGCGTTTTATCTCAAATCTCCAAAGTTTTGGGCGACAATTCCATAAGCATTTCGTCCGTAATCCAGCAAGAAAGCGACCTGGCAGCACAAACCGCCATAATCGTCATTATGACCTATCCGGCAGAAGAACAAGGAATACAAAAGGCCCTTAAGCAATTAAGGCAGCTCCCAGAGGTTAACGAGGTTAGCAACTTTATCAGAGTTGAGGGATGAAGCAAGGCGTCCTAAAGAGATATCGTGATTTCTTGCCAGTTACCCCGGCTACACCGTTGATTACGCTGGGGGAAGGCGATACTCCCTTAGTGGGGTCACGGATTTTAGAGAAGGAGCTTGGCTGTGGTGAGCTTTATTTTAAGCTCGAAGGCTGTAATCCCACCGGCTCTTTTAAAGACCGGGGCATGGTGGTGGCGGTGGCTAAGGCAGTGGAAAGTGGCAGCCAGAGCATCATTTGCGCCTCCACAGGCAACACTAGCGCTTCAGCAGCCGCTTATGGCGCTAGATTCGGACTCAAAACTATTGTCATTATTCCCAAAGGGAAGATAGCCATGGGAAAGCTAGCCCAGGCCCTTGTTTACGACGCCCAGATTATAGGCATAAAAGGTAATTTCGACCAAGCGCTTCACATAGTGCGTGCCTTGACCCAAAAATACCCTGTTACCCTGGTAAACTCACTGAATCCTAATCGCATCGAAGGTCAGAAAACGGCAGCTTTTGAGATTATAGATGACCTAGGGGATGCTCCCGATTATCTCTTCATCCCTGTAGGCAATGCTGGCAATATCACCGCTTACTGGAAGGGATTTGTGGAATATCACCGCGCGGGCAAGGCCAGCCACACTCCCAGGATGATGGGCTTCCAGGCCGCAGGCGCTGCCCCCATAGTGCTGGACAAGATTGTCAAACAACCCAAGACCATTGCCACAGCCATTCGCATTGGCAATCCTGCTAGCTGGCGGAAAGCAGTAGCTGCCCGGGATGAGTCGGGAGGCATCATTGACTGTGTTACTGATGACGACATTATGAATGCTTATAGATTGATGGCCATCAAGGAAGGCATCTTCGGCGAGCCAGCTTCAGCAGCTTCCTTAGCCGGGCTTATTAAGCTGGCCAAAAAGAAAAACTTCTCCGGCAAGCGTGTAGTTTGCATCGTCACCGGCACCGGGCTAAAGGACCCCGGTGCGCCAGCAAGATATGCCCAGGCACCGATAGAGCTCCCCGCTGACCTGGCAGCCGTTGAGGAAGCTTTGAAATTCCCGACCTCAGCGATTCCTGACTACGCCCGGAAATGACAAGAGGATGAGAGCCAGAGTTGTATTGTAGAGAGAATGACGCTGGATTGAAGATGTGAAAATTATGCCAAAAATTGTTACCGAAGATATAGGGAAATTCAGCCACCATTATCCCAAGGTAGCAGTTATAGTTACCGCTAGTGCCCGGGGCAGGGACGATGCCATGACCGCCGCCTGGCATAGCTCGATTTCTCTTAAGCCTCCCCTCTATGGCATCGCCATTGCATCTAAGAGATTCACCTACCAGCTTATTACTGAAAGCCGGGAGTTCGGCATTAATTTCATTCCTTCAGAAAAAGCCTCCCTCGCCGCTGCCATCGGCGGCACTTCAGGACAGCAGATGGACAAATTTGAGAGATTTAACATCAAGAAAGAGAAGCCTCTGAAGACCACGGCCCCTATCTTAAAAGATTCTTATGCTGCCTATGAATGTAAGCTGGTGGATAGCAAGCCCTATGGTGACCATCTCTGGATAGTCGGTGAGATTGTAGCTGTACATTTCCTCGAGGAAGCATTTACCCCGGTGGAGGTTCTCAACCTGGATAAGATAAAGCCGCTCCTTTACCTCGGCTCAGACTTCTATGCTAGCACAGATAAAAGCAGCGCAAGGCCTATAAAGAGGGGGATTTAGATGGTTAATCAGGATAAAATCAAACTGGCAATGGTCTCCATAATCGAAGCTATTGGTGAGGATCCTCTCAGAGAGAGCATAAAGGGCACGCCACAGAGGGTGGCTGAAATGTATGCCGAGCTTTTTTCCGGTTTGGATGTCGACCCTAAAACTGAACTGGTGGTGGACTTTGGGGAAGGATATGAAGAGATGGTGATTCTAAAGGATATTCCCTTCTATTCCATGTGTGAACACCATCTCCTGCCCTTCCATGGCGTAGCTCATGTCGGTTATATCCCCAGCCCTGGTGGCAGAGTGGTAGGGGTAAGCAAGCTGGCCAGGGTGGTAGAAATCTGCGCCAGGCGCCCTCAGCTTCAGGAAAGGATGACCCAGCAAATTGCTGACGCCATCTTTGAAGCACTTCAACCCGCTGGGGTGGCCGTAGTTATCCAGGCCGAGCACTTGTGCATGGTTATGCGGGGGATAAAAAAGCCCGGAACAACTGTGATAACCTCGTCGGTGAGGGGGAATTTCCGCAGCAAGGTAGCAACTCGCAGTGAATTTTTGTCCTTAATTCAGGGGAAGTAGTTTATTCGTGACGCAAGGACTCGATAGGGTCGAGTCGTGCCGCCCGGACGGCCGGGTACAACCCGGAAGCAAGTCCGATAAAAATCGCTACACCTACCGCCAGGGCAATAGCATTGCCGGAAAGCGTAGCAGCAAAGGAGAAACCAAGATTTGTCGCTATGACAGACATGATTTTAACTATAATCCACCCCAGTCCTATCCCCAGAGCACCGCCACAGAGCCCCAGTGTAGCAGCTTCAATGAGGAATTGAATCAGAATATCTCGGCGCTTGGCTCCTACCGCCTTGCGCAAACCGATTTCCCTGATACGCTCGGTCACCGAGACCAGCATGATATTCATAATCCCGATGCCGCCGACAAGCAAGGATATACCAGCTATGGCAGCAAGGACGAGCTGGAGTATTCCCAGCACCCGGGTGACCTGGTCTGCCACAGACGCCACGTTGAAAACTCTGAAGTCATCGTCTTCTCCCTCCCTAAGGCTATGGCGGGCCCTCAAGATATCGGTGATCTCCTGCTCGGCAGCTTGCAAGTCGCTGCTGGTCTTCGCCTGGACGCTGATCTGATTCACGTTGCTTCCACGGCTGCCCACCTGTGAGGTTGCCAGAGTGGCATAGAAGGTGGATAAAGGAATATACACCCTCATGTCTTCAAATCCAAATCCCATCCCCCGGCTTTCCAGTACACCGCTGACCTGGAATTGACGCCCACCAATCCTCAAGCTCTGACCGGTAGGGTCCATCTCGCCAAAAAGGGTCTTGGCTACTTCGCTCCCCAGGACGGCTACCCTTGACCTCGCTCCATAATCGAAGTCGGTTATGAAGCTGCCCTGCGCCACGGCATAGTTGTCCACCCATTCGGCTTCTGGCCACACCCCGGCAATAATTGTGTTGCTAAGGCTCTCTCCACCGGCTACAACCTGAGCGTAAGTCTGCGTCATTGGCGACACACCTTCTACAGAAGGGGCGTTTTGGGCAATCGCCTGCGCATCTTCCAAAGTCAGCGTTGACTGAGCTCCCACTCCACTCATGCCGAGTTCTGGAGGCATGACGTATATCAGGTTAGACCCCAGGGTGGCAAAAGACTCCTCTACTATAGCCGCCTGCGCACTTCCCAGAGATAGCACAGAGATAACTGCAGCCACGCCAATCAGGATACCCAGCATGGTCAAAGCTGACCTCATCTTGTTACCAAGCAAAGCCCGCAGCGCTGTAGAGAAACAATCCCAGAGTTTCATTCCGATGCCTCAATCTGACCATCGCGAATTTTAATGGTGCGCTGGGTATAAGCGGCAATATCCGGTTCATGAGTAACCAGAACGATGGTCATGCCCTGCTCATTCAATTGCTTAAAAATCGCCATGATTTCCTGGCTGGTCCGGGTGTCAAGGTTGCCTGTGGGTTCATCAGCTAAAATAAGAGAGGGATTATTTACTAAGGCTCGGGCGATAGCCACCCGTTGTTGTTCCCCTCCTGCTAGCTCGCTCGGTCTGTGGGTGACCCGATGAGCTAGTCCCACTGACTCCAGGACCTGTAATGCTCTTTGCCGTCGGTTGCTGGCACCACTGTAAATAAGTGGCAGCTCCACATTGGCTAAAGCCGTGGTCCGGGACAACAAGTGGAAGCTTTGGAAGACAAAGCCTATCTTTTTATTTCTTATCTCGGCTAATTGATCATCGTTAAGCTCACTTACCTCGGTCCCATCCAGGAGGTATCGTCCCGAGGTCGGCTTGTCAAGGCAGCCGATGATATTCATCAGGGTAGACTTCCCCGAGCCCGAAGGCCCTATGATAGATACCATCTCCCCTGACTCAATGCGGCAGCTAATCCCCCGCAGAGCAGGAACTTCGGTCTGTCCCGCTTTATACACTTTGGTTATGTTTTCAAGTTCAAGCATTGGCTACATCATGAAGAAGCCGCCCGGTCGCTCCTCAGAAGTGGGTAATATCACCTTTTCTCCCTCGTCCAATCCCGACAAAACTTCAGTGTTTATCCCGTCGGTTAGCCCCAAGGTAATTTCCCGTTCCTCCTCTTGCTCATCTACGAGCACTACAACCATTGGGTTTTCCGTGGTCCCCCGAATATATCTGTTCGGTATAAACAATACATCATCACGGCGCTCGATGATGACTTCAGCAGTGGCACTCATGCCATCCCTGAGCTCTGCGACGGGATTTTTCAAAGTTATGGTGGTGTCGTAAGATACCACCCCGGCTAGAATTGTGCCTACCGGGGAGATAAAAACAACACTGCCCTTTACTTCCTCGTCGGGCAAGGCATCTAATATGATATTCGCTTCCTGGCCTAGCTGCACCATGGCGATATCTATTTCATCAATAAAGCCGCGCATCTCTATCTCACTGGTGTCAACCAGGGATATTGCCGGAGTGGCCAATGCCGCTGTCGAGATTTCTTTTCCTTCAGTTATGCTGATGTCAGCTACCACGCCATCAAAGGGAGCCACTATTACCGCCTTTTCCAGGTTAAGCTCCGCCGATTCCAGGCTGAGTTCTGCTATTTCCAGGTTCAGCTTTGCTGTTTCCCAGCTCGCTTTGGCTGCATCTACCCTCTCCTCAAGTACCTCCTCGGACTCGCCCATAGGCGACCCGCCCTCGTCCAGGTTAATCTGGGCGATTTCATATTGTGCTCGGGCTGCCTTTACTCCTTCCTCCGCTATTTCGACTTGTAACTCAGCCATCTCTACACTTGATTCCAGAGACGGCGCATCAAGCCTGGCTAATACCTGGTCTTTTGTCACGTTATTCCCTTCGTCAACCAGCACCTCTTCCACTGTACCCGTGGCACCAAATGATAAATATGCTTTATTAGGCATTTCTAAACTGCCATCCGCTAAAACGGTTTTCACTATATCGCCCCGGGTAACCTCAACAGTTTTCGGTGTATCTTCGGTGCCGGTGCCTCTAGTAAGTACGACACCGAGCACTATACCAATAACAACCACGCAGATTGTTATTATTATTGCTAACCTTTTTTTCATTTTCCTTCATTCCCCCTCTCTATTTTGACAAACCACTCATTATAGCATCAATTCCATAGTGTCGGGCAAAAAATAACGCACCATATATTTTGACCTGGTCATTAACTTCGCTTGCCTTCACCCTCTATCCCAACATCAGCGGTTTTACTTTCCTTGACCAACCTGGCAACCTCATCAAGTCGGCTGCTCATGATGTTCAGCAACTCTTCTGCTGCCTCAGCTTTGATAAAGATAAGTCCCCGCCCACTAAAATGACCGAAAACGAGAAGTTTACTTCCAGTGTCTATGCCAAGTTCTTTTCGGGCTTCCACGGGAATCACCAACTGCCCTCGGGGCCCAAGCACAGCAGTGCCAAAACACCTGCCTATTACAAGCCTATCCTTTTGTTCCATTCTCACCTCCCGCATAAGCTATATCAGTATTGTATGATTTATGTTACTATTCGGAATTATATGATTTTTCTTATTATTGTGTCAAATAGTATGTTGGAAATTGTTTATTAACCGCTCGTGGTGAGCGGAACTATGAGCGTCGGTCATGATAAAATTAGGTTGCCCTTCGACAGGCTCAGGCGAACAGGTTGCTAAACGACCTCCGAATTTTAAGCGTGGCTCGCGATGAAAAAACTTATTGAAGGAGCAGGTAAGCTGGGGATAGAGTTCAATGCCAGGCAGGTAAAGCAATTTGAACTTTACTACTGGGAGCTAATTGAATGGAATAAAAAAATTAACCTCACAGCCATAACAGATTACTCCTCGGTACAGGTAAAGCACTTCCTTGATTCCCTGACCATCACCCTGGCTTTGCCTGAGGAAGAGGTGGCAAGACCGGATTTCAATATTATAGACATAGGCACAGGTGCCGGTTTCCCCGGCGTGCCGCTCAAGATTCTTTTCCCCCAGCCCAGGCTGGTGCTCATTGAACCCACAACAAAAAAGACAGCTTTCCTTCATCACATTATCCACAAACTGGAGCTGAAAAATGTCGAAGTGTTGAACAGTAGAGCTGAGGAAGCAGCTCATTTACCACTCTATCGTGAGCAATTTGCCCTGATTCTCTCCCGTGCTGTGGCCTTGTTGCCGACCCTGATGGAACTAACTCTGCCCTTTTGCCGGATCGGGGGAAGATTTATCGCTCAAAAGAAAGGAGAAATCGACCGGGAGGTAAATAGGGCGGAAAAAGCTATTGCCACTCTGGGAGGCAAATTAGACCAGATAAAGAAAGTAGAGTTGAGCGAATTTGACGATGTGCGTTATTTGGTAATTATTGATAAGATATACCTGACGCCGAGTAAATATCCCCGCCGCCCTGGATTGCCAAGGCGACGGCCCATTCAGGAGGTAAATATAGATGTGGAGTAGGAGATCCCGTAGGTTCTACTTTGGCCTTCCTCCCTTCGGTTTCTACTTCCAGGGATTCAGGCCCTTTCGCAACAAAAAGGAGTATCTGGACATGCTCGAGGAGTATAAGAAGGACCTGGAGGAAGAACTAAAGGAATTAGAAAGGGAGATCGAGGAAACAAAGAAGAGCAAGCCAGGCGAAGCTTAATTTGAAGGAATGCTGGAAGACATTCAAAGGCTGATTCAAAGCCAGGCAGACTTTATCATCAGTCAACAGCTTCCATCCGGGGCTATCCCCTGGTACCAAGGCGGTATCACAGACCCCTGGGACCATGTGGAATGTGCCATAGCCTTAGATTTTGGCGGCCGGTTCAGTGAGGCTGGCCTGGCCTATAAGTGGATGCGTGATACCCAGAATCCTGACGGAAGCTGGTATTCCAGTTATCACAATAATAAACCTCAGGACCTGACCAAAGATACAAATTTCAGCACCTACATAGCAACAGGGATGTGGTTTCACTACCTCACTACCCAGGACCTGGATTTTCTCCGTTACATGTGGCCTGCGGTGGAGAAGGGCATAAACTTCGCCTTAAGTTTACAACAGCCAGGCGGCGAGATTTATTGGGGACTAAGCGAGAATAATGAAGTCTGGCCAGGAGCAATTTTAACTGCCTCAAGCAGTACCTGGCTCAGTATTAAATGCGGCATAAGAATTGCTAAAAACTTGGGGGTAGATAAGCCTGACTGGAATAAGGCATGCCAGAAGCTGGCTAGAGCAATTAAAGAGCACCCCGAACGCTTCGATAGGTTAGGCGAGGATAAGAGCGGACATGCCATGACCTGGTATTACCCCATCCTCGTGGGACTACTCAAGGGGAAGCAAGCGGAAGAGCACATCTCAAGAGGGTGGCCGAATTTCGTTATAGATGGTTGGGGGTGTAAATGCTTTGCCGACAGACAGTCAGTATGCGTAGCCGAGACCTTTGAATTTATTCTGGCCTTAACAAGGATGGGTGCCAAAGATAAGGCAAAGATGGTGCTGGACTGGGTACTGCAATTTCGGGATAGCGACGGCGTGTTTTATCGGGAGGTATATTGGCCGCAAAGGGAGATAAGACGGTCAGAATTGGAACCACAGGCCCACGAAAAGAATACCTGGACATCGGCAGCAGCGATACTGGCTATGGTGGCTTTAGGTGGGACTAAAATACTATAGCCCAAACATTGGCTTGTAAGATGAGTTTAGAGCCCGGTGTTAAAAGAGTTTCCCGGAAGATTCCACTAGAAGACGACCCTGATGATTTCGTAGGTTACGAAGTCCTCATAGACTTTATGAAGCAACGGGCATTACACAAGCTAGAAGGAGATATCATCGAAATTGGTGCTTATATGGGCAGAGGTACTGCCAAACTGGCGAAGTTTGCCCAAAGATATGGTAAGAGGGTATACGCCATCGATGTTTTCGATCCCACTCTGGACAAAACTTTGAGTAAAAGTGGAATCAAGGCGGGTGACGTTTATGAAGCATTTCTCCAGGGCCGCTCAATGTTAGAAGCTTACCAGGAGTCAACTCGAGGTTTTGATAACATCATCACTATAAGGGAAGACTCTAAAAAAGTTAGCTTCCCCAAAGAACAAAGATTCATCTTTGGATTCATTGATGGCTGCCACCAGCAAGCATATGTAGAAAATGATTTCCATGTCATTTGGCCCCATCTTGTTTCCGGAGGCGCTCTCGGTTTCCACGATTATGAATTTGATGATTGGCTAGAAGTCACTAAAGCCGCCGATAAGCTATTACATGCGCACAAAAGAGAGATAAGCGAAGCATATGAGATAGAAGGAAAGTATAATATCCTGTCTCTTCTGTTGATTAAGAAGTAGAATTCATCTCCAGTCCTCCAAGGGTGGATATCTCTGACTGAATTGAAAGCAAGGCAGTGATGCCTTGACAATCCGCCGAAGTTCTTGAAAAAATCTCGGAAAAAATGCTTGACAGTACGTGGGGGGAGTGATACCGTATGTGACAATATCCTGCGGAAACTAGACTATTAGATAAGGGGGAAACTATGGGGCAAAAGAAAATCTTCGCGTCGGCAATTCTGTTGGTAGCATTGATGGTGGCTTTCCCGGCAGTCGGCCTGCTAGCCGGGGAAAGCAGCACAGACACCATGGATTTATCAACAACGGAGAGCAGTGTACTGGAGGTTTACGGCAAACTGCCTCTCTTGTTCATCGAGAACCAGGGGCAGGTGGATGAAGCAGTCAGGTACTACGTCAAAGCGTCAGGACAGACGGTCTATTTTACTGAAGAAAACATTGTCTTTGACCTTGTCCGCTATGACCTGGCGGAGGCAGATGACACAGCCGACAGGCTGGTATTCAGCCTCGATTTTCTGGGAGCTAACAGCCAGCCCGCCATAGAGGGCAGCGGCAAAGACGGCGCCGTGGTCAACTACTTTATCGGCAATGACCCTGAGAACTGGCATGCTAATGTCCCGACCTACAGAGAGCTGGTTTACAGGGACATTTACCCCAATATAGACCTCCGGCTCTATGGCGGTGGTGGGATGCTGCGCTATGACTTCGTCGTCAATCCCGGAGCAACACCGGAAGCCATAGCACTGGCTTACAGCGGTATAGACAGCCTGGCAATTATGGATGACGAGCTTGTCATCGGCACCGCCTTCGGTGATATAGTGCAGAGCCCGCCATATATATACCAGCAGATAGGAGATGAAGTGGTGGAGGTTGGAGGTGGCTTCAGGCTGGGCAGAGATAACACTTACGGCTTTCACGTGACAGCCTACAATAACCAGTATCCTCTCATCATAGACCCTGTGCTGCTTGACTACTCCACCTACCTCGGCGGCACATATGATGACGGAGGAAATGGCATAGTCGTGGACTCAGATAACCACGCTTATGTCACCGGAATGACGTGGTCCAGCACTGGCACCTTGCCCATCACTCCGGACGCCTTCCAGCCAGCCTATGCCGGGAATGGTGATGCCTTTGCCACCAAGCTGTCGCCGGCTGGAGATGCCCTGGTATACTCTACCTACCTCGGCGGCTCAGATGATGATGATAAGGCATACGGCATAGCAGTGGACTCAAACAACCACGCTTACGTCTCGGGATGGACATGCTCCGGCGACTTCCCCACCACTGACGGCGCCTTCATGACCTCCCCAGGCGGTGTTTCCTACCCTGATACATGGGATGCCTTTGCCTCCAAAATAGTAGCACCCTGCGACCTCACCACCGACAGCACCGCTGGAGGTTCGGTAACCGACCCCGGCGAGGGCACTTTTACCTATGAAAAGGGGACCGTGGTCGACCTGGTGGCGACAACAGATGCTGGCTACCAGTTTGTTGAGTGGACCGGTGATGTCGGCACTATTGCTGATGTCAATGCCGCTACGACCACCATCACCATGAACGGTGACTATTCCATCACAGCCGACTTTGAAGAGATATCGTCGGTTCAGTACGACCTCTCCATCAACAGCACGGAGGGTGGTTCGGTCACCACGCCTGGAGAAGGCACGTTTAACTATACCGTAGGAATTGTAGTCGACCTGGTGGCGACCCCAGATGCTGGCTACCGGTTTGTCGAGTGGACTGGTGAAGTGGACACCATTGCTGATGTCAACGCTGCCGCGACCAATGTCACCATGAACAGCGGCTATTCCATAACGGCTAGCTTTATGGGTGTTGAGGCTGGCGGTGTGGGCATTAAGGCTGACGACTGGATAAAGCTTAACTATACGTTTACTGGTTGGCCTGCTGGTCAGACGTATCCAGAGTGGTTGAAGTTCGAGTTTCTAAGCGTTGAAGGCACAATCGCTACTGTGCGGTTTACGCAGCGCATATCTGACGGAACCGAACAAAGCGATACCGCGCCTGTAGATGTTGTGTCTGGCATCGAAGTCCCTGGGCTCGCAGGAATTGTTATTTCCGCCAACCTGACAACGGGAGACTCCGTTTACATAGCTGGGTATGGCAATGTAACAATAGAAGGCGAAGCTACAAAAACTTATGCGGGAGCGAACAGAACGGTAGTCTATGCAAGCTTTTCGCAGAATGAAACCCAGGTTACTTACTACTGGGATAAATTGACCGGGGTAATGGTGGAGGTATCCTCAACTTCTCCCGGCTTTACAGCCACCGCTAAGGCAACAGAGACAAACATGTGGGAAGCTACAGAAGCTATAACTGTCCGGATGCCTTGGTGGCCTTGGATAATAGTAGCGGTGGTGGCGGTGGGACTGGTGATTTTCTTCCTGCGTAGAAGGAGAGCTGCTTAGACCAAAGGACGCTGAACTGAGCCTTTCCCCTCTTTACCTTCGCCCCTACATTTCAGGGTAAACCCCGCGAAGAATCCTTCGCATAGCTCAGGACGGCGTCTGGAGATTCTTCGTCGTCCAAATTCATTTGGCCTTCCAGAATGACATCACTAGATGCTTTCATTTGACATTTGTGATTTGACTTGCATGGCGTTATAATGGAAATTGATGGAAAAGGGTACCTGGAAAGTTAAGTCAGGACTGGCCCAGACGCTGAAGGGCGGGGTGATTATGGACGTGGTCACCCCGGAGCAGGCTAAAATTGCCGAGGAAGCCGGTGCCTGCGCTGTCATGGCACTGGAACGAGTGCCGGCAGACATCCGCGCCGACGGCGGAGTGGCTCGCATGGCCGACCCCACTGTAATTAAGGCCATAATGGACGCGGTCAGCATCCCTGTAATGGCTAAATGCCGCATCGGTCACTTTGTTGAGGCTCAGGTGCTAGAAGCATTGGGCGTTGATTTTATCGATGAGTCCGAAGTGCTTACTCCCGCCGATGAAAGCCATCATGTTTGGAAACATGAATTTAAGGTTCCTTTTGTCTGTGGCTGCCGGGACTTAGGCGAAGCATTACGGCGTATTGCCGAAGGGGCGGCGATGATTCGCACTAAAGGCGAGGCTGGAACAGGCAACATAGTTGAAGCTGTGAGGCACATGCGGGCAGTCCAGGATGGGATTCGCAGACTTCAAGCTTTGCCCGAGGAAGAATTAGTAGCTGAGGCGAAAGCCCTTGGTGCTCCTCTGGAGTTTGTAATGGAAGTGCATAAAACAGGGAAGTTACCAGTTGTGAACTTCGCCGCCGGCGGTATAGCGACACCCGCCGATGCTGCTTTGATGATGCAACTAGGGGCTGAGGGAGTGTTTGTGGGCTCGGGGATTTTTAAGTCCAGCGACCCCGCAACCAGAGCACAGGCCATTGTTGAAGCTACCACCCACTACCAGGACCCTGCTATCGTTGCTGAGGTATCCAAAGGTTTGGGAACCGCCATGCCCGGTCTGGACATAAAAGCTATACCCCAACAAGAATTGCTGTCCCCCAGGGGTTGGTAAGGTGAAGACAGGTATTTCACAGAATGCGAAGGGTAGTTACTGACGATTTAGACGCACTGCTTGATATCTTGCCACTCCATATCCATGAGCCGCTCGACCAGCAGCCCGACCATAACGAACTGTTGGAGGTAATCTTAGATTTAGGGCGTCTCCCCGAAGCCCGTTTCCCCCATAGAGAATTAGTCCTCAATTCTGAAGAGGTGAGCCAGGCTGATGTTGATTATGTAGTATCACGCATTGGCGAATTCACCGGGGATAATCGCGCCGGGATCAACCACACCCTTCACCGCATCTCAGCCATACGCAATAGAAATGGCTACATAATCGGCTTGACCTGCCGTGTGGGCAGAGCTGTGTTCGGTACCGTGAAGATGATTCAAGACCTTATCGAATCAGGCAAAAACGTTCTGCTTCTAGGGCGGCCCGGTATAGGCAAAACCACTATGTTGCGAGAAGTGGCTCGAGTGCTGGCTGATGACTTCAAAAAACGCGTTATCGTAATCGACACCTCCAATGAAATTGCCGGGGATGGAGACATCCCTCATCCCGCCATCGGGCATGCCCGGCGAATGCAAGTAGCCACGCCCGCTGAACAACATGCGGTAATGATTGAGGCAGTGGAAAATCACATGCCCGAGGTCATCATTATCGACGAAATAGGCACGGAACTGGAAGCCCAGGCGGCTCGTACCATCGCTGAGCGTGGGGTGCAATTGGTAGGCACGGCACATGGAAATACTCTGGAAAACTTGATAATGAATCCTACTTTGTCTGACCTTATCGGCGGCATCCAGACGGTTACCTTAGGAGATGAAGAAGCCAGGCGACGGCACACGCAAAAATCTATCCTGGAGCGCAAGGCTCCACCTACCTTCGGAGTGGTGGTAGAAATTGTAGATTATTACAAGGTAACCGTACATCCTGACGTGACCGAGGCTGTTGATGCTCTCTTGCACGGGCGACCCCCCAAGGCCGAAGTGCGCTGGATGGATGAAGATGGTGAGGTAAAAAGGGAGGCGATAACATCCCCTCTTATATGGGAAAGCAAGGAAGAGCAGCAGCCGGAAAAAGCACTGCGATTCTACCTCTTCGGCGCTAACCGGTCTCGACTGGAACAAATTGCCAAGGAAGGGCGAAAAGAGCTGAAAATCGCCGCTGACCTTAAGCAAGCTGACCTTTTCCTCACTACACGAAGTTATTACCGCCGCAAGCCACAGAAGATACGGGATGCCGAAGCACTGGGTATACCAATTTATGTCCTTAAAAGCAATAATGCCGCTCAAATGAGGCAATGTCTGGACGCCCTCTATCCCCGTGACACTCAATATACCTATGTCCATAATCTACAGCGTATCTTAGCTGGGCGCCGCGGTTTTAACTCTATTAACCGGAGCGTGGAACCTGGCGGCAGAAGGAAATCGAGGTAATCCTTGGGACTGTTCATCACCTTTGAGGGGGGCGAAGGCTGCGGCAAAAGCACCCAATCCAGGCTCTTGCTGAAAAGGCTTGAGCAACAAAACGTCCCCGTGGTATTAACCCATGAGCCGGGAGGCACGTCTCTGGGTAACGAGTTAAGAAAAACACTTAAGAGGAAACGGGATTCCTCTATTTCGCCCCAGGCCGAGCTGTTTCTCTTGGCTGCTTCCCGTGCCCAATTGGTGGCTGAGCTAATTCGTCCTGCCTTAGAAGAAGGTAAAGTGGTTCTTTGCGACCGCTTCACTCACTCCACCATGGTCTATCAAGGCTATGGGCGGGGACTTGATTTTACTGCCATAAAGATGGTCAACAATATGGCAACAAGGTATCTCAATCCAGACTTCATAATCCTCTTGGATATTTCACCTGAGCAGGGATTAGCGCGAAAGCAAAGTTTAAAAGACCGCTTTGAGTTAGAGAATTTATCGTTCCACCGACGGGTGAGGGAGGGTTATGTCAAGATGGCCGCGGCTGAGCCCGACCGCTGGTTGGTGATAGATGCTTCTCTACCTAAAGGGAAAATTGCCGAGATTATCTGGGATAGGGTGAGCCAGCTATTGCCTGACTTCTCATTGCGAACCGAATTTCCTCTCCCTTGACGGGAGAGGATTAAGGTGAGGGTGTAGAAGAAACGAGATTGCTTTGCTTCTTCACTATACTTCGTTTTGTGCGATATACTTATACAATACCTGTGGCTAAAAGAAAGGTCGCTGTGGCATTGAGCGGAGGAGTAGATTCCGCTGCCGCTGCTTTGTTGCTCAAAGAAGCCGCCTATGAAGTGATAGGTATACATATGCGCCTCTGGGAGTCTCCCCGCTTCGACTACCAGGCACATCGGGCGGAGAATATCTGCCGCATTTTAGACATTCCCTACCATCAGGTTGACCTGCAAAAGGAATTCGAGTCCTGTGTAGTTGACTATTTCTGCCAGGAATACCAACAGGGGCGGACTCCCAATCCCTGCGTTGCCTGCAACCAGCGCATAAAGTTTGGCCTCCTCCTCGATGAAGCACTCTCCCTGGGCGCTGACTATCTGGCTACAGGCCATTATGCCAGGGTAGAGCATTCCCGTGATGGCCCTCGCTTGTTTAAAGCAGCAGACAACCGCAGGGACCAATCCTATTTTCTTTATACTCTAACCCAGGAAAAGCTCGGCCGTGTCCTGTTTCCTTTAGGCGAGTATAGCAGGGACGAGGCTAAACAGATGGCAAAGCAGGGGGGATTGCCCACAGCAACCAGGTCCAGCCAGGATATTTGCTTCATTTCCCAGAAGAACTATGGCGCCTTTCTCAGCCAGAGATTTTCCACTCTGCCTGGCGATATTATGGATACCCGGGGAAAGAAATTAGGTCAGCATCGAGGAATAGCCTTCTATACCATCGGGCAGAGGCATGGACTGGGATTAGCCTCGGGCAAGCCACTCTACGTCACAAGGATAGAGCCTGAACGCAATAGAATTGTGCTTGGCTCTGAGAAAGAGCTCTACAGCCAGAAGCTCGCCGCTCAAAAGCTGAACTGGATATCAGGCAAGGCACCGCGGGAGCCCATTACAGCCAGGGCCAAGATACGCTATAAGTCAAAAGAGGCAGAGGCTATCCTCTTTTCCAGGAATGACTCCGTGGATGTTCATTTCGCCCATCCACAAAAGGCGGTAACCCCAGGACAGGCCATTGTGTTCTATAATCTCGATGAGGTACTGGGGGGCGGGATTATTGACTCCAATGAAATCGGAGCTTAAGCCTATAAATACAGAAATATAAATCCCCCTCTTAAGATAAGAGGGGGTAGGGGAGTTATGAAAGGGAGAGCTTTGTTGCAGTTTCCAAACCTCGATGAGGAAGATAAGCTCAAATCACAGGGCTATGAGCTTATCGCCGGCATCGATGAAGTCGGGCGGGGAGCTCTCGCCGGCCCGGTAGTAGCCAGTGCCGTTATCTTGCCCCATCCGGCCAATTTGTCCTGGCTCGGGTTAGTTCGGGATAGCAAGGAATTAGACTCCAGGAAACGTGAATCCCTCTTCGACCTGATTAGCAAGGAGGCTGTGGCTGTGGGCATTGGCATCGTTCCTTCTCAAGTGATTGACTCCATTAACATCCTCAAGGCCACCAAGCTGGCTATGATGCAGGCGGTGGAAAAACTGCCCAAACAACCACACTTCCTCCTTATCGATAGAGTAACTTTGTCTCAATGTCCCATCCCTCAAATAGGGATAACCAGAGGTGATAAATCGTGTCTCTCTATTGCCTGTGCTTCTATCATAGCCAAGGTCACCAGAGACCATATGATGGAGGAATTTGACCAAGTTTACCCTGGCTATGGATTTGCTCAGCATAAAGGCTACGGAACAGGAAGGCACATATCCTGTCTACAAAAGCTCGGGCCTTCGCCAATTCACCGTCTCTACTTTGCCCCTGTCAGGAACGTCATCGCAAGCCAAAGCTCTGGCCCTTTAGCTTCGGGTCAGCCAGTCCCGACCACTAGCCTATTCAGTCTGCCCCGTATGGATACAGATGAGCCGATACACTAAATAAAACTTGGTTAATAATTAGTGGCTTGGTACGGCTACTCGATAAGGTGAAAACTAAAGTGTGCTCACTGGACACAACCTTTTGCAGGCTTAATTGGTGTGGTGTCCCCGGAGTTCAGGTGACCGGGACCAAAAAAGTCCAGGGACGATAAAGCCGAATAATTTCAACATAGACTGTCTCCGGAGTAATTCCCAAGTTTTTGAGTTGATTGGCCGCTATGCCGTCGCTGGCACGCGCCAGCCCCAGAAGAACATGCTCGGGAAGAACCTTCTCACTGCCCAATCGTTTTGCTTCAGCAATTGCTATTTTTATCATTTCTTTAACAGCGGAGGTTAAGCCGACTCCTCCACCTTCAATAGCTTGTTTTTCTTTCATTAAGGTTTGGATATCTATTTGAATCCTGCCTACCCTGACACCTGCATTTTCCATAACCTTAGTGGCCGCACTCATTCTCTTTGATAGTGCCATTAAAACATGCCCTGTGCACACGTAGCTACAATTCAGACGCTTTGCTTCCGCTTCGGATTCAGTAAGGATATCTTGGACAGACTCCGACAATAGATCAATATGCTCCTTGCCTGCCGCCTGTTCCATCGGCACTCCTTCTGAAGACGGCCCAGATGATTTTCCTGTTTCTTTATCCAGAAGTATTCCTGCCTTCTTTAGTACCTCTTCATCAACATATATAGGCACATTCTTTCGTACAGCTAAGGCCAGTGCATCAGAGGGACGGCAATCTATTTCCTTTTGCCCTCCGTCATGCACTCGCAGAACAATCTTGGCGTAGAAAGTATAATTTTCAAGCTCATCAATAATAGCCGATTGAACACTGCCGCCTGAGGCTTCAATCGCTGCACATGTAAAGTCATGAGTCTGAGTCAAAGGTATCGATAGTGATACGTTCTGCACTCTCACAGCAATGGCATCTGCTTCAGCAGGACCAATCCAAATCGGGAGATACCGCACCCCTTTCTTTTCTTTAAGGATCACTACCCTCTGATAGTTCATCAGGCTTACCCTGATACTATCGATTATCATTTCTATGTTTGCCATGGCAACCTCCTGTTGTTCAGCCTAGTTTACCATTTAAGCGGCTATTCTGGGAACCATGATGCCTAATTTGTAATAGGAGGATTTGTCGCACTCACACAGGTCTTCCATTAACGGCTGGATAATGGTATAATTGAGTTAAAAGGAGGTAGAGGTGTTAAGAAGCAAATACTTCTGGATTGCGATGGCAATCTTGGTGCCATTTATCATAGTATGGATTATGGAAGGATTTGGATGGGCTATTGCTACATTAGTAATAATGGGTATGATTTTCCTCTTTTTTGTCATCTCAGCGGGCACAAGTAGAAGAAGGAGAAGATACTATTACGATGATGACTATGACGAGGAGATACATATGACCAGACGTCAATCACCTCGACGTAGCGACATTCAAAGAGGGCTAGATTGGCACGTGCCAAAGGTCAATAAAGATGGCGTTGAATTTATCACGGGTGCAAAAGGTTTGAGAAAAACACAAAAAGATGCCATGAAGAAAACCAAGAGGAATCTCTGGGGATAAACATACAATTAATAGGAGGTGTACAATGTCTCCAATCGTTACTTGCAAAGTGTATGGCGGGACTGGTGTTATTAAGAAGCCAGACCCAAGTATGCCAAGAATAACTGGGGCAACCATCAAAGTTCCTTGTGATAATTGCCACGGAACAGGCAAAGTCAGGATTTGAACCGAAATGGGATGATATAGACCTTGAACCAACAGCCTACTGTAATATCAACTCAAGTAGTCACCTGTCAATTAATGTGTATGACCCATGCGGTGGACGACCCGCCCGTTGAAGCTCTTTTAATTGTATATGCAGATGGGCACGTTGAGGTGCGATGTCCACTAAAGAGTTCCTGCGATAACGCTAAGTATGCAAATCCCCCTGAATATCGTGTTTGCGGCTACGAACATAAGTCTTGAAATACTTTCTGGTAGTCTATTAATAGTATGCGAATTAATGAGTAGCCCAGCCAGCTGATTTGGGGGGAGGACAAGCAAAAGGTGAGTTGTGACACAGCAACCAAGGGGGTGTTGACATCCTTACTATTCCAATGCTAGGTTGATTTATTGTGGGCACATTCCTGAAAGTCTTCTTTGGACTAATTCTAGTGATACTCGGTGGCTTCGTCCTAGTGAGCTCTGGTGTTGCTGCCATATTCTTCGGAGCAGGCGGTTTCATCGTGCAGGTTATCATAGCTATGGCCATGTGGGCTGGGGCTATTACGCTCTTTGTTAAAGCACGGTGATAGCCAAGGGGACTCAGGAAACGAAGAACCATTTTTCTTCGGATAAAGCCTCAGCTATCCTCAAACTTCACTGAGATAGCAAGTAGTATAATTAACATAACTTTGAGCAAAGTAAACTCGACGAAGGATCCGGTGATGAACCGTCAAGAAGTTGGTAAGCTGGGGGAGAAAGCAGCCCAGAAATTCCTCAAAAAGCGGGGCTATCGCATTCGCGAGACGGGTTTTCGTTGCCTTCACGGAGAAATTGATATCGTTGCTCAAAAGAAGGACTGGCTGGTCTTTGTCGAGGTCCGCACCAAGAGCAGTTTGGGCTTCGGCACTCCCGAGGAATCAATAACAGCCGCTAAAAAGAAAAAACTCGTCGCCTTAGCCCTGACCTATACCAATACTCACCAGAACCTCCCCCCTCTATGGCGCATAGACGTCGTAGCCATAGAACTCGATGACAAAGGCCAGACCACACGCATCGAACTCATCGAAAACGCCGTCGAGCAGAACTCCCGGTTTACAAGCTAGGTGCTCTATACTCTATAATGATCACGCCAATTTACGCCTTTGGCTCTTCTTGCTCTTTACTGCTCTTTGAAATACTTTTTCTCTTCCGCTGCTTTTTCTCGGGTAGAGATATTTTAACCTTCTCCATTTCAGCAAGCGCAGCTTCATTTAACAGGTGACGGATAGCTCCAACAAGCTCTTCTGGAGAAACTACAACTTCTGTTAATTGCTTTAGCCCACGCCGTATCAATATTAGCGACTTTTCTGATAGGATAACCTTAAGAATGTTCTGTGCGCTCAAGACATTAGCCTTTTCCCACAGCTGTGCCAACCTATCCCTTTTAATGTTTTTATAGCTGATTAGATTGAATTTCTTAGCTAATATTGCAGGGGCATCACTCATAAGATTCCAAGAATCTATGAGTTTTGTCTGGGGAGGTTTACCAAAAGAGATATGGTAGAGCTTCCACTCCTTGCTGTTGGTTAGCAACACCCATTCACACCCAATATCAATGGCATAGGACGCAGCTTGTCTAAGATGCTTTGGCGCAAGGTCAATGTTTACCCTTTTTATTTCAACGAGAAAGTCAGGTTTTGATGACTCTTTGTGGTCGATTTGAACGGCAAAATCACAATGCACCGTATCCCCAGCACCATGAATTGCATACTCTTGTGTAATATGCTTGAAAGTGTCATACCCCATAAGTATTTCAAAAAGACGGTCTATACGCTTACGTGTTTCAGCCTCATTCATATCTGCTTTAGCAATCGCCTCTATCATACTTCGGGCCTCTAATATAGCTCTCCGAGTCTCTTTATCCAACTTCTGCTTAGCCATGCCTACCTCCTTATGCCCTAATGTCTTTATAGATTATAGCACGCCGTCGAACAGAGCTCCCCATTTAATTGTTAGCTAATCTTAAATTACTAATCCTGCCGTTACCACCAGCGGAGTGGCTACACTGCACTATATAAGGTCAGTGAAGTTTGAGGATAGCTTGAGGCTCTATTGAGCAACTTTAAGAAGGGATTTGACTTTCGTCACAAGCATAACACAACGTCATTTTGTGCAGTCAAGCTTGGGTTTTGCTCACCTATTTTAGGGCAAAAGTCAAGTAAACACTTTGTCGGGCGAATGAGATTTGACTTTTCTTTAGAACCTGTTAAGATTTAATCACTAGTGCCATATTGAACATAATGGAGAGGGCTTATGTAAGGAAAATTGGGGGGGGGAGTTAGTCAAATGACTAGGAAGAAAATAATAGGGATTATTATAGCGGTCCTTCTGATAGCCGCGGGAGGGTGTTATCCCCTTGCTGGACCCTCGGGGAATCCAGCCTTCGAATTAGCGGCTACCGACCTCCCCGCAAATAATACGATGATGGTTTACAAGGTGGAAAACCCGGTGGTCACCACTGATTCAGTAAGGGAAATAGGTAGAAAGCTTGGATTTGAGGGTGGCGCTGGCTATATTGACAGAGATACAAAAATCGCTATGCTGGATGAGGGCGCAGAGGAGGTAAGGCAGCTCTCAGTTTGGGTCAATTCCGGAGCTGTTGAATATGCCATTGTGTATCCAGATAAGCTATATCCACCAGAGCCCCCCAACTTACCCTCGGAGGAGGAGGCAGGGCAAATTGCCATCGATTTCCTGGCTCAGTCGGGGTTACTGCCTCCTGATTCCACAGTAGGTGGTAGCTGCGAAGTCGAGGTAGTAACTGGTGGCACCTATGCTATCGAGGAGGAGGCCCCGCAGGAAGGTGTGGAGGAGGGAGGGGAGACAGAACCGGAGGTGGTGGAGGAATATGTCGCTCATCTGCTGGTCAGATTCCATCGCCAGATTGATGGGTTTCCGGTCACTGGTGCTGGTAACCAGTTGGGGGTGCGAATTGGCGATGAGGGCGAGGTTATTACCATCCTCAAAGTTTGGAGAGAGGTAACACCCTATAATGAGGTGGTAATCAAGATCCCGGACCAGGCATATCAGGAGCTGAAATCTGGCGCCGGCTCCTATGATGTACCCCTGGACTGTGAAAAGGTGGTAGTAGAGCAGGTTTACTCGGCATACTGGATGGAACCCCTGGACCAACACCAGGAGTATGTGGTGCCGGTATATGAGTTCAAGGGTAAGTGCCTGGATAAGGATGGGGAATACCTCGAGGATTTTGTTGGCTGGTGTGAAGCCGTAAAATAGATTCTGGGATTAAGCCATGAGGAACATCACCGCCATATTCTTGTCAGCGCTTATATTATGCAGCGCTCTGGTTATCAGTGCCTGCAACTCTTCTGGGCCTGAGATACCTGAGATAGAGATAGAGGCTGATTTTATTACCGTTGGCTTCGAAGACCACAGTACTATAGAGCTGACCAAGGGTTCGCCTGAATTCAAGGAAATCAACGATGAAGCTATAAGGATTTATCAGAACATATGTGACACTATGGAGGAACAGGTAGGTCCCGAGGGTATAGAGGAGATAAAGTATAATAATAAGTTTGTAGAGATAGAACTCATCGAGCCGGTAAGTGTGACCACCTACACCGACGAAGGGGAGGTTTATAAAATACTTGAGTTAACATCGGCGATATTTGTGTTCACTGGAGAATACGCAGGGTTTGTCCTTGTTGGGCCGCCTCCAACAGCAGAGTGGCCGGATTGGGCCGTGTTAGGGAGCAGGCGGAGTTTCGGCAATTTGGAGAATATGGTCGATGCGTTACATAGCTAAGCTGAGCAAGTTCTAAGCTCGCTGTCTGTTGAGACACTGCACAACTAGCCAAAATGTTACCTCTCTAAACCCGCTTGTTGAACTACTCATCAGCCACAGCGTACATAGTAATCGTAGCGCTTGCCGAAGAATTGTGTGCCTTGCCTACGCTCATAGTTGCCTCATTTGTGCAGTTGCCTGATTTATCATCAGGCATCGTCTCCCTTTCATAACTCCCCTTTAGCGAGCACTCACGGCGCTGAGTGCTCGCCAAGCCCCTCTTATCTTAAGAGGGGGAGTCCCTGGATAGACTTAGCTGTTACGAGTGCGCCAATGAATTGGCCAACTACATCTTAGCTGCCTTAGATGCGGCGTCCTTAAGCTGTCCCGGGAACAGCGGCTCGTGTCTTACGTCTACCGGTATAGGGTATCGAACGCCGGTCTGGTGGGTGGCTTCAAGCCCCCTTATAACCGGGTCAAGCCAGTTTGCCGGTATAGTGAAGGCTATCTCTTCATCCTGCACCATCGCCCAGACCCTATCGCCATTTCCTGGGAGCACTACCTTTGGCTCCCCGGTCTTGAATGTTTGCAGGACTCCTTCAGTGCAGGTCCCGCCCCGGCCGCTGAATATAGACTGCACGATCACACCTGTTTCCTGGGTGGCTCCGTGCACCAGCCGCATCAACTGAGCGGGATTGCAGAATATCATGACCAGGTCCGGGTCGATTTTAGTCCTCTCCAGTGGAGAGAAGACCACGCCGGCATACTTGCCCTTGCTCAGCTTAACCTGCTCTGCACCTTCTAGGCTGGTCTTGGCCGCATTCTCGTTAGCCGCGTATTTCATTACAACCATGAAATCGGTCAGGGCTTTTTTGGTCTCAGATTCAGGCTCGCTCCATCCATATGTATAGGCTGCAATCGGACAGGCGTTATCGTCGGTCGTTATTCCTACTGTCCAGCCGTACTTGCGGGCCATCGTCATACCGACGCAGATATTTGTCTTGAATCCCATGTCCCTGGAAGGACGGCGGGTCTTTTCCGGGAATTCGTCAACGCTTTTAACCAGCTTAACGGCGATAGGGAAGGTCAGGGGTCTTATGAGTCTGTTCAGTGCTTCCGCTTTTTGGGTCCAGTCTGTCACAGTGTCACCTCCAGCTATAGTTTATTGAGAGTAATAGTCTAGTTTTCCTAAAACCCACATATAATTTGCCGCATTCCACAGAGCGGTGCTTATGTTACTTTCAAGTAAGGCTCTAATACTTCAGGAATTAATACTGTACCATCAGCTTGCTGGTAGTTTTCCAGCACAGCGATAAGGACTCGGGGTAGAGCCAATCCTGAGCCATTAAGCGTGTGAACAAGCTGTGATTTGGCGCCAGGCTCAGGGCGATAGCGGATATTTGCTCGCCTCGCCTGAAAGTCACCGCAATTGCTGCAAGAACTGACCTCGAGCCACTCATCACAGCCGGGAGCCCACATTTCAATATCATATGTTTTGCAGGCGGCAAAGCCGAGGTCTCCGGTACATAATTGCACCACGCGGTGAGGTATGTCCAGCCTCCGGCATATGTCCTCAGCATCAGCTACCAATTTCTCCAGCGCTTCGTCAGAACTCTCAGGGTCGGTAACTTTGTAGAGCTCCACTTTATCAAATTGGTGCCCCCGCTTAATGCCCCTGGTGTCTGTGCCGGCAGCCATCTTCTCTCGACGGAAGCAAGGAGTATAGGCGACATAATGAAGGGGCAAGCTATCGGCACCTAATATTTCATCACGGTGCAGGTTGGTCAACGGTACCTCCGCCGTGGGTATAAACCAGAAGTCATCTTCTTCGTCGTGATATAAATTATCGCCGAACTTTGGTAAATTTCCTGAGCCGACCATACACTCTCGCTTTACCATAAAAGGAGGATAGATTTCTTTATAGCCATGCTCGTTTACATGGGCATCGAGCATAAATGAGATAAGCGCTCGTTGGAGGCGTGCCCCCAGTCCTTTGAGAACATAAAATCTGGTCCCTGAGAGCTTCACTCCCTGATGGAAATCTATTATGTCTAATTTTTCCCCCAGCTCCCAATGAGGCAAGGGCTTGAAGGATAACTCCCTTGGTTTGCCCCAGGTACGCACTACCACATTATCACCCTCGCCTCTCCCTAAGGGCACGCTGGGGTGGGGGATGTTGGGTAACTCCAGTAGCAAGGAATCAAGGTTAGCCTTAGCTTCTTTGGTCTGCTGCTGCAAGGAAGATACTTGCTCTCCCAATTGGCGCATCTGGGCGATGAGCTGAGGTGGTTTTTCCTCGCTTTTGCCCAGTTGTTTGCTTGTCTCGTTATGTTTGGCACGGAGTTCCTCGGTTTGACGAAGCAAGCTGCGATAACGCCTATCAATATCAAGGATGCTATCGAGAGCAAAGCTATCGCCTCTTTTCTCCAGAGCCTGGCGAACAAGTTCAGAGTTTTCACGAATAAGCTTAATATCAAGCATTGGTTTCTTCTCTTCGCTCAGGGCTCGGGCTTTGTCTTCAGCTGGGGGAAAAGTATCACTTCTCGAACAGATTGCTGTCCAGCGAGCAGCATCACCAGGCGGTCAATACCTATTCCCAGACCACCGGTGGGTGGCATCCCATACTCCAGAGCCTGAAGAAAATCTTCATCGGCGATTTCCACTTCCGTATCTACTTCCTCACCTAATTCAATTGCTGCTTTTGCTCGATCGGTTTCATCCATTGTTATGACTCCCCCCTCCCCTGGTTTCAGTTTCAGTTGACGGCGAAAGCGCTCTCTTTGGTCCAGAGGGTCATTAAGCTCAGTAAAGGCATTGGCAATCTCCATGCCGTTCACAAAGCCCTCAAATCTTTCTACCAACCGGTCGTCACCCCGCTTTTTCTTGGCCAGAGGTGACATTTCCACGGGGTAGTCCAGAAGGAAAGTCGGCTGAATAAGCTTTGGCTCGACAAAAGTGGAAATCAATTCGTCTATCAGCCTGCCCCTCCCTTTGCTTGACTCGACTTCCATTCCCAGCTCTGTCATCCGTGTCCACAGTGAAGCAGCATCGGGATAATCTTCAAAATCAATGCCACAAGAATTCTTTATTGCCTCACGAAGGTAAAGCCTTTGCCATGGTAGACCAAGGTCAATGGTTTGACCACTGCAAGCAAGCCTGGTATTGCCCAGGACCTCCTGCGCTATATGCATGAACATCTCTTCAACCAATCTCATCATGTCATTGTAATCGCTGTAGGCTTGATAGCACTCAAGCAAGGTGAATTCGGGGTTATGTTTGGTAGAAATACCTTCATTGCGGAAGACGCGTCCTATCTCATAAACTTTGTCAAACCCGCCTATTATCAATCTCTTGAGGTGGAGCTCCAGGGCAATTCGCAGATAGAAGTGTTCATCAAGAGCATGATGATGGGTGACAAAGGGACGTGCCAGTGCTCCACCAGGCTGTGGCTGGAGCACCGGAGTTTCTACTTCCATAAACCCCTGCTTATCGAGAAAACTTCTTATGGCAGTGATAATCTTGCTACGCAAAACAAAAATGCTTCTACTCTCTTCATTGGAAATGAGGTCGAGATATCTCTGTCGATAGCGTTTTTCTACGTCAGCCAGCCCATGCCATTTCTCTGGCAGCGGGCGAAGGGATTTGCAGAGCATGGCGAAATCGGATACGTCCAGAGTGAGCTCTCCGGCTTTTGTCCGGAAGAGCTTCCCCCTTGCTCCGATAATGTCGCCGATATCAATATCCTGAAGAAATTCGTACTTCTCCTGGCCCAGAAGGTCGTAGCGCAAAGAAAGCTGTATCTTCCCCGAGCTATCGCGAATATCAAGAAAGGACATCTTACCCATAGAACGCTTGGACATAATGCGGCCAGCCAGTGATATGTCCTGAGAGCTCTCTCCTTGCTGCTCAAAAAGAGTTATCGCTTCTCGAACAGTGTGGCTGGGATGATAAGAATGGGGATAAGGGTCTATGCCGCGAGCCCGAATTCTGTTCAGGTTATCCAGCCGCTGTTCAGTTATGCGTTCTAATCTTGAGGTCATCAGAGGTACACCACTCCCAAAATCTCCTTGGCTTCCTCTGCCAGATGCTGAGGCACCATTATTTTCACCTCACCTAACCCATCAACTGTAAGCCCGTAAATTAGACCAGCGCTCTCGTAGCTCAGGAGGACCGGTATACCTTCGCTCTCCAGCCGTCCTTTGATTATTTGCGCCTCCATGTACCTGGCAGTGCGCACAGTAACTAATTGTTCCCTTGTAGGCATAGGTCTTACCTTCGTTTATTTTAGCAGAAACTCTTAGAGTATTGCTAAAAGGATTGACATTGTATAAAATTTGCCCTGTTGCCTAAAAAGGCTCCATCACAAATCTAAAATTCTAAAGGAGGGAAGGTGATTTGTATGCGCTTGGAAGACATCTGCTACTAGAACTAAGAATCTGCAATAAGGAGGTGCTAGATGATCTAGATTTTCTCAAAGATTGTCTTAACGAAGCTGCCATTCAAAGTGGCGCTACCGTAGTGGGCGAGTCTTTTTATCACTTCTCCCCTTACGGAGTGAGCGGAGTGGTCAATATCGCTGAATCACATATTGCCATTCATACTTGGCCAGAATACAGGTACGCTGCCTTAGACGTTTTCACTTGTGGGAACGATGTAGACCCGGAAAAGGCTGCCAGGTTGATAACAGAGAAGCTGGGGGCCCAAAGCCACTCTTTAATCGAACTTCGCAGGGGGATTATGGAAGATAGCCATGTTGGGTGTGCAAAATGAAAGATAGCGACCCTGATAAACATAGATGGTTTTCTGACTATATAAGTCCTGACCTTACTATGCTGCATAGCATTAAGGAGAGGATATATTCAGGGCGAACTGAGTTTCAGTCCGTAGATATTATCAACACGGGCAGCTTCGGCGTTTGTCTCGTCCTCGATGGCAAAATTCAATCCAGCGAGGCGGATGAATTTATTTACCACGAAGCTCTGGTACATTCAGCTATGCTTACCCATCCCCGGCCAGAGAAGGTATTCATTGCCGGGGGAGGTGAGGGTGCCACCTTAAGGGAAGTCCTGGCACATAAGACAGTCAAAAGGGCTGTCATGGTGGATATAGATGAAGAAGTTGTAAGCCTTTGTCGTCGATTCTTGCCCTCCTGGCACCAGAATGCCTTCGATGACCCCCGGACAGAACTTCATTTCGTCGACGCCAGAAAATATCTGGATGAAAGTAGCGACAAATTCGATGTCATCATCATTGACCTGGTTGACCCTTTAGAGCAAGGGCCAGCACGCCTGCTATACACCCAGGAATTCTACCAAATAGTTAAACAAAAGCTAGGGCCCGCTGGCATTATGTCAGTGCAGGCTGAACCTGCTGAATGGAGAAACTTAGATAATTTCACCGCTATTGCCAATACTTTAAGAAACGTCTTCCCGATAGCCCGCCCCTACCAGGTCCATGTACCTTCCTTTCTGGGCTTATGGGGCTTTGTCGCGGCTTCTCAAAGCCTTGACCCCTCTGAACTGACTCCCGAGGAAATTGACACCAGAATTTCAACAAGAATATCAAAAAAGCTAAAATCCTACGATGGCCTTACCCATCAAGCTATGTTTACTATCCCCAAGCATATTCGCCAGCAGTTAGCTGCAAGCAAAAAAATTATCACTGACAAACAACCTATCTCTGCCTATTGATTTGCCCGCACAAATTACTTCCTTGCCGTTTCTAACATCTTTTTGCTAATTTTTTCTAATTCCACCTAAAAAGTAACTGCTCACCCTGATGTCATGGCTAGGTCTCCGTATCTGCCATTCTGAGGAAGCCTGGCGACCGAAGAATCTCGAAACCCTTCGCTTCGCTCAGGACGACATAGCAAGCTGATTAGCTACAAGAAGGGCTTCGCTTAAAGCCCGAGGATAGTGATGTCAGTGATACAACCGGGCAGGGCCGCCCATATTGTGGCCAAGCCCTTTACTCCTCCGGACTTTTTGTCTCTTCCTCGGCAGACCCCGCCACCTCCTCCTCTCCCTTTGAAAGATACAGCTCGCTCGTACTCGATTTCAACCGTGGCACTATTTTCCCACCACAATGAGGACATTGTATCTCAACAGCTTGTCTCACACTAAAGCCGATGCTAACAATTCCTACGACCGCCAGCGCTATTCCTACACCCATTACCACCCACCAAACTCTTTCCCCGAAGTCAGGCCTCTTTAGAAAAAGGCCAAGGACTATTAACGCAGCACCCAGAACCACCCACACCAGCACCGTTAGGATATCATACCTTTTATAAGTCATTTTCCCACCTCCTGTCCTAGACTATAAATAGAGTAGCATCTATCGTCTACGTTGTCTAGCCCCTATCGGCTTCTCCAAAGGCCTTTTTAATTTCATAGGCTTCAGCCCCCAGAGGTTACAGAAAACCTGTTATCCAAGAGCTGTTCATCAGGAGTCTGTAGACAATCGTGCCATGCCAGAGAGAGCACAATCAAGTTTGAAATTGCCGAATACACATTATGGACGATTGTTCAGCCGGGACTATCCGCGAAAGCTCGGATAACCCCCGACTGATGACATCATTTTACTCTCTTCTGATGATGCCAGCCCTTCTCTTCCTGTCGTTCTGGGCCCCTTTCCTTTTTGTCATTCTGAGCCGAAGGCGAAGAATCTTACCCCCGCCCAGGGTAAGGCGGAGATAAACTTCGCCACTACACCTCATCAGCCTCGCGCAATGACAGTATGCTGTCTATTTACATCTCTCCCGTGGCATTAAGGCCATACTGGTGGCACGCCCCAGCGGGAACACCCGGCGTCGGGGGCGTTGTTCCGCCCGGTATCCCTTCCACCTGCTCCCGTATCCTTTCCTCCACCCGCTCCCGTATCCTTCCCGGTATAACTGGAGGTTGAGGAGCCTCAACACCCCACTGCTCTAATGCCTGGACTCTCCTTTGATGACGTATTAGCAAATTAGCCATCGCCCTTTCTATGGCTGGTCGGGCTTGTTTCGGTACCATTTCCCAAACCTCTGCCAGCTCTTCCAGGTGTTTGGAGGTCGCCAATGCTACAAGCTCTTCTACCTTGGTTATGTTTAGGCCTATCTCCTGGGCAATTCGGGAAATTTCTTCACCGAACTCGGCCATCGCCTCAAACTGCTGCAGGGCATTCTCCACTGCCTCCACATCCCCAACCCTAGCCCTGACCCTATTCAACCTTCCGAGCATGGCGGCCAGGTTCATCTCAGCCGCCCTTACAGTGTTATTCTTCGCCAGAGCCGCCATGGCATGAAAATACCCCGTCTCCGATACGTTTCTCGCGTGTGCTATGGCTTCCTTTGCCTCGGGCGGCACCATGTCGTATACCGTATCCAGCACAGAAAGATGTCTTGTCGTAGCCTCGGCCACCCGTGCCGTTACGTTTCCTGTTGCCAGTCCCTTATCGCCTGCCCGTTCTATCCTGGCTAATGTCATATTCACGGCATCATCATATCCTCCCACAGCCAGGCCCAGGTATTGCGGACGCCCCTTTTCAGCCAGGGCTTCCATCTCTCCCACCCTCCGTTCTGCAAAGCTCAGGGCTCGTTGCGCCCTGGCTACATCGTTTCCCGGCAACATCATTCTCAGTTGCTCGGTAACGAGTTTTACCGAGTAGAGGACGTCACCGGGCAGACTCCCCTGTGCGGCATAAGCGGTGCCCCCGCCCACGGCGGAGAGAGTCAGTACAATTGCCAAAATAACACCTACCATGCTAAACCTCTTTCTCAGCGGTATTGTCTTTGTCTGATTGTTATAACGAGACCACGGCCATTTTGTTACAGCCTGCCTGCCATGAATCTGCTCCATAAGCCGGACCCGAGCCTTTATCTTGAAGGCGGGAGAGGGCTTGACATCCGGCGCCTCTCGAATTTCAAGAGCAATCCTCAGCAGCGGTTCCAGTTGCTCACGCATAGACGGATGCCTGTCCAGGCAGTCTTCGATGCTAGACCTGCCCGCTTTGATATCCTCAATACACTGGACAAGTATGTCCTCAAACTTTTTCAATTCTGTTTCCTCTCCTTTTCCAGGATATTACGGAGTTTGACCAGTGCCCGGTGCAGGATGACCCTGACATTTCCCTTTTTTTTCTTCAAGAGAGAGGCAATTTCAGTGAACTCAAAACCCTCCATAAAACGCAGGATGACCACCTGCTGCTCGTCGCTGCGCAGCTGCAAAATCGCCTTCCGCAACCGCTGCTGTTCAAAGCTGGCCTCGGCTGCCCGCTCCGGGCTCGATGCTGAACCGTCAGCCAGGACCTCGGCCTCGAGATATGCCCTGTCTTTCCTGGTTCGGTAAAAATCTACCACCAGGTTGTGGCTGATGGTCATCAGCCATGCAATAAATGGGCTCGCCGTTTTCTTATATCTGTCAATTACCTGCCAGGCCTTGAGAAAGACCTGCTGAGTCAGATCCTCGGCGTCCGCCTCATTACCTACCCGGTAATAGATGTGTCTGTATACCCTGTCGACATGCATGTCATAAAGCCTTCCGAAAGCCTCAGTATCATGACCGATAGCCTTCTGAACCAACATAGCCTCATCTGATGTTTGTCCTTCAGAACGATTCTGGTACACCTGTTTACCTCTTTTAACGAATAAGCCGCTTAAATGTTACAGAAAAACTGTTATCCAAGAGCCTGTAGGTAACTATGCCATGCCAGAGAGAGCACAATCAAGTTTGAAATTGTCGAATATGCGTTATGGACGATTGTTCAGCCGGGACTATCCGCGAAAGCTCGGATAACCCCCGAGTACTGACATCATTTTACTTTCTTCCGATGTCTATCGTATATCATATCCCTTATTATGCCTTTAGTCAGGACTTGTTTAATACCCGACAGATTGCGGACCAGCATGAAAAGGTCGATAGCTAATACATAGCGTACTAGCGCCAGCGAGCCTTCAAACAACCAGACAAACAGAGGCAACAGGGCAAATCCAATGAGTATGGCCGATGTAAATTTACGGGTAGTAAAGAACGGAATAGCTACTACTACCAGCGTAACAAGTATTGCCTCGGGGGCTAGCACGAGAAAGATACCTATAATGGTGGCTGAACCTCGACCACCTTTGAAACCTGCGAACACAGGGAAATTATGTCCCACTAGAGCCGCAAAACCAGTCCCAAAGATCCAGAGTTCCGAAATGTTTAGAGTCTGTGCAATGAATATAGCACCCGCCCCCTTCGCGACATCAATGAGGCCGACAAAAACGCCCTCATGAGTACCAATTTGGCGCATAACATTAGCGCCGCCCATGTTACCTGAACCAACGGTCCGAATATCTATGCCTTTTTTTATGCGAGACACGATGTAGGCTGTAGGAATGGAGCCTAAAAGATACCCGATGATTATGCTTAGAATACCTGGTAGCATGTCCTCACCCAGCTAGGTGGCGGATTGTCTGTCTCCAAGCATGCTAACAATAATGAGACCAGGCCCTGTGTGCGTGCCGATAACAGGGCTTGTACGCGAGAGGTAAATAGGAACTTGAGGATACTTTGAGTGCAGTCTCTGCATCAACCTGTTGGCCTCATCTAAGTCAGTGGCGTACTCTACAGCTAACCCTTCAACGTTGCCAAAGCTTGCGGCAAAGTTGTACAGGTAGTTTATCGCCTTAGCTCGGGAGCGTTCCCGACCACAGGGATACACCTCACCGTCCTTAATGCCGATGATCGGGTTTACCTTGAGTAATGAACCAAGAAAGGCTTGCGCTTTGCCGATGCGCCCGCCGCGTTCCAGGTATTCTAGGGTATCAAAGGCAGCACGCATATCTACCCGGCGCATGGTGTGACGGGCCACATCCAGCACTTCATCAAGGCTAGCCCCAGCTCGGGCTGCTTTGGCAGCAGCAATTGTTATGAAACCTTGTGCCATAACCGCCCATTGCGAGTCCAGGACCTCTACACGACATCGCTTCTTCATCAATCCGACGGCTTGTAACGCCACCTGATAGGTGGCACTGAGCTTGGAAGTTACACTGGTAACCACGATTTCGTTTGTTTTTTCGGCAAGCTTATCGTAGGCATCGGCAAAAGCCGCTGGTGGCGGCACAGACGTCGCAGGCAAAACCTTGCTGGTCCTTAGCTTTCCATAGAACTGGTCAGTACCTAGGTCGAGACCATCGCGATAGAGGTCCGTGCCAAAGCGGACAACAAGCGGAACCACGGTAATCCCGAACTCTTCAGCTATCTGAGGGGGCAGGTCGGCAACACTATCAGTGACAATAGCTATATTGGACACGGATATTATCCTCTCCTCCACCAAACAACCTAGCCAGTATCGTTTTGCGGCCACACGGGACTGGAATAGTCCGGGTCGTCTGTAGATATGCTATTGCTTGCTCATAAGCTGCGCGAGGAAATGACACCACAGCAGGGCGGGCTACCATGGCGAGAGAGGCTATTAGTCCAGCTACGATATCATCTCCAGTCAGTTAGTTCGGCCTTTGCCAGCATACTTCCCAGTGCCACTAACCATAGCGAAAAGGCGATTCCCACGCCTAAAATACACAAGCTTAACGTATCTTCCTGCTGGATATCCCCGATGACCATTTTGGACAATAAATAAGCAAGACCAATCCCAGCCGCTGCTAGCATAGAGTGTGCTACTACACGCCATCCTTTTCGTGTTAAAAGCTTGTTTATTATCATCGCTCCCTCCTTGCCCTACTATTGATATTATACTTCATGGAGAACATCCTGAAAAGTGGAGGAGAAAGTCGGCTCGGATTCAAAAGTTGGTTGGCCTGAGCCTTCTCATAGAATGGGCGACAATTAAGATTGGCTCCATTGACTTCAGATTGAACGTCTCGCTAGATTGTTTAATGTGGTTCTTTACGTCGTACCAGTTTGGGCATTGGCGGGGCGCGATCAGTCCTCCAGAGTGACGAATCTGTTGGCAAGTTCTGCGGCAGCTGGGAGTGACTGCATCCAGAATGCCTTGTTCTCCGGGTCTCCGGCACCGAACAAGTGGTCGTACTTTACTCTATCTTCACCGGTTGGCAGACGCTCGATGGTACGAACAGCCAGCTCACGCAGTTGGCGAGCATTGGCTAGGCGAGAATTAAGCGCCACATAATACAGGCTGAGCTTCTCCACCTCTTTGATTTCTCTGCCTACTTCCCGTCCTACCTTTCTGAACTGGCTGAGGATGACAAGCACCCGGTCTCCAAGGTTCATTGGCGGAATCTCATACTCATTCCCGGCTGGAATACGGGTTAGGAGGTCGGCGCCTTTGGGCCGCGAAGCAATACGTCCCTTCATTTCTACGAGGCTGGAGCCAGAACTGCCTGCCAAAACGAAGACAAATTGTGCGCCTCTGTCAGCGCTGGCGTCCAGGTACGGCAAAAGCACTTCGTACGGCCAGGCTTCATCGGGTTTGGCGTCGACCTCATCAATCAAGCAGAGGCATGGCTTACTCTCGGCATCCAGTTGACCAAGGCCCGCGAGGAACTCCTTGCGGTTACACTTGGCGAGGTTGCACTCCTGGTAACGAATAGGCTGTGGCAGTGAGGCTGCTACCTGTTGGACTAAATAGGTTTTGCCGCTGCCGGGCGCTGCCCAGACAAGGTGGTTTTCTCGCTTTCGGCTGGGGCGGTCAAATCCACCCGTAATCTTGTGCCGGACATCCTTCAATGTATTGCGCACGGTTTCTTCATGTCTGGTATAGTCACCGACAACACGATATCGCGATAGGACGGCCCAATTCAGTTCCGCGATGAATGACCGTACCTCGTGTGCCAGAGGGTCATCCATAGCCATGGTAAGGTCCGGCGCCACTGGCTGTCCAGAATCTGCTGCTTGATCAACGGTGACCGGGTCGCCCAGGAACTCAAGCATGGCCCGTAGCAATGACTCAGTATCGCCAAGCCAGGGAAGGTGGATATTCCCCTGGAGGGGAACGAAGCTGGCATTTGGGATTAAAGCCGCCAGTTCTCTACCCAACCGGAAGGGCATGGCCCGGTCTTGCTGGCGATGGAGCACCAGTGTCGGAACTCGGAGAGTGGAAAGCATATGCGTCACATCAGCTTTATATGTCAGGTCGAGGAGTTTAACGGCCATCTCTGCGGTACAAGACTGACGCTGAAGACTGGCGAATGCCTCAAGCGCGGCAGCGTCCGCTCCGGGCAGGAAGATGTCAGCAAGAGTCCTTGACCCTATCCCCCAGTGAGCGCGGACCAGGGAAATCAGTGATGTCTGCATTTCCTCTGTCGCGACCAGACTACCACGGGAGTAGGCGCCGTAGAGAATGAGGTTGGTGACACGCCGGGGATACCTGGCAGCATAGGCCAAAGCAATAGGACCGCTTTGAGAAACGCCCAGTAGTGCCAGACGCTTCAGCTTGAGATGGTCAATAACGGCTTGTAGGTCCTGAAGTTCGGAATCTAGTGAGAAGTCTGTCCGGTTGCGGTCGGATAGCCCACAGCCGCGCTTATCGTAAGCCACCACTGTATGATGACGTGCTATCCCTTCGACGAATGTACGATAATTGGGGTCTCGCCACTGCAGTTCAATGTGGCTAATCCATCCTGGAGGCCAACCCACTGCTGATCCCCCGCCCACAGTACAATAAGCGAGACGAGCCCCGTCTTGTGTGGTGCAAAACCGAATCTGCTGCTCCAAAATTGAAACCTCATCCCCTAATTTCGCAAATCTACCAATGAATCTATGTTAAGCCCTCGCAGCCCAGCTGTCAAGCTTACTACATACCTTAGGTCTATCAAATGAACTAAGCCTGATAGCTTGAGGCATTGAACAATTTGAGTTTTCCTGTAACCGAATTATGGTCAACTTGAAGCAGAGAACTCGCTGACCAAGTCACTTTGAAATTGACAGGTCACGATTCTAAGGATAGGATTCCATAGACAGAGAAAAACCAGACAGAAATGAGAATCCCATGCAGGCTGAGTTGATATACAATCCTTATGGTGGACAGGTGGTCATCAGGCACGAACTTGACAATGTGGTTGCTTTTTTAAATCGCTACGGGTGGTCTGTCACCTTACGAGAAACCAGCAAGCCGTTGGAAGCGACCGAACTAGCCCGTCATGCTGTCAATAGAGGTGCCAGGGTAGTCATTGCCGCCGGTGGCGATGGCACTGTCAACGAGGTAGCAAATGGACTGGTGAACACTGATGCGGCGCTGGGGGTGCTTCCTGTGGGCACGACCAACTCGTGGGCATTACAGATGGGCATACCGACCCTAAACCCCATGCTTCCAGGCACACAAGCGGTCAAGCTGATTGCTGCTCTGGAGGAAAGAATTGCACGTCCATTACCTGCCAACTACTATCGAAAGGTGCTGTTGGACGCTGCTCGAGTGCTCGTAGAGGGACACACCGTTGCCGTCGATATGGGCGAGCTCTCCGGTCGCCACTTTTTAATGTGGGCAGGTATGGGATTTGATGCCGCTATCGCCCAAAGCATACCGCTGAAAGAAAAAAGGGCATTAGGTTCCTGGGCGTACGTGCTCCCGACAATCGAGTCAGCTTATAGATACTCCGGCACTGATGTTTGTCTGAATCTGGACGGAAAGGTCGTAAATGTAAGCACGCCGCTAATTGTCGTCAGCAATATTCAACTCTACGGGGGCACGATAGCGATTGGGGCTAAGGCCTGCGTGAACGACGCCAGGTTGGATGTGTGTATCTTCAAAGGAGGCGGTTTCTTTACCTTTGTGCAGCAAGCTGCAAAGGTGCTCGCACATAAACATCTCCAGGACCCCAACGTGGAGTACTACCAATGTCGTGAAATAGTTGTCGAGTCAGCGCGCTCATTGCCAGTTCATGTAGACGGTGAGCCTTTTACCAGGACCCCGGTCGCCATCCATACCGTGCCCTCATCGCTGAAGGTGATAGTGCCGAAGATTGTGCCGGCTAGCTTATTTAGCCCACTAACCTGTTCTTAACGTCGGTAAAAGTTTTAGAGCAGAGGAATTGGAGGGAATGGATATAAAAAGCGCCAGCAGTGAAAAGCCGGCGCTTCTAAATTTCCTTGGTGGAGGCAGGGGAGGCCCCATCTCTCTCAGCCCCAAAGATAATTCTTAAGAGCCTGATCAAAAGGCAGGCCTTGGCAGTGGTGTTCAGATAGATTATACCTACATACAGAACAAATTTAAAGCTTCTTTCCCACTTTTTAGCCACATTGAGGAAACAAAAGGGGTTTTTACCATATTTAGGAACCTAGCTAGATTTTCCTCCTCTCTCCTATGTCGTGCTAAAATAGTGTTACATAACTCGGAGGTATTTATATGAGGGAAGTTGCTAAGTTAATTGCTTTTATCCTATTGGGCATAGGAACTATTGGTCTTCTAGTGAGTGAGTTTGTTACCGACTGGGGTAGGGGTGCTACTATTACGTTTGCTTGCCTCAATGTATCGGGATTCGTGCTCTTGGCTTTTACAGCTTGGATCATGAGAAAACGATGAAGATAAGGAAGGATAACCAACATTTTGATCTACGAGGATACGCCAAAATATGATCTATGGCTCAAACTCATACTAGGCGGTGTATTAGCCCTTACTTTGATATTGGGGATAATTTTCATTTTCCAGGATAGTGAAGTAGCTTTGGCAATGTTTGGGGTAACGCTTTTTGATGCTCTATTGTTTAAAGCAATTCTGCCACGGCTATTTCAGATATATCAGGACAGGGTAAGAATAGTGTTAGGTGGACCATTAGCTATAAATATCCCGTTTTCTAACATACGGACTGTAAGGACGGTTTCAGCTCGCAGGGTTTTTGTTTATTGGGGGCAGCGTTTTGCCACTTCAACACATAGTATCGTGGAAATAGTTCCTAAGAAAGGCTTGGGTTTTGTTATATCACCAGCCAACAGAGATATGTTTCTGGAGCAGCTTAATCAAGCTCTTTCGCAATAGTTAAACAAGAGTCAGATTTGGCACTACCACCTTTCAGCTTATGAGCCCAAAGAGCCCAGTAGATATCAAATTATGCAGTGCGGTGGATTGCGTAAGTTAAGTTAGCTAAAGCTTGAGTTGCTATTTAGAAGAGTCCTTGTGTTCATTACTTGTGAGCTTCTTGCTATGTTGCCAAAAACCAATACTAATAATGGCTAACGCGATTCCAACCGGCAGATAAACTCCAATTTTACCGCTAACTACACTTACTATAATGAAAATGAGCCCACTAATTGCAAAGAGTGTAGCAGCAGTTTTGTATGATTTGGAATTCCTGGATGGTTTACTATTCACTATGAAAGTTTATATCCTCTACTGGACGTTATATTGAGTTTATTCCATGTCCCCTTGGCAGTAAACATGCCACCATTTACATCCCACCGAAATCCTATTTATACAAAAAAGCTAGCGGTAAAAGGCTAGCGTTGTTATATTTGTGGTGGAGGCGGGGGAGGCCCCATCTCCATCGTACCGAAATTATTCTCCACAACCTTAAAGAGCAGCGGGCTTTGGTGCTTGCGTTCAACTAGCGTCACGCACACAACGAACGTAATTGTAGATACGGATTGCGTCACCTTGTGGGCCGCGTCCATAGGGGTAGTCGGCTGGGTCGCCGCTTTTAGGGTCACTACGTTGCGCCCCGGCGCCATGAACGTCAATCCAGGAATTACTCATGTAACCAAACGCTTCACCAAAGGCGACGTAGACGGCACTACCACCGCCGCCTGCTGCGTCCACATGGGTAGTGCTGGTCCAGTAGAACGGATAGTTCATTTCACCGCGCTCATCAATTATCGATGTTACCTTAAAGACCGGAGCAATCGCAGCCGAATTTGTTGTTTGCGGCGATCGAGTGTAGTCAACTATACTCTGTAATTCCTTGGCGTTTGGTAGACGCCAGTCATTATAGCCGAGGTAACTCTCCTCGTTCTTCTGCTGAACCCACGCTAGAGCATATTCCCAGTCCATTCCCTCGCCGCTATCATCCTTGGACCAGATCAAGCCTGTGGCGTTATCGGTGATCGTTCCATCACCATTGTTCACGAAATTATTGACGCCGTAATCCGAATTGCCACGTACATAGCGGACGAATTCTGTCATAGGTTGTCCCTGAGGGTCGGTGTCCCTGGGATAGCCCTTGATGCGTCCATCGGCGAAATTGACACCAAAGACGGTAGCAGCGCCATTCATAGTCGTCCCGACATATTCGGTCCAAGACCAGTACTGGGCATCAATGATCCGTTCACCAGCGCTTATATCACCATATTCAAAGTCAAAGTAGTTCGTGTCGATAAAAGGTACTGCGGGCTCGACGCTCTCTGGATGGGGATCAGTGCCGCTAAAAAGTATCAGCGAGTATAGTTCCTTGATAGTCGGGAGCCGCCAGTCATCATATCCGGCAAGATTAAAGTCTTTAGCCCCCGCCACAGCCTCATCGTATGTTACCTTGTTGCCCGGTGTCTTCTGCCACATCAGCCCGGTATTAAGGTCGGTAACGGTGCCGTCTCCATTCTCCTGATAAGCAGGCTGGATGTCTTGATACTGTGCATCCTGAGCGTAGAGTGGTTCACCAGCCTGGGGGCAGGCGATTTCTTGGTAGTTGTCATAGCATTTCTCCTGGGCGGTATCCACAATAACGTAACTTAGATTGAATTCTGGTTCCGTTATTTCCTCAGCACAGCCAGCAGTGCCAAGCAGCAATGAGATGCTTATTGCTATTACGAGAAGCAATCTTACTATTTTGCCCATCTTGATCTTCCTTGTTTTCATTCTACTTAACTGCGTAAGAGGTATCAACCAGGTGTTAGGAAATTACTAAAACCGAAGCAATATTGGGAGAGTGAGTCAATAGGTAATCAAGCTCTAATTGTTACGACACCCTCAATGGACGGGAAGAGCGGCGTTCCATCATCAAAGCCTCATCCAAACGAAAAACGCTAGCTCTACAAGGCTAGCGCTTCTAAATTTCTTGGTGGAGGCGGGGGAGGGTTGAACTCCCCGTCCAAAAGAAGGTTGCCAGAATATCCTACAAGCTTAGTCAGCTCTTTTTATCTCATCTAGCTTTAATCTGCTGACTGAATCCAGCTAGACCAGCCAATTTTTCTTAGCCAACCCCTATCGGCATCAGGATTGGAGCGCCTCGATTTTTTCTGACACCTAATCCCAAACTTCGAGGAGAGCTCAGGTTAGATGTGACCCATTAAGCGTAAACAGGTTCGCCAGTTATTTTTTGCCACTTGTTTTATGAGGTTAGTGGCACCTCAGCCTGCAATTCTGTAGGCCTCCCCCTGTCGAACCCACGCGCCCCCATGTTCTAGCCTGCTTCCCCGTCACCTCCTTCTATACTTCAGCGCCCGGTCCATCTCCCTTTCTGCGTCCCGACGGGCGATAGCCTCCCTTTTATCGTAAACTTTCTTCCCCTTGGCCACCCCCAGCTCTACCTTAGCCACCCCATGTTTAATATACAGCTTAAGGGGCACTAAAGTCAAACTCTTCTGCATTACCTTGCCGGCAAGTATGTCAATCTCTTTTCTATGAAGAAGCAGCTTGCGAGGCCTGACTGGCTCATGAGTGTTATAGCTCGCAGCATCGTAGGAAGCAATGTGGCTATTATAGAGCCACAGCTCGCCATTTTCCGGCTTGGCATAGGCATCACTTAGATTCACCTTGCCTTCCCTGATGGACTTAATCTCAGAACCCTTGAGGACGATTCCTGCCTCAATGCTCTCCTGAATATGATAGTCGTGGAAAGCTTTGCGATTAACGGTTATCACGCTGGAACCTTTTGCCATATAGCAATTTTAGCACCGGAACGTAGTGCGAGCAATTTACGGCACACTACCTGTCAAACTTGGCGCCAGTTCGTGAGATTGCCACGCACCTTTCAGGTGCCCGCAATGACAAAAGGCGAAGGGCTAGCAATGACGATTCGAGCTGCTAACCGACCTCAGTTATTCGTTTTTCTTCTCCAGTCCTTTTTCCTGAGCAAATGCCTTTGCGCGCTTACTTACCTCACCAGCCTTCGTGAGTAGGTAGATCATGCCACCCAAGCACACAAGGAAAATGCCGACGCCAATAGGTCCCGTCCAATATAAGACTAGCCACATATCCATTTCTCCTCCTTTAATTGAACATTCAGTTTTATTACCAGATTGTATATATGGGCTTATGGCGAAGTCAAGAGAGCGTGCTAGCTGACCACATGAATAACACTGGGCCCTGCATTTGAGCAAGCTCTTTTTCAATATACTCTACGGGGGCAAGATAGGCAAGAGATTGGTGCGGGCCGTTGAAATTATACTCAATAAGGCATTCAGCTAGCCGGGGATTAAGCTCTTCAGGGTCTAAAGATAGATTAAAGTTGCAAAGCCACTCATAGTCCAAGGTCGGATTGAACCCTTCCAACTTCGAGTTAGCCTTAGGAGGTTAGCCACTTATGAAAGTTCTGGCTCGAGATACCGAAATGCCGAGAAGTGCAGGTGGCATTCTCCTTACCCACTGTCTGTATAATACGAGACCATCCACTCCACTCTCAGTCGTTCATGGGGCTTAAAGGTCAGAATCTCCAATAGGGCCTGCTTCATCGCTCAACCCCATCTGCAACGTGCATCGTCTCTATATCAACTTCTTCCACGGCTGCAACGCCAATTGAGGATTCAACGACTGATCTTTGGCGGATATGTCAACAGCTAGAAGAAAAGGGCAAACTCCTTGAAGGAGTTTGCCCTTTCTAGTTTACAAGCTTCAGATTTGAGCCCGGCGGTGTCTTAGCACCAGCAGGCTGGCACCGACTATAATGGCTGCAAGCAGGGCAATCCAGGGTAGCAGCACGCGCACCTTGTTTATGGGATAGGTCTCCCAACCTACAGTAGGTGGGGGAGGCACAGTTTTACCGAAGTAGTGGGAGGGGTCGTTGTCGTTAACCTCGATAGCACCGTAGTAACCTACGACAGTACCTATATTGGCATACTGGCCAGCTACGGCCGTACCGGTGGCTCGGTAGGTCCAGGTCTCAGTGAGATCCAGCACACCGAAGTTACTGGTGTCACCACTGACATAGGCTGGGGTTACACCGGGCTTATTATCGGTGACGAGGATACCGGTCAGGTCCACACCGCCGGTGTTGGTGACAATGTAGGTCCAGGTAACAGTGTTGCCTATATTAATATTAGGCCCGGGCGCGGTGTCGGCATCTATGCCATTGGTATGCTTCTCGATGTCAATGTCAGGGCCTAAGCCGGTGTAATGCGATGGATCGCTGTCAGAGACATTAGCCCCGACTGAGGGTTTACCGGTAACAGTAGCCACATTGGCATACGAGCCCACCGTGGCTGTACCGTTGTATGAGTAGTACCAGGTCTCCAAGGGGTTCAGCTTAAAGTCACCGTTGTCACCGCCGATGTAAGTTGGGTTGAAGTCGTCACTCATGTTGCCCGGCGTCCCGTTGTCATCGACCACGACTACGGGGTTGAGGTCAAAGTCGCCGGTGTTGGTGACATTGTAGGTCCAGGTAACATTACCACCCACCGGAATAGAAGGCCCGGGGCCCGTGTCGGCGTCCTCGCCATTGGTATGCTTCTCGATATGGATGCCGGTTTCCGCTTCCCAGTCCTTCTCGGCCGGGTCACTATTATCACCAGTGCCGTCAGTGGAGATGTTAAAGCTGGCACCACCAGCCCCGCCAACAGTGAATGCCGACTGGGCGGTGACTGTAGAGTTGCCCGTCACGTTACTGGTCAAGATTGTCTGAGCACAGCCAGTAGTAGTCGGGACACTGGTAACGCTAAGGTTACCGACACCTATCTTGGAGAAGTCAATGGTTATTGGCTGGGTGTACAGGGCATAGCCACTGCCGCTGTCAACATATACACAGGCGGTCAGGACATGTTCCTCACCAACATTATTGGTTTCTTCGAGTGGCTCGATCTCGATCTTGGCCTTCACACCCAGGTAGTGGTCGGGATCGCTATCTGTGACGTTGAAGCCGTCGGAATAGCCCGTGGCGGTGCCTATATTGCTGTACTGGCCGACGGTGGCGCTGCCCGATGCCCGGTAGAGCCAGGTCTCAGTGAGATCCAGCTCATTGTCCATATCGGTATCGCCATCGTTAAAGCCGTCCGCCGGGCTGACGTCGACCGGGATTGGACTGAAGTCGTCACCTGTGTCGCCCGGAGTACCATTGTCATCGGTGACAACGATGCTGGTAAGGTTCACGCTGCCGGGATTGGTCACTTCATAGGTCCAGTTCACTGTGCCATTAACAGCAATGTATGGCCCGGTGGGCGAATTGTTGTCGGTGCCATTGGTCTTCTTGACGATATTGATAGCCGCCGGGCCGTTCGAACCGAGCAGCCAATCCTCTGTTATGGTCACGTCCACCATGGAGCCCATGAACGCACCAATAGTGAATGCACACAGTTCTCCGTCCTGATTCGGTAGGTGGCTGAAGTTCCAAATCTCGAACTCCAAATCCGGAGCGCTGCTTGGGGTCCAGTATCTAATACCGAGATGATCATAACCAGTCGTTAGGTTTGCAGCAAAGAACGCCATGGCAGGTGGGGAGTTTGTCGCGCTTTTGACCGTGAAACCAGAGAAGTCTGTCTCAGGCGGTACACCGGCGATAACATCCCAGTTACCATCCTGGTCCAGGTCAAAGTAAACTGCCACGGATTCACCTGCGCCAAGGTTGGGAGCGTCTGTACCCGAGTCATAGGTCATTAGCCCTTCGTTGCCGTCGGTATCAGCATCACCGACTGTTTTGTAGCTGTTAACCCCTACGTACAGGATGTCGGTGGCCGAGTCATACGTGAGGCGCACGTCTTTGATATCCCAACCGCTACTTGTACCCAGGACTGGGTGAGTCGGCACTAACGTGTCTTTGCCACCCGGGTCCACAAAGATCAAGACACTCGGCCCCGCCGGGAAGTCAATCTCAACATCACCGGTGAATGTCGGTGGGGCCCCAAAAACGGGTGCCACCACAGCCGTGGAAACTACCAGTGCCAGTGTTACCACCAGCCCCAGAAGTATTTTTGGTCTTTTCAGTTGTCTTTTCAATTGTCTTTCACTCCTTTCGCTATCTTACGACCTACATTTTTCAAATGAAGAGCATGATTGGTTTTGTGCTCTTTCAGTTGCTCTTACCCGGGCCATTTCTATGCCCTGGCGCTACTTCTTTCTTTCGACTCAGTACTCTTCCTGTACCAATATTGTAGCACGCTTTGCAGCCATGTCAAGAGCGTGTACTCGTTCATATGATTAGTGACACCTCTTTTTTTGTCATTGCGAGGAGCGATAGCGACGAAGCAATCTCTAAGTGAGGTTGCTTAGTGCAACCATAGCAGGCTCTAGCTTCACGATGAGATTGCCACGCCCCGACGAGGCGGCGCTCGCAATGACATGGAAGGTTATTAACCAGTGTTACAAACACATAAAGTGTCACTAATCTATCTGAACTAGATCAGAGCGTTCTTCTTGACATTAGCTCCAAGACGTAGGAGAAAGAGAGCTTTAGCGGAATTCTGGGCCAGATGAAGGCCGTTCATGTCAAGACAAAGGACTCCTTTGAAGTAACGATTGAAAGGATTTTACGGAGATGCTGGCAACTTTGTTATCCACTGCATTCCGAGGCCGCTCCTTGCTTCTGCCTGCCCACGTATTGATGAGGCAACAAACCGTTCGCCCCAGATAGCCTCGGTTCTGGGCCTACCCGGGGCGAGGGTTTTCTTTGCGACGTCACCCAGTCACGTATGACCAAGGAACGACATCAAGCCTGGCGTCTCCTTCTGAGCATAAACAACGTTACAATTCCAGCGCAGCCCAGCAGGAGCGCCCAAGGCGCCAGAAGCTTCAACTTATCCACCGGAAAGGCAGTGCCGCCTACTTCCTGCGATGTCCTGTAGCTGCTGGGGTCGGTGGCACTAACCGGGAAACCGTCGGAATAGCCCGTGGCAGTACCCATATTGGTGTACTGGCCAAGGGTAGCGGTGCCCATCGCTTGATAAAGCCAGGTCTCGATGAGATCCAGCTTGTTGTCCATGTTGAGATCGCCATCGTTAAAGCCGTCTGCCGGGCTGATGTCGACCGGGCTCGGGTTGAAGTCGTCACCTGGGTTGCCCGGAGTACCATTATCATCGGTGACCACAACATTGGTCAGCGGCACGGTGCCCGGATTGGTCACGACGTACTTCCAGGTAACAGGGTCATCTACCGAGACCGGAGGCCCATCCATGCCGTTGGTCGTCTTAACGATGCTGACAGCCGGCTCAGTCTCGCCAAATAGAATATCCTCTACAAAGTCGTCCACCAAAGAGCCCATGAATGCGCCAATATCGAATGCACCCAGTTCTCCGCCCTGGTTCGGGAGGCCGTCGAAGTCCAGAATCTGGAACTCTAAGTCCGGAGCAGTGCCTGGGGTCCAGTATACAGGACCCAGATGAGCAGCCGATAGGTTTGTCGCACCGAAGGAAGCTAAGTTTGGCGTTGTGCCTAGTGCGGTGTTAACGGTGAAACCAGAAAAATCTACGATTTCTGGTACACCGGCGATAACATCCCAGTTACCATCCTGGTCCAGATCGAAGTAGACTGACACGGATTCACCAAAACCAAGGTTGAGCGAGTCTATGCCAGTACCATAGGTCATGGTTCCTTCGCCACCATCGGTATCAGCATCACCAACCGTTTGGTAGCTGTTAAGCCCTACGTACAGGGTGTCGGTTGTTGAGTTATACGTGACGCGCACGTCTTTGATATCCCAACCGCTACTTGTTGTGTTCCCGCTTGGGTGCAAGTGCACAAACACGTTCTGGCCGTTCGGGTCGGGAAACGTCAAGAAGTCGGGCCCTGTCGGGAAGTCAACCTCCACATCACCATTGAAACTGGGTGAGCCCGCCATCACCGGCACCGCCATAACCATGGAAACTGCCAGCGCCAGCGTGACCAGTAACCCTAAAACTATTCTTGGTCTTTTCAATTCTCTTTCACTCCTTTCGCTATTTTGCGACCTATATTTTTTAAATAAAGAGCATGATTGTTCTTATGCTCTTTCACTTCCTCTCACCTACATTTTCTTTCTCATTAAACAATTTCGAATCTGCTCACCTCCTTTTATTTCGTTCTATGTGAATACTCATACACGAAACCCAGACAACTATTGCCCGGTTTCGGGGGAAATAATTCGAGATTCAGCCCATTTTCTCTCTGCCCCTTCAAGCTCACAAAAAGCATCATTACCAGCCGCTGTCACATCTCAATCCTCTCGCCCCTAAGCCATTTACCCCAGCGCTTTCTATGCCCTGACACCATTTCTTTCTTCTGACTTGATACTCTTCGTATAGCACTATTGTAGCACGCTTTGCAACTATGTCAATAGCATTTTTCTTAACATTACCTCCAAAACGTAAGAAAAAAAGAGTTTTGGCGGAATTCTGGGCCAGATGAGCGCCGTTCATTCTAAGGTACAGCACTTCTGTGAAGTAGTGATTGGAGGAATTTTCACAAAAGACTAATTTACTAGGGGAGGTGGCTCTTCTACATGTAGGGGACGTTATCGGGTGCTCTTTAGTTTGGATTGAGAGAGCGGATTTTGCACAGTTTGTTCGGCGCTATTTATGCAGAGTGGTCTGGTAAAGAATCTCAGACTCATGTGGCCGCCACTTCAAACTCTGATACATCACGGGCGTAACCCAAACACGCAGCGATATGCTCTGCGGAGTATTGTGGCTACAGATTGCCGCACAGTTTTCCACTACTGGCAACGACAATATAAGTGTAACGTTGCCTTCATGGGCGGAGGTGCCGGGGACGTTCAATCCAGATCCCAGCCACCGACATCACATTGCCCCCACCAGTTGGCTCCCACAGCAATCACGGTACCGTCGGCCTTGAGTCCCACCGTGTGATATGCACCTGTGGTGACCTGGATGGTGCTTGTCCAGCTACTGACGTCGCACTGCCCATGGTAGTTGTATCCGACGGCTACTACGGTGCCATCTGTCTTACGCCCTACTGTGTGAAAGCCGCCTGCGGCGACCTGGATGATGTTTGTCCAGCCAGTGACACCGCACCGCCCGTAGTCGTTGTCTCCCACGGCGACCACGGTGCGGTTGGACTTGAGTCCCACCGTGTGATAGCCGCCTGCGGCAACCTGAATGATGTTGTTCCAGCTACTGACATCGCACTGCCCGTGGAAGTTGTACCCTACAGCGACTACGGTGCCGCTGGACTTGAGTCCCACTGTGTGGTAGTCTCCCGCAGAGACCTGAATGATATCCGTCCATTGATCCACCCTGCACTGCCACCAGTACGCGTATCCTACGGCCAGTACGGTGCCGTCGGACCTGAGCCCCACGGTGTGATAGGCGCCTGCGGCGACCTGGATGATATCTGTCCAGCTGCCGACATTGCACTGCCCGTAATAGTTGTATCCTGCGGAGAGTACGGTGCCATCGGACTTGAGTCCCACTGTGTGGTAGCCGCCTGCGGCGACCTGGATGATGTCTGTCCAGCCGCCGACATTGCACTGCCCGTGCTCGTTGTCTCCCACGGCGACCACGGTGCCGTCAGACCGAAGTCCGACCGTGTGCCCTTCGCCTGCGGCGACCATAAAGGTCACCCCTGTCTGCTCAAAGTAGGCGGTGATATTCTTATTTGAGTTCATGGTGATGGTAATGGAGGTTTGACTGCCGGTGGCATCTCCTCCCCAGTTGCTGAAGCTATAGCCAGATGCGGGCATCGCCATAAGGGTTACCTGGCTTCCTGCGGCATAAGTTCCCCCGCTAGGACTAAGACTAACGCTGCCGCCTCCTGAGGGACTAACACTGGTGGTAAGAGTATAGTAGGTCACCCCTGTCTGCTCAAAGTAGGCGGTGATATTCTTATTTGAGTTCATGGTGATGGTAATGGGGTTTTGACTGCCGCTGGCAGCTCCTCCCCAGTTGCTGAAGGTATAGCCAGAGGCGGGCATCGCCATAAGGGTTACCTGGCTTCCTGCGGCATAAGTTCCCCCGCTAGGACTAAGACTAACGCTGCCGCCTCCTGAGGGACTAACACTAGTGGTAAGAGTATAGTAGGTCACCCCTGTCTGCTCAAAGTAGGCGGTGATATTCTTATTTGAGTTCATGGTGATGGTAATGGAGGTTTGACTGCCGGTGGCAGCTCCTCCCCAGTTGCTGAAGCTATAGCCGGAGGCGGGCATCGCCGTAAGGGTTACCTGGCTTCCTGCGGCATAAGTTCCCCCGGCAGGACTAACACTGCCGCCTCCTGAGGGACTAACACCGGTGGTAAGAGTATAGTAGGTCACCCCTGTCTCTTCAAAGTAGGCGGTGATATTCTTATTTGAGTTCATGGTGATGGTAATGGGGTTTTGACTGCCGCTGGCAGCTCCTCCCCAGTTGCTGAAGCTATAGCCGGAGGCGGGCATCGCCGTAAGGGTTACCTGGCTTCCTGCGGCATAAGCTCCCCCGGCAGGACTAACACTGCCGCCTCCTGAGGGACTAACACCGGTGGTAAGAGTATAGTAGGTCACCCCTGTCTCTTCAAAGTTGGCGGTGATTGAGTAGTTGTCATCCACGGTGATGGTGGTTGAGGCAACATTGACATTGCCATTGGCAATGGTGCCCACATCGCCGGTCCATTTGACAAAGCGATAGCCGCCAAGTGGGTTCGCCACCAAACTAACCACCGCGCCAGAGTTATATGCGAAAGTCCCCACTCCAGGAGTGGTTACCGAACCGCCAGCGGTGCTGGAGATGGTGAGGTCGTACTGAACCGGCGGTAGCTCCTCAAAGTTGGCGGTGATGAAGTAGCGGTCGTCTATGGTGATGGTGGTCGAGGCAGCATTGACATTGGCAACGGTGCCCACATCGCCGGTCCAGTTGACAAAGCGATAGCCACTAAGTGGGGTCGCCACCAAACTAACCACCGCGCCAGTGTCATATGCGAGAGTCCCTTCTCCGGGGGTAGTTACCGACCCTCCTGCGGTACTGCTGATAGCAAGGCCGTACTCAATACCAGCACAGCCTGTCATCCCTGCAATCAAGGCTATTATGAGTAAACAGAGGCTAACTCCTGTTATGTGATGGCGTCTCCTCGAACTCAACATCGTATTCATGCTTTGCCTCTTCTCCGCTTGCCCAATATACGGGGCAACTGCATGTCCGAACCGCCTTGGGTTTCGCAAGGGACGATAGATTTCAATGCGGTAGCAAAGAAAGCCCGGCTCGCATATCTAACTCTGCTCGGCCGAGCATCTTCCGGACTGCGACAATCCTCTAACGCACACACTTGGCCGCCGACCTTATATGACCCCTGTAGCATCATTCTACCATTATCCAGACGGTTGTCAATAGCTTGTCATGCTCGATCATATGATTAGTGACGCCGCCTCCTTTCTTTTGTTTGGTTGATGGAGCTTAGGAAATTCCTGTGGAGCAAGGTATCCCAGCCCCTGGTGAGTTGGGGGGTAGTTTTCGGGCCAGATGAAGGCCATTCATTTCAAGGCACAGCACTTCTCCGAAGTAGCGATCGCGGGAATTTTCGCACAGGACGAATTTACTTTGAGGAGTGGCTGTTCTAAAATGTAGGGGGGGGGTATATCGGGCACTCTTCAGCGTGGGTTGGGGGAAGAGGGTCTTGAGCAAATCTATACAGGACATTACCTACTGAGAAAGGAGCTATGCTATGAGCCGTGCCGATAGATTTTACCTATTCGTAACTGTTTTTCTGGTTATCGCCGCAATAGCTGGCGGCGTCATGCTGGCGGTGCAGCACAGCAGAAGCCAGCCTGTGGAAATCGTTCTATCTCAAACAGAGCCTCCAGAGCTGAGCGGGGAGCTTTACATCGGCGGCGCTGTGGCTAACCCCGGCATATATGCTTTAAGGGAAGGTGATACCTTGCAGACGCTCCTTTCCGATGCTGGGATTGAACCCGATGCCGACCTCAGCCATATCGAGATTTATGTTCCACAAGAAGGCGAAGAACAATCTTCCCAGAAGATAGACATCAACCGGGCCGAACCCTGGCTTCTCGAAGCCCTGCCCGGGATAGGCGAGGTACTAGCTCAAAGAATTATAGATTACCGCAGCGAAAACGGCTCTTTCAGAAGAATCGAGGAATTGCTTAAGGTCAGCGGCATCGGCGAAGCGACATTTGAAAAGATAAGAGACTACATAACCGTGTCAGCCTAGGAAGCCCTCTCCGAATCTGCTGACTGAGCTGGTGATCGAGCAGAGATGAAGCTCACCAAGTGAGTGTGATTGTAACAAACTGCAGAGCTCACAGACTCTTAAAAACAGACGTTCTTTTCTCTTTAGAGGTTTCTAGCCGCTTCCTTGCAAATTTCGCTGGCTTGAGATCACCTTGAGCCCCTCTCGCAAGTGATCCTTATAATCAGTGCTAAAGAAATCTTGTCTTAACATGCGTTTGCTGTATTTCAGCAACAATGGTGTAACTTTCGTGATTTGCTCTGCTATTTCCACTGCCGCTGGCATGAGTTGCTGACGAGGCGCCACTTTATTTACCAAGCCTATTCTATAAGCCTCTTCAGCACTTATTTGGCTACAAGTAAAAAGCAATTCACTGGCTTTGCCTCTACCCACTACTTGGGGAAGAATTGAGAAGGCACTATAACATAGCCCTCCAATTAAAGGCCCAATAAAGCCAAGAACAGCGTCATCTGCAGCCACCCTGATATCACACAGCAATGCCTGCTGAAGCCCATCCCCCAAGGTATAGCCATGTATCGCTGCTATTGTAGGTTTATCAAGGTTCAACAACTCCTCCTCCTCTTTGAGACTCATAAACTCCTCCAGTTCAGACTCGGGAGCCGTGATGTCATAGCCACTTGAAAAGGCACGTCCGACTCCAGTCATGATGACAACTCTCACATCATCGTCAGCCTCCAACTCGATTAGAGCTTGAGATACCTCTCGCTTTACCTGTACATTTATAGCATTGAGTTTCTCTGGCCTATTAAAACTGAGAATGGCTAAATGGTTTCTCTTTTCTACCAGAATAGTTTTGTACATTTGTCATCTCCTCCTATTATATTTCGGAATTCTTTAATTGATGATTTGGCGATAGCTTGCGGGACCATCATATGTTCGCAATAGGCTGAACCACAGTTGAAGGCTAGTTTGGGGTTATTAATATAAGATAAATTTTATTCCATGTTCCAAAGCGACAGGCCTGTCAATTCATCGTATTTTCGCTCGAGCCTGGGACCTTCCAGTTGACGCAAGTGAACTTCAGCAGCAAAAACGATTCCCTCCAACAAATGGCCAGCCTTAGTATTTCCCATTTCATCGGCAAGTACCACATGCACATGAGGGAAGGGCTCTCCATCTTTTAATGAGATGTTTCCCATACAACTTGCCATTTCATGAGGCGAATCAATTTTCATCTCCCGGTATTCATGATTTTTCTGGTCATAATAGCCGAGCTTGGCACGCTTTAAGGCACCGATTGCCGTAAAGCTTCCCGCCTCAACTCCCTTGCTCCTGGCAAGTTCAGTTATAGACTGGATTAGGTCGGCATCATAATTGAGGCGCACAATTAGCTCTTTATTGGCGTTATACTCAAAAAGACCCATCGGATTATGACCAACCTTCATAACTTCTTACCATCCTTTCTATATCAGGCAATGGTTCGTAAATAATCCCACCTCCTATAACAATTCTGCAGCCATCATGATCCCTATCAATTACAGCATTTGCTGCATTTTCAATGTACTTCTATTTTATCACAGGGATGAGCTCATTATGCCTACCCTTGATGCAAGACAAACTGGTAAACTAGGTCACAACATAGTCGTACGGGATTGGGGCTCTTGTATGTGGCTGCTTTATGTTAGCTGTGCCTGGGTAGCGGGGATATTCCTGGCTTCTCGAAGCCCTGCCCGGGATAGGCGAAGCCACAGCCCAAGCTATTATGGATTACCGCAGTGAAAATGGCCCTTTCAAAAGAATCGAGGACTTGCTTAAGGTCAGCGGCATCGGCCCCGCGATATTTGAAAAGATAAAGGATTACATAACCGTGTCGGATTAGGAAGCCCTCCAAATCCGCTGGCTGGACTTGCTGCTATTCGCCTTTAGGCTGAGCAAGCCTCACCCTGATTGCGTGGAGGCGACCGTTGGGGTCGCGTGTAACCTCAAATTCCACTTTTTGCCCTTCTCTAAGGGAACCATAGTCCACCCCTTGAAGCTGGTTGCGGCCAAAGAAGAGCTCTTCTTCCCGCTCTGTCTTGATGAACCCAAAACCACGGTCTGCAATTAGCCGTTTTATTGTGCCCTTTTGCATGGAATGCCTGTCCAAATCCGCTGGCTGGGCTACGTTCATTTTATTCCCTTGCTATCTGTAGGGCAAGAATGAAACAGAATCCGCTCAAGATTGCAAATAAATCGACTCTTATCTCATCGCTTCTTCGGGCCCTTCCGAAGATATTCAGAGGCGTTCTTTCGCGCTTTCTTTCCTGTCTTTTTGGCTGCTTTCTTCTGAGCCATCCGTCTCCTAGTAAACGCAATTCCCTTTACGACATTATAGCAGCCTGGTAGACGACACACAAGAAACACAAGGTTTGAGGATAACTCGAGGCTTTGTCTCCAAATCCGCCGGGCGGGCTACTTCTCTTTTACGCAAGGGTGCTCTTTAACGTCCCCGTGGCATTCTGTTATTTGTTCAGGACTGCATTCCTCTGGCTTGCCCTTTAGCCTCTCTGGGTGCTCGCATCCCTTTGTGCTTTCTGATTTGCACATTTACATAACCTCCTTCATTGCCTACTCTAGGCCTACTATCATGAACTACTTATCAGCCACAGCATACATCGTAATCGTAATTGTGGCACTTGCAGAAGAATTTCTTATCTTACCTACACTACTGGTTATCTCATTATTGGGCGTGTTGGCTGATGAATTCACCAATCCTGTCAATTGCCTGCTGTCCTTCTGGGAGTATGGCAGCGAAGAAATGCCACATATGGATCATATCCTCCCATGGCTCTAGTATGACATCCACGCCAGCGGCTCGTACACGGTCAGCCAAGCGTGTGGCATCATCGAATAGCACTTCTGCAGTTCCTACCTGAATCAACAGCGGGGGTAAACCCGTCAGGTCTGCATATAGGGGAGACGCTAAAGGCGTACGAGGGTCGGTGTCCCCAAGGTAAGCCTTCGCCAGCATCAGTATACTATCTCTAGTTGCTACAGGGTCTATCTCCGCCTTAGTAACCATAGATTCCCCTAGGCATTCCAGGTCCACCCATGGTGAGAGACAGATCCCTGCCCGTGGTAGTGGTTCACCCGCATCTCGTAATGCCACGAGTGTTGCCACAGTCAAACCTCCGCCAGCGGATTCGCCGGCAATTACCAGTCGAGCAGGATCTACCCCAACAGAAAGGAGCCAGCGGTAGGCCGCTCTGGAGTCGTCCACTGCCGCTGGGAACGGGTTCTCTGGGGCAAGCCGGTAGTCGAGGATAAGGACTCTAGCACTTGCCGCTCGCGACAACCGAGAAACCATCTCACGGTGTGTATTGATTGAACCCAGTACATAACCACCGCCATGGAGGTAGCAGATAACCCGTTCAGCCACTATACCGGGAGTAGTAATCCACTCGGCGGGAACACCTCCTGCATCGACCGGGTCACAACGTACGTCTGTTGGAAGTTGGAACTGCGTGAAGCCAACCTCCATTTGGGCACGCTGTTCCTCGATACTGAGGTCTACCATCTTGGGACCCGATCTAAATATGTCGATAATCATCTGAAGTTCGTTGCTTGCCATAAGCTTTCCTCCTTTCCAAATCCACTGGCTGGGCTACTCATCAAGTAAAAGCCCAGTCCGTCGAGTAATTGTAATTATAGCACTTGCTGAAGCTTCAATATAATTCCATTCTATTACAGAGAAAAGCTATTCATGTCTATCCTTGATGCAGGGCAAACTGGTAAACTAGGTCACTACATAGTCGTAGGGGATTGGAAGTTCTTCCATGTGGCTTCTCTATGTTAGCTGTGCCTGGGTCGCCGGGGTATTCCTGGGTTCAAATGTTAGCCTGCCTTTACTGGCCTTATTCTTGGGACTTATCCCCTTTGTGCTTATCCCTTTCCTCCCCGGCAGCAGGAAGACCTTACTAGTAGCCGGGTTATGCCTCTTTGCCCTCATCGGCGGCGGACTTTGCTTCCCGTCAAGCTTGCCTCCAGCAGATGAGCATTCCCTCCGCTTCTATAACGACAAAGGAATCGTAGAAATTCAAGGCATGGTGGCAGAGGAGCCTGACATTCGGGATAGACTTTGCCTGCTAACATTTTCCGCCAGCGAAGTAACTGTGAATGGCGAAAGAGAGGAAGTATCGGGAACCGCCTTAATTCAAGTGCCCCGATACCCTACCTACCATTATGGAGATGTCCTTAAAATAACAGGAAGGCTGGAGACGCCGGAACCATTTGATAACTTTGATTATAAAACCTACCTGGAACGCCAGGGAATTTATTCAGTCATTTATTATCCCGGGGTGGAACTTCTGGACAGTGGCCAAGTATTGAAACCTCTGCAGTGGATTTATTCCTTGAGGGAACGGCTCTCTGTTTCCTTAGCCAGAGCCTTGCCTGAGCCACAAGGTTCACTGGCTCAAGCCATTTTGCTGGGCTTGAGAGGCAACATACCTGATTCCCTTTATCAAGCCTTTTCCAGGACGGGGACAGCACACCTGTTGGCTATTTCTGGCTTGCATATGAGCATCATTATTGCCATCCTCCTAAGCCTGGGCATCTTGCTTTTTGGTCGGCAGCGTTCCATATATATCTGGCTGGCTCTCGTGCTTACATGGCTTTATACCCTGCTCGCCGGGATGCACCCGCCGGTAATCCGAGCGGCAATCATGGGAAGCCTATTTTTAATAGCTGAATATCTGGGGAGGCAGCGAAGCGCCATCATTGCCCTGGCTTTTGCCGCCGCAGTGATGGTGGGAATCCAGCCTTATATCTTGTGGAGCGTATCTTTCCAGCTCAGCTTTTTGGCCATGGCCGGCCTTGTTCTCCTCTATCCTTACTTCCAGGCGTGGGGGAGAAAAGGAGTTGCTTCTATATTTAGAAATAGGGAGGCGCTAGTGACCACGGGCAGTATGATAACCGACGTCTTTGTCGCCAGCCTGGCAGCTATCATAGCAGTCTGGCCACTCATAGCTTATAACTTTGGTGTAGTCTCTCTAGTTGCCTTGCCGGCAACCTTCTTTACCTTGCCTGCTTTGCCCTTTATCATAGTCACATCAGCGTTAGTCGCCTTCACGGGACTCTTTGCCTTGCTTGCTGCTCAAATACTGGGCTGGCTGGCCTGGCTTTTTCTCAGCTATCTCGTTTTTCTAGTTCAAGGCTTTGATGCCTTGCCCCACGCTTCATTAGAGGTGACCGCTATTTCCACCTGGCATATCTGGGGGTACTATGCTATATTGGCTGGAGTTATAGCGCTCTTTAACCACCGAAACCAGTTGGCTGATTTTTCTTCCAGGTTGACTTCAGGAATAAGGAAAGTCACTCAAGGCATTCCTAAACCTCGCCTCGGCTTTTCTCCGAAATGGCTTATCCTTCCCCTTTTGATAGTAGCTATCCTGGTGTGGTCTGTGGCTCTGACCACGCCTAATGACAAGCTTCATATAAGCTTTCTTGATGTGGGACAGGGAGATGCTATCCTGATTCAGACGCCCAATGGCCAGGACATACTCATTGATGGCGGCCCTGACCCCCAGAGAATTAATTTGGAGTTGAGCAAGAAGCTCCCCTTCTGGGATAGGACGATAGACCTCGTGGTCTGCACTCAACCTCACGCCGACCATGTCACAGGCCTGGTAGAGGTCCTTCTGAGGTACAAAGTGAAGCAAGTGCTTGAGCCTGGGGTATCTTATAATTCCTCTATCTATCAGGAATGGTGTAATCTTGTTGAAGACAAAGGAATCGAATATAACATAGCTCGGGCCGGACAGGAGATTGATTTGGGCAGCGGCGTTGAAATAGAAGTGCTGAATCCGCCGGAGAGCCTATGGGAAGGAACTGACGATGATATTGATAACAACGGCGTGGTGCTGAGACTGAGTTGGGCTAATGTCAGTTTCCTGTTCACTGCCGACATCAGAGCAGAAGCTGAATTCGAACTTATCATGCAGCGAGCCAATTTGGAAAGTACTGTGCTGAAGATCGCCCATCATGGCAGTAAGACCTCCACCACTTCACAGTTTTTGGCGGCAGTCGATCCTGAGGTGGCGGTGATTTGCGCTGGAGCGGATAACCCCTTCGGCCATCCCAGCCCTGAGGTGCTGGAGAGATTGATTGACAGGCTGGGCGAGGACGCTGTTTATTGCACAGATCAGGACGGCACCGTCGAGTTCATCAGCGATGAGGAGAGACTGTGGGTATCTGACAACAGATTTCCTCCTTAGAAGCTCATTGCTAATCATCTACCTAGCCACCACCCTGTGTCTGTTGCATATCGGTCTCCAATAGAACGGCGCTTTGCCTGGGGTGCTCGATTTTCTCACTTTTCCCGCAGAGCCTATAGGTATCCTGAGACTTCAGTGAGCCATGTTTGGGCAAACGGGATTGTCCCAAAAATCATAGCAATGTTCCGACCACGGACCGCATCAAAAACACGTTATCAACGGATAGTGAAGTAAAGTGAAGATAAGTCATGTTGACATCTATTGGCTGGATGTAATAAGATTGGGTGGTTTTAGGTCACTTGTTAACCATATCATTTGCTGACTATTTCAACTGAAGATGTGCAAGCTAATCGTGGCGTATTTCGCACAAATAGTGCCCTGTCACCTGTACTCGGTCACCTGGGTGCCAGGGAGCGAATCGTGAACCAGGCCTCTTTCCGGTCGGGTTTTTGTCTTTTACGAAGAAGACAGCTCAGCCGCCGCAAGGGTGTGAGACAGCGTATTGGGACAAGTTCTGTTGATATTGACAGCGGTAATTGTCGCCAGAGCAACATCGGATGCTCACTGGCGCCTGGCTATTTAGTCGTGGAGAGCCAGTGGAGAGATAAGGCAAGCCTCAAGAAAGGAGAGAGAAAAGTGAGAACATACTTTGACGAGAAGGCCAAAACAACGGGTATTACTGACAAAGGAGGAGATAGAGATGAGAAACAGAACAATTCATAAATCAGGATGGCTGAGTAGACATTATCGTAGGGTGGTGTACCCAGCCATCACGCTACTGCTGTTACTGACCATGGCTATAGGTACGGTGGGGACGGTATTATCAACTTCCTACGAAAAGTACACGGTCGGTGGTGATGCTTATGGAGCTGTCGATGACTGGATGTATGCACAAACATTTATGGCCGAATCTAATCACAATGTCGATAGCGTTAAGCTTAGTCTTCAGAAAACCTCGGGTTATGTAGGAACAGTTACTGTAAGTATTAAACAGGCAGTATCTGGTGGAGGGGGTTATGTTCCAACTGGTGCGGATTTATGTTCAGGTAATATTTCTTCGACCGAAATTGGTACTTCCTTTGCTTGGGAGGAAATAGACCTGGGAACTGGCACTTCTCTAGTGCTAAATGACTACTATGCTATTGTAGTAACTGCCACTGATCCAGGGACTGAGGATATTAGGTGGGAATTTGATTCTGATGCTTCTGGCGGTGGTTATGCTAACGGGAATTTCGCTGATTATGTTGGTGGGTGGACCCCTCACGATTACGATTTTATGTTCGAGGTATTAGCGGGACCGGCATTATCAACTTCCTACGAGAAATACAGGGTCGGTGGCGATACTTATGGAGCTGTCGATGACTGGATGTATGCACAAACATTTATGGCCGAATCTAATCACAATGTCGATAGCGTTAAGCTTAGTCTTCAGAAAACCTCGGGTTATGTAGGAACAGTTGCTGTAAGTATTAGACAGGCAGTATCTGTTGTTGGAGGGGGTTATATTCCAACTGGTGGGGATTTATGTTCAGGTACTATTTCTTCGACCGAAATTGGTACTTCCTGGGCTTGGGAGGAAATAGATCTGGGAACTGGCACTTCTCTAGTGCTAAATGACCATTATGCTATTGTAGTAACTGCCCCTGATCCAGGGACTGATGATATTAGGTGGGAATACGATTCTGATGCTTCCGGCGGTGGTTATGCTAATGGAAATTTAGCTTGGTGGAATACTCATTGGTACGAAGATGAAGACCTTGATTTTATGTTCGAGGTATTAGCGGGGGCAGCTTCTGAGACGATCGAAAACACGACGGGCTCCACCGACCAGTGTTCTACCGCCTATCTTGGTCAGTCTTTTACGCCCACCAGAGACATAGCTGTGACCGGGGCTCAATTGTATTTAGGAAGTGAATCTTCTAACATAGATGTAAAAGTCCAAGTTCGCTCATCAATAAATACCGACTCAGGACCTTCTACCACTAGCGATGTATTATCGGTAGATACAACAGTTGAGTGGAAAACATTTGATTTCTCATCACCATTTTATCTTACTGGCGGCACCACTTATTATCTAGTTATTTCTTCCACGACTGGCAATATGTGCTATCGATATAATACAAGTAGCAGCTACACCGGTGGCGATCGATTGACTGGCACTGGTCCCACAGGATATTCGGTGCAAACCGGAGATCTGCTCTTTAAAATCAATAACATTGTGACAGGTGGCCCACCAGCCCCAACATTAGTTTCCCCAGCTAATGGAGCTACTATTGCTGACACCACACCGACACTTGATTGGGATCCCGTTACCGGCATTGGAGATGTGACTTATTCAGTCAGGTGGGACGACGAAAACACCTTTAGTGGAGGACCACCAACTGCAGGCGTAGGCAATAACACCGATTACACTATCTCTTCCGGGTTAGCGGCGGGTACATGGTATTGGCAGGTTCAGGCTTATGATGATAGCGGCGGCAGTGGCTGGTCATCTTATTGGTCTTTCACAATCCCATCACCACCAGCCCCAACATTAGTTTCCCCAGCTAATGGAACCACCACAAGTGATAACACTGTTTATTTGGATTGGAGCGGAGATTATGCAAAATACCATATCCAAGTAGATAACAATAGTGATTTCTCTTCGCTAGAATACGGATGGGCTACGAATTCGACTAGTCAAACTACTACTGGACCACTGGCTAATGATACCTACTATTGGCATGTTCGTGTTTGGGTTGACTCTTCTTGGGGCCCTTGGTCAGAAACGTGGACGTTTACAGTTACTACTAGTGGCGCCACAACCACCGTTGGTGATGGCAGCAGCCCTGTCGATAAGTATGTAAGGCAGTCTTCTGTTAATAAAGCACTATCAGCCTTCACCCTCAGTACGGATACAGGCACCGACACAGTAACAGGGCTGATAGTTATAGGAACGGGCACAACGAATGTAGCTCTCAATGGTGTTAAACTTTGGTTGGATGGTGGCAGTCAAGCCAATGAGTGGGATGGAACTGATACTCAAATAGGGTCTGGAATTACGTTTTCTACCAATGAAGCACACTTCACCGGTTTGAGCATTCCTGTTAACTCTACTCCTACGCAGTATCTCATCACGTATGACATTGCTGCGTCTCCAACCAATGGAGCAACCTTGACGGCTTATGTAGATAGTGTTTCTGCTACAAATTCCGTCAATAACAACGATGATGGGGATGCGACACTAACGATTGATGACACCCAACCGACTGTAAGTCTAACAGCATACTCGCCTGACCCAACCAATGATAGCACGCCTAGTTATAGTGGCTCAGCCAGCGATGTCCCCGCCGGCAGCGAAATATTGGACATTGAATTTAAAGTTGATGGCGGAATCTGGACCGATGTCGATTCTTTCACCCCTGATAATCCTGTTGATCCTTTCACCTTCGCTACTGGCGCACTTGCCGATGGCACTCATACTATCTATGCCAGGGCAATGGACGAGGCAGGCAACTGGAATGAGGATTCAGATACCCTGACTATCGATACCACTGATCCAACGGTAACCATCAACCAGGCAGGGACACAAGCTGACCCGACTAGTGCTTCACCGATCGACTTCACGGTAGTGTTCAGCGAACCCGTCACCGGCTTTGCTACCGGGGATGTTGATTTGAGTGGTGGAACCGCTCCGGGAACTCTCGTAGGTACAGTAACCGAGATTTCGCCGAATGACGGCACCACCTATAATGTGGCTGTCAGCGGCATGACCGGTGATGGTACCATAATCGCTACTATCCCTGCTGATGCGGCTTCTGATGCCGCAAGCAATGGCAATGAAGCTTCTACCAGCACCGATAACACGGTTACTTACGATACCAGCGGTGGTGATACTCCACCGGTGGCTAACAACAATTCTGTAAGCACGTCGGAGGATACCCCAATGAGTTTTGTGGACTGTCAGTTCCTATATAGTGACGTTGATGGCGACTTGAGGACTGCAGTAAAGATCATGAGTCTGCCCTCGCATGGGACTTTGAAGTATTCAGGCTCAACGTTGACTACTACGCCATATACAATTGACGAAGCAGACATATCGAACCTCAGCTTCGAACCCGCAGCCAATGAGAATGGCTCCCCTTACGCTACCTTTGGTTTCCAGGTGCAAGCCGGTGGTGCTTGGAGTGCCAATACAGCTAACATGACCATCGCTGTTACACCGGTCAACGATTACCCGGAGATCACTCAAGGCCCCTCAATCAATGTGACGATGTCAGAGGATGGATGGCCAACAGATTTCAGCCTGACACTCAATGCGACAGATGTTGACGGCGATACCATCAGTTGGAGCATTACTTGGGGAGCCTCCCATGGTTCGGCTGTCGCTTCCGGAACGGGTCCTGCGAAAGACATTGGTTACGGTCCCACTCCTGACTATTGGGGCAGTGATACTTTCGACGTAACGGTTACTGATGGCCAAGGCGGATGGGATACCATAGTAGTCTTTGTCACCATTGAATCCGTTAATGATCCTCCAGTGAACACTGTGCCCGGAGCGCAGAACACTTACGAGGACACGAGCAAGATCTTCTCCGGTGGCAACGCCATCTCCGTGGCTGATGTGGACGTAGCTGAGCACATCGGTGGAGATCTTGAGGTCACCCTGTCGGTCCTCCACGGCACCCTGACGCTGAGTGGCACCACGGGGCTCCTCTTCAGTGTCGGCGATGGGGCGGACGACGCTACCATGACCTTCACCGGCACTGTGGCAGCAATTAACACAACTCTGGATGGCCTGGTGTACAGCCCTACCCTCAACTACAATGGGTCCGAGACCCTGACCATCATCACCTCCGACCAGGGCTACACAGGCTCTGGCGGGGTTCAAAGCGACACCGATACTGTATCCATCACGGTTGATTCGGTAAACGATGCACCATCTGGAACTGATAACACGGTGACCACGCCTGAGGATACGGACTATATCTTTGCCATAGGAGACTTTGGCTTTAGTGATACCAATGATTTACCATCTGATAGTCTATTGGCGGTTAGAATCGGTACTTTGCCCTCAGAGGGCGCTCTGGAGAGTCATGGTTCATTAGTCAGTGCCGGTGATTACATCCCAGCAGCTAATATTAGTGCTGGCGATCTGGTATTTATCCCTGACCCAGATGAAAGTGGCACCGCATACGCATCCTTTACCTTCCAGGTGCAGGATGACGGTGGTACAGCCCATTGTGGTGTGAATCTCGACCAATCGGCCAACACCATGACCATCGATGTAACCCCAACCAACGACTGCCCGGTCATCGATTATGTTTCGCCTGCGTCGCAGACAGTCCAATACAGCGACCTGATCGATCCAATAACAATCGTCGCAAGCGATGCAGATGGTGATCCGCTGATTCTATACCCTCCCAGTGTCTCTCCTGCTCTAATTGTAGATAATTCTACGTCAAATACCTGGATCGTCAGCGGCCAATTCATGCAGGATCATGATTATGATTACACGATACAGGTGTATGATGGCGAATGCACAACTGATGCTGCAATAATCACCAGAATCAAGGAGTGCGTGACCGTCAGGTTCGATAACCACAACCCCATGAGTGTCGAGATTGATGACGCTGGTGATCTACCTACAGCAGAATTTACCGTACATATCAAGCAGTCATCCGATGGATATCTTGGATGGGCGGATCTCGCCGCGGGTGACGTAGAAATGAAGATTGTTCCCGTTGGTGGTGGCCCTACAGTAGATATGGACTGGGTTAGTAATTCTGATCTGGACAAATTCTCCGACGGTGCACCAGTATCGTTTACGTTCGTGCCAGAATCAGGAGCAAGCTTCCGTATAGGCACCTATATCATTGAAGTTACGGTGAATAATGATTACTACAAGGTCTGTGGCGGTGCCGAGAGCTTGCTGATGGTCTATGACCCGGATGTGGGTGCCTCTGGCTCTGGCACATTCGAACACTGTGGTGATACCTATAGCTTCGCCTTCCTCGTGAATTACAACAAGAAGGGTAAGAATCTGCGAGGTAGCCTTGTCATCATACGTGCGTTATCTGGTGGTGGTATCTACCGCATCAAGAGCAATGCATTGTACGAACTTGCAGTAGATTCCGGAAGTGACGGAAAAGGGGATTTTGATCTGGGATCATTCAGTGGCAAGTGTACCTATATCGGGCCAGATGTCCTCGATGCATACGGCGACCCACAGAACGTGGGGGGGCAGGAGTTCATTGTCTATCTCGAGGACTATGATGTAACCGGAAATGAAACCAATGAAGAAGATAATGATGAGTTCTGGTTCACGGTTTTGGGAAGGGATTTCACGTTAGATTTCAATTCCAACTACCAAGCCGATTCTGGAGAAATAATGGAAATTGACCCAGTCGGGGACATTATCATCCCTGACAGGCCTACCAATGTGGGTAGAGGTAGACATAATAGGAACTAGGAAGTAGACCTTGCGACCAACTGCACACCAAACTTGAATAGGGCGGGGGTTCCAATCCCCGCCCTTCCTCTTTTTTAGTTTGGCATTGGGAAACATTTATTATTATGGCGGCTGGGCATCCTTCACTGGCAAGTGTACCTATATGCGGCCAGTTGTTGATGGTGAACAGGTCAATGTGGGTAACAATCAATTTTTGGTGTACGTCGAAGATTGGGGTAACCATGTGCAGGCGTTGACAAGTTTTGGTTGACCATAACGAATTGGGGTGGAGGTATGCTGGGTGGCGAATGGTATTTCACGCTGGATAATGATGGGGAAAACAACGCAGACGAACTTGTATTAATTGATGCCGGCAACATCGTCGTCCCCCATACCCACAGCCATGGTGGTGGTAATCCTCATGATTAACCTATCTAGCAACTGAAATTTTAAAAGGGAGTCTCTTCGGGGGCTCCCTTCCTCTTTTCAGGTATGTAATGGGTAATTACTTCACCTTTTGTTGGGCAGGAGCTTAAATCCTGCCGGTAACCATCCACCTAGCGGCGACTTCATATCTACTGCGTGTCAGTCTCCAGGGTGACCCATCATGGGAGCGAGGCATCCACCTCTCAGCACTTTCTGGCGGCGGTTGACCCCAAAGTGGCTGTCGTTTCTGTAGGGGCGGATAACACCTTCGGCCATCCCAGCGGTGAGGTTCTGGACAGACTGATCGACAGGCTGGGTGAGGACAATGTTTATCGCACAGATGAGGATGGCACCATCGAATTCATTACCGATGGGGAAAAGCTATGGGTGAAAGCAGACAGCTAGGAAATTCATTCAGTAGCTAGGCGCCTACAATGGGCGGCTTCCTGCCGTAGCAGGACACCATGCAGGGTTGCTCCTGGCCCTCCTCCTACCGAGGTGCACCTTTCCGCTTTGCCCCGTGAAGCGACAATCAAATCGCCGAGATAGCCCATCACAGGGACTGTGACGAAAACCTGCCTTAAATGAGGATCTTCCCATCCTTGAGGAAGAGAGTCCCGTCTACATGCACTTCTCCACCTTTGCGGAGGTCGCAGACCATATCCCAATGGATGGCGGACTTGTTCTTGCTCCCTGACTCAGGATAACCCTTCCCCAGAGCCAGGTGGATAGTCCCGCCGATCTTCTCATCGAACAGGATATTCTTGGTGAACCGCTGAATGCCGGAATTGGTCCCGAAGGCAAACTCTCCTACATAGCGCGCCCCTTCATCGCTCTCCAGCATCTTCAACAGGAATTGCTCATTTTTAGCCGCCGTAGCCTTGATGACTTTCCCATCCTTGAACTGGAGTCGGACATCCTCCACCTCACGACCGAAGTGGCAGGCAGGATAAGTATATCTGATATGCCCATTCACGCTCTCCTCGATGGGCCCGGTGAATATCTCGCCGTCGGGAAAGTTCTCGTGCCCGTCGCAGTTTATCCACTTTCGGCCTGTAACTTCCAGCTTAAGATCTGTATCAGGGCCAACGACATGGATCTGCCTGGCCCTATTTAGCCAATCAACGAGGCGCTGCTGCTTTTTAGAGATTGTTCTCCAAGCCTCGATTGGATCAGGCTCATGGACCAGGCAAGCCTTATAGACGAAATCTTCGAACTCACGGAGCGACATTTCCGCATCCTGAGCGAAAGCCTGGGTCGGGTAGAGTGTCCCAGTCCAATGCAGCTCCTTGTTAGCCGCCCGCTCGAGCAATCGATCGGAGAGGGGACGCCTCGCTACTGCCCGGCGGGACTGCTTGGCAGGGTCAGCATTGGTGAACCGCTTGGTGTTCGCATCTGTCCAGATTCCGATGCCTGCATCGATTTGTTCAATGACATCCTTCATAAATGGGGGGACATAATCAAGCTGAGTATCGCTGGCATAGGTGTACATAAGCTCTTCTGCCTCCTCTAGCTCAACCTGGAGAAAAGGGTGAGCACCGCGTTCCAGAACTTTCTGATATACGGCCAATATCAACGATGCACCCTCAGGTCCACCGGAGATGCGGACCAGCTGGTTCGGTCGCACCTCAACGGAATAATCGACCAGAATCTTAGCTACGGTTTCGACTCGTGGATCTATCATTTCACCTCCTCTGACGTGCTTGTAATAGAATGTGTCGGCAGTCTAGCAGGTGCTGTCCAGGATAGTCAAATAGCCAACGTCCTGGCAATAGTCAATGCACATCGCACAGATGGGAATGGCACCATCGAATTCATTACTAATGGGGAAAGGCTATGGGTACGGCTGGAAAAGTGAATTCAGCTCGCAATGTTTGCCATTAGAGCTTACTTGATAATTATTGGTATGATTCATTCTATTGCGCCGTTGAACTCTCCTGAATAACATGCGTCTATGTTGCACCATCTCCCGCTGACCCTAAGCAATTAGGACTCCGCTAAGCCAATCCCCTCGCCATCAGTGAGTGGTATAATAAAGGCGGTATACAGGAGAACTAAAGGCTATTTGGTAAACTCAGTTTGAATTAAAGGGTCAGAGAATGTATAAAGATCATCCTGTTTTTGACAAACCCGAAAATGAAAATGCAAAGATATGGAGATATATTGATTTCACCAAATTCGTAAGCTTACTAGACAAGTCGGCTCTTTTCTTTACCAGGGCTGACAGACTGGGGGACCCATTTGAGGGATCATATTCAAGAGCCAATGTAAAGCTGAGACCCGATGTGTATAAAGGGGAAATACCGCCGGATGCATTAGAGAACCTCAGTCAATTTTGTAAAACATTGATAAAATATACTGCTATTAACTGCTGGCACTTAAGCGAGTATGAGTCCGCCGCCATGTGGAAACTATACCTTAAAAGCAACGAGGGTATTGCTATACAATCAACTTTTGATCTGCTAAAGACTTCTTTAAAAAACGACAATCACCATGTTTTTATTGGCAAAGTAAAATATATCGATTTCGAAAAGGATTGGATGCCTGAGGGAAATACGCTGTATCCTTTTGTTCACAAGAGAAAGAGTTTTGAACATGAGAAGGAATTAAGAGCAATAATTCAAAAATTACGTCATAAAAAGAATGGCGAAATCGATTGGGCTAAACCCTTATTTGATGATGGGATATACATTCAAATAGATTTAGGTGTGTTGATAGATAAAATATATTTAGCACCCACAAGTACCAAATGGCTATTTGAATTGGTTAAGTCGATTACAAAAAAATACAAGCTGGATAAGGATGTTCTTCAATCGAGTTTGGACGATGTCCCTGTCTATTGATGGAGCCAGCTAACATTGAAGTGAAGAGTTGTGACCTTCCCTGACCGCGTCCGCTACTCACTCCAGGTGAGCCGTATTGCGATGGTAGAAGTAGGCAGGGACCCAACCACAAACGGCACCTAGCTTTCTCCTGAATTCCGTCGGCAGCCCGAGATATGAGATAAATACCCATAGATAATAGACTCGCCGCAGCAGTCCGGCAGCGAAGCCATCGAAGACACGATTCCCTAACTGAGCCAACACCAGATTCCTGCCCATATATATTACCTGCCCCTTAAACTTGTAACGGAAAGGACGCTGTTCCTCACCTCGCATGGTGCGGACGATATTCCTGGCACAGGCCGGGCCCTGTCGCATAGCTACCTGCTGGGTCGGGGGATAGGGCACCGAGCCATGCTCTTGTAACAAATAAGCGCAATCCCCGAGTACGTAGACCCCGGGTGACTCCAGGACTTCCAGATACTGATTCACAATGATGCGCCCACCCTTCGCCTTCTCAAAAGGCAGCGATTCCACAACAGCCACCGGCTTCACCCCCGCTACCCAAATAACCGTGTTGGTTGCTATAGTCTGCCCATCAGCAGTCTGTATACCACCTGACCAGACCTTGGTAATACGAGTTTTCAATAAAACCTCAATTCCTCGAGAGCGCAGCCGGCTGATAGCCAGTTCCGACATTTTAGCCTTCATGCCAGATAATAGAGCATCTTGTGCCTCGACCAGGAGCACCCGAGTCTGGGACATCAGAGAAGGATAATCCCGTACCAGCGCCTTGCGCACGAAGTCTTGAATAGCCGCTACCAGTTCTACACCGGTGGGCCCGCCTCCCATCACCACAAAGGTGAGTAGCTCACGCTGGAGTTGTTCATCTCCCTCCCGCAACGCTGCCTCGTAGTTGTCCAAAATGTGATTGTGGATATTGACAGCATCCCTCAGAGATTTAAAGCTCAGCGAATTTTCCTCGACATCGGCCATCCCAAAGAAATTGGTAGTGCTGCCCAGGGCTACCACCAAATAGTCCCACTCCAGCTCTCCATCATCGGTGTTGACCACCTTCCTTTCCACATCTATGCCCTGCACCTGGCTCTGCTTGAATTTAACCGGTCCCGCAGCACTCCTTCGTCTCAGCAGGGCATGCAAGGGGAAAGAGATATGATTGGGTTCAACGCTCCCGCTAACTACATGCCATATAAAGGGCAAGGGGTGATGATAATCCCGCTGATCCACCAGTGTTACCTCCAGCCCCGGTGTACCAGCGGAGGCTTTCTTCAACTCCAGTGCAGCGCTAACCCCCGCCGCGCCCGCGCCCAGGATAAGCACTCTTTTCTTGTCTCCACCCATAACCGTCTTACTAAAGGGACTTTTGCTCATTTTAATAAAGTTAACGCTAGTTTATCCAGATGTCAATGATAATATCAGGAGACTATTTACTGGCTACCGCGTGCCATTGCGAGGCGTCCCGAGCGCAAGCGAGAGAACTCGCCAAAGCAACCGCAGCACAGCTTAGCGGCTTGCCTGAATCGCTTAATTGGAGTATTCTTCTAAACGAGAACCATAGCTCGACCGATTAGGGCACAGGTAGCAAGATATCGAAGGTTAACCATGGTTGATTTAGATAATGCCTCCGTTTACCGGCAATATGATAAGTCAGGAATGCTGAATCACCTGCACGAGTTTCCTGAGCAATGCCAGAAAGCCTGGGAAAAGGTGCTGAAGTTTGAGCTACCCCGCGAATATACCAAAATATCTAATGTCGTTATCGTGGGGATGGGTGGCTCTGCTATCGGCGGCGATATCACGCGCCGGCTTGCTCTGGCTGAAAGCAAAGTACCTGTTCGGGTACACCGGGACTATGGACTGCCGGCATTTGTTGATGCGAGTACCCTGGTCATCGCCTCAAGCTATTCAGGGAACACCGAAGAAACCCTCTCTGCATTCACCGAATCGCTAGGAACCCGGTCCAAAAAGCTGGTCATCACCTCAGGTGGCAAACTTAAGCATTTAGCTGAAAATGAAGGCATTCCTGTTTTCGTGGTGGACTACCAGGCGCCTCCCAGGGCTGCCTTCCCCCACAGTTTTGTACCTCTGGTAGGCATTTTTCAGAAGCTTGGTTTGCTTAGAGATAAGTCGGCAGATTTGCAGGAGGCGCTGGGCATTCTAAACAAACTGTCAACAGATTTTATTGAAACCAGGCCACTTGTTTCTAATACCGCAAAGCAACTGGCAGCCAAGCTGTGGGGGCATCTAGCAGTCATTTATGGGGCAGAGACACTTTCAGAAGTAGCCCGGCGCTGGAAGACGCAATTTAACGAGAACAGCAAGGCCTGGGCCTTCTTTGAAGGTTTCTCTGAACTCAATCACAATGCTGTATCCGGCTACGAATTCCCGCCCGAGGCGAAGGAAAGGTTGTTCGTGATTTTGCTACATTCCGCTTCACTTCGTCCCCAAAGCCTGCTTCGCTATGAGGCTACCGCTAAATTGCTGGCCAAAGCGGGAATCGCCCATGAATTTGCGGAGGCCAGAGGAGAAAGCGCCTTAGCCCAGGTGATGAGCTTGGTTCTCCTGGGCGATTATTCCAGTTTCTATCTGGCAATGCTAAACGAGGTTGACCCAACCTCTATAGATGCGATAAACTTTATAAAGAACTACCTCACACGTTCCAATATCTCGAGTGATTAGCTTGGAACTGAAAGGGCATAGTTGGTCGGGAAAATGTGCGGGCAAGCCAACAGGCACAGCAGCGGGGTGGCTGGGTGAAAGCTTTAGTCCTGGCTGCCGGCAAAGGCACAAGACTTAAGCCACTAACTAACACCGTCCCGAAGCACCTCCTGCCGGTGGGTAATAAGCCGATTCTATTCCATGTACTGGACTATATAAAAGAAGCTGGCATCAAAGATATCGGCATCGTTGTATCTCCAGACTCCGGCTCTTACATAGAGGAAGCCATCGGTACTGGCTCAGAGTGGGGAGGGAAGATTACATTCATCGTCCAGTCTGAACCTCTGGGGCTGGCACACGCTGTCAAGGTAGCCCAGGGCTTCCTCGGCGACTCACCTTTTCTCATGCTCCTGGGCGACAACCTCATCCAGGAAGGCGTCAAAGATTTCCTGGACGAGTTTCACGCTTCCAACCCCGATGCCAGCATTCTCCTCAAAGAAGTGCCCGACCCCAAGGCTTTTGGCGTAGCTGAGCTCGACTCTTCAGGAAGAGTGGTACGTTTGGTAGAAAAGCCCAAGAAACCCAAGAGCAACCTGGCCATAATCGGAGTTTACCTTTTCACCGCTGAGATTCACAAAGCTATAGCTCAGACAAAGCCTTCCTGGCGGGGGGAGCTGGAGATAACCGACGCCATCCAGAAGCTTCTGGAGATGGGAAAGAGAATTAGAAGCCACCTTCTCCGGGGTTGGTGGCTTGACATCGGCAGCAATGATGGACTCATCGAGGCTAATCGCGTTGTTCTTGATGCCTTCTTGAAGCGGGACATTAAAGGGGAAGTGGATTCGCAAAGCCGCATCGTCGGCAGAGTCCAAATCGAGGAGGGAACAAAATTAGAAAACAGCCGTGTTCAAGGTCCGGTATTTATCGCGGCAAATTGTCGGATAAAAAATTCCCTTATCAAACCTTTCACCAACATCAGGGCTGGGACGGTGGTCGAGGACTCATCCCTGGAGCATTCGGTAATACTGGAGAATTGCCAAATTTTGAAAATCAAGCGCCTGGCTTACAGTGTCGTTGGTAGAAATACGGTATTAGCCGGACAGGGGAAAAGCCTTAAGAAGATAAGGCTGTTCGTAGGTGATGATTGCAAAATGGAATTGGAGTAGAAAACCATGCAGAGGTTATTAATTGTTTCAAATAGGCTGCCTCTCACTATTCAGGAGAAAAAAGGCGATTTGCACATTGAGCCCAGTGTTGGTGGCCTGGCTACAGGTCTAAGCTCGTGGTACAAATCCCGCACCAGCGTCTGGATAGGATGGGCGGGGATAGGCCGGAAAAAAATAAAAGGGGAAAAAGATATCATGGCGAGATTGCTGTCTGAAAACTGTCACCCGGTTTCTCTCTCACAGCAGGATGTCGAAGCCTACTACCATGGATTCTGTAACAGAACTATCTGGCCCCTTTTTCACTACTTCCCCCTCTACGCGGAATACAGCGAAGATTTCTGGCAGGCTTATGAACGAGTCAACACAGCTTTCGCCAACGTAGTCGCTGGAATTGCCAGGCCTAATGATATTATCTGGATACACGATTATCATTTAATGCTCCTCCCCAAGCTCTTAAGAGAAAGGTTGCCAAAGGCAACAATGGGTTTCTTCCTCCATATCCCCTTCCCGTCTTTTGAAATATTTCGCTTGTTACCATGGCGTAAACAAATTCTGGAAGGACTTTTAGGCGCAGACCTCGCAGGTTTTCACACCTATGACTACACCGGGCACTTCCTGGACAGCGTGCATCGTCTATTGGGTTATGAAGTGGCCATGGGGCAGACCACTGTAGCCGATCGGGTAGTAAGGGCGGATGCATTTCCCATGGGAATAAACTATGAACAATTCTCCAGCGTTGCCCAGGACCAAAAAGCGCAAGCAGAGAGAAAAAGGTTTCACAGAAAACTAGGAGATTGTCAGGTAATTCTTTCAGTGGACCGTCTGGATTACACCAAAGGCATCCCCGAGCGATTGGAAGCTTTCAGTTTGTTCCTGGACAGGAACCCAAAGTTCAAGAGGAAAGTAATTCTTGTTTTGCTGGTAGTCCCTTCACGCATAAGAGTGGAACACTACATACAGTTGAAGAAACAGCTAGATGGACTTGTGGGCGAAATCAACGGAAAACATGGGACTATAGGCTGGATGCCAATCTGGTACCTATACCGCTCTTTACCCTTCCACTCCCTCGCCGCCCTTTACAGCCTGGCTGATGTTGCCCTTGTTACCCCTCTCAGAGACGGGATGAATCTTGTAGCCAAAGAATATACGGCAACCAAGACGGACGGGAAAGGGGTTTTAATACTTAGTGAGACTGCCGGAGCTGCTCAAGAGCTCGGGGAGGCGATTATAATAAATGCCAATAACCAGGAAGAGATTGTCCAGGCATTGGAAAAAGCCCTGGAAATGCCAGAACAAGAGCAAATAGAGCGCAACCGCGTAATGCAGAAACGCCTGCGTCGTTACGACGTGGAGCGATGGGCAAATGAATTTATGGATAAACTGCTTTCCACCAAGAAACTTCAACGGGAGATGGAAGAAAAGGGATTGACCTCTGAGATGCAGAAGAAATTAGCCAGCGATTTCCAAGAGAGCGATAAAGCATTACTCCTATTGGACTATGATGGCACACTTGTACCTTTTGCACCCAAACCAGCGGAAGCAATGCCCGGAGCCAATCTCCTGAGATTGCTTGAAAGGTTTACCAAGAATCCTCGAACCGAAGTAGTGCTCATAAGTGGACGCGATAAAGATACCCTGGAGAAATGGTTCGGCGGTCTCAATGTGGGATTGGTGGCTGAACATGGCGTGTGGATTAAAGAAAAGGGTGGAGGATGGGAGACGATAGAGACCCTGTCAAGTGAGTGGAAGGAACATGTGCATCCGATACTTGAGTCATGGGTGGATAGAACCCCGGGCTCCTTCATTGAAGAAAAAGAGTTCTCCCTTGTCTGGCATTACAGAAAAGCTAACCCCAGGCTAGGTGAGCTTCGAGCCCGGGAGTTGATGAACAATCTCTCAGATATAACTGCCAATTTAAACCTTCAGGTGTTGGAAGGAAGCAAGGTAGTGGAACTGAAAAACACCGACATAAATAAGGGGCGCGCGGCTTCGAGATGGATTTCGAGAGAGGAATGGGACTTTATATTGGCACTGGGCGATGATTGGACCGATGAGGATACTTTCAAGGTTCTCCCTTCTACAGCATGGTCTATAAAGGTGGGGTTTGGTGCTTCGGCAGCTAGATTCAGCCTTAGTTCTCCAAGCAAAGCGACTTCTCTGTTAAGAAAAATGGTAGCACGGCGGTGAGTTGACCCGATTTGCCGGGCAATCCTCCTATGTCATCGCGAGGCTGACTTTGGTCAGGCGAAGCAATCCCGGCAGCGCTGTTGTGTACTGAGATTGCCACGCACCTTTCAAGTACTCGCAATGACAAGAAGTGGGGCTCGCAATGACAGTGAAAAACCACCTGATAAATCAGGCAACTATAAAAAGTTGACTTTCGTCCTCTTTTTCAAGTCGAACCAGGGAGAAAAGCTGATTATGCATTCAGTACAGACTTTCTTGTTGACAGCCCCATTTACAATCATGTTTATAGCCATGAGATAATCGGCAATTCGATCAGGAAGGAGAAAGCGCTGCTTTACATACTCTCTGCCCCTTTTGCCCATCGCCTCAGCAGCCTTGGGTTTCTCCAGTAAATAGATTACCTTTTTTACCGTCTTGCGTGGTGTCTGGTAAAAATATCCGGTATCGCCGTCCCGAATCTGCAGGGGTATGGCTCCCACATCAGCTCCTATTACCGGTTTGCCCTTCCACAACGCCTCAGTAATCACCAACCCGAAGCCTTCTCTGGTAGATGGCTGTATTATCACTCTGGTAGCTCGCTGGAGGGCATTCACCTCCCTATGGTTCGCTAGACGGTCATCCAGCGAAAGGTTGAGCACGTGGATATCTTCATCATCCTTTGTGTCTTCATAAACTCGGGCTAGAACTCTCTCTCCCTCCGGGTCATCGGCGGCCGAGCCACCCGCCAATATAAGCTGGCATTCTTTTTCCTTCCTTACCCGGCGATAGGTGGCAATAGTCCTGTCTATTCCCTTCCAGGGGTCAAATCTCCCAATCTGAGCAATAATCGGGACCTTGGGATCTATATTGTATTTGGTGAGAACCCTGTCTATCTCGTCCTGGCTCAATTCCCTATTTTTCTCAGAAAGAGGGTCAATGAAGGGGGGGATTATGAACTTGGGCAGCGGCCACCGTGAGAGAATATACTGTGCCGCTGAAAATATGACAGCATCATAGTCCTCACTCCACTCAGTTAGGAAATTCCACAAGCCGTGGTTGCCCTCTATAATCTCCCTATCAATATGTATGTGGCATCTCCAGAGCCAGGTTTGTCCCGGTCTTTTAAGATAGTGACCCAATCCCAGGGGCTGGGGGTCATGCACATCTATCACGTCAAATTCATAGTCAATAAGATTCTGGTTGGCACATTCCTCAAGGGTAGATAGGTAAGTATGTTGACGCTCTGGACTGAAGGAGCCTGCCTTGCCCTGTAGTAAATTGTGTAGCTCCTTCGTGGTCTCGAAATACTCCCTGGAACCACGGACAACCTTCCACTCAGTCTCTACACCCAGCATATTCAGGAACGGGATAGCGCTGTAAAGCATCTCAGCGACACCACCACCCTGGGCGCTAGCATTCAGGGTTAGCATTTTTAAGCCTTTCACCCGCTGAGCTATCTTTTGCAGTCTCTCCATTCTCTCCTCCCCCAGGATTGGGACATAAGCCTCCGGAGGAGACGTGGAGAAAGGGCAAAAGTCCTTTCTCTTACTGTATACGGTTCCGTCTGCCAGGACGGAAGAGATGCCTGCTTTCGTCATTCAAAATCCTTTCTTTACAAGTTATACCAAACCGAAGCTACCTTACGACACATAATTGGCTGATTTTATACCCGATAACATACATTGGCAAGTCCTCGATTTAAATCATGTAAAATCTAATCGAGCTGTCGGACGAGGTAGCCTTGAAATTGAAGATGGTGCGCCCAGCTACGATTGACAAGTGCCACTATTTTGACTGGAGCTTTAACTTCCCCAGCCAGTTTAACTAACTAGAAGAAGAGGGGGCTTTCAAGCCCCCTCTTCTTGGGTTGCCATGTGAACTAAGCCAGAATCACTTCTTTCCCTTTGGCGCAGGTAGAGTGTCCCAGTAAGTATAGCAGCTATTATCAAACGCCCTGCCACCTTTAGGGTCAGCATTGCCTTTGTAGGCTTCTAGGCTGGGATCAAGAGGCACACCATCCCCTGATTCGTTGTAGTTCCCTAGTAGAGAACCCAGGTCGCCGATAGCAGTCTTATCGTCGCTAGAAAGTGTAGCCTGGATGGAGGCAAGCGTCACAGGCAGAGGCGCACCGCCAGGCATAAGGCTGTTCATAATGGCAGCAAGCGCCTGGTGAGCCGCATGAATCCTTACCACATCTATGGCGTACCTGGGTGCCCTGTCAGAATTCTTGGACTGGTCAGACCACATCAGTCCCATGTACCTGCACATGGAATCTATGGTGTGAGCCTGTGGTGTTCCACTATAGTTATTCCAGGTGCCCAGCTCTATGGACGACCATATGCCATAGTCGTACATATACTGTACCAAGTCCAGGTGCGTCTTCCAGAAGCCCCAGGTGCGGGTAGCAAGACCGCCACCTTCCCAGGTCTTCTCGTTATCAACAATATAGGCACCATAGCCATCGGTGGCTACATCAATGTCGATACCGCCGACATTAACGGTCGCAGAAGCATGGACAGTAGCCGTGCCCGCGACAGCCGAGTTAACGGTGACAATGACCTGCCCCGAACCATCGGTTATGTAGGGGCCAGTGCTCGTTATCGAGCCGACACTGCCAGCTGCAAGCCAGGTAGTCACGTTGACACCAACCGCGGGATCCCAGCCACCCCCATCATTCATCTCTACCGTCACCGTGAAGTTGTGGGCAGTGTTTACGGGGTTGGTGCCGCTCTCCTCTATGGAGATCCGGGCATCTACCCAGGTCTTCTCGTTATCAACAATCCAGGCTCCGTAGCCATTCGTGGCTACATCAATGCCGGCGCCATCAACATCCACTGTTGCCGAGGCATGTACCCAGGCGGTGCCTGCTGCAGACGAGTTGACCGTGACATACACCTTTCCAGATCCATCGGTGACGTAGGGGCCAGTGCTCGTTATGGCGCCCGCAGTGCTGGAACCATCCAGCCAGGGGCTCACAGTGACGCCATCGGCAGCAACCCAACCCGCACCAAGATCCTTCTCTACAGTTATGTTGAACGTGTGGGGAACGCCTACCGGGTTAGTTGAGCTCTCCACTATGGAGATCCGGGCGTCTCCCCAGTCTTTCTGGTTATCAACAATCCAGGCTCCGTAGCCATTCGTGGCTACATCAATGCCGGCGCCATCAATATCCACTGTTGCCGAGGCATGTACCCAGGCGGTGCCTGCTACAGACGAGTTGACCGTGACATAGACCTTTCCAGATCCATCGGTGACGTAGGGGCCAGTGCTCGTTATGGCGCCCGCAGTGCTGGAACCATCCAGCCAGGCGCTCACAGTGACGCCATCGGCAGCAACCCAACCCGCACCAAGATCCTTCTCTACAGTTATGTTGAACGTGTGGGGAACGCCTACCGGGTTAGTTGAGCTCTCCACTATGGAGATCCGGGCGTCTCCCCAGTCTTTCTGGTTATCAACAATCCAGGCTCCGTAGCCATTCGTGGCTACATCAATGCCGGCGCCATCAATATCCACTGTTGCCGAGGCATGTACCCAGGCGGTGCCTGCTACAGACGAGTTGACCGTGACATAGACCTTTCCAGATCCATCGGTGACGTAGGGGCCAGTGCTCGTTATGGCGCCCGCAGTGCTGGAACCATCCAGCCAGGCGCTCACAGTGACGCCATCGGCAGCAACCCAACCCGCACCAAGATCCTTCTCTACAGTTATGTTGAACGTGTGGGGAACGCCTACCGGGTTAGTTGCGCTCTCCACTATGGAGATCCGGGCATCTACCCAGGTCTTCTCGTTATCAACAATCCAGGCTCCGTAGCCATTCGTGGCTACATCAATGCCGGCGCCATCAATATCCACTGTTGCCGAGGCATGTACCCAGGCGGTGCCTGCTGCAGACGAGTTGACCGTGACATAGACCTTTCCAGATCCATCGGTGACGTAGGGGCCAGTGCTCGTTATGGCGCCCGCGGTGCTGGAACCATCCAGCCAGGGGCTCACAGTGACGCCATCGGCAGCAACCCAACCCGCACCAAGATCCTTCTCTACAGTTATGTTGAACGTGTGGGGAACGCCTACCGGGTTAGTTGCGCTCTCCACTATGGAGATCCGGGCATCTACC
>Ga0307429_1000058_pt1 | contig 78881 bp, 67 predicted proteins | sample SalMarWE160230MG_FD_202151 | JGI IMG/M metagenome (GOLD analysis project Ga0307429, IMG submission 202151) | Salt marsh sediment microbial communities from the Plum Island Ecosystem LTER, Massachusetts, United States - WE1603-230 | ecosystem: Environmental > Aquatic > Marine > Intertidal zone >... | reverse complement strand
CCCCGGTTTTAACACGTAGTTCTATTTCATATGGAGGCACATCATGGCCTTTTTTGATTTTGTTAAAGATCAATATCATCTTTATAATGCTTTTGGGGGAAAACACTTTCAAAACTTGAAATCTTTTCCCAACAAACTCTTCTTTAGAATATCCCCCAACATCCAGTATGTACTTATTAACTCTGATGATTTTTCCTGTTTTATCGAGATAGACTATGCCGTCTCTTGCACTTTCAAAAATTGTATTTAATTCTTCTTTGCTTTCCTGCAGTGCCTCCTCTGATTCTTCCAATTCAACAATTCTGCTGCGTAATTTCTTTATCTCCTCAAGAAACTGCTCTTTTGTCTTATCTTTATCTCTCATAATGAATCCTCCGAAGCGAGTCTCATTAAAAATGCTTTAGTAAACAGTCGGCTTGATCCAATTTAAAAAAGGAGGTGGCTATTTATTAACTGAAAACTTAACCTTAAAAGCCGTTCCGCCAGTGCGGTCAAGTTCAATTGTTCCGTCAATCTGACTTGTTAAGTCATTCACCATCTGCAGCCCTAATGAGGAAGCCTTTCGAAAATCTATGTCTTCTGGGAAACCAATGCCGTTATCGCTGACGATAAGAGTAACCATGCCCTTTTTACCAGAACGAAGCTTTATGCAAATTTCGCCTTTTTTCCCTTGCGGAAAAGCATGCTTTACTGAATTCGATAAAAGCTCGTTTGCAATCAATGCGCATGGAATCGCCCGATTGAGGTCAAGAAAAACTTCCTCCAAATCAGTCTTAAGTGCGATAATATTTGAATCGACACCGTAAGAATGATAAGTATGAACTGCCAACCCGTCTATGTATTGAGCAAAGTTAATTTTTGCGAAGTCCTTAGACTGATAAAGCTTCTCATGTATGAGGGACATGGTGCGGATACGGTTCTGGCACTCTCTGAATATTTCCTTCGTCTTTTTATCCTCGGTCTTCGCAGATTGAAGGCGGAGCAGGCTCGATACGATCTGCATGTTGTTTTTCACCCGGTGATGAATCTCCTTCAGCAGTACTTCTTTTTCCTTGAGTGATGCCTTTATTTTCTCCTCATCACGTTTGTGTTTCTCTTCTAGTTCAATATCGTGAATGGCGAAGGCGATGTCAGAGGCAATGTCTTTGAACAGAACATGCTCTTCTTTGTCTGCAGTGAGGTTAGCAGGAATAGAAACGTAAGCGAGTCCATAAATCTTGCCCTCATGTTCTAGCCGGATAGTCATGGCTCCCCGTCCGCCGTACATTCCGGACAACGGGCAGTCGGAGCATACCGAAGGGGGATCCATGGTTACTACCACATCCGGCTGCTTCAATGCCTTCATGCCGCATGCGGGAAGCCCGCCTTTCTTAAGCTGTTTGAGCAAGGGTATGAATTCTTTGCCCAAACCTGATTCTACGGCTGTTATGAGCTCTCCGGAGTCATCCAGGAGGGTAATCCAGATGTTATGATAGCCGCGTTCCTTAACCATGAGGTTGCAGGCACCCTTAAGCAGTTTGTCGCGGTCTTTTTCCCTTGCAATGAGCTGGTTAACATGGCGTATAGCATGAAGCACGAGGTTTAAGTGCTTAGCCCTATTTTCCGCCTTCTTGCGTTCTGTGACGTCCAGGAGAGATGCTACACTCGTTTTTGTCCCTGGAATTACATCAATTGACAGTAATATATCTCTGATGCTTCCCCTTTTGTCAATAAACCGGAACTCATACCTCTTTGGAGCACTAGTCGAATCAATCCTGCGCTGTTCATGATAACCCTTCATTTTTTCCAAATCTTCTTCCACAACGAATTCTGCCCACTTCCTTTTTCCCTCTATTTCCTTCCTGGAATAGCCATATAACTTCTCAGCCTTCCTATTAATCAGAGATATTGTCCTATCTTCTTCAATAATAATCGTAGCGGTTCCAGTGTTTTCAAAAATTGTTCGGTATCTATCCTCCGACTCCCGCAGCATTTTCTTTATCTGCCTGGACTCTGTGATGTCGCGGGCAACACCAAGTCTGCCGATGATATTTCCATCTTTGTCAAATAGTGAGGTCATATTAAATTCTACCGGGATTCTCCGCCCATCCTTATGCATGATCTCGACTTCAGCAATTGGAAATTTCTCTCCTGAAAGGGCCTGCTCGAAGCGTTTATTCATGGCATCTATGTACTCAGGAGCAAGTACCTCAGTAAAATCATGCCCCCGAAACTCCTGGTTAGAATAACCAACAATATTTTCACCTGCTGTGCTAATATAGGTAAATCTGCCTTTTTTATCCAATGTAAAAATAATATCAGGTACAGTTTCAGTCAGCGTGCGGTACTTCTCCTCACTCTTTCTCAGCGAATCCTCCACACGCTTGCGCTCAGATATTTCCTTTTTTAAATAAGCCGTACGCTTTTCTACTATTTCCTCAAGGTGATCTTGATATTTTTTCTCGTTTTCGGTCATTTTTTGTCCTCACATTAACAATCTTTTAAGCTAATAGGGTAAATACAAAAACAATAAATATAAGTCCGAGAATGGAAGATTTGAAGTCTGAGAACAAGAAAACATGTTCATCAACAATTCCTTTGTAACCAAGCTATTCATTGCCCTTAAGCTAATGCTCTTGCTGATAAATGTAATCCCATTAAACTTTTTTTGCAAGTAAAAGATTTGCCGCAAAACGGGGCTATTATTCTGCTTCAGACATAATTTCAGGCATAAACATAAATATAAATCTATTTTCCCTTGGTTAAAAAGCATGCATAAAATAATTTACTTGAAAATCTTCGCAAGGGAAGTAAAATAAACTCTCCGCAGTGAAAAATATTATCATAATGCAAAAACGGATCAAGCAATTTGAAGCAAAAGGAGGTATTTAAATGTTAAATCTTTTCAAAAAGCACGGGGCGACAGCCGTATTATGTGCGGCTGCTGCATTGTTTTTTTTAGTTTCCGCAGCGTATTCGCCCGCAGCCTACTCCGGGCAGGTCACTCCTGAAATCTACAGCCAGCTCAGGTACCGATATATCGGTCCCCCTGGGAACAGGACATCCGCCGTTGTTGGAGTGCCGGGTAATCCTATGGTTTACTACATAGGAGCGTCTTCCGGGGGAATCTGGAAATCGACTGACGCGGGCGTTCACTGGAAACCTATCTTCGACAATCAGCCGGCTCAGTCAATCGGGGCCCTCGCTGTTGCAGCATCAGACCCGAATGTAGTTTGGGTGGGTACAGGAGAGGCCTTTGTCCGCAGCAATATCTCTATCGGAAACGGTGTCTATAAATCTACTGATGCAGGAAAGACCTGGAAGCACATGGGCCTCGACATGACAGGGAGAATCGGAAGAGTTGCGATCGACCCACGGGATCCCGACATTGTTTTTGTGGCTGCAGTGGGGCACTGCTACGGCCCGCAGCAGGAGCGGGGGGTATTCCGCACAACCGATGGAGGGAAAACATGGCAGAGAGTGCTTTTTGTGGACGAAAACACAGGATGCTTTGAAATCGCAATGGATGCCAACAACCCGCGTATTCTATTTGCAGGAATGTGGCCTCTGGTGATAAGGACATGGGGAAGAGATAGCGGCGGACCCAACGGCGGTCTCTACATGTCCAGGGACGGGGGCAGCACCTGGAAGCATCTCACGGGCCATGGACTGCCCGAGCCCCCGATAGGGAAAGTCGGCGTCGCAGTTGCACCAAGCAATTCAAATGTCGTATATGCGTTGATGGAAACAGGCACCCCGAACCGCGGTGTGCTCTGGAGGTCAAACGACGGCGGAGAGAACTGGAAGATTGTGAGCTACAACCGCCTGCTTAACGAGCGGCCTCACTATGCCTCGCGGATAATGGTATCGCCGGCCGATGAAAATGAAGTCTATTTTGCTGCCAACAGCCCGAGCATCACATATGATGGCGGCATAACCTCGGAAACGGTTCGCTGGAGCGGCGACTGCCACGACATGTGGGCCGACCCCCTCATTCCGGACAGGATGATGATAAGCGACGACGGCGGCGTCATAATAAGCCTCAATCGAGGGAAAACATGGAAAAGAATCATTCTTCCTATCGCACAGATGTACCATGTGGCAGTAGACAACCAGATTCCATACTATGTCTACGGCGGCATGCAGGACGGAAACGGCTATAAAGGGCCGAGCACCGCATCAAGCCGCAGGTCCTGGGAGACGCCTCCTAATGAATGGCAGGCAACCGCAGGAGAAGAGTGCGGTTTTATTGTTCCTGATCCTGTTGACCATAACATCGTGTGGGGAGGAGGCTACAATGCACATTTCACACGCGTTGACTACAGGACAGGACACATGCACTCAGTCCAGGTGTGGCCGGAATCGGCATACGGCTCACCCGCAGGCCTCCTGAAGTACCGCTTCAACTGGACATTTCCTATCACCATCTCACCGCACAACCACAATAAAGTCTACGCCGGAAGCCAGTGCGTACATCAGACAACAGACGGAGGACGAAGCTGGAAAGTGATCAGCCCGGACCTCAGCACCAATGACCAGAGCAGGATGGGCCTTTCAGGCGGCCTTACAAAAGACAACCTTGGTGTTGAATATGGGTGCATCGTGTTCGCCATAGCCGAGTCGCCCATCGAGGAAGGATGCATCTGGGCCGGCACCAATGACGGACTCGTGCACATAACCAGGGACGGCGGCGCTAACTGGACCAATGCCACAAAAAATATCCCGGACCTTCCTCCATGGGGTACTGTAAGCAACCTGGAACCTTCCAGATACGATGCCGGAAACTGTTACATGACAGTGGATTTTCACCAGATGAACAACCGGGACCCTTTTGTGTATAAGACTGCCGATTACGGAAAGAGTTGGAAATCTATCAGCTCCGATATCCCTAGGAGCGTATTCAGCTATGCCCACTGGATACATGAAGATCCGAAGAGAAAAGGAATGCTCTATCTGGGAACAGAGAATGCCATCTACATTTCCTTTAATGACGGCAAAAACTGGCTTCCTCTGCAAAACAACCTGCCTCACGCACCGGTTCATCATATGGTCATACAGGAATATTTTAATGACCTTGTCGTGGCAACCTACGGCCGCGGATTCTGGATCATGAACGACATCACACCTCTCCAGCAGCTTACTAAGGAAGTCCTTAAATCGGACATTCATCTCTTTGTGCCGCGGCAGGCTTACCGGCTGCACAGCGTAACCGGAGGCGCGAGGGTCAATCCACAGGCTTTCATCAACTATTATCTGAAGTCGGCTCCAAAAGGAAATGTTAAAATCACGATACTGGACAAAGAGGGACGAACAGTGAATACACTCCGCGGAAGCCGTAAAGCAGGGATAAACCGTGTCTCATGGAACCTGAGATACGAGGCGGCAGGAAGGGCAAAGCTGAGAACCAAACCTCCAGGAAATCCTCATGTCGTTGAGGAAAAAAGATTCAGAACCACATGGGAGCAGGAAGGATGGTATCCCATACTGAGCTGGGGGACAGGCGGAGGTTTTTACGGAGCGCTCGCAGCACCTGGGAACTTCACTGTGAAGCTTATTGTTGATGGAACAGAAATCAGCCGGAAGCTAGTTGTTAAGAAAGATCCCAGGTCGGCCGGAAGCGAAGCAGGTATCCGGGCTCAACTCAATATGCTGCTTGAACTCCGCGGCAATATCAATACCGTATCTGATATGATCAGCCAGATCGAATGGTTGAGAAAGCAGATTTACGACCTTAAAGATGTCCTGAAAGGCGGCAGCCATGCCTCTGTAATTACTTCTGCGGACGAACTCGACAAAAAGCTGAGGGCTGTGGAGGACAAAATATTCCAGCCTATGACAGCAGAAGGCGACTCAAAGTCTTTCAGATATCCGAATATGCTGTACTGCATGCTTTCGGTACTTGCAGGAGATGTGGCCTCTATGGTCGATTTTGCCCCGAACAAACAGCAGATTGAAGTGCACGAACTGCTTAAAAAACGCATGATAATATATAAGGGAAAGCTGGACGAATTGATTAAAACCGATGTGCCGGCTTTCAATGACATGCTCAAGGAGAAAAATCTCTCGGTCATCATTGCTGATAAAAAAGAATAAAAGGGGACGGTTCTATTTTTTCCTTTTTTCATCTAATTTGAGGACAAGATACTTAATTAGTAATCCCATAATCCTCTTAACGAATGGACTGGTCACCGAATGGATGTCTTGCACATTTTTTTCCAAAGTCCTATAATGATATTTGGAAGGAAAACCATTGAAAAGACATATTTTTACATGTTTGTTTCTCTGCATGATTTTTTTGTTTCCTGCCCTCGGGAATCCCAAGAAAAAATCTCCCAAAGACCTTCCGGAAAACCACAGGGTCTGGTTGCAGGAAGAGGTCGTCTATATCATCACTCCCAAGGAAAAAGATGTCTTCCTCCAGCTTGAAAGCGATAGAGAACGAGAGATGTTCATCAAGGCCTTCTGGAAACAGCGAGACCCTAATCCCAATACACCTGAAAATGAATATAAAGAAGAGCACTACCGCCGTATCAGCTATGTCAATAAAACATTCGGCCGGGCATCACCGGGGCCGGGCTGGCGGACAGCAAGAGGACGGATCTTCATCACCCTGGGTGAGCCCAATACGATCGAAAGGTATGAAAATGAATCTGAGATCTATCCCACCATTATCTGGTTTTACAACGGCATGGCCGAGTACGGACTCCCCAATAGCTTTAATGTTGTCTTCTTCAAAAGGAGTGGAATCGGTGAGTACGAGATGTACTCGCCTATAAAATTCGGGCCCCAACACCTGCTCAATAATTATAAGGGAGACCCCATGGATTATCTGTCCGCTTACCGGAAACTTCTGGGAATAGAACCTACTGTCGCCAGTATCTCCTTGACTCTGCTCCCCAGCGAAGCCCAACACATACCCTCTCCGTCTTTAGCCTCGGAGATTCTCATTTCCCAGATGATTCCCACCGCCCCTCATGAGAAAGTCAAAGATGCTTACGCGGAAAAGCTCCTCAAGTACAAAGACTTCATCGAGGTCGATTACTCCGCCAATTACATCGACAATGATGCCCTGGTGAGGGTAATCCAAGATAAATCAGGCATGTTCTTTGTCCACTATCTCATCGAACCCAGCAAATTTTCTATAGAAAATGTAGGAGACCAATACTACAGCAATTTTGAAGTCAATGGCAAAGTCTCTGACTTGGAAGGAAAAACTGTTTATCAGTACGACCGGAGAGTCCCCATCAAACTCAATCAAAACCAGCTCGAAAGCATCCGCGCAAAACTGTTCAGCTTTCAGGATTTATTTCCTTTGGTTGAAGGAAATTATAAATTTGATGTACTGATGAAAAACACCATATCCAAAGAATTCACTTCCTTTGAAGTTTCCTTCACCATCCCTGAGGCTTCTTCTCTTATCATGAGCGACCTGACCTTTGCCAACAGGATTGTCGAGGATTCCAAATACAAAGGAAAGAATAAGCCTCTGCTGATCGGAAGCACGCAACTTGTACCATCTCCCCGAAACGATTTTTCAAAAAACGAGACTCTCTACCTCTTCTTCCAGATCTTCGGCCTTACCAAAGAATTGTCAGACCAGGGAATCCTGGAATATTCGCTGTTCAAAGAAGAGGAGAAAATTCATTCTTTTTCTAAAAAGATTGCTGACTATCCTGACAAAACCCATTTTCTGGAAGAATTCCCGCTCTCAGATTATCCACCTACCAACTACAAGATCAAAGTTGCTTTACTCGATGATAATAACAAAGAGGTTCTCTTTTCCCAGAGTCACTTCTACATCTCTCTGCAGCCGACCGTTCCAAGACCTTGGGTGCTTTCCTTTCCCATGCCTTCCTCGGATGATCCCCTTTATGCCAACATCCTGGGTCTCCAATACCAAAACAAAGGAGCTCTGCAAAAAGCGCATTCCCTGCTGGAAGAAGCATTCAGAAAACAACCGCAATCCGCCAAATATGGCCTGGATTTAGCCCGGATTCTCTCTGCTGAGAAGGAATACCAGAAGGTCAAAGAAATCGCCCTTCCTTTCTTGAAGGAACGGGAAAAATACGAATTCCTATCTGTATTGGGTAAATCATGCCAGGCACTGGGGGAATACGCGGAAGCCATAGCCTATTACAAAGACTATCTTACCCGTTTCGGCACCAATATTCAGATTCTCAACTCCACAGGGGAATGCTATTACCGATTGGGCAACATGGAAGAGGCTTTGATTGCCTGGGAGAAATCATTGGAAATTAACCCGAATCAGGAGGATCTGAAAAAGACGGTTGAATCCATAAAGAGGAAGAAATGAGAAAAATAATCTCTTATTTCTCCCTTATTTTGTTTTTCCTGGGATTCCTTGGGTTTTGTGCGCTGCATAAACTGGAAAAAACCCTCGATCCAGACAGTAAAGAATTCTACTCCAAGGTGAGATATCTCATCACAAGGCAAGAGCGAAAGATATTCCTTAATCTTCCTCCTTCAGAAAAAGAAGCTTTTATAAAAGAATTCTGGGGAAAAAGAGACCCTGACCCGGATACAGAAGAGAACGAGTTCAAGAAAGAATATTTCGAGCGGATCGAAATGGCGAACCTGCTTTTTAAGAGCGGCGGTCCAGGATGGCTTCAGGATAGAGGAAGAGTCTATATCCTGCTCGGCCCCCCTATGGAGCGTTATACCTATCCGAGGGGACGCGAACTCTATGATTTCCCGGAAGAGGTCTGGTACTACGGTTTTTTCCCTATAGTGTTTGTCGATACCAACTGGAACGGAGACTACAAGCTCACTCCACTTGGTGCCCAACATATCGCAGAAATAAACCGCGCCCAGATGGTCTATAAACCCAAGATCGCCAAAAAAGATATTGTCTTTGACTTTGACTATAAGATTAAAAAAACCGATGAAGGGGAAGTCATCTTCGAGATTCTCATTCCCTACGAAGGCATATGGTTCGAGGAAAAAGAGGGTATTTGGGAAACCACTTTGGCCGTATCACTTCAAATCTTCGATTCCTCAGGAAATCGCGTCTGGGAAAAGAAAGACGACTACCCGATATCCTTTGCCGAAGAAAATCTGGAGGAGGTTCTGGGAGAAGATTATGTGATGCAATTTTCCACCAGCCTCGAATCAGGAGAGTATTCGATTACCATCGAACTCGAAAACAAAGAAGATCAGAACCGGATAAGCCGAACAATCAAATTTACAGTTTAAAAGAAACGGTTTCTATCTATTAAGGAGGACAATATGTTCAGGAAATCATACCAACGAACCTTCATATGGATCATCATTTCTTTCTTTTTGGCCGGCTGTGCATGGGCCCAGGCTGGAAGGGGAAAAGGCCGGTTATCCGGCTCGGTCGTGGATGAGAGCCAAAACGGCATCCCATCAGCGAAAATTGTCTGTGAATTCATAGAAAATATAGAACTTAAAAAAGAGGCCACCTCCAATAAAAAAGGGGAATGGGCTGTTCTGGGCTTGGGCACCGGGATGTGGAAGGTGACCGCATCAAAAGACGGTTATATCCCAGCCTTCTCCGAAGTATACGTGCGGCAGCTCGAACGAAATCCCAGGGTGACCCTGAGCTTGAAAAAAATTGAAGGAGAAAGTTCATCACTCATAATTCAAGGCTCTTTGAATATGCTGGAACAAGCCAACGTCCTGTTCAAGGAGCAAAAATACGATGAGGCCATATCGCTCATGCAGCAGTTTCTGGAACAAAATCCCGAAGCCTACCAAGCTTATGCCAGCATCGGTGACTGCTACCGGGAAAAAGGGGATACTGACCAGGCCCTGGAAAATTACCAGAAAGTCCTCGAACTGGCAAAGGAAGATGAATCGATGGGAAAAGAGATGACAGCCAGGGCTCTAGCTGGAATCGGCGAAAGCTATCTCAAGATTGAGGACTTTGAAAAGGCCCAGAGCTACTTCAAGCAGTCCATCGAGGCTTACCCGGAAAATGAAATCCTGGCTTACAACGTGGGGGAGATCTATTTTTCCAATCAGAAAATTGACGAGGCAATCCACTATTTCACCATATCCACCCAGATCAAGCCCGACTGGCCTCTTCCCTACTTAAAGCTGGGCTATGTCTATCTCAACAAAGCTGATTACAGCAATGCAGAAGCGAAATTTAAAAAATTCCTTGAGATGGATCCGAATTCGCCAGAAGCGCCAACAGTGCAAAACATCCTGGAGTATATTGCTAAGATAAAATAGACAACACGGTCAGTCCTTAGAATCAATCAAGAGAATACCTGCATTCTTTATAAGGGGATTGCTTTACTTCATCAGCAATAACAAAGAAAGTCACTTACAATGACATGGAGGAGTTTGCAATGATAAAAAAAAGCCCCCCTCCCGGTTTCCCGGAAGGAGGGCTTTGTGTTTTCTTAAGCTGCAGAATAATTAGAAGATGAACTTGATTCCGATTCGAGCTGAGAGGGGAGGATAAAAAGCCGTTTCCATTAAGAACCGGGGATCAGCAACGTAGGTCAAAGTTCTGGCATTGGTGGTGACGGTGCGGGAGGCATGGTCGTATGACCATCCAGCCAGTCTTTCATCGTCGGTCATCACAGTGGATGTCTGATTCATCATGGCGCGAACACGTCGAGCAGTAGCTATATTAAATACATTGTCCACATTGACGTTCAACTGGATTCTGTATTGATCCGTGACCTTCAGGTTGTACTCGGCATACAGATCGGCAAACCAGAGGAAAGGAGCACGTCCGTCGGTCAAGCGGCCATCCGGATAATATCCTTCCAATCCGGTGTGGAGCTCCCTGGTGACAGGAATTCCGCTCATGGCATTGACAACCGTTCCCAGGGTCAGGCCGAACGGAAAAACATAGGAGCCGTATAGCTTGAACTGGTGGGGCCGGTCGGTGTTGAGCAGGCCCACGATCTCGTCCATATTCCTATCCCACATGTGCCACCAAAGATCCCAGTACCTCTCGACATTAGGATCGTTTCTTCCCCATTCGTCAGAGCTGGCCAAACCAGCATAGTTACCCCACAGTCGGCTCCAGGTGTAAGAGAATCCGCCCATCCAGTTGTCGCTGAACCGCTTATCCAGGGCAATATTGACGCCCCAGTAATTGCGTTTAGCTGTTGGGCATGCTGGATAGATATCGGCAAACTCTCCACCTTGACTTACAGGCCTGGTGTAGCCGTACCCAGGATTGGATGTGTAGTAAGACTCACCCTCTGGGGTAAGAACACCCACGTCTTCAATGGTCCGCACGAGATGTTTGTACACTACTCGCACAGAAGCTGAGAGGTTCTCCATCAGCTTTCTCTCTGCTCCAAAAGTGAGCTCTGACTGAAGAGTGGGCAAAAGATCCGGGTCAGTGGAATCGAAAGAAGGTTTACGCCAGTTATAGGTGGTCAGATATGTCCCGCAGGCTCCAGGATTATCTTTTGTGATTTTTGTAAAGTCATAGTCATCCAGTGTGTAGTAGTCGCTGGTCCACTTTAATCCACCGTAAGAACCCACAGCCATGTCGAGTTTCATGACGTCGTAGTACCAGCCGTAGCTTCCGAAAATCTTTGTGCTGGAATCGCCGTACACGTCATAGACAAACCCGAATCTGGGCGCAACCTTATTACCGAAGTTGAACTGAATAGGTGGATAATCGTATTCGGGCAGTTCGGAGAAACTGGGGATGTCCTCTTTTTCGGCTCTTATGCCAAAGTTCACGGTTAACTTGTTGTTGGCAAAGCTGGGTGTCCAACTGTCCTGCAGGTACAGGGCCCAGCGTGTGCTGTTGGGATTGGCAAAAGTGCCGTAAGGTCCGGAGTCTCCACCTCGGACACCATAGTAGCCGTACGTACCTCTTTCAGTTTCTCCAGTACCCAACCAGGTGAAACTTCTATCCCAGCCGAGATAGGCGTAGACATTTTGAACCGTACTATCGATATCTTCCTCGATACGAACCGCCTGCACACCCATTTTCCAGGCATGCTCACCAGCCAGGTTCAAATACAGGGTGGTGTCAAAGTTGATTGCCATCCTATTCCGGATATTCTTAATTGTCTGATTCAACTCATTGAAGGAGATATTGGACCAGTTGTTTCCATGCTGGAGATCAGCAGGGATATCAGGAAACATCAGGTTGTTTGTATAGGCATAACCCGGGGCCTCCTTAATGAATCTCCATCTGGGAATTCCCAGAGCAGGAGGCAATTGGTTGTTTTGGTCATTGAAGAAATAACCACCACGCAGGCTTAAGAACAGGTTTGATCCCACAGTATAATCCGCAGTTAATGTGCCGCTGTAATTCGGATAATTAAAACCTGTTTCACCATAATTTCGAGTCGAGCTTCCTGTTCCTTCTCGCGCTGGCAGATCGCCTCTGTATTTGTAGAAGTTGTTGACAAACGCGGCAGCCAGCCTCAGGTCCTTCATGGGCTGTGCGGTCAGCTTGACCTGGCCGTTCCAATAAGTCTGCTTCTGTGTATGATCACTTGCTGGAGCTGTTCCTGCAGGTACCCAATCAACGTGCCGTGTGGTATCCCTAAAGACAGGTAAAAAGGAGCCGAAGAACCACAGGCGGTCTTTGATGATATAACCGCCAAGGCTGAAGCCGACTTCATATCTGTTGACCTCGTCTTTTCCAAGAGCTGCGTCCAATCCTTCTCCGGTCTGGTAGTTCACATACTCAGCTTTGCTCGTATCTAACGGATTCAGCCGGAGGGTGTCTCTCTCTGTACCGTTTAGGCGGCTTCCCGAATAGTAGCCGATCAGTTCTCCATGGAATTCGTTTCCACCGGCACGGGTGATGACGTTAACAACACCGCCCATGGACCCACCAAACTCGGCCTGGTATCCGCTGGCAACAATCTGGACCTCATCAACAAACTCAAAAGCTGCTGATTGGTCCCTATCGCCCTGGTCCATGTTGGTGATGTCCATTCCGTCGATGTAGTACATGTTCTCTGCACCGCTTGCGCCGTCAACGGAAAGACCTCCCAGATAGGGCTCTTGGTTAACACCAGGAACCGCTGTGACCAGTGTGTCGAAGTTTCTGCCCCTGGGCAGCATCTGGAACATCTCTCTGGTCAGAGTCATGCCCTTTGTGGTGCTCTTGACATCTACCAGAGGAGACTTTCCGATAACCGTGATTTCTTCTTCTAAAGCACCAGGAGTCATCTCGATATCCACTCTGATGGTCTGCTCAACACGGACAACGATGTCTTGACGGATAACGGTGTTAAAACCTTGCAGGCTAAAATTTAGGGTATACCTTCCAGAGGCCAAACCGAACAGACGGAAGACTCCGTTAACGTCGGTTGTTGCCGAAGCTAAACCAATTAGAGTCGGGCTGTCAGCTTCAACTGTCACGCCGGGAAGAGGAACACCCTGGTCATCGCTGACTGTTCCGGTGATCTTACCAGTCGGTACCTAAGCAGCTAGTGATCCAACGAGAAGAAGTATTGCGAGCAGTGAGAAGAAGTAAGTTCTGAATTTACTCATTATTTTCTCCTTTTGTCCCTCTTTTTCCTTTAAAAGAGAGGACCTTAGTTTTTCCCGTCGGGAGATTCGACCTCATTGCCGACCTCCCAACGGATAACTTTGAATCCCTGAATTGTGAAAGGGCTCTTATCTCAAAACCAAGAAGTCCTATCACAGTCCAACTTGAATGCATCCTATTTAGGTTTTCTGATTGATTACCACCTCCTATCTTAGCGTTACTTATTTTTATTATTTCGCTTGTACACATAATTGTGACCAAAATGCTACTCTACTATACGCTAAACATATAATGAATACTAGCAATATTCATGCCAATCTACTTTTTAGAGAGGACTCATTCTAATCTGTTTATTATCAATTATTTAAATTTTTATAGGAATTCTCATGTATAGACAAATAATCCATTATTTTGGATTCAATGCATTTTTATGGATTATTACTCGCTTTGACCTGTTACCGAATTAAAGTCACTAAATTGAAATTATTTTTTTAGTTTGTTGATAGCTTCTCTGATTGCACTCTGGTTTGGGTTGATCTCCAGCGACTTATCCCAGGTCCGCAGAGCCTCCTCCGCATCCCCCAGCTCGAGATAACAGCTCCCGATGGAATTGAGAATTTCCACCACATTTCCTTTTTGGGTGAGGGCCTTTTGGTAGTAGCCGATAGCCGCCTCCGCTTCTCCGATGCGCTTTGCGGCCTCTCCCAGATAGTAGAACAGCTCGAACTCTTCCTTTCCGGCCGCCTCATAAGGAGTGAGGGTTTTAATAACTTCTTTAAAATTTTCAGCGATTAGCAGGGCCCTTCCATAACTCAAGGCGTACTCCACCGACTCGGGACTCCCCTCATGCGCCTTTCTCAACTCATCCACCGCCTTTCCCATCTCCCTTTTGTTCAGAAGTTGATTTCCTCTGGCAAAATGATAAAAGGGATTTCCAACGGGAGGGTTTGTCTGGGCGACATACCACGCTCCGGGCTGAGGCTGGCGGGTAACAGAAAAGTCCCTTTTTGCCTGTAGAAGCTCATTGCCTTCCTTATCGAGCAGGGCAACTTTCAATGTATACTGTCCTTCAGAGAAATCCCCAAGGGAAAATTCCTCCATATAATCTCTAGCATTTTCATACTCGCTGATCTTTTTGCGCATGGTTCGGAAAGGTCGATTTCTCCTGAAAAATACAAACTCCAATTCTCCTTCTTCTTTCTGTTGGAAACTCATCCCGAATATTTGGAAAAAGACATACAGGGTATCTTTAACATTAAAGGTATTCCCCAGGGATGGGTATATCTGAACACCGCCGATCTGATAGGCCCGCACGGCCTGTCCCTGAGGCAAATCTTTATACACCAGGCGGGAAAAAATGGGCAAACTCATGTTCAAATAGTCTGGATCAGGCACATAAATGTCCTTCTCAAAAGAGGTGAACTCCTTGGTCACTGTGTTTTCAAGCAAAAGGTTCAGCTTGTACTGGCCCGAAATCAAGGGGAAGGAGTCACACAAATGAAAGGACTTCTCTCCGATAATCTTAAGTTCTTTTTCCCTGAGCTCTACCGGCACATTTCGCTCTCTCTGAAAAATGGTCTGTCCCCCCGGATCTGTCACACGCAGGGACAACCTGAGGTTGAAAAAATATTTATCCTGGAAGAAGTCAACTGAAAGAGAATCCGGCACAATGGTGTAGTTCACGAAAAACAAACCTGTCGGGTCCTGGACAACATTTACCAGGTTTTGATTCCCCATGAAGTGCACAGAATAGCTCACTTCAACAACTGCTTTGTGTTCCAAAAATTCATAGGCGTAATCATCCTGGACCTTCCTGTGTGGTAGAACCTCAATTTGCTGAACCATAATTTCAGAAGGCAGTCTGTTCTGAGGCCCGTCTCTTCCGGGAAAGTTGGAAAAAGCGGCCTCGGCCAATTCAAAGGAGACCTTATTTTTCAGAATCTTGTAGGCCTCCCGGTCCAAAGCATCAACAGTACTGTCAAAACGCTCTTGTGTTGTTCCCATCAGGACATCTTGGGTCAACATGGTCTTCTGATCGGGATCATTCAAAACAAAGTGGACCAAATCTTTCGGCCCATCACTCATCGGGCTGAACAGCTCGTACTCTCCTGCCCCTCCTCTTCTGAAGAAAAGAAGGCGGAACACTGGAGGCTGGCCGAGCTTGGGATCTCCGTGGTAATACCAAAGTTCTATTGGATAGGTATCGATGGTATGGAATTTTTCCACATGATTCGGGGAACCCAGGACAATATATATTTTCCCTCTATCGGTTTGCCACCCTTCTAGAGGGGAAAATTTTCCGAACCTTTCACTGGTAAATCGGATCCTGTTGTAGTGCTCTTCTTTAAACTCGTTTCCGGGTGCTCCTGGAGTCGGATCCCTCTGCCGCCAGAACTCATCGATAAAGAGATCCCGCTCCTTGTTGCTTTCCAGTTTTAGGAATACTTCTTTCTCAGCCGGAGTGATGATGTAGGCCACGTCTTCTTTGAGCCATTTCTCATATTCCTCAGAAAGCTGGACTTTTTCCTCAAAAGAGCCTGCCAAAAACAAAACACAAACCAGAAATAGGAATGCGACTGAAATAGTTCTTTTTTTCATTTCAATATGCTACCTTAAATGATTTTTATATTATTAAAACCTTTAAAATTTTACCTTTACTCCGACCCGAACAGCAAACCCGCTGAGATCAAACTCCGCCTTCTTCACATTCGGGTACAAGAGCATTTCTTCATTAAATACGGCCAAACGGCGGCGAATTTCTGATCCCTCCATATACTCCATACAACAAAGTGGTCCTTCTTCCTTAATCCTATCACTAAGAACTATTTTTTCTTCAGTTCCCTCGAAGGTGTCGAATTTGGCATGTCGGCCTTGATATTCGATAAAAAGGGTGGATCTGGAGTTCCACTCTAGTTCCAGTCCGATTCCCCCGTGAAATCCCAGTCCTTGGCCGCTGGCTTTTTGAACGACGGCATAGGGTCTGTATGTCATATTGTAGACGTAGCGGACAAAATAATAAGTCGGCCCCGCGTTAAGGGTTACGTTAATTTTGCGAAAAATAGGAAGGGTGACAAATGCTCCCAATCTGACAGGAAGAGCTTTGACTCGAGGCGTGCTGTCGAATCTTCTAGGATAGTCCACATCTGCAAGGAGCATCCAACTTTTATTCCACCACTGGACATAACTCAATCCAAGGCCGATTCCTATATGAGAGGTCAAACTGTATATGGCATCAGCACCAAAATCAAAACCCGAATGAAAGGGTTCAATCTCTCTATCAAAGCAGTCTCCCCATAAGCCTACTAGATCCTTGTAATAATCCACCACTCCTCTGATTCCGTCATTGATCTCCCCGGCAGCGATATTGTTGAAGCCTATAGAAACTTTTACAGTCAATCCGATTCCCTTAAAAAAATCTGATTCTTCAGCCCAAAAATCAATCTTCTGATCTACCTTCTCCTTCATGACCTTGACTTGGCTGGAATGGATATACCCGATAACCACGATTCCGCTTTCCTGTTGAAAGATCACCCGGAACCACTCGCCTTCTTTTTCATACGACCTCAGGATCGAGGACTGGGGAACGGTCATGGCCACAGTGCTATTCTCATCGGGATCCAGGTGAATGTTCGCTTTTTCAACAATGACCCTGAGTTCCCATTCGAAAAGTTCCTGGCCGGAGGCAAACGCATAAGTTTGTGAGAAAAGAAACACCAAAAGCAGCAAACCAATGAATAAACCTTTCGTCCGGTTGAACATAATCTTCATGGTGAAGTCCCCTAAATGCATGATCTCATTTCTTTTTTAGTTCTTCGACTATTTTTTTTATTGTCTCCTGGTTCGGGTTGACCTCCAAAGACTTCTCCCAGGCTCCCAAAGCCTCTTCCTTGTTTCCCAGTTCAAGATAGCAGGTGCCGATGGAATTGAGTATTTCTAGCACATTTCCCCTATAAGAAAGGGCATTTTGATAATAATAGATGGCTTTCTCGTATTGGTTGATTCTCTTGGAGGCTTCGCCCAGGTAATAAAATAGATCAAAATTCATGTCTTTGGCTTCCACAAAGGGTGCAAGGATATCTCTCGCCTTCTTAAACTCTTTGGAAATCAGAAGTGCTCTTGAATAATTCAAGGCGTAATCCAACGTTTCAGGTTCTTTCTCATAAGCTGTGGCTAATTCTTGCAGAGCTTGATCCAGATCCCCTTTGTTCAAATGCTGTGTTCCTATGATGTTTGAGTAGAAAGGATCGTCTGCAGGTGGACTGGCTTGAGCCGATACCCAAGATCCTGGAAGCGGCGTTTCCGTGATCCTGAATTCTTCGCTTCCCATAAGGAGCTCGTTCCAGTTTTTATCGAGGAGAAAGACTTTGAGGGCGTACCTTCCAGGGATAAGTCCCTCCAAGGAAATTTCTTCCAGGAAATCACGGCTGCTTTCATATTCCTGAATTCTTCTCTCAATAGTATGCGACATTTGTCCTTCTCTAAAAAAGATGTATTTCAGGGTGCCTGCTTCCTTCAGTTCTGGAGTCAAGTTATAAATCTGAAAAAACAGATGCAGTTTATCCTTTTCCAGAAATGTATTATTTAAGGTGGGGTAGATTTGGATATCTCCCACTTGGTAAGCTCTGTGGATCTCGCCCACTGGCAAGTCTCTTTTTACGTTTCGAGCCAGAATCAGCGAGCCTATCTGGAGCTGCCCTGGGGGAGGTACCCTTAATGTCGTCTCAAAAGAGGTGAATTCCTTGGTCACTGTGTTTTCAAGCAAAAGGTTGAAGGTGTAGTTTCCCGAAATTATGGGGAAGGAATCATACAGATGAAAAGGCCTTTTGCCTATGGTTTCAAGCTCCTCTTTTTTCAGCTCAATCGGAATGCTTCTTTTCATCTGAAAAATTGTCTTACCTTCCATATCAGAAATCCGCAGCGAAGCCTGCAGATTGGTGAAATATTTATTCTTGTAGAAATCCACGGACAGGTTTCCAGGCACGATGGTGTAGTTCACAAAAAACATCCCTGAGGGATGCTGCAGCACATCCACTTTGGACTGGTTTCCGATGTAGTGGACAGAATAGCTGACTTCCACAACGGCTTTGTGCTCCAAGAATTCGTATGCATAATCATCGTTAATTTTTTTTGTTGGGTAGGTTTCTACTTCCTTGATCAAAATGGTCGAAGGGAGTCTGTATGTTGGGCCCTTTCTTCCCGGAAAGTTGGAGAAAGATGCATCGGCAAGTTCGTGTCCGATATTCTCTTTAAGCAACAAATAGGCCTGGATATCTCTGCCGTCGACCAGGTGAGACATCCCTTGGATATCTGCGGCAGATCCGGCATCCAGTACCATTCCCCCTTGATCATCGAACTGAACAGTATCAGGATATCTTTCGTGGAAGGGAACCAGATCCTTGGGGCCATCCCTCATAGGGTTGTAAAGCTCGTACACACCGACCCCTCCTCTTTTGAAAAAGGTGAGCCGGAAGATGGGTTCCTGATCCAACTTGGGATTCCCATTGTAATACCAGATCTCGATGGGATGAATGTCAAATGTTGAATACTTTTGGACACTGGCAGGCCGCCCCAGCATAATGTAAAATTTTCCTCTGTCTGTTCTCCAGCCTTCCACTGGTGTGCCCCGGCCGAATCTCCGGTTGGCGAAATCGATTTTCAAATAGTGTTCTTCGCGGAATTCATTTCGCAGTGTGCCAGGAGTGGGATCTCTCTGGCGCCAGAATTCTTCTATGAAATTATCCCTTTCTCTGTCGGTCTCTAATTTGAGAAAAACTTCCTTCTCTGCCGGAGTGATGATATATACAATCTCCTCTTTGAGCCATTTTTTATGGGATTTCGAGAGCCTTGTTTCTTGGACAGAATAAAGGCTCAAATGCAGGATGAAAGAAATTACCAAAAGGGTTGTAAAACATTTTCCCTTCATTTTTTCACTCCTTAAAATTTCACCTTGATTCCAGCTTGGAAGATAAATCCGCTGAGATCCAATGTGGCATTGCGGACAATTTCGTATCCGGCGGGTTTTTGCTTCAATACAGCCAAGGAAGGATGTCCGTCTTCTTCCAGATAATAGAGCGCTCCATTCTCTTCGATATTCTCAAATTCTATAGGAGGTAATATGGATTTCTTTATATTGCTTTTTCCGTTAAAACCAGAAATCTTGGCATATCTTCCTCGACATTCCAGAATGAGTGCTGCCCTCGGATGGAAATTGACCTCAAAACCTACTCCGCCATGGAAACCGATTCCTGTGGCATTGGCCTTATGATTTATTAGATCAAGCTGATACCAATTTGTACTCCGGGTAAATGAGTACTTTGTGATATACAAGGCAGCACCGCTGTTTAAGGTGAGATTAAACAAACGGTGAAGTGGTAAATTGAAAAACACTCCTAACCGAATCGGAAAAGCTGTAATCTTGGGTGCAATGCCAGCTTGATTCTTCTGATACAGGTCTGGTTCATCAAAAAGAAGGAGGCTCTGTTGTGTCAAGTGCATATACCCTGAGCCGATTCCTACACCGAATTTTGAGGTGAGATTGTAAACAAAATCTGCCACAACCTCAAAGCCCGAATCAAAATCTTTAAACCGCCTTTCAATATCAAATCCATAAGAGGCAACAAAATCATAGACCTTATCGTATAGACCCTCGGCTCCTTTGCTGATGTCTCCTCCGCTGAAGAAGGTGGGGCCTCCTGTAAGTCTTATACTCAATCCGATTCCCTCAAAGAATTCCGGTTCTTCTTCCCAATAATCCAGTTCTTGTATGATTTTCTCTCGTATCACGTCCACATTTTTCGACTGGATATAGCCGATGGTCACAATACCGTCTTCGTCGGGTCCGATAACAACCCTGAACCATTCGTTAATTTTCTCATACGATTTCAGGAGAAATCCTTTTGTCAGAATGATCACCACGGTGCTCTCAGTGTCAGGCACAAGATGGACGTCCGCTTTTTCTGTGTTGACCTCAAGCTCCCACTCTGAGGATTTTTGACCCCAGGAAAGGGAGCTAAAACAGAGAAAGCCCACAATGAATAAAATTGCAAAAAATGATATCCTTCTCATTGGGTTATTTCCCCTCCAATTTTTTTCCTTTTTATATTTATGTACTTTCTCCTACTTTTCTATGTCATCTGTGCACTCGAAGAATTTTGTTATGGACTTCACAATTAAAAGTATACATATATATAAATTCAAAAGCAAAATTTGTGCCAAAATAATATAAGAAATTCCTCAGAAAATATTTCGAAATCCTGTCTGGAAATAGTGACACATGGAAAAAAATTTACTTCCCAAGAGCTTGGCGAATGGCCTCCTTCAACTTAGGATTTATTTTGAGTCCTCTCGACTCGGCATTCTCCACAAACTCTATCGCCTTCTTGTACTGTTTGGCCATAAAGTAGATGTTGATGAGATTATTGTATGCCCTTTCGTGTTTGGGATCGCGCTTGATGGATTCGACATACTGGTCGTGGGCTTCCTGAAGCTTTCTCATTTTAAAATAGATGTTGCCGTGCTGGTAGAAGTAGTCGGCAGGAACCTTTTTTTCTTCGGGTAAGGGTTCAGCCAGCCTGCTGTTGACAGTTCCAAGCTCGGTCTGCAACTGGGAAATCTGTGTTTCGATTTTTTGCCTTTCGATCCCCTGGGTTGTTCTCTGCTGTTGATCCTTGTACTTCTGAATCCTGTCCCGGATCTCATCCCTTTGAGTCCGGAGCTGGCTTGTGTAATCGTCGTAGCTAAAGATATACATCCTGTTCATAAACTCAAAATTCTTCTTGGCTTCCTCGATATGATGGAGGGCGCTTTCCAGATTAGATGCTTTGTACAACAGATGGGCAAGATAAAAATTAGCTTGGGCATGCTGGGGAAATACCTTTAAGCAATCCCTGAGTTTCTTCTCTGCTTTTTTGTATTTTTCTTTGTTATAAAGCGCCTTTGCCTCCTCAAAATACTTGACAGACATTCTGTACTTCTCGTAGAGTTTCTTCTCATCCATATAAAATCCTTTTTGTGCAAAGCTCAGACCTGCGGTCAACATCAGCACTGCAACCAAAAAAACAGGCATCAGCCTCATCCTATTTTTCTCTTTCTTTCTCATCCTGACTCCTTTATTATGGATTATATCATTATAATCTTTTGCATATCCTTCAATCAACTCTAAAACTGCAGAAGCCAAAAAAGAATTTCTGAGTAGAGGATCCTTCGCAGGAAATAGGTATTTAGGTGCGTTTGAAACTCAGAACAAAGAGCAGACTTACAGAATTGTCAATATCGATCTGTACACCAAAGAACTCGAAAATCTTAAAAACCTTTAAAAGGGGAGGTTCTATTTTCCCATTTTTTTGCCCTAGAGGACAGGTAAGTATTTTTTGATTTCATAATCGGAGACTTTTCTTTCGAATTCCTTGGAAACATTCTTGTTATACTCTCTTATTTCGTACTGCTTGTTCGCCATGAACTTTCGAAAAACATGATCTCCCAAAGTTTCCATGAGCAAATCACTTTTTCTCATGGCATTCAATGCTTCCTGAAGGTTGGCCGGTAAGGTCTTGATCTTGAGCTTCTTCTGCCTGGATAGACTCATAGTATAAATGTTCTCTTCCACCGGTGCAGACACCTCATATCCTTTCTCGATACCTTTCAATCCGGCTGCTATCATGGTTGCAAAAGCCAGATAAAGATTACATGAAGGGTCAGGCGAGCGCAGTTCTATTCTAGTAGCATGTTCCGCTCCAGGCTGGTACTTTGGAATACGAATATATGCCGACCTGTTTCTCTGTCCCCAGGCCACGTATACAGGCGCTTCATAGCCTTCTATAAGGCGCTTGAATGAATTGACCCACTGGCAGAAAACAGCAGTTATTTCCTCAGCATGAAACATCAATCCTGCTATGTACTGACGAGCTTTTTGCGAAATGTTATAGTATTCTTTACGCGAAAAGAAAAGACTTCTGCCGTTGCTCCATAGGGACTGGTGAACATGCATGCCGCTTCCGTTTTGACCATTCAAGGGTTTGGGCATGAAAGTGGCATAAAGATCGTGCATCCGGGCAACTTTTTTAACAATATACCGAAAAAGCATGCAGACATCCGCCATCTCAAGTGCGTTCAAATATTTCAGATCAATTTCATGCTGGCCGTTTGCGACTTCGTGATGGTCATATTCTGAATCAATCCCCATTTTCTCCAGAAGTAACTGAATCTCCTTTCGTATTTCACCATGCAAGCCTCCCATAAAATAGCCGCCTTCATCGAGAGGAACCGCAGTTTTTTTATCCGGAAAAATAAAAAACTCAAGTTCAGGACCCATTTTAACTTCATCTATTCCAAATTCATTCTTGCCTTTTGCAAGGATTTTCTTCAGGATATACCGAGAATCGCCCTCATACAGCTTGCCATCAGGGGTGAATATATCACCAAACATAACAGCTTCCCGCCAACTTACCTTTTCATCGAAGCCACGATAAACCCATGGTAAAACCCGGAAAGAGGAAGCATCTGGTTTAATGATTAAATCGCTTTCCTCGATTCGCATGAAACCCTCTACAGACGAGCCATCAAAACCCTTTCCTTCTTTAAAAGCACTCTCTAATTCCTTTGTGGGAATAGCGAAATCCATATTTCTCCCGAGAATATCAGTAAAAAAGATACGGACGAATTTAATCTGGTTTTCGGGGTTTAGAATGACATCCAGGACTTCCTGTTGATCTTTGCATCCAAAATTCTTCATCTTCTTCTTGACCTCTCTCTCAACGTTTGTCAGATACTAAAACAAATTAAATAACATATGTCAACATATTGTTGATATTTTATAATAATTATATTATATTATTGGATATCTAAAAACACTTTCAGGAGAATCATATGATTGATGATCTGGACAAAAAGATTATTCGTGTGATGAACCAAAATGCCCGTAAGAGTTTTCGGGAGATTGCCAAAGAAACAGGCACTTCTGTTACTGCTGTTATACACAGAATAAAAAAATGTGAGGAATCCGGAGCTATCAAAGGCTATATTCCCGTAGTCGATCCGGAATATTTCGGCTTCACCTTAATCACGATAATCGCCCTGAGGATATCTAATGGAAAATTACTCGAGGTTCAAAAAAAAATTGCAGAAGATCGTCGTGTGCTTGCCGTTTATGATATTACAGGGGAATGGGATTCGATCGTAATCGGATATTTCAAAGATCGAAAGGACTTGAATAATTTTATTAAAAATTTGCTCTTGCTCAAAAATATTGACAGGTCTGTCACTCATATCGTTCTGAACACCGTAAAAGAAGAAAAGATAATTCCTGTCTGACTTAAAATATTTTTCTATATCGGTTCGTCTATTAAAAATAAAAAACATAGTCGGGCTGCAGCAATCCATTGACATAAAAACAATCAGACCACTGCTAAAACGTCATAACGTCAAATTTGCCGGCTGCATATCTTCATTGACATATTCATCTCAACTTTGTATAAATAATTCGACATGGGGTTACTGGTAAAAAATGCCGCTGTAACAAATTCAATATATGATCCAGTGCATAAAATCCTTGATTCACAACAACTCACCGGTTTCAAGAATCTGACAACCGGTTTTATTCATATTTAAATTTTCAAATAAAAATAAGGAGGTAAAAGTTGAAGTTAAAAAAGTCAATTTTAATTCCGGTAATGATGTTTGCTACAGCAGCCCTGCTGTGTGCATTCGCTTTGAACGGACAGGAGGGCCAGAAGTGCGAATCTTTCCAAACAGACCAGATTACAGACGGCTGTACGGTTATAATAGTCGGAAAAGACGCCTCAACAGACGGCTCTGTCATGTCCACCCATACATGCGACTGCGGATTATGCGACTGGACATGGAGGTATGTGCCGGCAGCAGACCACAAATCCGGCTCAATGCGCAAGATCTATCATATAAACCAGTTCAGGACCTGGCCGCCAAGTGTGGGCCTCAAGTGGGAAAAGTATAAGGACGATTTTACAGGCCTTGAAATCCCTGAGGTTTCTCACACTTACGCATATTTCAACGGCTCATTCGGGTACATGAATGACATGCAGGTAGCTATCGGAGAATCAACGATCGGATGCAGAAAAAAATTGCAAAATCCTACGCCTGCTGCCAAATTCGACATAACAATGCTGACACTCATTGCCATGGAGAGAGCAACGACAGCCAGAGAGGCTGTAAAAATCATGGGAGAACTAGGTGAAAAGTACGGATACGGTTTTACTGATACAGCAGAGATGCTGGCTCTATCTGATCCGAACGAGGTCTGGGTATTCGAGATTATGCCTGTCGGCCCATTATGGACACCGGAGAGCGGGAAGCCGGGTGCCGTCTGGTGCGCACAGAGAGTTCCCGACGACCATGTCAGTGTCTGCCCGAACGAATCCAGGATCGGGGAGATAGACCTTAAAGATCCGGACTACTTCATGGCCTCCTCCAATGTTATTTCACTTGCAGTAGATCTTGGGTTCTATGACCCGAAGAGCGGTAAAGCTTTCAACTGGAAGAAAGCCTATTCTCCGAGCGAATACAGCGCGGCAGAATCCAAAGGGTCAAGAGGACGCCTCTGGCGATTTTTCGACTTAGTTGCACCATCTAAGCACTTCAGCCCGGAAACTCCGAACATGGAATTCCCATTCTCGGTTAAGCCGGAAAAGAAGCTTTCCGTCCATGATGTCATGATAATGACACGCAATAAATTCGAGGGCACTCCATATTGTCCGGCAGATGGCCTGCAGGGAGGACCGTTTGCTAACCCCAACCGCCTCCCCTACGGCTTTAAACTCGACGGCAAGACTTACAACAGACCCCGGGTCATTGGCGTAAACCGCGCAGAATATGTCACGGTCACACAGTGCAGAGGATGGCTGCCAAATCCAATTGGAGGACTCGTATGGCTTGCCTTCGGTGCCCAGGATACATCCTGTTTTATGCCCCTTTACATGGGTATTTCAGGAATCCCAAAATCATTTGAATTCGGTGACCATTGGGAGTTTGACAGGAAATCTGCCAGGTGGGCCTTCGATTATGTGGATTTCCATACTCAAGTGCTCTATTCATATGCAATCAAAGACGTCAGGAAAGCCCAGGCAGTTTGGGAAGGATCAGCCGTAAAGCGCACTCCTGTCATTGACAAATTCGCAGAAGAACTCTACAAAAAGAACCCCTCTCAAGCCCGCCAGTTCTTAACCGATTACTGCATAAACAATGCCAACAGAGTCATAGATGCCTGGTGGGAGCTGGGTGATTACATGCTCGTTAAATACAACCATCTTTGGATATATGACACAAAATCGAGAAAAAGACTACCTCTGAAGTTCCCGGACTGGTGGCTCAAGGAACTGATCAAGTACAACAAACTGGAACCTCAGCCATCAGCAAAGAAGAAGTGATTTATAATCAAAAAGGAGATAGTGATTCAAATGAAAAGCTTAAAAAAACTCACAATCTTTTCAGTGCTCGTGTGCGGGCTCATATTCGCTCTGCCTGCATCGGGTTTTCAGGATACTAAAATCCCCAAGGCCGAATTACCGATTCTTACAAATTCGGCAGGCCAGAGTCCGGATGTTACGACGCTGAACATAATCCTTGAAGAGGCAGGATTGAAATACGACTACTGTGACGTTCCCGATGTTGAGATGTTAAAGACTGGAGTTGGCCTTGCAGGAAAAGAGTCGGGAGAAGGTTTTCATGTCGAGATTAACACCGACCTTGAAAAATACCCTGAAGGAGCTCCGTACAAGACCATTATTTTTGCCATCGGCGCCAGCCTGAAGGGCATGGGAGCATCAGGCCTTACAATCGAAGACGAAGAGAAACGCCTGAAAAGTCTTATCGATTACTGCAAGGAAAATAATATCTTTATTATTGCTGTTCATGTGGGAGGCCTATCAAAACGGGGTGCCCCGGGAGGCGACAACGAAAGGATGATCGATACCGTTGCCCCATTTGCCGACTATCTCGTTGCAGCATCTGACAGCAACAAGGACGGCCGCTTTACAAGCATCGCGAAAGAAAAAGAAGTCTCTTTCACCGAAATTGAATACGCTTTGGACCTTGTCGACATTCTGAAGCAGGTTTTTGAATAATCCTTGGCAGGACAGGCAGTACATGAATTTACATCAGCATCTGTAAGCGTAAATTTGGAATTCTTCATTTAAGAGGAAAAATTTCTTTTGACTTATTGTGTACTGTGCCATGCTTGTCTTTAAAATGGAGTGAGTGATATGTATCTACAAATTGGAATTATTTTAGCAGTCATGGTGATTGCTTATGCCCTGGCAAATTGGAGGAAATTATCCGTAGAGCTGAGTATGCTTTCAGCCGCAGTTGCAGGAGGCATTGCTGGTTCGATTGTAAAAACACCGCCCATAGGCCAACTGGCCCGCCACCTTGTAGAAGGAAGCTTTACATATGTGGACGTAATGCTGGTTTTTACAACGGCCACAATATTCATGGCTCTCATATCTGAATCCGGAGGCGTAAACTATGTCGTACACGGCATAATAAAATATTTTTACAATAAACGAATAATTGTCCTGATACTGTTAATGTTTATAGTCCTTATTCCCGGGGCACTCACAGGAGCGGGCAGTGTTTCGCTGCTTGTTGTTGGCGCACCAGTAGCATTAGCACTCGGTTACCTGGGCATACCTAAAAAAAGGGCCGCAGCTATCTTATTTATAGTAGCAGGCCTTAGCGCTGCGGCTCCGCCGGTTAACATATGGGCAATGATTTTATCCGCCGGTACAGCCATTCCCTATGTAGGCTTCGAGCTTCCGCTTGGAATACCGGTTCTTATACTGGGGACCTTCACCGTACTTTTTCTCGGATGGAAAAAAGAGGGGGCAATGGACCTGGAACAGATTATTAAAGATATGCCCGAAGTACCAGCAAAAATGAGCTGGTGGAGGGTACTCCTGCCGTTTCTGGTCTTTTTCGGCCTGGTTATCGCTTCCAGGATCTGGCCTTTCGGCATACCAATACTGGGGCTGCCCCTGGAATTTAGTGCGGCTGCAGTAACCGCCCTTCTGGTAAGCCCCAAGAAAATCAATATCCTTGTATTATCAAGAAAGACGGTAAAACGTTTGCTCCCACTGCTTGCGACCATGGCTATCGTGGGCGCGCTTCAGCAGATAATGACCGCAACAGGAGTCAGGGGGCTTTTGTCTTATGCTGTTATCAGCACTCCGATCGTACTTCTGTTTATATCTCTAATCGTAATCATCCCTGTATCAGAAGGAGTCCTGACATACGGAGGTGCTGCGATTGTAGGAATTCCCCTCATCTGGTTTCTTGACTCTATCGGCCTTCATGCCACTGTCGCCATTGCAGGGTTAAGCCTGCTCTGGCCGTTAGGAGATGGGCTTCCGCCCACAGCTCTTATCGGCAGATTAAGCGTAATGGTTTCAGAATACAAGGGCAGTTATTGGTCCTTTTTAAAAAAGACCTGGGTTCCCTGGATTGTAATTACTGCAACAGGAATCCTCATGGTCATATTCAGCGCAAAATTAGCATTCCTTGTGCGCTGGAGTATGTAACAGGAGGCAAGTCCATGCCGATAATAATGATATTATATTACATGATCACCGCCTATTTTTTAGGTATGCTTATCTGGAACTTTATAAAGGAAAAGAAAAACGTGGAGGATATGCTTCTTTACCTGCTTGTCATGATCCCCCTTGTTCTGAGAATCCTTCGTGTAAAGTAGGATAAGGAGAAAAACAATGTCTCGCGAATGGAAAATAAAATCAATATTTCTGGTGGTAATTACCGTTGTTATAACAATCTCAGGCCTGCAGTTTTACAAGCACAGGCATTACATGGTTCCAATAATTGCAGGCCCGGGCGTGACAAAAGTCACAAAGCTCAGCGATTATTCTGAAGGCCTGAAAGGTACAATGGCAGATACCAATGTTTTCTATCTGGAAGGAAAAGAGAAAGGCGGTAAGATGCTAATCATTGCGAATACTCACTCGAACGAGCCGGCTGCAATACTGAGTTCCCTAATATTTCTTGAAAATGCCGTGGTGGAAAAAGGAACGCTCATCATCATCCCGCAGTTTAACAACAGTGGGGGACGTAACACTCGGCCCGGTGATGGGTATCCTTTGTATTTTGAAATCCCGACAGACTGGGGCAGTAAAAAGTTCAGGATAGGGAACCGTGAGGCTTCTCCCCTGGACCAATGGCCGGACCCTGATGTTTATGTCCACTATCCCGACAAACAGCTCCTCTCTTTCCTCGACGTGAGAAACACAAACAGGACATGGCCGGGCAGGGCAAATGGTCCTCTTATGGAAAGAGTTACTTTCGGCGCAATGCATATAATGCAGGAAGAAAAAGTCGACATCGCCTTTGATGTCCACGGGGCAGAAACAATGTTCCCGGTCACAAACTGCATCGTGGCTCCGGAAAGTGCCATAAGACTCGCAACAATGGCATCGCTTACAGTAAAGGCAATGGAAGGATTTGAAAACCATGTGGAGCCTTCCCCCAAAGGATTCCGAGGTCTGTCCCACAGGGAAATCGGGGATTACTCTGATACTTTGCCTTTTCTCCTGGAAGCGCCTCTTCCCTTCCTGGACCAGCCAACAGGACCGAAAACCGTAGATCTGCTTTTGAACGGGAAGGATCCTTTTTTGCTGAGCCTTTCAAAACAAAAGAAATTATTCGTGCCTTATGATGAGACAGGATGGCCCATGAAAAAACGTGTAGGTCAGCATTGTTCTGTGATGTTAGAGATCATGAAGCAGTTTTCCAGGAAATTTCCTGAAAGGGCGATAAAAATCAAAAATGTCCCGCGTTATGCTGAAGTAGTTAAAAACGGAATAGGCCACTATTTCCACAATCCTGAGAAAGCGGAAAAGGGAAACATCTACTATAATTAAAAAACTAACCTACAGTTATATATTCTGGCATTTTAGCCATATTTTATAACCCTAGGTTAAAAGGAGCATTCCAATTTCTGGAATTGCCTAACCATTAAAAGCTTCTGCAACATAAATTAATTTTAAAATAAATAGCAACTAAACTATTAAAAAATACGTATATTATGTATAGAATTAATATAAAACATAAGTCGAGAGAAACAGTTTTGAGCTTAAAGGAAATTCTAGAGACGATCATCGAAAACGTCAATTTGGTTTTATCGAGCGGCATCAACAATAAAGATTGGGAATCCAGTGTTTAAAAATTATTTAAAAATTGCTTTTAGGAATATTAAAAAGCACAAAGGATACTCCTTAATAAACATCCTTGGTTTGGCTATCGGCATGACCATTTGTATTCTTATCCTGTTGTTTGTTCACTATGAGTTGAGCTATGACACCTATCACAAACATGCTGACCGGATCTATCGCATCGAGCGCGTGTGGCTAAGTGCGGATGGATCGATAAAGGGGCATTTGTGCAGTGTGGCTCCTTCGTTTGTTCCTTTTCTTGAACAGGAGTTTCCAGAGGTTGAAAACGCGGCCCGGATGTACGATGCCGGAAATATACGCATATCCCTCGATGAGAGTTGTTCCCAGCCACATCAAAGAATCTTTGGACCATATTAAAACCGTGTTGGCGCGTTTCAATCCCAAGTCCCCATTCAGTTATAACTTTCTGGATGACCGCATCGCCGCGCTCTACAGAAATGAAGCACGCATGATGCAAATGTTTAGCTACTTCAGTATATTTGCAATTTTCATTTCCTGTTTAGGGTTGTTCGGCTTGGCCTCATTTACAGCAACACGGCGCACAAAGGAGATCGGTGTACGCAAAGTTCTTGGCGCCTCATTTTCTAACACCGTGGCCTTACTATCGCGGGAATTTATCAAGTGGGTGTTGCTGGCCAACATTATTGCCTGGCCGATCGCCTTTTTTGCCATGAAAGACTGGCTGAACGATTTCGCCTATCGAGTGAACATCAGCTGGATGGAATTCGTGATGGCTGCGGTTCTGACATTTGTTATCTCCGTGCTAACCATCAGTTACCAGTCCATCAAGGCTGCTGCTGCCAACCCGATCGACTCCCTCCGATACGAATGAAATGGGACGGTTCTATTTTTTCTATTTTTTGACATTCTTTATCTCTGAAAAAATATGACATTTCAAAATAAAAAAATAGAACCGTCCCTATTACTATTGACAATATGAGTTAAATCCTATATAAATTTTTTTACCTAATTTTGAGGAGGTGAATTTTATTGGCATTTATCGTAATTGATGAAGGCGAGTCTATTGAAGGCGCACTCAGAAGATTTAAGAGAAAAGTCCAACAGGAAGCAATAATAAAAGAGATAAAAAAACATTCAGTATATTTTAAACCCGGTGAACGGAAGCGGATGAAGGCAGCTCAAGCACGAAAACGTGTAAGAAGACGTCTGAGAAGAGAAAGAATATTCGAATACTATTAATAATTTATTCCCTCCTTAATAGTAAATAACTTAAAAATCTCTGTATATTTCTTGACAGGTAAAATAGAGCTTTTCCCATAATGCAGCTCAATAGAAAGCCGTCATGGCTCAAAGTAAAGCTTCCATCCAACAGTAATTTTTTCTACGTATCCAGTCTACTTAAAAAGCAGAATCTCCACACAATATGTGTAAGTGCAAGATGTCCTAACATTTCAGAATGCTGGGCTCAAAGGACAGCGACTTTCCTGATACTTGGAGATATCTGCACACGCGGATGTTTATTCTGCGCTGTAAAAAAAGGAGTCCCTTCTCCCCCATCCCCGGATGAACCCTCAAGAGTAGCAGAGGCCGTATCATTAATGGGACTTCGTTACGCGGTTATAACCTCGGTCACACGTGATGACCTCTCTGATGGTGGTGCTTCAATTTTTATAGAAACCATAAAATCAATAAGAAAAAAAACACCCGGTGTAAAGGTGGAAATCTTGATCCCTGACTTTAACGGCAACGAGAAGGCTCTGGATACAGTCATACAGGCCCGGCCTGAGGTGTTAAACCACAACCTGGAGGTTCCTGTAACTATTTATCCTTCAATAAACCGGCCGAAAAAGAATTACTTCAGATCGCTAGAAATCCTAAAAAGATCAAAGGAACTGGGCATGACCACAAAATCCGGGCTCATGATCGGTTTGGGAGAAAAGGAAGAAGATATTTTCCAGACTCTTTCAGACCTTAGAAAAGCCTCCTGCGACCTTCTGACTATCGGCCAATATCTTCAGGCTACAAGAACAAACGCTCCTGTCGTAAAATATTACTATCCTGAAGAATTCGAGCAGCTCAAAAAGACCGCGCTGGATCTCGGTTTCAAAGAAGTCGAATCAGGCCCTCTTGTAAGAAGTTCTTATAAAGCCCATAATATGTACAATTTATTAAATAAAACTTTGGATAAGACAGAAAAATGCGATACTTAATTTTTTCAGATATTCACGGCAACCTTGAAGCTTTCCTGGCTCTCATTAAATTTACGCACAGGAGAAAGATAGATTATTTCATATTCCTCGGTGATATGGTTGGATACGGAGCCTGCCCTAATGAAGTAATACAAAAAATTCAGGCTCTCAAACCAATCTCGATAATAAGGGGAAATCACGACAAGGCTGTGTGTGGGCTCGAGTCTGTCAGTACTTTCAATCCCGTAGCTGCATCGGCAGTTCTATGGACACAGCAAAACCTGCTCAAAAAAAATTTGCATTATCTTTCTCGTTTAAAAAAAGGGCCTCAGACTGTCCATACCAATATTACAATCTGCCATGGAGCTCCTTTTGACGAAGATTACTATATCTTTGGCGAATTTGATGCAGCAGAAGCTTTTCTCAATATAAAATCACCCATCTGCTTTTTTGGGCATACACATTTCCCCTTTGTATACACCGAAACAGACCATCTTGTAGAAGGAACATTTCTTACAGGGAACTATAACGAGCTAAAAATCGAGAGGGGTGTGAGGTATCTTATCAACCCGGGCTCGGTCGGACAGCCGCGGGACAGGAACGCACGCGCTGCATGCGCAATTTACGACTCAAAGGCAAAAAAAGTCCGTTTTTTCAGGCTGGAATATAATATAGAAGAAGCACAGAAAAAAATCTTAAAGGCAAAGCTTCCTCCTGCACTGGCAGAACGACTTTCCCTGGGGATTTAAATCTAAATCCCGGCTATATCAACGGATTTGCATAATAATAAAGAAAAATCTCTAAACCCAATAAAAAAACCAGGGTTTTGCCTTAGAGAATTCGATAAAATAGTAACTTGGATTTCTGTCTTTGAGGATATTGTTCATTTAAAGTAGCCAAGTTATCAATCTCCCAGGTGAAATTAACTTTTTTCTTCTTTTAAATCCTTAAGCAATTCCTCAAATTCTTCTAAATGTTTCTCTTCTTCCCAAAGGATGACCTTGAGAATCTCAACAACTTCCTTGTGGTCTATATGCCTGATATGGTCTTCATATTGAACAATAGCCTCTTTCTCGAGCTGAATTGCCCGGAGAAGAAAATCTTCAGTGCTCTTTCCCCCAAATTGAAGCTCACGATGCTCCATGGTTGGGATACCACCGAAATCGGTTACCAGCTCAGCTAACCATTCTATATGACGCATTTCATCCTTTCCAATTTCTTCCATCTTATGACTAGGAGGACATTGATGAATAATAAAGGCATTCCTCATATAGGTGAGGACAGCATCAATCTCGCCAGTTATATCTTTATTTAGTAGTTTAACTACTTCCTCAGACTTCATTTTACCTTTATTACTTTTATTACTATTTTTTTCAGTGCCTTTAACTTCACTGAAACCAAGAACAACAGTTCCCATGGTGGCATTCTTTACAAAATTTCTCCGAGAAATATACTTTTTGCTCATGATACATTCTCCTTTCTTTATTGTTCTTAAAATTTATTGATAAGCATAAATTGTTCCAGAGGAAATCGCTCTGGTCTCTTTTTCTCTGCCTGCACCTGCTTCTCGGAAAGAATAGGGCTGATCTGTTTTGAATGCTGGCCGACAATAACTAAAGTAATAACGTGATATTCCTCAGGAATTCCAAGTATTTCCCTTGTTTTCTTGGGGCTGAATCCGGCAATAGGGTGGGCTACCAGACCCAACTCAGTGGCTCTCAATAGCAAAAACCCCACCGCTAATCCTACATCAAATTGGTGATATACTCTATCTCTAATAACGCAATCGTCTTCCTCTTTACTGAAGCAGGCAATAATCATCGAGGCTGCCTGAGCCCACTCATTCCCTGATGATAGAGCCAGGTGAAGTTCTTTCAGAACAGTCGGGTCATAGACAAAAACAAATCTCCATGGTTGGTTGTTAAAACAGGAAGGGGCCAATTGGGTACTTTCTGCTAAATCCCTCACTAACTTTTCGGTAATTTTTACAGGCTCTAACGAACGATAGGCTCGCCGTTTATTAATGGCCTCTTTAGTTTCCATCATTTACCTCCACCTTAGGTGAATTTTTATAATCATAGAAATAAAATACTGAGTGAAACTCCAAATTCACCCGTAAATTTTCTATCAATAAGCTGCATTGTCCCTCTGATGCCTTTAAAAAATTAAGAAAGCAGAAATCCCTTTCTATTGCTGATTTTTCTATTCTCAGGTTCTAAAGAAAATACTTGCATCACATCATCATAGAAAGAATTTGCTTTTTGGGATTGTTTGATTTCTGCTCATTTTCGTTCAATTTCCACCCTCTGAGCTGCTGCATTACCGATAATACATAGAAGATACATACAAAGTCAATAAAAGGATTGGGATACAGGAAGTGGTTAATAAATATCTGGACTGCTGGAACCCAAAGTTTTGATTCGCGCGGACAAATGGTCCGGACTCCAAAATCTATGCAAGCATGAATATTTTTGGCTCATTCATATTTGATAGCTTCTGCAGGATTTATATTAGCTACCTTGACAGAGCGGTAACCTATGGATAATAACGCCACTGATAATATTATTAACATCGTCATAAGAAACAGTAACGGGTGTATTCCAACCCGGTAGGCGAAATTTTGCAGCCATTTCCTCATGGAATAAAGGGCTATGGGAGAGGCGATTAAAATGGCAGCTAAGACAAGAATAATAACTTCTCTTGATAACAAATATAGTATCCTCATAGTCGTGGCTCCCAGCACCTTTCGTATCCCTATCTCTTTGGTGCGCTGTTCGGCGGTGAAAGAAACCAGCCCGAATAATCCCAGGCAGGAAATGAAAATAGCAAGATAGAAAAAGATACTGAATATCTTTCCGGTTCTTTGATCGGCTTTATAAAGGTTGTCAAAATCGGTATCAAGGAATGAATATTCGAAAGGTTGACTACCGCTGAAGTTTTTCCATGTTTTTTCTATGAAACTCAGTGTCTCCTTGGCTGCGGATCACATTTGCGCGATGGATGACAACGATATGTTCTTTATTAAATCCCAGGTCCTTATTCCTGACGTATCTTAACTGAGAATTGATTATAAATGTTCCAATGAGAATAAAAGTTGTGATAGTAAACTGCAGAACCACAAGTGTCTGCCGAAAATGCAGGTGGCCCCCCTGCATTTTTTCAAGAGTGCCTTTTATTGTTTGAACAGGCTTAAAGGACGAAAGGAAAAAAGCCGGGTAACTTCCAGCCAAAATTCCTACAACAAGCGCAAACCCTGAAAAAGCCAGAAGAATGTAGGTGTTGCCGAAGTAGTTTATTTGTAATTCCCGGCCGGCGAGGCTGCTGAATGCTGGAAGGGAAATCTCTACAATCAACAGTGCAAGAACCAGAGCTATGAGGCTAAAAAGAATAGATTCGCAGAGAAATTGCAGGATGAGCTGTTTTTGGCTCGAACCCAGAACTTTTCGTACTCCGACCTCCTTAGAACGTTGGGTAAACCGGGCTGTGGAAAGGTTCATAAAATTGATACATGCAATCAATAGGATAAGCAGTGCAATGGCTGAAAAAATATAGATATAGTTGATATTCCCATTTCCAGGTAAATTGTCTAAAATAGACACATTGAGATGAATATCAAGAAGAGGCTGCAGATAGTACCCGTAATAATGGTTTTCATCTTTCAAATACTTCTCATAACTCATTCCGATTTCAGACATGAATTTGGGTCCGTAGTGACGGTTAATAAAGTCAGGAAACTTGGCCTCGAGTTTCGAAAGAAGGACATCGTCGCGGAGGACAATGTAGGTGAAATAACAGTGACCCATCCAACTGTCATCGTCGCTGGACTGAATGGAAACTAAAGAAGCGATCATATCGAATTGAAAATGTGAACTGGCAGGGCAATCTTCCACTAATCCTGTTATCTTATAATCGGTTTTTCTCTCTTTGAGCTTCAGACTCTTTCCCAAGGGATTTTCGTTCCCGAAATATTTCTTCGCAGTGGTCTGTGTTATGACAATTGTATTAGGATCGGTAAGGGCTTTGCTGGAATCTCCAAGTATTAATGGAATCGTAAAAACATCAAAAATGCTAGCATCCGCATAGATGATTCGTTTCTCTCGCATAAAATTTCTTGTTTTGTCTTTCTAATAATTTTAAAAATACACACTGATACTCACAAGCAATAAACATGCCATTTCATTTATACAGAAACCCCCTGTTAAAACCGGAAACATCTTGAAAAAAGTGTTCGCTTTCAGAACACATGGCGTACGATATCGCACAATACCAAAAGAGGTCATAATGGAAGAAGGTTTTCAAAGAAGTTCACTAATCAAGGCAACCTTTTTGACGCTCCGTACGTATTAACTAATGTAATATGTCTTAATTTTTAAGACTAATCGATTTGAACGGAAAGGATTCGTATGAAACTGCTATCTCGCACCGAGGAAATTTTATTGGTTGCCGTGTGGCGGCTAACAAACAATGCCTACGGCGTGACCATCAGAGACGAAATATCCAGGCTCACAGGGTATGACTGGACTCTGGGCGCTGTCTACCTCCCCCTGGACAAACTGATGCGTAAAGGGCTCTTGAATAAAGAGACCAGCAATCCCACTCCTGAGAGAGGAGGACGAAGCAAGTGTCTCTATGAGCTCACCACTCAGGGGCGGGCCGCGCTGAAAGAAATCCGTGAGGTAAATCGCACACTCTGGGAAGGGATCCCGGACACGGCCATGGAGTAAACACACAAGAGCAAGACATGTCCAGAAACGCGAGCGACGGAATCCGGCCGCCCAAAATTTTCGCCTGGATTCTAAGGATTCTTCTTTCTGCTGAGGAGCGAGATTCCCGGCTGGGTGATTACGAAGAAATATATGCCTGCTCTGTCAAAAGGGAAGGGCGTCTCAGGGCTTCCAGCTGGTACAGGATTCATGTCCTTAGGTCCATCCCTTCCCTGATCAGAGACCGTTTGGAATGGGGGTTTGATATGTTCAAGAATATGATGAAAATGCTTTACCGGAATTTTACCCGTCACAAGGGATACATGCTGATCAATGTGGTCGGCCTGGCTTTGGGCATGGCATGCTGTATTCTGATCTGGATTTGGATTCAGTCTGAATGGAGCATGAACCGCTTCCATGATAATAAAGACAGGCTGCACCGTGTTTACACGGAAGCCATCTTCACCGACGGCCGCAGCGAGGTTTTTTCCAACTCCTTCTACCCTCTGGCCCGAACCTTAAAAGAAAGCTGTCCAAAGGTCCAGCAAGCCACCCGGATCGCAGAAAAGCCTGCCCTCCTTGTGTCCTTTGCAGATAAGGAGTTTGTGGAGAACCGCGTCGGCTACGTTGACCCGGATTTTTTTCACATGTTTTCCTTTCCCATGGAGCAGGGAACTCCGGAAGGTGTTTTCAGCGACCGCCTGTCCGTTGTCCTGTCTGAATCCACGGCACTTAAATATTTCGGAAACCGGGATCCCATGGGTAAAGTCCTCAAAATCGGCAATCATTTCGATGTCCGAGTAACAGGGATAATCCAAAATATGCCCGCCATTTCTTCTCTTCATTACGATCTGATTTTTCCCTTCCCCCTTTACTTCGGCCCTGATTGGCAGGAGTCAAACAGTTGGGGGGGTAATCCGTTGGAGACCTATGTCCTACTGCAAAAAGGCACGAATATCTCTGAGACAGAGAGGAATATCACCGTGGCAGTGCTCGAAAAAGCCACCATTCCTGAGAACCTGAAGGTCACCATGAAGCTCCAGCCCATGACCCGCATCCATCTCTATGACATCCAAGGTGGCGGATTGATCCGGACCATTGTTCTCTTCGGCCTGGTCGCGGTTTTTATTCTGCTAATTGCCTGTTTCAATTTCATCAATCTTACCACAGCCCGTTCGGGAAACCGGGCCCTGGAGGTTGGGATACGCAAGGTAGTCGGCGCTCAGCGTAAGGACCTGGTGAAACAGTTCTTCGGTGAGACGGTCCTGACATCCCTGGTCGCTCTTATTTTGGCGCTGGGATTGGCGGCATTTAGTCTCCGGTTTTACAGCCGGCTGGCCGAGAGAGAACTGACCTTAGGCTCAGCCCTGAACGGAACAGCCTTGGTCGGCCTGGTGGTGATCTCCATTGTCACCGGACTAATCGCGGGAGGCTATCCGGCCGTTTTTCTATCCTCCTTCCGTCCCGACAGCATTATCCGGGGACAGCTTTCTAAGGGATCTAAGGGAGGAACCTTCAGGAAGGTCCTGATTATGGTTCAGTTTTCCATCTCCATCCTTCTTATCATCACGACCCTGGGTGTCACCCGCCAGCTGAGATTCATCCGCAATATGGACCTGGGTTTGGATAGGGATAACATTTTATTCGTCCAGATGCGGGGAGATATGGTGGCCAAGTACGAATCCATGAAAAACGAACTTCTGCAGCACCCTGGAGTCAAACGGGTCTCCCGGTGTGTCCAGAACCCAGCCTTTATAGGCAGCACGGTAAGCAAACTGGACTGGGATGGAAAAAATCCCCAGGAACGGATCTCTATGAACTGGGAGTATGTGGATTACGACTATTTCGAAACCATGGGCATGGAACTGGCCGCCGGACGGTGGTTTTCAAAGGAGTTCAGCACCGATCCCGAGGAGGCTTTCATCGTTAATGAAAGGGCCGTGGAAATCATGGACAAAACCAATCCTATCGGGCAGAGGCTCCAGGTATTCAATCAGAAGGGGAGAATCGTCGGGGTAGTGAAGAACTTTCACTTCCAGCCCCTTAGGCATGAACTGGCCCCCCTCGTCATCGGGATGGATCCTGGGTGGATTAAGTCCGCCTCCAACCTGCTCATCCGGATTGGAGAGGAAAACGTTCAGCAAACTTTGGATCATATCCGAGCAATAGGAAAAAAATTCGCACCCGAGTTCCCGTTTCAACCTTATTTCTTCAGCGAAGTCCTTGATTATAACTATCGCTCGGAGCGAAAGACAGGAAAAATCATCTCTGTATTTACCGTTCTGGCCTTGTTGTTGTCCTGTCTGGGACTGTTTGGATTGGCTTCCTTTCTGGCCGAGCAGCGGACCAAAGAGATAGGCATACGAAAAATTCTTGGCGCTTCAGCATCACGAATCACCTTGTCCTTCATCCTAGATTTCGGCCGTTGGGTGCTGATGTCCAATCTTATCGCCTGGCCTCTCGGTTACTGGTTCATTAGTCAGTGGCTTCGTGATTTTCCCTACCGGGCGGGGATCGGTATAACTGTTTTTGTTGCGGCGGGCACCGCCGCTTTCATCCTGGCCTTGGTGACAGTAGGAGCGCAGACCTTGCGGACCGCCATGGTGAATCCCGCCCAATCCCTTAGGTATGAATAATCCGGAGCTAAATATATCGAAATCCCGGCTATATCAGCGGATTTGCATAACAATAAAGACAGCTTTTTAATGAATTGATATTCTCTCTTTCTTGCTCATCTTTCATTGACTGGATATGTTCATTCACTATAATAATAAGGAAAATCCACGAAAGCAAAAGCATGAAAAATAGGATATGTCCCTATTTAAATTTCCGCCAGGCTTTCTTACCTATCCAAATAATTCTGCATGAGAACCAGTTCTAACTAAAGTCAATTTCTCGGACTCCAATTGATAGATAAGTAACCAGTCAGGACAAATGTGGCAATCTCGGTGATCTTTCCATTTACCGGTTAAAGGGTGGTCGCGATTTTTTACAGGCAATGAAATATCATTTGCCAGTCTTTCTACAACAGCAAGCAACTCATCAATGCTGTATTTACCAGATTTAGCCAGCCTTTTGAGATCACTTTTAAATTGTGAAGTTCTAACTATTTCCCGCATTCAGCATCTTTCCATTCATCCGCTAACTGCCCCAGGGTTGTGGGTTCAGTCTTACCTTTCCGGGCAGCTTCCATTGCAGCGATAGTTTTTTTATTCGGCATCTTTACCTTGAACGGTAAAGCTTTCTCAGCAATTACTTGATAAAGGAAAAGTCGAATGCCATCACTAAGAGTGATACCCATATTTTTAAAAATGCGATTTGCTTCTTGCTTTACTATTGGATCAATTCTAGATCTAACAACGTTATTATTCATCTGTCATCTCCTTTATTTAATGTAGCTACAACGTAGCCTACTAATAATATAATATATTCTTATGAATTTTTCAAACTATTTTTTAAAATTAAATATTATTCTCTCGATGAAAAGGACCTATCAATAATCGTTTGAATTAGGGACAGGCCATCAAAAATTGCTGAAAATAAAGCAAATGATTATAAAACAAGGCAATTATTTCCTCTAAGATCGGTTTTTTTGTCCCTATTTAAATTAAATTAATGGATTTGCATAACAGTAAAGACAGGCGTGTGGGCAGAACTGTGTATAACTCCCGATATCAGTAGATTCGGTGCATCCACATTCTGTTCGCTGGGTTCTATCTTTTTTTGAAGAGACAGGCTCTGCGGAAGGATGGAGACGCTTAAGAAGTAACCCATCGATACATGAAGAAGTCTGAATGCCCTCCACTTCCGCCAAAAAATTCTGGCTGCACGAATAAAGCTGCAGTCCCATGCTTCGAGCTATTCCAGCAAGATACTGCGCATCTTTTTTCTTCTCCTGCCGAGAGGGATCAACATAAAGAAAGCCATGTTTCGCTGCCCGCCTTCGGGCTTTTCCATACCACTGTGCAAAGCTAAACCTGATGTCCTTTATTCCACGGGCAGCAAGCTCCGGTGCTATCTTTTCAAAAAAATAAAGATTAGTTTTAACTTCATTCTCTTGTTTCCAGTAGATAACCGGGTCAAACCGTACAGATATCCTCTCAGGCCGTCCAACTATCTTTATCAAAGGGTCAAGCTGCGAAATGGCTTTTGATGTGCATGGAACTCCATGCTCTATGAAAGTCCCTCCCAATCCTGTGATGGTGAAATGAAGATATATCTGGCTGTACTTCTTAAATGTATTCTGCAGGCCAAAATGGTTCTCGATTAGATTAGAGAAGTCTTTCGACCAGAGAACAATCGTATGAACTGCCTGAGGGCTTAAATCCACCGTACAAGTGTGCCCTGAAGGGCCGTAAACACGCACTTTTTCCTCATTAAACGCAGAAGAAAGCCACTCCGGAAAAAAGGCTACTAGATCTGTTCTTCGTGATGCACTGATAACTTTTTTCATGACTTCTTGACAGTTAAAGAAAATGACCTTAGTATTTTAGCGGATGAAAGTAGTATATAGCAATGTCTATCCTTAAAGCGAAAGAGCTGAAAAAAAGCTTCGGCAGCCGCCTTGTCGTCAAGGGCATAGATGTTGAAATAAAGTCCGGTGAAATAATTGGGCTGCTGGGGAGAAACGGAGTCGGCAAAACCACTACTTTCCTTATGATGGTGGGCTTGCTCAGGCCTGACAGTGGAGCGATTTATTTAGACGACAAAAATATTTCCTCATTCCAGTCCTACAAAAGAGCAAAACAAGGAATAATTTATCTGCCCCAGGAAAATTCCGTTTTTCTCAAGACAACAGTAGAGAATAACCTCAGGATGGTCCTTGAACTCCAGCACCACACTGTAAAAAAGCGTAATGAAATATCAAAGCGACTTCTCGGAGAACTTGGCCTCCTTCCTCTGGTCAGACAGTCCGCACACAGCCTCTCTGGTGGGGAAAGAAGAAAACTTGAAATCTGCCGCGCCCTTGCTCTCAATCCAAAATTTCTCTTGCTGGATGAACCTTTCACAGGAATCGACCCGTTAACAATCATCGAACTTCAAAAAATCATATTGAACCTTAAAAACAAAGGAATTGGGATTCTACTTTCTGACCATAATGTCCGTGATATTTTTAAGATTGCTAACACAGCTTATATCATAGAAAACGGCGATATTTTGATCAAAGGGACTTCGCAGAAAATTGCCTCGGATAAGAAAGCCAGGGAAAAATTTTTGGGGGGAAACTTCAAATTAGGAGGCGAGGTCGGGATTCATTCTCCCCGGGAGAAAAGATAACTTCCTATAGTCTCTCCCAGAAAAAATAAAAACAAGAAAAAATAGACAGACAAAAGAGCAGCTAGAAAACCAATGGACTCCCACGTTGAAGAAAATATCAATTGAAATACAGAAACACCTATTACATATGAAGCAATCCAGAGAGTTGCAAACCAAAGCAGCGCGACAAAAAAAACATCAAATAAGCTGGATTTCAGCCAGATCGTAAACCTTGAGGCTCCCACTTCTTTCTGGGGCATCACTACGCCGGCTTTTTCTTCTTCCTCGTAATGTCCCTCAAAGGAAAGATCTTGCTGGTCTATTTTCTCAGGAATCCCCACACCCGTATCAACTGCCTGGGCATCTTCGAGGCCTATCTCTTCTTCTACATGAGACACGTCCTCCTCTGGTTCGAGGAGTTCTTCCTTTCCTTCTTCTTCTGTAAAAGGGATATCTGAAGGAGGGGCTTCTTTAATATTTGCCGCCCAAGGAGGAAGTTCGTCTTCTTCGTCCTTATTGCTTTCTTCTCCCTCTTTACGCTGCTTCCGCTCTTCCCTCAGGGAATCCAGGAATTTCTCAATGTCTTCCCTTTCCTTTTCAGCCGTGTCAACAATTTTCTTCAGATCAGCCGTCTTAAAATCTGATTCTTTGCTCTCGTCAGGAGATTTTTCAATTTTCTCCTCTTCTTCAACTGCGAAATCTATTTCATGGTCCTTTTCTTCTTCTCCTGATAAATCCTCTTCGATCGGCTCCAAAATCTCTTCCTCTATTTCTTTTTCGTCTTGGATTACTTCTTCGGTTTCTGACTTCTCTGCAGGCTTTTCCTGCAGCTCCACTTTCTGTTCAAGATCAGCCAATTCGTCAGATTTTTTCTCTATTTCTGCCTGAGATAACTTTTCTGTTTTTTCTTCATCTTCAATTGGCTCTTCTCCCTTCTTTGATTCTTCGCTCTTTATTTCAGCAATTTCTTCTTTTTCTTTAAGAGCCGCCACTTCTTTTTCTTTCTTTTTTGAAGCAGCTTTCTTTTTCCCTTTTTTTGGCTTCTTTTTTGGCTCGTGTTTTTCTGTCTTCACTTTCTCGTCAATAATTTTTTCTCCAGGAATTTCCTCTTCTATTAATTCGTCCTCTGGAAATAAAAGCCTTGTGCCGCAGTTAGAACAGAACTCCTCATTTTCATCAATGATTGCTTTGCAGTAAGGACACCTTTGGACAGCCATTACTATATTTATAAATGTAAAATGCCTTATTGTCAATAAAGTTAACAAATTCACAGTTTCGAAAACGGGCAGTCTCTGATGGCAAAATGCTTCCAATCACTTGAAGGGAAAAAACTAAAAAGCCAACCAGATACAAAAATTCCACCGTTTTTTCGTTTTTTTTGCCTGTGATGAAACCTGCTGCGATGAGAAGGACCATAACTCCAAAACAGATATAGCCGATGAGCCGTAAGTGATAGTGGCTTATGAACAGCTCAGTCCGCGTAACAGCAGACTCATCTGCATGGGAATCACCATCAAGATCGGGAACAGTTCCATAAAGAGTTTTGTTCAATAACCCGGGCAGTTCCACTGAGGCAAAGGTCAACCCGATGCTGAAAATCAAAGCTAAAAGCATTAGAAGCAATCCGGAAACCCATTTTTTTTGACTCATTTTTTTCAGAACCTCTAAAGATACTATTCCTTAGAATCCAATATACAGAAATAACTTGAAATAAAATAGATTTTTCTCAATGTCTTTGTTACTGGCTCCGTCCAGTATCATTGTGATGGTTTGATAGGATGTTTTAAAAAACCGAGAATTCAAGGAACAAAAAAGGTCAAATCAACAGAGAATCCACAGATGAGAGGATCGATCTAATAGACTTTCTTTATCATCTCCGCCCATCCCTGGGATGGCAAGGCACGGAGAATACGATAGTCCGAATCCTAGATCTGATTTTCCAAAACCGACTGTTTGAATCTCTAGAAATTGATCTAGCAAAAGTTCATAGTGAATGGTGAACTCAGTTTGGCCTGATTTTGTTTCTAGTAGAATCCTTCGAACTCCCCGGTCAATTTTATTGTCTTGTTGACTTTATCGATTAAGGCGTGATAACTTTATTTCAGAATATCAGCAGGCATAAATTACGGAAAATTGGAGGGATTTGACGTAAATCCGAAATGTCAAACAAGGAGGTAAAATCATGAATAGATATAGAGAAATTCTATTATTGGGATTATTGGCTCTTGTCTTTTTCCTTCATTCATGTACTGATAAAAACAGCACAGCGCAAAAGGAATGGGTCGATCCCTTGACTGAAACCCAAGAGCAAAGGGATGCGAGAATGGCATGGTGGCGTGAAGCACGTTTTGGACTCTTTATTCACTGGGGCGTATATGCGGTGCCTGCCGGAACGTATCGTGGAGAAAGAATAGGTGGAATTGGTGAATGGATACTGCGGAATGCGAAGATTCCTGTCGCTGAATATAAAACCTATGCCCAGGATTTCAATCCAATCCTTTATGATCCCAAAGACTGGATTAAGATGGCAAAAGATGCCGGGATGAAATACATTGTTATTACATCTAAACATCATGATGGGTTTGCCCTGTTTGATTCAAAAGTCACAGATTGGGATATTGCTGATGCTTCACCTTACGGCAAAGATCTTCTGAGACCTCTGGTCAAGGAAGCAAAAAAGGAAGGGATGAAGATCGGATTCTACTATTCACAAGCTCAGGATTGGACACATCCGGGTGGAGCGAAAAGCGGTTATGAAGAGGGTGAATACTGGGATGAAGCGCATTCCGGAAGCTTTGATAGTTATTTGAAAGAAATCGCTTATCCACAGGTAGAAGAGATCCTTACTAATTATGACATCGATATATTGTGGTGGGATACTCCCTACTGGATGACCAAAGAAAGAGCAGAGCTTTTAAGGCCCCTTATTTCTTTAAGACCGAGCCTTATTACAAATAACCGCCTGGGTGGAGGTTATAAGGGAGACTCAGATACTCCGGAACAACATGTTCCCGCCACAGGCATCGAAGGCCGTGATTGGGAAGTTTGTATGACAATGAATCATACCTGGGGGTACAAGAGTTATGATGAAGATTGGAAATCAACCGAAGACCTGTTGCATAAGCTTATTGATATTGCCTCCAAAGGAGGGAATTTTCTTCTCAATGTAGGACCTAAACCGGATGGGACTATTCCTCAGGCTTCCATTGACAGATTAGCTGAAATTGGCAGCTGGATGGATATTAACAGCGAATCGATATATGGAACTGAAGCCAGCCCATTCCGTCGCCCTTGGTGGGGAAGATGTACTCGAAAGGAACTGGAAAATGGCGATTCCCGCCTGTATCTTCAGGTGTTCGATTGGCCGGACGATAAGTTGCTGTATGTCCCGGTAAATAATGCAGCTATTCAATGCTACGCGCTTTCTGATAATAAGGAAAAGTTTGATGTAGAAAAGACTGAAGAAGGGCTTGTGGTCCGCTTAACAGGTGAAGCAGCTGATGAGATATCATCTGTTGTTGTCTTAGATATTAAAGGATCGCCTGATGTCCCGAATCAGAATATTACGCCTAGCGAAACAGGAGCTCTCATTTTAAGCCCTGAACAGAGTGATCTTGAGAATCGTGGATATGTATCATCCAATCACGCCAAACTGATCCGTGATACAGAGCGATCGTATATAACATGGAAAGAAACAAAAACATGGATGGAGTGGCCTATTGAGATTAGTGCTGATGAAGTTTTTGATATTTATGTGACAGTAGCAACCATATCTGCTGACAATAAAATAATAATCGAGGTTGGAGAAATAAAAAAGGAGTTTCTACTGCCCAACACAAAAGGTCTGGATTCCTTTCAGGAAGTCAAGCTTGGAACCATCAGTATTTCTGGCGGGACTTTCACTCTCACGGTAAAAGGGAACAAAGACAATTGGCAGGAGTGCTATATGAGCAGTATTGAGCTCAGGCCTGCTAAGTAATTGACAAATCGTTAATATTAAAAGAGAATGAAATCGATGGATGATGAGAGTATACATCTCAACCATCTTGAAGCTGATCCTGCTTCTTTAGTTCCAGGATCAAACCTTAAAAAGTTAAGATATTGATATGTAATGAGTTGTAATAATTACTGGTTGGGCGATTAACTCAGTGGTAGAGTGCTACCTTCACACGGTAGAAGTCACAGGTTCAAATCCTGTATCGCCCACCAATTCCTTTTCTTTATTTTCAATAAGTTGCGGAATCTTCTTGCTTCCCAAAATGTTAGGTGTGCCCAAAACTGCGCCCAAATTCTGGCAGAGCAGCTGGTGGACGACATGCTGAAGATGTCACACGCTCAGGTATGCCACCAGGTGCGCAGGGTCGCTCATTTTAAATTTAAGGCCCAAATCAGACCTGGGTGTTTTTCTGCTTGAGGGTTGAAATCCTCTTCTCCAAATAGAGTCTTCATATCAATATTTCCCGATTTAAGCGATTTGACAAACTCATTATCTGAATAATCCAACACGAATACCTGCCTGTAAAATTCCTCAACAGACTTCTTGATCAATGCAGGATTCAAATCTTCTTCCTGGCCTCTCCGAAGGAACGGACCGACACCAACCAATATCTCATTGTTCCTATACCTTCGAACTTTGGAGATAAGTTTATCAACATCCGCTTCCTTTCTCGCCATTATTATGTACAGAATCATCATCTTCCTCAGGATTTGGTTGTTTAATTTAAGTTTAGAGATCGCATACATATCAAAAATGTCCCTGGAATAAAGCCTTTCTACCAATGCCTTGGTCTTCATCGCTGCAATCTCTTCAATAGTGTAAGTGTTCACTTTGAACTTTTCACCTTCGAAGATGTTGTCAAATGTTTTTCGTGTAACTTCCATGAATGGGACTCTCTCCAAATAATTAATCTCAAGTCTCACACTGTCAGGGAGTCCGCTTAGCCTTTTGTATCTTAGAACATACCTTTCCATGATGTAAGAACTGGGCCTTTTTGTCATCTTGTATCCGAGGGAATCAGCTAAATCTGCGATTTCATCCGGAATATCCTTCCTCCTGGCCAGCATATCCTTTTTTTCTAGTGCTCCTATAAAATTCAGATCTAAATCCACGGAAAGCCTAGGAATATCAAGGTAAATGAAATTTAGAGCAGTTCCTCCTTTCAGCGCAAAGTCTGAACCAATTCGCTTACCTTTGAAAATCCATGAAAGTATCCTTGTCATGTGGAATGTTTTTTCTAAAAAGTCGCGATTGAATCCAGTATCTCTCTGGATTTTCTGGAGTTGTCTGAGATTCAATTCCATTAGCTAGCTATAACTATTTTATCTAACCTCTTGTCCACTATTATCTTCCACTTTTTAACATAAGAGCCTCTCTTGTTTTTCTCGAAGTAATAGATATTATCAGAAAGTTTTTTTCTTAGCTCCGATAGTAACCATTCAGGTGTGTTTACAAATTTCCTTAACATATCAAACACAAAACCTACCCGGTTGAAGAGTATCTTTTCTCCCATTTTGTCAAGGTATTTAAGCAGCCGGTTCCAGTCGATATCTTCCATATCCTGGAATGACCTTAATATTTCCTCGTATCCTCCTGAGTACTCGGGTCGGTTCATTACATCTACAATGGTCCTCTCCAAATCAGAGGCAAATACCCTCTCTTTTCCATATTTCATCTCTTTAAACCCGAAGAAACGCTTCTCTATCAGAATCACTGAGTAAAAAACGTTTCCATGATAATCCACATTTTGGATATGCTTTGTTGTGGACAGATAGTAATGACTGGCTGACTGCTGGGAGAGCCCATGGAGATAAAGTGCCGTATAGTACGAAAAGAAATAAGGTTTCATCAAGTGCTTTCCAACTAGTATGGGATCTTCCACGTACTTTCCTTTGTCATGCACTATGTGAGCGGGAATCCTCACAAATAAATTGGATCTCACCTTGTCCAGAGCCCCTTTTGTCCTCATGTTCTTAAGAAGATTGTAGGCGTGCATTCGCGATATCCCCAGCAATTCCATTGCTTTTTCTGCACATACAACCTTTTGATCCTCCGCTTCGAGGAGGAAATAGAGCTTTTGTTCAAGACCTGAGAGCTTTTCTAACTTGTACATATTATTTAATGATTTTTATAACAATTAAATATTCTGGTTAATAATTTTAAAACAAATTAAATGTTTATGTCAATTGATATTTTTTAACTGTTTTAATTATTTTTATGAAAACGAGTTAAATGAAATGACGAAAATTCCGAGCCAATCATTATTGTTTGATTATTCGAAATCCCAAGCGCCTGATTCTCGAAAGATTACAGGGTTATACCCTTATATTTTCCGCTTTCTCGTCTTTTTGTGTCGGTTCATCACGGTAGAAGTCACAGGTTCAAATCCTGTATCGCCCACCAATTTCTTTTCTTTATTTTCAATAACTTGCGGAATCTTCTTGCTTCCCAAAATGTTAGGTGTGCCCAAAACTGTGCCCAAATTAGGGCCGGGCAGCATGCAAATTACCGAATGAAGGTGCCTGTCGTTAAGGTGGGAATAAATTTCGGTTGTCTTGATTGATTTGTGTTCGAGGAGCTTTTGTACGACTCTTATGTTCCCTAATCTAGAGTATAGGTGAGGTAACTCCAAAGTCAAGATATCTAGTCCCATTAAAGAGACAAGGGAAATGCCGGTTTCGAGAGGGCTGTGAATTCTAGCTCGCGTTGGCTCTATGGACTATTCCCTTAAGCTTCTCTTTTATCTTGGAGGGCAAAGATTCAGGTTCATGCTCAGATAAAATTAGCTCAACTTCGTCAGCAGCCCGTTCAACAAGTGTTTTCCCGCCCTTTCCAATCCAAGAATTATACATGTCTCGCTCAAATAGATTTGGATACCAACGTTCTTTGTAATACTTACGGGTATGTTCTGTTTTCAAATAGTTGCCCTCGGGCCCGACTTCTTCAATAACATCTAAAGCCAAAGTCTTTTCAGTCACTTTAACATCACGCATATCCAGCGGACCCGGTGACATACCAGGGATAATAACCAGTGCCCCCTCTCGTATTAATTGTGATAGTACCAGTCCGACAAGAACACCGGCATAATCTAGGGCTACAGCTCCCGCTGTTGTTATGGGGCTTGTTACTCCTTCTGTCGATGATGGTATATAAAGAGATGGAATGTTTTTTTCAGCCAAAAAGAGAAGTTTTCTGAGTGAATCTTCGTTATGAAGCAGCCCTGTTGGCACATTAATGTAACAGGCAACAAGTGGATTTTTTTGTAAAACCTCCTCCCCACCCACCACAGCTTCAGCCATTTCCACACAATCTTTGCAGCCGCTTAAATCATAGGATACAAAAATAATGGGTTTTGTGGTGTGGTTGAGCATGACTTCCATTTGGAATCGATCGGCTATACTTTGATTGACATCTGAGGGAAACACCATAGACATCACAAAATCAATATTCTCGAGTGAATCACAGAGTATTGCTCCTTCTACTACGTCCTTTACTATTAGCTTTCTTCGTCGCCCATTCCGATGATTAATAATATTTAGACAGTCTGACCCTGGTCCGTAATATTTATTGTGCTTACCAAGGTTAATAGCAGGTCTTGTATGCCGGTCAAACAAGTCAATTTTTTTCAGCGCGGTTGCCAGGGCATTTTCCACAAGATGTGAAGGAATCCTCACGAGATTGCTGTCAATGACCTTGGCGCCAGCCTTCTTTAATAATTGGATGGCTTCCTCCAAATGCAAACGTGCTCCAACGCGATCCAGTAATTCTAGGCTGACCGCATGAATTTTTTTGCATGTTTTCACACACTGGATTACTTTCTTTAAAAGACTTATTATGTATCGGTATTGTTTAAATTAAAAAATATAAAAAATTTAGAGTTTTAGCCGGCTTTTTATTTAAATTATTAAATAATGGAGAAAAACATGATTTTAAAAGAGGAAATAATTCAATATTTTAAAGAGAATAATAATCAAATTTCCAGAGAAATAACTGACCTGCTTGCAGAAATGGTAAGGCAGAAAACGGTGAATGTGGTCTCAGAAAAGTTAACTGAACATCCTTATCTTGAAGAAAGAGGCGAAGAATATCGGGTTGCAAATATTGTGAAAAGAGAGTTTGAAAAATGGAACATTCCGTTTCAGGTTTATGCACGAAATGAGAAACGGCCAAATATCATTGGCAATATAGGCTCAGGTAAAAGTGGCAAGATATTGTTTGTGCCCGGTCATATGGATGTTGCACCTGCAGGGGAAGGATGGGATTCAGATCCCTTTGAACCAGTGGTTAAAGATGGCAAAATGTATGGCAGGGGCACACTGGATGACAAAGGTCCATTAGTAGCAGCTATGATGGCTGGGAAAATCATTAAGGATGTTATCGGCGAGAAAAATATCCGGGGAATTTTACAGGTTGCTGGACTCTTAGATGAGGAGACAACCGATCCGGATGGAGTAGACTTTGGAATCGAATATCTTTTGGAAGAAGAACGACTGAAATCGGTTTGTTCTTGCTTTTACCATAAAACAGCCAGGAAGCAGGCTGATATTCTTTCCAGTAGTCACGCAGAATTACAAGAAGCTTTTGAGAAAGCATGACATAGCGGTCTTTTTTTCCCTTGCCCTGTTGGACACGTATTGTCATGCGTTGGCTGTCAATGTCAGATACCTTTAGTCTTGTTGCTTCTAAGATACGTAGCCCGGTAGCATATGTTGTCACTAAAATTGCCTTGTGTTTTTTACTCTTTACAGCCTTTAAAAACTGCGCCACCTCATCAGGACTTAAAACAACAGGTAGTTTTTTCTCACGCCTTGCGTAATGGATCTTTTCAATATCCCATTGGCAGCCTAGAGTTACTTTGTAGAAAAACCTTAAAGCACATACCGTAACGTTTATGGAACTTGCTGTTAATTTCCTCTCCTGAGAAAGATAGAGCAAAAAAGTCCGGGCTTCCTCAGGTCCCAATAATGCAGGGGATTTGTTAAAGTAGTTTGCAAATACTGTAACCCGGCTCAAATAACGCTTCTTGGTCGTTTGCGCAAGATTGCGGATCCGCATGTCTTCTTCCATGCGTTGACGTAATTTTGTCATAAAAACCTCCTATGTTAAGCTTTGGATTTTGTGGTGATAATCCTAAACTCTTTATAGAAGATTTACGAATGATAAGAATATTTTATGCAAAATGCCTATTCTTTATACCGCGAAGCGGTTTAGTTCAAGTAGAAGTGCATAAGCTTCGGTAAACAGAAATACACATTTTCAGTGTGCTGGAAATGATCATACCTCCTTGTTTTGATTTTTTATTCTATAAGACTCACCATCCAGGGTAAAAACTCTGGCGTGATGTAACAACCTGTCCAGCATTGCGGTGGTCATAACCCTATCACCCATCATCTCTGCCCAGGATTCAAAGCTTTTATTGGATGTAACGATTATGGATGTTTTTTCATATGTTTCACTGATTAAGCTGAAAAAAAGATTTGCCTCGCGTTTTTCAATGGGCGTATAGCCTATCTCATCAATTAATGTTGAGCTCAACATTAATGGATTCATCTGGGTAGACCTCTTACCAGGTTTGGAGTGCGATATATCTTAGAGAAATATTTGCGGAAAGCTTCTCTCATCCAACCATCCCTTAAAAAGAAATCTCTTCATCCACACAGCATAAGACATAGCACAGCAGTTTACCTTTTAAAATCAGGTGTCGATCTCAGCACAATTGCAAATTGGCTTGGACATGCAAGCCCCAATACCACTAATAAATATGCTACCATGGATATGGAGATGAAGTAGCAGGTTCTCGAGATGGCTAAACCACTTGGTGGGGGAAACTCCTCTCCATCTACATGGAGGAAAGATCCCGATATCCTGACATGGTTGGAAGCACAGTAGATGTTGTGAAAATCTTGAAATATTAATGTTAAGTATTTAAGTTTAAAAACGTTCCATAGCAAGTAGATAGCAAATAATCTTAACATTAATGATCACTTAACATTTATCCATAATCATAAGGTCAAATAAAACTTTGGATACCATGTGTTCATTATCACTTCCTGCTTCCTGGGAAGCCTGATGACATTTAATAAATTCAATTTTTGCTGTCGGCATTGAACTCTCCTTTCAGTTTTGCTCTATGCTTAATACGTGCAGTAGTACGAATATGAATGACACTGAGCAAGATTCGGAGAAGCCTTCGTGCAAGCAACTATCAAGGTATTAGTTACCCTAAACAGAAAGGTATGCTGACCAGCAGCTACCGTGTAATCCTGACTCTTTTTCCCCGGTGTAATGGTCGTTAATTTCGATCCGTCAAAAATAATGTCATAGGTTTATTGGTGTTGGATTTATTCTCGAACATGATTTGAGCAGTATGATTCTTCTCGCACTCAGGAACCGGTGTAGGTTCTGGCATTGTAGGGCTTTTTTCGCCGCAGGTGCATAATAAAAGACATAAAACAAAAAGAATTAGGACGCTTTTTCTCATATTAACTCCATAGACAGGTTAACCTATATTGAAATTAACAAAAAGTCAATCAATAAATTAGACTACTATTCTACTCTATCGGATGGATTAATTCTCTTATGTAATCCTCCCCAAAAACCGCACAAGAGTCTTCACATTTGGGAGAAGAAATCTCCTTTTTTTGTCAAATAGTTACGTTTCTAGGAGCACAGAAGTAGATAAAAGAGCCCTGTTGTTAGATGAATTTTTCTCTGTTCTGAAGACGGAGAAAAGCAAACAGCGTCGTGACCACTGATCCCAGAACAAGATAAAGCCTGTTGTAGAATGTGGTCTGGGCCCAGAGCACAGACCTAAGGGCCTCCACACTGCGGAAGGGATTATGGAAGAGAAACCAACTGCTGTTCTGAAGCTCATCCCCCAGCAACCAAAAGAACAAGACGAAGACAACCATTATTACGGCAGTGACATTGCCGCTGGTGGATTGGGCGGAGATGAAAAAGGCCAGGTTCCCCAAGAAGATTGGCACATGTCAAGAAAGTTGTGTATGAGAGTGAAAAATATTTTGTAATTGATTCCAATTTTAAAGGAAGGATCATACTCTAGTCTCCATGGTATTTGATTTATTGCTGGAATGATTAAGAGAAGCTTTTTGCATTTCCTTTTCAGCTTTTTTAAGATCCATATCTTTACTTGGATCATGGTTTCTGAACTTTAGCCGGTGCATCTGGAGAAGCTCATATTCGTTTGATTTAAAATGAGGAATCGTATTTTTCCATTTCCCTTTTTTTAGTCTCTCCAGTTGTAATATTATGTTTATTCCCAAAATATCTTGACTCTGAAAAAATCCTCTCATCCTCTCTCTTATTCTCTCTATCAAACGATTAAAGTTTTCTGATGTATTTGTGGTATAAATATATTTCTGTAAGGAACAAATTCTTAATCAAGAAGATAAGAAAAAGCTATCTTTGCATGTTCAAAAAGAATATGATCCAAATGATGGGAAACCTGTCATCATAAATACAAAAGTAATTAAAGATGTAACAGGTAAAGAGTCAAAAGAAACAAAATATTGATAATATTTAAAGGAAGATTCCTATCTCATTAAAAGAGGCATGTGCGAGAGGCTATACACCTTGCTCGAGGTGCAAGCCTCCGAGGTGTAAATAAAAAATAACAAAAAGAGGGGTTTACTGTGAGAAAATCTATTTTAATTTGTTTTATTGTTTTATTATTGAGTTCTTGTATACATACTGATGTATTTCAACATCCAGATTACAATTATGCACAAACAATTCCAGCAAACGTAAAAATTTATACTGCGGAATTACGGCCTCTGCAAGAATATATTATTATTGGTAAAATGGTAATGGACCCTGCCCCCATAGTAAGCTCAAGATCGACAATCCCATAAATGAAATAACGCCCTATGTTACGGACTGTAAGCGAAGAGAATATACGCCTTCTGAAATTAAGAAAATATTAGAAGTGACTGACAGGATTGAAAAGGAAGCCGCTGAGAACGCTTTTATAATGCGATATGTGAAGCGGATAACCCTCATGCTTCTTTTGACTGGTATGCGTCTAGGAGAGCTTTATAAATTGAAATGGGAAAAGCACACAAAGAATGATAAGATAATTCTGAAGCGTACCGAGACAAAGCAGAGAAAGGAAAAGGTGATTCCAATCACTGATTCCATTAGAAAAACGCTAGACAGTATGAAGGACAGCGGTAACAAAGAATATGTGTTCCCTCTTTCTGTAAAAGCAAAAAGAGATAAATTATATCTTACTAATCTCATTAATAGGATTCGTAAGTATTCTGGGATAGAAGATTTCATATTCTATAACTTGAAACATACCGCTGCATCCATTATGATATCTGAAGCGCTGGGTCGTGGAGCTTCTCTTCAGGATGTCATGAAGATACTTGGACACAGCCAGTTAAAGACTACTTTGCACTATGTTCACTCGGATTTTGGCCGCATGAAAAATGCTATGAAAGCCCTTGAAAACGCCATAAAAAAGTGAAATTTTGTTCAATATGTGAAAGCCAAGAAAATTAAGTTATTGATAAATAAGGAGTTAAAAAGAATAGAAGAAGGGCGATTAACTCAGTGGTAGAGTGCTACCTTTACACGGTAGAAGTCACAGGTTCAAATCCTGTATCGCCCACCATTTTGTTTTTTATTTCGCTGATTGATCCTTAAAATATTGCAACCATGTATTTTCTACTGCGTTAATAATCCATTTGTGGCATATTATTGCTATGAAATGGGAGAAGCTTCTTCAGATCGTCGGAAAAGAACCAGTCTTTCATTCGAGCCTTCTCATGGCCGGTTCGGTGAATCTAATCGACTTGGGAAGGCAGCTGTCCCGCTGGGTTAATTCAGGCAATCTCATTCAGCTTAGACGTGGACTTTATGCTCTTTCCGAACGTTACCAGAAAACACCACCGCACCCTTTTCTAGTTGCTAACCGATTGAAGCGAGCTTCCTACGTGAGCCTTCAATCAGCCCTGGAATACTATGGCCTCATTCCCGAGTATGTTCCTTCGGTCACCAGCATAACCACTGGCCGGCCAGAAATACTTTCCAATCCTCTTGGCACCTATATCTACAGACATGTAAAGAATGGCCTTTTTTTCGGCTATCAAATCATCGACCTCGGGGATCAACAAACTGCCTTTGTAGCTCTACCGGAAAAGGCGCTTTTGGATCTGCTGTATCTGACTCCTAATTCAGACAATCCAGATTATTTACGTGAGCTCAGATTACAAAACATTAAAAACTTAAATTTAAGGTTCTTGTCTGAATTGGCCACTCAGAGCAAAAGTCCAAAATTGCTACGGATTACTCGCAGGATTTTGAGCCTATTGAAAGATATAGAAAAATCATGAAAGAGCAAATCAAGCAAGTTATCGCCGAAACACGAGACAAATTACAAGCAATAAATTTAGTCCGGGAATACTGCCAGACAAAATTCGTATACTTTGTCATCATCAAAGATGTAAAGTCCCTTCTTAATTCGTATAATTAATTTCTTACGAATCAGATCGGTGATTTTATCCCTAGGATGGGCATATCCTTTTAAGGCATCCAAAAGTGCCTGGTAATCAAATATCTCTCTCTCAATTACTCTTCTTATATCTAAAATTGACATTTTTCTTTATGAATTTGGTTCTAACTTTCCTATTTTCTGATATTTCCACTTCATTACCGATGACAATTTCACATTTTGAATTCCAGGGCAATCAAATCCAATTAAATACGATGTCTCCGGAATTCAATTCCATTTTTTATACATTCATTCCTAAATTCACAATCGCAGCATCTATTCTTTCTGCAATAATTTTTTCCCAGTCTGAGTAATGCGCATTCCAATTTAACAAAATTTTCTGTATGTCTATCATAATTATTTAAATCAACACCTAAGTTTCTTGCAGCCATATTCACCAACGAACAAACTTCAATGTTTACTTTTGGCCAAACAACTCTAAGCTCTCTTAAAAATATGTTCGTCGTTGTAGGCCCTATTCCTTTAAACTCTTCAAGTCTAGCTTCCAAATCTTCAGAGTCCTCAGCTCTTTCATACAAATTTGTCAAGCTTCCATATTTATTCTTTAAAGTCTCCATCAAGTCTAATAATTTAGTAGCAGTTGAAAAATCATATCTCACATAGCCTCCTTCATCCAAAATTTTAACGAGTCCATCCCAGCCAGTAGCTAAAATCTTATCAGGGGTTACAATATTCTTTAAAACAAATAATCTGTAAGTTCTAGCAGCAATTTCCTCACTTATTCTCTTCCCAAAAAGTAACGAAGCAAGGAACCATTTGAATATTTCGCTCTCTCTTTTACTTTCCAAATCTATTCCTAACTGGCAAGAATATGATTCACCCAAATGATCAATCAATTTCCTTACTACCTTTTGCATTTCAAGCCTTTCCTTTATTTATTCTTGTTATAACCTTTATTAGACTAATATTGTTTTAAACACTACAACCAGTGCAAGAATTATAATAAATATTGAAAGCCCAATTTCTAACCACTTAGGCTTTGTTTTTAGAGATATTAAACTCCCTATTCTTGCTCCACCCATTGACCCCACAATCACCACCAATGCCGGCAACAATATTATATCACCTCGATACCAATAGATTATCCCACCAGCAATCGCTGTAAAAACTGTTGCACATAAAGATGTCGCTATCGCTTCATGCATATCAAGCTTCATTGCCCTTAAAAAAGGAGGAAACAAAGATCCCCCACTGCCTCCCCGCATACCTGTAATCAAGTTAAGAAAAAACGCTCCAGCAACAATATTCTTCGCATTTGGGTTAATTTTTTGCGCAAGTCTTGGGCTGATTCTATTCAAATAGATCCCTAATAACGTTATTATAGAAACAATAACAAAAATAATCGCTAAAACTAAGGTTGATATAATCCCTGCTAAAAATGCGCCTATTACCGAGCCAAAAAGGCCTCCGATAATTACATACGGAGCAAATCTCCAATTTATATTCTTTCTATGACTTATAGCCCCTATAAGAGAAGCAAATGGTATAACTAATAAATTTATTCCAAAAGCACTTAGCAAAGGTAATCCTGCAACATAAAGCAATGGTGTTCTTACAGAACCCCCACCTATCCCAAACATCCCACTCATAAAGCCAGCTAATAAACCAATGAGTAAGCATATTATCAGTAGCATTATTATCTCCATTTTATTCCAGCTTTTTATATTCTGCTCACGAATTTTTGATCATGTCAAATTATATTCTGGAGTTCTTCGAATTGAGCTGAAAAGTTTTTGTTAATCTCAAAGAAAGTCGAATGCCTTCAATATGTCTATCCCCGAGGAAGCTCAATATTCATAATACGTTTTACTTTCTGCAATGATTATCTAACCGGGATAAAATTTTTGAGTTAGTTCGCCAATTTGCTGTTCTCGATGAGGCATTCCACACTTTTGGTTTCTCTCGAGGTTTGACTTTGTATGTTTGCTCTGCTATAAGATTTATTGTGAAAAGAATAACCTGCATGCTGACTATCTCCATTATGGCATGATTTTTGCTACACATTCATTTTAATAAAAGACGGAGAAAGGTTAAAATGCAATCACCCCAGAATATGAGTTATGAATCCCAAATTGAAAAAGCCTCAAAAATGGCAAAGTGTAAAAAAGTTTTATACCTTTACGACGAGGCAGGATACAGACAGCTTCTAGGTGTATTCAGTAATAGAAAAGTTTCTCATATAAAAAAACAGCTTCAGAGTAAAAAACTGCTTGGGCGCCTGAGTGAATTTGAAATAAGGACGACTGAACCCGATACTAGTTTTAATTTATAATAATTCCCTATAACATCCGCTTTTTCCAAAAAAAATATGATCTCAAGCTGTATTTTCTTTATTTAATTGAAGTTTGCAGTATGGCATTTTGCAGTATGAAGAGATCGATTTTCCCATTTGTCTGAATAAAATTGTTTGTTTTCAATATTTTCGTTTCATTTTATCCTGATTTTGGTTAAAATATCTTCTCAAATTTAAATATCCCAATATAAACAAGGAGCCAAAATTGATACAACTACCTATCAACAGCAAAGTTGTTAAAGAAAAAATCGACGAGATGAACTTAAAATGCGTTGGTTCAGCTTCTATCAGAGAATTAAACCGGATAGTAGACAACATCGAAAAAGCGACTGGAGATAAATTCATCCGGATGGAAATGGGCGTCCCAGGACTGGACCCTCCAACAATTGAAGTGGAAGCTGAAATACTGGCTTTAAAGAAAGGTGTGGGGTCAAAATATCCTCCATTTGATGGAATCCCTGAATTAAACAGAGAGATTTCCAGGCTCATTAAAAACTTTATGAATATCAATGTCAGCGAAGAAGGATGCTTCCCCACGGTTGGTTCCATGCAAGGATGTTATATGGCTTTAATGGTATCCAGCCGCAGAAAAATAAATAAAGATAAAATCCTCTTTATCGATCCAGGTTTTCCTGTAAATAAAAGACAGGTCAAGGTTCTCGGACTCCAGAGCATCAATTTTGACATATATGAATACCGAGGAGAAAAACTCAGGGACAAATTAGAATCCTATTTGAGGGGGGGGGATATCGCCGCACTTATTTATTCAAATCCCAACAATCCCTCCTGGATCATTTTTTCGGAAGCTGAACTCCGTATAATAGGAGAATTAGCTACCCGTTACGACGTTATAGTGCTGGAAGACCTTGCTTATTTCGGGATGGACTTCCGCAAAGATTATTCTAAACCGGGAGAACCCCCATATATTCCAACTGTCGCACGTTATACAAATAATTATATTCTGCTTATCTCGAGCTCCAAGTCATTCAGCCTGGCCGGCCAGAGGATAGGCATGACTGTCATCTCCGACAAACTGTTTAACTCAAAGGAAGATAATCTTGAAAAATATTTTGGCAGCCGTATATTCGGAAATGCATATATTTTCGGCGCCATGTATGCACTTACTTCCGGGGTTTCGCATTCAACCCAATATGGTCTTGCGGCCCTATTAAAAGCTGTTAATGAGGGCAAGTTCCACTTTTTAGATTACGTTAAAGAGTACTCTTACCGCGCCAAGGCGATGAAAAAACTGTTTACTGACAACGGATTCAAAATAGTCTATGACATGGACGAAAATGAACCTATTGCAGACGGATTTTATTTTACGCTCTCGTACCCCGCTTTTTCAGGGAACGAACTTGTGGAAGAACTGCTTTACTACGGAATAAGCTCCATTTCTTTAGCAACGACAGGAAGCGACCGGCTTGAAGGTATCAGAGCCTGTGTTTCCTTAATAAGCAGAGACCAACTGCCGCTTCTTGAGGAGAGATTGAAAAAATTCAAACATGACCATGATTCCGGTTTCAGAATTGTAACAACAAGTGCGGATTCTTAAGCCTTTTTTCCTGATTCCTTGAAGGTGTATACTTTTCCCAGGGAAAGATAACATGAACAAAAACTATGGCAGCCAAAGCATGATTGCACCCCTGCGCAAAGTTCTTGTCAAGCGGCCGGATAAATCCTTCGAAAATGCTGATCCGGCCAAGTGGCATTATACGAGTCGACCCAACCTTAAAGACGCCAGGCAGGAACACGATACATTTGTTTCACTCCTTCGCCAGGCAGGAACCGATGTGATTTATCATGACGAACCTCAACCCGATCGGGCTGATGCCCTTTATGTTTTCGATCCGGTTATTATCACAGACCAGGGAGCCGTCATCTTGAGGATGGGCAAAGATCTTCGTCGAGGAGAAGAAATTCCTATGGCCAAATGCCTGGAGGTACTTGGCATTCCGGTATATTATTCACTTCACGGGCAGGCTCTTGCAGAAGGCGGGGACCTTCTATGGCTTGACCACAACACTCTGGCAGTAGGCCTTGGTTTTCGCACCAACGCCGAAGGCCTCCGCCAGTTGAAGGAAGCTCTTTCAAAGCTTGACGTCAATGTCATGCCAGTTGAATTACCCTACTTTACAGGCCCTGACGCCTGCCTTCACCTACTCTCCCTAATCAGCATTGTCGACCACAATATAGCGGTGATTTACAAACCCCTGCTGTCAGTCCCTTTCTGGAAATACCTAAAGGCGCATGGTTTACAGTTGATCGAAGTCCCCGAAGAAGAATTCAAGACAATGGGGCCGAACGTTCTAGCCACAGCCCCAGGCAACTGTATCATGCTGGAAGGCAATCCTATTACAAGGAAGCGACTTGAGAAAGCTGGCTGCTGTGTTTCCACTTATTCGGGAAAGGAAATCTCGCTTAAAGCTGAAGGCGGACCCACCTGTCTTACCCGGCCCATTCTGCGGGAGTAACAGCATTCTCACATGAATAATTCAGGAGGACGTGGATTATTCACGAGCCAAGCTTGCTGCAGATGCAAGGCACAGCGCATGAAGTTGTGGTCCTTCACCACTAATGCGCTGTAACACAGCAGATGCTGTAAGATCGGCTCGCCCAAAGGGTAAAGAATGCCGATAATAGATGAATTTGAGGGCATGTTTGCGCTCCACTAAGATTTTTAACGCCATTTCTTCCCGATCTTCTCGGCTCTGCTGGAACTCCGCATGTTTATCTTAAGCAACGCCACAATGTCCCCGAGCCATCATTAACACCGACTCTTTGATTATACAGTGCTCACACATCCATCAGGCCCGACTTTGCCGGGTTCCCTCGAAGATCGACTCAGAAAGGCTAAATCTTTTAATGTCGCTTCCTCCATCCCCTCAAATTCATATGCTAGTTGATATTATATTAGTTCTATCGGCATTCTTTATGAATAATTCAGGAGAACGTGGGTTATTCACAAGCCAAGCTTGCTACAGATGCAAGGCACAGCGCATGAAGTTGTGGTCCTTTTTTATGAATAATCTACGTGAGGGAGTGAATTAGTAACCCACTCCTCAATTTAGGTTCAAACCATGTTGTCTTTGGAGGCATGACCTTTCCCGCATCAGCAATTTTCATAAGCTCCTCGATCGATGCTGGATACATGGCAAATGCAACTTTAAACTTCCCGCTGTCCACCAATCTCTCAAGTTCGCTTAAACCCCTTATGCCTCCTATGAAATCAATATCATTACTTGCCCTGGGGTCTTCTATCCCGAAAAACGGTCTGAGAATGTTATTTTGAAGCACGGAAATATCAAGGCTGTTTACAGGATCATGATAATCGACATGTTCGCTTCTGACGCTTAATCTAAACCACTCTTTATCTAAATACATCCCGATATAGCCTTTTTTTATCGGCTTATATTGTGCTGAACCCATTTTTTCTATCGTGAATATCTTTTCCAGTTCTATAAATAGTTCTTCTCTCGTGCGGCCATTTAGATTTTTTAATACTCTGTTATAGTCCATTATATGCAGCTGGTTGTCCGGGAATAATACGGCAAGGAAATAATTATACTCTTCATCCCCTTTATGATCAGGATTGGCCATTTTTCTTTTATTAGCAACCATCGCCGCAGAAGCAGTCCTGTGATGTCCATCAGCAATATAAATATAATCGATCTCTTCAAATTCTTTAATGAGTTCGTTACTTATACTGTCATCTTCGATTATCCAGACTATATGACCAATTCCGTCACTGGCTGTAAAATCATAAACAGGTTCCTTTGTGACTGCTTTTGCAACCAACCTGTCGATGGAATCTTTGGCTCTATATGTAAAAAAGACCGGACCAGCGTTTGCATTAGTAATATCCACATGTTTTGTTCTGTCTATCTCTTTATCTTTCCTTGTAAACTCATGTTTTTTTATTACACCGTTATTATAATCTTCTACAGAAACACACCCAACGATACCATACTGGACTCTGCCTCCCATAGTCTGACTGTAAATATACAATTTAGGAGATTTTTCCTTAATTAATATGCCTTCCCTAATAAATTTTTCAAAATTCTCCTTTGCCTTATCATATACCGGCTGGGAATATAGGTCTGTCCCTGCAGGCAGATCCACTTCGGGCTTAACAACATGTAAGAAAGAATACGTATTACCATATACAAGTTCCCTTGCTTCTTCACTGCTTAGAACATCATAAGGAAAAGAAGCAACCTGTTTTTCCAGCCCTTTTTTCGGCCTTAAAGCTTTAAATTTTCTTAAAACTGCCATTTAAATTCCTCACTTTTTATAATTTCATTTTTATAATATGTATCATACCGATTAAAAAAACAATATCTACAAAATTATAAAAAAATCAACAATTATATTTTCAAACATTACTACAATTTTTTATGGATTATGCATGAAAACTATCGAGACTATGAAACAAATTTCTACCCGTGATAAAAAGGATTCATTCAAAAGTTAAAATAAACGGCCTAGAAAGTTTTTATGAATCTATGAAAGCCTGTCACTCCGTTATCCCAATAAGGTCCAGCATGAAGGCATATTCCAGAGCTGTTTCTTTATACCTGCGGAAACGGCCTGAAACTCCACCGTGCCCGGCTTCCATATTAGTGTGAAGCAGCAGAATATTATCATCTGTCTTTAATTCTCTGAGCTTAGCAACCCACTTAGCAGGCTCCCAGTACTGAACCTGAGAATCATGCAGCCCTGTGGTTACAAGCAGCGCAGGATAATCCCTGGCCTCCACATTATCGTAAGGAGAATAGGAAAGCATGTAATCGTAGTATTCCTTGTTATTGGGATTACCCCATTCATCATATTCGCCCGTTGTCAGGGGTACGCTGTCATCCAGCATGGTCGTAACAACATCCACATAGGGAACTCCTGCGATAACTCCTTTGAAAAGGTCAGGCCGCATATTTAACACTGCACCCATAAGCAACCCGCCTGCGCTTGCACCAGATGTAAATAACTTACTGGGACTTGTAAATTTTTCTGTAATCAGATGCTCCACACAAGCAATGAAATCCGTAAATGTATTTTTCTTTTTCAGCAGTTTGCCATCTTCATACCAGTATCTCCCCATTTCCTGTCCGCCGCGGATATGAGCCAATGCATACACAAACCCTCGATCAAGCAGGCTTAACCGGACAGAAGAGAAAGATGCATTCATGCTTGCCCCGTAAGAACCATAACCATAGAGCAAAAGCGGATTGTCTCCGTTTTTTTCAAGTTCCTTCCTGTACACGAGTGAAATCGGGATTTTTACGCCATCTTTAGCTGTAGCATATAGTCTTTCCGCATGATAATTATCATGGTCAAAATCGCCTACAACTTCCTGCTGTTTTAAAAGCTTCTTTTGCCTCGTGTTCATATCATAATCAAAAGTTGACCTGGGAGTAGTCAAAGATGTATATCCAAATCGAAGCAGGTCTGTATCAAACTCCGGGTTGTTCGAAATATAAGCCATGTATGTTTCTTCACCGAAATCTATATAATGCTCTTCTCTGTTATCCCACTTTATCACCCGCAGCTGGGTCAAGCCGTCTTTCCGCTCCCCGACAACCAGAAAATCCTTGAAAATTTCAAATCCTTCCAACAATACATCCACCCTGTGAGGGATGACTTCTGTCCAGTTCACTTTTGATGTTTTATTTACAGGTGTCTCTACCAACCTGAAATTTTTAGCATTGAGGTTTGTCCTGATATAGAATTTGTCTTTGTAGTGATCTACATTATATTCAAGGTCTCTTTCCCTAGGTTGTATGATTTTAAATTTGCCATCAGGCTTGTTTGCATCCATATATTGGTACTCAGTGGATAAAGTACTGTCCGATGCAATAAATAAATATTTTTTTGACTTACATTTGTATACATAAGTACTAAATGTCACGTCTTTCTCGTGAAAAATTTCTTTATCAGCCGAAACTTCGCTTCCAAGAATGTGCTTGAAAATCTTATAGGAACGCAGTGAGTCATCTTTGATTGAGTAAAAAACGGTTTTATTATTGTTTGCCCATGCAGCTTGACCCGCAGTATTCGGAATTTCATCGGGAAGAATCTCCCCGGTGGTCAGGTTTTTAAAATGAATCGTATATTTTCTCCGGCTGACAGTATCCACACCAAATGCAATCAGATTGTTATTAGTGCTCACTGTTAATCCTGCAACATGGTAAAAACCATAGCCCTCAGCCATCTCATTGACATTCAATAAGATCTCTTCTTCCGTTTCCAGAGTCCCTTTCTTCCGGCCGTACACAGGATATTCTTTTCCTTCTTCGAAACGGCTGTAATAGTAATATCCCTCTGTCTTAAAGGGAACGGACATATCCGTCTGTTTAATCCTTGCGACAATCTCATTGTAAAGATTTTCCTGAAGTGTTTCTGTATGCTTCATGACTGCTTCTTTATATTCATTTTCTGCTTTTAGATATTCTACTACTTTTGGATTTTCACGCTCATTCAGCCAGTAGTAATTGTCTATCCGCACATCTCCGTGAAGAGTCAATTCCTTCTTGATTTTTTCAGCTGCAGGCGGTTTTATTATTTTTTCTTCCTTATTAATTTTCGAACATCCAGAGCCAATAAAAGAGAGCAGCAAAACAACTACAGACAAGAAAACACATTGTTTGTACCATAAAAGAATTTTTAATCCTTTCATTTATTCCTCCTTTTTTTAAAATAGGCAGCCCTGTCTTTGAACTGACATAGCTACCGGCTTCTTTCTGACAGGTTATCATCTTCTCCTATATTGTTTAGCTTAATACCACATGAAAATACCAAAGTCAAAAATAAAAAAGCTTGTAAAGAAAACACCCGTATCAAAACGCCGAATTCTAAGTTTCTATGTCTAATGCTGTTTTTTCTTTACAACAGTGAGCCTTCCATCAGGCGAATTTTCAATAATATGTTCTGCCATTAATTCTATGAGTTCAGGCCCTCTAGGACCCCAGCAGTGTGGTTTTCCATTTCCATATTCAACAACACCTTCATAATACGGATTCTTTGTTCCTTCGAGAAAATTTTCAAGCAATCTAACAGCATTATTTAAATAAAAAGTATCCATATCCCCCACATAAAGATGAAGTTTCCCTACAAGCTTAGGCCCGAGCCATGACCAGTTTTTCTCAAGATAATAGCGGAGATCAAAATGTTCTTTCCAGTATTCAGCAACAGAAGGATCGATCTCGCCAGTTTTTTTATTAAAAAGCTGCTTAACGTATCCACCCGGACCGACAGGGCCAAAAACAGCTTCAAATATATCGATCTGCTTTCCTGAGCGGTTTCTGGTTCCCATAACAAGTTCCATGTGATTCCTCTGTTTAGAAGTCAACCTGACAATTCCATCGGGACTGCGGTCACTTGCTGTAGGGACTCTAATCCAGCCTGATTCCTTAAAGAAGGCATTTTTATCCTTATAGATATCAATACATTGAAAGTATCTGAAATCAAGAGGGTCCGGGCAAAGAGACCACGTTCCTCCAAAAAAATCGGGATGAAATACCTGAAGGGCAAATGACTCCCATCCGCCCGTAGAACCTCCGGACAATACTCTTGCATACGGCCTCCGGATAATCCGGAAATGTTCTTCCAGATAAGGAATAAGCTCTTCTATTATTGCATCCCCGTAAGGTCCAACATTCTCCGAATTAACAGCATAAGAATCATCATAATACGGACATGGATGTTGAAAGGTTATTGCTATCATTCTGGGACAAGCGTCCGATGTCCAGTATTTGAAAAAACCATGACCCCTCTTAAGCCATGGGCTATTCTTGCTCGGCTCTTCAGAACTTAAACCATAGGGGGCTCTCAGAGAAAAATGGCCCTGAACATAATTTACAGGGTAATACATGTCAGGACTGCTGTCATATCCTTCAGGCAGCAGGATAACAGCCCCGAAAAAGATAGGTTGACCCCAGAAATCGGTCAGAATCTTGCTCTGGAATTTTATGCGTTTGACCCATTTTGTGTCGGGAGGGATTATTACAGGCGGGATAACATCCGCACAGATTATCTTTATGGTCTTTCCTGCCAACGGGTCAATTGTAATTTTCTTTACTTCGCTGTAAATATTGCCTGGTGATATGTTCCACCTCTGCCCTTCCCATTGGTCATTATGCATCCAGATTTTATATCCATCCGATCGTTTAAACTCGGTGTAAATATTTACAAAACCCTGTACATAATATTCCCCAGACGGGATGTTTTTTATGCTTTCCAAAGGATATCCGAAGACATTTTCATCAATTATAACTCTCTCTTCAGGCTTTAAATCTTTGATATCCTTTCCAAAGAAGGGCACACCGTGCCCCACCTGAAACCTGGGCTCCCTTCTCTCATTTTTTGAAATCATGACGTACACACGGCCTGTTATAGGCTCTGAATGGGCTTCTGAAGAAAAAGAAATTTCAAATTGAAGTTTAGATGAAGTGGGTTTTTTACAGGAGATATCTATAAAAAGGCCGGAAAAGATGATTGCATATAGAATAATGCGGGCAACAACACCTTTCTTGAATTTCATATGTCTCTCCGTTATATATAAATTAGTTTGAGGTTTGTTTCATCTTTGTGGAGAAATGGATAATATAATAGAGAGGTGAAAATTTCAAATATTAAAATTAAACCAGTTTATTTCCTCAGTAATTTGACTATTAATCTCTCTACGATCCAGACTGAACTGACAGGTTAATTTTTGACTTCATTTTTACGTAATGTTAAGATTCCCCTGCAAATAAACAAGGGAAAGATGGAAAAAACAAAGACAACTCTCATCAAGAACGGGAGGGTTGTTCTGGGTCAAAATGTTACTAGGCAAGATGTCCTTATTCGAGGTGAAAAAATTGCTGCTGTAAGCAGGCTGAGCAATCATAAACCTGATATCGAAATTAATGCTGAAGGCCTTCTTGTACTTCCCGGCGCAGTTGATACTCATGTTCATTTCAATGATAAGTTTATGCATACTGTCAGTGTGCATGACTACTATTCCGGTACACTTGCTGCTGCCTATGGGGGAGTAACAAGCATAATCGATTTTTCAAATCAAGCCCCAGGGGACTCTCTGGTTAGCACCATAAAAAACAAAAAAGAGGAAGCTCAAGGCAAGGCCCTGATTGACTGGGGTGTCCATCCTGTTATTACACAGCCAACACAAAGAACATTAAACGAAATTCCACTCATAGTCAGGGAAGGGGCACCTACAGTAAAGTGCTATATGACTTACCGCAGCGAAGGGCTAATGATTGAAGACAAGGACTTAAGGCTCATTCTGGAACGTCTCCGAAAGGCAGGAGGGATGCTTATGGTCCATGCTGAGGATAATGATACAATAGAACGGAATGTGTCCAGCATGATATCCGCCGGACTCAGAGAACCGATATACCATGCAAAAAGCAGGCCCATAGAAGCCGAGAACAGAGCCATCCGCCGCTGCATTGAACTTGCACGAAAAACAGGCGGTCGCATCTTCATCGTCCATATGGCTACTGATGAAGGAATAAATCTTATATCTAAGGCACGAGCCGAAGGACTGGATGTCATAGCCGAGACATGCACACATTATCTTGTCTTTACAGACAGAATGCTTGAACGCAGTGATGGCATAAAATGGATCTGCTCTCCTCCCCTCAGAAGCCAATCTGTGCAGGACAGCCTCTGGGCAGGTCTAAGAGACGGCAGGATATCCATGGTGACTTCAGATGATGCTGCTTACTCATGGGAAGCCAAGCTCAGTGGAGCCGGACGCTTTGATGAATGCCCTAACGGAATCCCCGGAATCGAAACACGCCTTAATATTCTTTATTCTGAAGGAGTAAGCAAAGGACGTCTTTCACTCGCGAGATTCGTTGAGCTTGTTTCGACAACACCTGCCAGGCTGTTTGGCTTGACTCCTCAAAAAGGAAGTCTTGCTCCAGGAACAGATGCAGATATTGTTATCTTTGATCCTGAGGCAAAATGGACTATGAACAAGAAGACACTGCATATGGCTCCGAATTGGGCTGCCTATGATGACATCGAAATAACAGGAAAAATCGTGAAAGTCTTTTCACGGGGGGACCTTATCATTGATGAGGGCCGCTGTTTAGCAGAAAAAGGAAGGGGCCGCTATCTCTACCGTAAACTCGACCTACCTGCACCTACATCAATATGATTTTCATAATTAATAGAACCAGCTTTACCAAAAGGAGATAAACTATGGCAAAAGAAAACAACGCTGCCATTTACTCCGGTGCTTCTGCAAAAAAAGTGGAAGAAGATTTACAGCCTCTTGTCGATTTTAAAGAACAAGGACTCTCCATCAAAGAAATAACAGAACTTGTCAAAAACCGGTTAGTTCCTCATCTGATGCAGTACAGCCGGCCAGAATTTCAGTCCATGTTTAATGCATTCCCTGAAGAGGGAGCCAAACTCGGTGCAAAAATCGCTCTTGAATACAACCAGGGAGTGACAAACTGGCAGGTTTCTCCCGGGGGGGCAATGCTGGAAGAACTCTGCTGCAGGGCCTTATGTAGGCTCTTCGGATTCCCGCCTGATTCTGATGCAACCTTCATGTACTGCGGCACATATGCCAACCAGGAAGCCCTTTATCTTGCTCTTCACAGGCACGCACAAAAACATGGCTTTAATTTTGCAAAAAAAGGGTTAAAAGGCTTTGATGAACCCTCCCGGCTGAAAGTTTTAACTTCCTGCGACGCCCATTTCTCCCTGAAGCATGCCGTGCGAATGCTTGGGCTTGGAGAAGAGAGCCTCGTGCCGCTGGCAGTGGATAAAAACCGCCGTATTGATATCTCTCTTATGGAAAAAACTGTGGCCGCTCTGCATCATAACACTGATATTTTCTGTGTGGTTGCTACAGCAGGAACTACATCGACCGGTTCTGTGGACCCTATCCTTTCGATGGCAAAAATATGCAGCAGACTGGATGCATGGTTGCATGTGGACGGGGCTTACGGGCTGGCTTACAGCCTGGTCCCCGAATACAAATATATGTTCCGCGGTATAGAACTTGCGGATTCTGTTTCATGGGATCCCCATAAACAAATGGGAGTTCCTATCCCAAATTCTCTTCTTTTTGTCCACCGCAGGGAAGATTTTAACAGGATGTCACTCTACAGTGATTATTTCAACCTCGAAGGGACGACCGAACCCAATCCTGGACTCAAGTCCCCTCCATCCACAAGGCCCATGTCCGCCCTGCCGCTTGTAACATCCCTGCTATACCAAGGAATGGCAAATGTCACACAGAGGCTACGTTCTCCACTTAAGGCTGTTAAAGAAACGGCTGACTACCTGAAACATGAGCCTGATATAGAGTTGTGCCTTGAGCCTGATACCGGAATTCTCTGCTTCCGGGTCATTCCTGAGGGCTTTCCGGAAGATAAGCTGGATCATCTGCAGCAGTACATATACGATAAAATCATGTCAGAAGGAAAACGATCAATCTCCCTTTCAAAACTGGATAATAAAACCATCTTAAGGCTTGCAGCCATTTCTCCCTTTGTTACTAACAAAGCGCTTATGGAAACAATTTCAAACGTCAAAGCACTTGCTGGAGAATATCCCCATTGAATTCGGATAAAACATCCGTAACAGTCCTGCCCTGAACCTGGTGATACCTGTCCGTGTAATATATCCTGTCCACCCTCAAATCTGGAGTCCCCCTGAATACCCATTGGATTGCAGTAGAAGACATAGAGAGACTGCTGGTCGTTAAAGGAATCCAAGTTGACGCAAATCCAGTCATCGCTGGCTATATTATCCCGGTTTGTTACCGAAGCTTTTATCTTGTCCGGCTGGCTGTCAAAACATCTGTACGCGAAATAAAGATTCTCCATGTCATAAGCATAATAGACCACTGTGTTCTCGACCATTTCTATACCATAATCAGGATAATATGTCTTAAAACCTGTCTCATGGGAAGCCTTTTGCCACACATGGTCATTTAAAATTCCATCGATCACCGGAGGAGTATCCGTCTTATACGGTATGAGAGGCGGCAGATGTTCTTTTGCAGCCGCAAATATTCCTGTAAGGAGAAGTGCAAAAATCAATATGAGCAGCCTTACTTTTTTACTTATCCGCAATTTCTTATATACTTTGATCATTATTTTTTTCCGCTTCAGAATAGTGGTTTATATCATGATAAAAATCGCAAAGTCAAAAATTGATAGCTTTTTATCAAAGAGCCTTTGAGGACTTGACAAAGCATGAAATGTTGGTTTAATATGGTGCAATGTTTAGTATGGTGCCATAATGAATAGGTTGAAAATTTCTTTTAAAAAATCCCCATTTTATACCTACTTCTATTTTTGGGCTTAAAGCCCAATAACATCAATAACCCCCCAATTTCTTTTTTTTAAGCCCTAAATCTGTCTCTAATTCTCAAAAAAAGGTAAATAAAATATGAATAATATCAAATTAGCATCGATAAAAAATAAAGAAAGAACCATCATAAAGGTTGGAGATGTCAAATTCGGATATGATTTTGTTGTGATTGCAGGTCCGTGTAGTGTAGAAAGCGAAGAACAGACACTCAAGACTGCTGAGTCAGTAAAAGCCGCTGGTGCTAACTTACTCCGTGGAGGAGCCTTCAAACCCAGAACCTCTCCCTATTCTTTTCAGGGATTAGGTCTAAAAGGCCTGAAAATACTCGAAAAAGCAAAGGAACTAACAGGCCTTCCAGTTGTATCCGAGGTTCTCGATACACGTGATGTTTCCTGGATGTGCGAATACGTGGATGTTTTGCAGATAGGAACTCGAAACATGCAAAATTATTCTCTTCTCAAAGAAGTAGGAAAAACGAATAAGCCGGTTTTACTAAAAAGAGGAATGTATTCTACCATTGCCGAATGGTTGAATTGTGCGGAATATATTCTAAACGAAGGAAATCCGAATGTAATTCTATGCGAACGAGGAATCCGGACTTTTGAGACTTATACTAGGAACACACTGGATTTAAGTTCAGTGCCCGCAGTAAAGGAGCTGTCGCATCTCCCAATCATCGTTGATCCCGCACATGCGACAGGAAAGGTAAGCCTTATCCCACAGATGAGTCTGGCGGCAGTAGCATCTGGTGCTGACGGGATTATTGTTGAAGTTCATGTCAATCCAGAGGAAGCCTTGAGCGATAAAAAGCAGACATTAACCATAGAACAATTTTCAGTAATGATAAAACGAATCCGCGCCCTGCAAAAATTTATGGAGAATCTGAATTGAAGCCTCAAAAACAAGTCTATTTCATCAAAGGATGTCAGATTATTCTTGATGAGCCGTTAAGAAATCTTGCTAATTACTTAGGTGATGGGAAAAATGTCATTATCACAGATGAAAATGTTTTTAGATTTTACGGAAATTTTTTATCAGGGTACCCGATTATTACCATTATGTCAGGAGAGAGGGAGAAAACTCTAAACACCGCCAAAAAAATTTATCAAGAGTTTTTAAAGCTTGAGCTGGACCGTTCGTCTTTTGTAATAGGAGTCGGAGGTGGGATAGTCTGTGATATAACTGGATTTGCCGCCTCAACTTTTATGCGCGGAATACGCTTTGGCTTTATTCCAACGACGCTCCTGGCACAGGCTGATGCTAGCATCGGCGGAAAGAACGGTGTTAACGTCCATGGATTCAAGAATATTGTAGGTACTTTCACTCAACCAGAATTCGTGTTTATGGATTTAGAAGTTCTTAGAACCCTTCCTAAAAGAGAGCGTATTAACGGAATGTCAGAAATTGTAAAATATTCCTTAATAGAAAGTTTCCCTATGTTTGATTTTATTGAAAAAAATTGGCGAGATCTCCTTCTATTGAAAAGAGAAACAGTCAAGAAGACCATTATTGATTCAATCCGGATTAAATCCCGGATCGTTGAGATCGATGAGAAGGAAGGAGGAGAAAGGCGGAAGCTCAATTTCGGTCATACTTTTGGACATGCTATTGAAAAGCTCTACCGAATACCGCATGGAAAATCTGTCGGCATCGGAATGGTTTTAGCTTCAAGGATATCCGTCGCAAGAGGTATGTTATCTGAAAACGATGCAAGCCGGATTGAAACACTGCTTCATAATTTAGGCTTACCCACCCGAATTCCGAAATATGTTTCTAAGTTAATGGAGGTAGTTAAAAATGATAAAAAACGCAAGGGAGACTCAATTCATTTTGTTCTCCTTGAGGAAATCGGTAAGTCTAAAATAACAGAAATCCCTTACAAAAAATTGGAGGAATACATAAATGATCTGTGTTAGTATTGCGGAAAAATCAACTAAAAAATCTCTTGAAGTATTGAAAGGTCTCAATTTTGCTGAAATCCGCCTCGATAAAATGAGCGTTACTGTGGATGATGTCCGGAAAATCTTTTCACAACATCCAAGGCTTATTGCTACGTGCCGTCCCGGAGTCATTGAAGACAAAAAGAGAAAACTCTTGTTAGAAGAAGCAATATCAGCAGGCGCTGCCTTTGTGGATCTTGAGCTTGAAGCAAGCGATGTTTTCAAAGAATCGCTCATCAAAAAAGCTCATCAGTCAGGATGCAAAACCATAATCTCCTATCACAATTTTAAAAAGACTCCCAAGAAGGTCGAGCTTGAACATGTTGTACGCTGGTGTTTCAATTCCGGAGCTGATATTGCGAAAATCGCCTGCCGTGTTTCATCCAGAGAAGACAATGCCAGGCTTCTAGGCCTCTTAGAAGACGGAAGACCCCTGGTTGTTGTAGCTATAGGAGGTTTAGGAAAAATTACCAGGATTGTTTCACTATTTCTGGGCAGTCCTTTCACTTATGCTTCTTTAGAAAGAGGAAAAGAGACGGCGGAAGGCCAATTGGATAGAGAAACACTTAAAAAAATATACAAAACTTTGAGAAAAATCTGAAATGAAACTATTTGCTGTTACAGGAAGACCAGTTTTTCACAGTATGAGTCCTCAAATTTTTAACAGCCTTTTCCGACTTTATAACATGGATGCTTATTATATCCGCCTTGCTGCAGCCACTGCTGAAGAGGTTCTAAGCATAACGAAAGCTCTGAGGATAAAAGCATTAAACATCACTTCCCCATTTAAAGAAGATATCATTCCCTTCCTAGACCACCTTCACGATGACGCTTTGCGCATAGGAGCAGTCAATTCTGTTGTTGTTAAGGAAGGCAAATATATTGGGTACAACACCGACTCCATCGGAGCCGTGAAAGCTCTTAAAAAGAACAACCTTAATCCAGAGAATAAGAATATTGCAGTCCTGGGAGCCGGAGGTGCTGCCAGAGCTGCAGTTCTCGGGATGATTAAAGCTCACGCTCGAAAAGTAACCATCATTAACAGGACTAAAAAAAGAGCAAAAGATTTAGCCTCATTGATGGGCTGTGAATATTCTCCTCTCGAATTATTCAAAGAGGTTATTCCCAAAAGCGATGTTTTAATCTCCTGTATTCCCTGTCCTTTATTTGTCTGTGACCAGGATGGTTTCTCTAACCATCTGGTTGTTCTAAATGCCAACTATAAAAACCCTCTTCAAACAGGCCATTCAAAAACACAGAAGCACAGAATTATAAGCGGCCTTGAATGGTTATTCTATCAAGCAGTCCCTGCGTTCCAGTACTTTACTGGCAGGAAAATCAATGAAGGCGTTCAGCAAAAAGTAAAATTAGGACTTCAAAAAAGCCAAATATCCGATAAACCTAATGTAGCACTTGTAGGCTTTATGGGTTCCGGGAAGACAGCGGTTGGCCGGCTATTGGCAGATAAAACCGGATTTGAGTTCGTGGATACAGACGCCCTAATCGAGAATCTTTCAGGTCGGAAAATCAATCAAATATTTCAAGAAAAAGGGGAAGAAGTCTTCAGGGAAATAGAAAGGACTGTAATCAAGGCAGAAATCCCTTCTTACCGACGAAAAGTTATTTCCATAGGTGGAGGAGCTGTTCTTGATCCGGAAAATAGGAAAATTCTGAATCATAACTGCCATATTATTTGGCTATGGAATTCTATCAGAACAGCCCTCAAACGCATTCATGCCGAATCCAGACCTCTATTAAATTATCCGAATCCTACAAAGAGGGCCGAAAAAAGCCTGAATGAAAGAATTCCGTTTTATGCAGAACTTTCTGACATTGTCATAAGCACTGAATCAGGAGAACCTAAAGATATTGTGGAGAGAATAAAAAATGAAATGGGTCAAGCCTTCAAAAATTAAAGGAACCGTTTCAGCTCCATCATCCAAAAGCATGATGATACGCGCTGTCGGAGCTTCTTTTCTCAGTAAAGGTAAAACACAAATCCTCTTTCCTTCTTTTTGTGATGATGCGATTGCAGCTCTCAATGTGGTTGATAACCTGGGAGCCCAGGTCGAGAGGTCTAAGCAGGCTGTATCGGTACAAAAATGTAGAGGATTAAAAAATAACAGGTTGAACTGTCATGAATCCGGGCTTTGTATCCGCATGTTTGCGCCTATTGCGGCATTATTCGATGAAGAGATTACATTAGTAGCAGATGGATCTCTGAAACACAGGCCTGTGGGCATGATGGAGAAGCCACTTCGTAGTTTAGGTGCTTTCTGTTCTTCTACATGTGGCTTTCCACCCATGATAGTCAAAGGCCCTATTAGAGGCGGAAAAACGGAGATTGACGGCTCCATAAGTTCACAATTTCTTACCGGGCTTCTCATGGCCCTGCCTGTTTGCGGTGCTGATTCAGAACTTACGGTTCACAATCTTAAAAGCAAACCTTATGTATCCATGACAGTTAATCTCCTGAAACATTTTCAAATCGACATTTCCTCATCCAAAGATTTCAATAAATTTTTCATCAGGGGCAATCAGATTTATAAGAATAAGTCATACTGCGTCGAAGGCGACTGGTCTGCAGCCTCCTTTCTTCTTGTTGGAGGAGCCTTATGCGGGAGTGTTACAGTCAAAAGGCTGCTCAGAAATTCGTCGCAAGCAGATAAAAGGATTTGCGATGTGCTGGAGATGGCTGGAGCCCATATCGATGTTACCGAGGACAAGATCAATGTTGAACAGGGTGATCTTAAAGCTTTTGAATTTGATGCTACTGACTGTCCTGACCTTTTTCCTCCGATTGTTGTACTTGCATCCAAATGCACTGGACGAAGCCTGATATTTGGAGTTAATCGACTGAAACATAAGGAAAGCAACCGGGCTAATGTTCTTTTTTCTGAATTTACTCGCCTCGGTTCAAGAATATCTGTTCAGGGCGACAGAATGGAGATTGAAGGTCCGTATCTTGAAGGAGGAATCATCAATGCTCATGGGGATCATCGTATAGCAATGGCTGGAGCTGTCGCCGGAATAGCTTCAAACAGAGGAACTGCACTACGCGGCTGGAGATGTGTGGCAAAATCCTACCCGGCCTTTTTTGAAGACCTAAAAAGCATCGGAGGTGAAGTACAATGAATCAGTTTGGAAGAATCTTTCGAATAATGCTCTTCGGAGAATCACATGGGGAATGTGTAGGGGTAGTGATCGACGGATGTCCGGCTGGTCTAAGGCTCTCAAAAAAAGACTTTATTCTCGACATCACGCGCCGCCACCCTCGATTGAAAGGTACAACCCAAAGAAGGGAAACTGATGAACCTTTGATTCAAAGCGGCCTTTGGAAACAAAAAACTACTGGAGCACCTTTGTTGATCACCATAAAAAACAAAGACACTCGTTTTGAAGATTACTTACCATTCAGGGAAATTCCTCGACCAGGACATGCAGACTTTACCGCCAGTAAAAAATATGGAGGATACAATGATATAAGAGGAGGAGGTCAGTTCTCAGGGAGGTTAACGGCAGCGTTGGTTTGCGCTGGAGTTGTTGCTAAAAAAATTTTGACTCCTTTCGAGATTGAGGCGTCTTTGCTGCAGGCAGGAGGAACGACCCAGATTGAAAGAGCTGTCCAGGCTGCAATTCGAGAGGAAGACTCGATAGGAGGGATTATCGAGTGTAGGGCAAAACATCTTCCTGTTGGGCTTGGAGAACCGTTTTTTGACTCAGTAGAATCGCAAATTAGCCACCTTGTATTTTCTATTCCCGGTGTAAAGGGGATCGAATTCGGATCGGGCTTTTCCTGCAGCAGGAGGAGGGGAAGTGAATGCAACGACACAATCTTAGACACTAAAGGTAAAACAGCAACCAATCATTCCGGGGGTATCAACGGTGGAATCACGAATGGAAATGAGCTGGTGTTCAGGATAGCAGTGAAGCCTCCTTCCAGTATCAATAAGCCCCAGCGGACAATCAATCTTCAAACAGGCGAAGAAGCTATATTGTCTGTAAAAGGCAGGCATGATATCTGCATTGCTCTGCGAACGCCGGTTATTGTGGAGGCTGTAACAGCCATCGTGCTTGCGGATTTTATGTCAATCGAACAAAAAATTCCGAGAGTAATGGAGTAAAAAAATGAATCTGGAAAAAATTCGTGAAAGGATTGATCAGATTGATTATGAAATCTTAAAAAGCTTAAATGAAAGAATTGAATTGGCTCTAAGGTCAAAAAAGTTCAAAGGAAAAATCTACGATAAGAAAAGAGAACATCAGTTGATGAAGCAATTAAAAAACTATTCGGGAATCCTTAACCTCGTTCAAAGTGATTTTGTGGAGAAGCTTTTTAAGGAAATTATTGCCGAGAGCCGAAAGCTTCAGAAAAAAAAGACTAAACTCATAGGCTTTCAAGGAGAGCACGGCGCTTTCGGACAGATGGCAGCCAAAGTTTTTGATATGAACCTGACTACTATCCCATGTAACAATTTTATAGATGTTTTTGATGGAGTGGAAAGGGATTATTTTGATTTAGGAATAGTTCCTGTGGAAAACTCACTGGGAGGAACAATAACTCAAGCAAACGAGCTTTTAATTAAAACAGAATTAAAAGTAATCGGGGCCGTCAGATTACAGATTAGCCACTGCTTACTTTTACTCCCTGAATCCAATTATAGGGAGATCAGAACTGTTCATTCGCACCCTCAAGCTCTATCACAATGCCGGGATTTTTTAAGCCGTCATCAAATGGAAGGCAGAGCTTTTTATGATACAGCGGGAGCTGCAAGGATGCTTTCTAAAGAAAGACCTAAGATGACTGCGGTAATTGCCAGCAAGCTTGCGGCTCAGCTTTACAATCTCAATGTCATAAAGGAAAACATCGAAGATAATCCCACAAACTTCACACGGTTTCTGTTGATAGGGAAAAGAGAAAGACACACACAGTCCAATAAGTGTTCAATCATATTTTCCACTCCGCATAGAGCCGGCAGTCTATATGAAGTACTTAAGATATTTACTGAAGCCAACGTCAACCTGACGAGAATCGAATCCTTTCCGCACAGGAATTATCCCGGAAATTATGTTTTCTTTCTCGATTTTCAGAATGAGAATAGTCAGGAAAGCATTAAGGCTATCCTTGAAAAAGTTAAAAAGAAGACAAAAATGTTCAAATATCTTGGATGTTATGAGGAGGTGTACTCATGAGAATCGCAGTTTTAGGAGCAGGACACATGGGTTCCTGGTTAACAAAGGAGCTTTCCCGGGATCATGAAATCTGTATTTATGATCTGGACCAGTCTCGTTTGGAAAGGATAAAAGTGGCTTATATCCTCACCGGATACCCTGATCTCCGCCGTTTTAAACCTGAATTTTTAATTAATGCGGTGAGTTTGCAAAACACGGTTGAAGCATTCGAAAAAGCCTCTAATTTCCTACCCAGGAACTGTATCCTTTCAGATGTGGCTTCTGTCAAAGGAGATATTCCTCCTTATTACAGGAAAAATGATTTTCGTTTTGCCTCAGTCCACCCCATGTTCGGGCCTACTTTTGGCAACATCAAACATTTGAATCAGGAAAACGCTATTATTATAAAAGAGTCTTGTCAAGAAGGAGCTCAATTTTTCAAGGATTTTTTCAATGGCCTAAAATTAAATCTGTTTGAGTACACATTTGATGAGCACGATCAGATAATTGCTTATTCATTGACGCTTCCGTTTGTTTCGACAATGGTTTTTTCTGCTTGCATGAATACCTCTGCTGTACCCGGAAGCACTTTTAAAAAGCACTGGAAAATCGCAAAGGGGCTGCTCTCTGAAGATGATTATCTTCTGGCATCAATTCTTTTTAATCGCTTCTCTCTGTCCCAGCTTGAGAAGGTAACAAGCAAGCTCGAGTTTCTAAAGCACATCATAAAAGGAAAAGATGTGGAAGAAGCTCAAAAATTTTTTAACCGTTTACGAAAAAATATTCAATAAAAAAGAGAAATATGTCAAAGCAAAATGAAAATGTCCGGTTCTTAGCAACGTAAAAATGTCCGGTTTACTCATTTACTAAATCCTCTTTAGATAGCAGTTATGGTGAAGAGATGCTTAAATCATATTGGCGAAAGTCGGGACTGTATTAACAAAGAATGGAAAAAAATTGCTGATAAATTTTTTACACAATCAAAAAAAGAAAAGCATAAGATAGTTGTAGAAAAAAAATGGTTCTAACTATTTTTTAGCAAGAGAATTCATTAGCACAGAAAAAGCAGTATCAATATTATCTTTTTCCAGAATTATTGTAAACTCATTTGAAGTTGAGACCACCTCAATCACGTTAATGTTATTCCATGCCAGCTGTTTTAGGATAGAGTAGTATACTCCCGGTGTATGCAAAATTTCAGGCGAAAGTTTCATAGTAATTGCAGAAAGATTGGATAACCTGAGTATCAATTTTTCTCCACTGAATATTTTTTCAATTTCATCGCTGATTTTTGAGCTTGCAATGATTGTGCTCTCAAATACTCCTTGAGTGAAGGCCAGAAATTTATCCTTCACGTCTTCAACTGCATGGAGAAGTAATCTCTGGTTTTTAAAAATTGATTCAGAATTTAAAAAAGTATACTCGTTTAAGTTTGACCGAACAATTATGTCATTTATATTTTTTAAAAAATCCTCTTTTTTTATTTTTCTTCTATTTAGATTCTTTGAAAACCTTTTTAATGCCATTAATACAGCACTCTCACTGATATCTTTAATAAGAGCAGATTCAATCTGGGGCTTAATCTGCCTTGCAAGAGCAGATAAATTTATGGCTCCTATCCCATTTGTGTGGGTAAATTAGAGTAATTCAGCTTGCCACAATGGAATAAAATTGCATTTTTAAAGCATCTTGTAGTACGAAATCCATAGGTTTTATGAACAATTGCTTTTATCTTATTATTCATTCCCTCTACATAGCTGTTTGTCATTCGGCACTTTGCGTAGGCAATAATTCCTTCTAAATGCCTTTTCAAAGTATGAGCGACTTCTTTCATCGGT